>Ga0209391_10000542_pt1 | contig 17975 bp, 18 predicted proteins | sample PPLLak3March2015_FD_187246 | JGI IMG/M metagenome (GOLD analysis project Ga0209391, IMG submission 187246) | Freshwater sediment microbial communities from Prairie Pothole Lake near Jamestown, North Dakota, USA - PPLs Lake P7 Core (1) Depth... | ecosystem: Environmental > Aquatic > Freshwater >...
ATGAAGGGGCTGGGATATCGGCACCTCGCGGCACAATTCGCCGGCGAGTATGATGCGGCAGAAATGGTGCGACGGTTCAAACAGGACACCAGACACTTTGCGAAACGCCAGATGACCTGGTTTCGAAAGGAGCCGGGAATTACATGGTTGATGATCGAGGCACAGGAGTCGACGAGTCACACCGCCGATCGGGTTGTTGAGCGGATTGAGCAATTCATGGCATCGCTCGGCCCCCCGCGTGCTTTATCGGTCTAGGTCAGTGAGGTAAGAGGAGCACGGGTTCATGGCACTTAAAGGAGCACGGGTTCATGGCACTTAAAGCGACCGGGTCCAAGGCGTCGATCGGTGTGATCGGCGGGAGCGGATTGTATGACATCGAGGGGCTGAAAGGTGTTCGAGACGTGCGAATCCGAACGCCGTTCGGGTCGCCGTCGGATGCGATTCGCGTAGGAAGGCTGGATGGCGTGTCCATCGCGTTCCTCTCCCGGCATGGTCGAGGGCATCGATTGAATCCCGGCGAAATCAACTATCGCGCAAACATCTACGCCATGAAATCATTGGGTGTGCAGCGAATCATCTCTGTGAGCGCGGTCGGGAGCATGAAGGAGTCGATTGAGCCCGGCGATGTGGTGATCCCTGATCAGTTCATTGATCTCACGAAGCGGCGCGCCTCCACATTTTTTGAAGGGGGTATCGTGGCGCATGTCGCCTTCGGAGAGCCTATTTGTGCTTCGCTGGCCCAAGCGCTGGCGGTTGCGGGCGAAGGGGTTGGCGGAAACCTTCATCGTGGCGGCACGTATCTGTGCATGGAGGGGCCGCAGTTTTCGACCAAAGCGGAGTCGCGGCTGTACCGGCAATGGGGCGTGGATGTGATTGGGATGACCAATATGCCGGAGGCGAAGTTGGCGCGCGAAGCAGAACTCTGTTACGCGACCATGGCGTTGGCCACTGACTATGATTGCTGGCATGAGACGCAGGAAGCTGTCACGGTGGACGCGATCCTGGCTACGCTCCACAATAACGTGGCTCTGGCAAAGCAGATTCTCAAGGCAGTGGTGCCGTCTGTGGCCGATGCTTCAGCCTGTCCCTGCCATCGGGCGTTGGACAATGCGATCGTGACCGCTCCAACGAGTATCTCAGCGGCCGTCCGGAAGAAGTTCGGGATTCTCACGCGGCGTGTCTTCGGGGCAAAGAAAGGAGTGCGGTAAACCAATGGGGAAGTTACTGGTGGTGGGATCGGTTGCGCTCGATACGGTGAAGACACCATTTGGAGAGGGGACCGATATGGGGAAGTTACTGGTGGTGGGATCGGTTGCGCTGGATACGGTGAAGACACCGTTTGGAGAGGGGACCGATATTCTCGGAGGCTCTGCGACGTATTTCTCGACGTCGGCCAGCTTTTTTACGTCGGTTGCGCTGATTGCTGTCGTGGGAGAGGATTTCCCTGCCCAGCACATTGCGTTTCTCAAGAGTCGTGGAATTGATCTGACGGGGCTGGAGCAGCGACCGGGGGCGACGTTTCGGTGGAAGGGGGAATATTCGCATCAGCTGAATGAAGCGAAGACGCTCGATACGAAGCTGAACGTGTTTGAAACATTCCGTCCCAAGATTCCGGAGGCGTATCGTTCACCCGATGTGCTGTTTCTTGGCAACATCGATCCTGAGCTGCAACTCGATGTCTTGCAGAAGGTGGAGCGTCCCGGCCTGGTTGCCTGCGACACGATGAATTTCTGGATCAACGGGAAGCGCGATGCCTTGTGGAAGGTCTTAGAGAAAATCGATATCCTGATTATCAATGACGGTGAGGCCCGTGCACTGGGACAGGACTCGAATCTGGTGAAGGTGGCGAAGCAAGTGCTGGCGCGGGGACCCAAGCACCTCATCATTAAGCGAGGGGAGTATGGCGTCCTGATGTTCAACGGGACGCAAATATTCGGCGCACCTGCGTTTCCCCTGGAGGATGTGCGGGATCCCACCGGCGCCGGCGACACCTTTGCGGGTGGCTTTCTCGGCTACTTAGCCGCCACCGGGAATCGGTCTCCTGAGGCGATGAAACAAGCCATTATTTTCGGAAGCGTGATGGCGTCATTTACCGTAGAATCCTTTAGTCTTGACCGTTTACGTATCCTGGATTACAAAGAGATTCAGGCGCGGTTCCAGGAATTTAAGCGGCTGACTCATTTTGAGGATGTGTCGTAATGCCTGATCGTGAACAGATCCGTGGACGAGAGCAAGGGATGAGGCAGGTGAAGCGGATCGGACACAGTCTGCTGGTCGCCATCGGCCTCCTTGCCAGTGCCTGTGCGGCGACCGAAGAGTCGATCCAGAAATCCCAGGGCTATTATCAGGAAGGGGTCGCGAGTCTTGGCGGGGACCGGCAGAAAGCGTTCGTGGCTTTTCAGAAAGCGGTGCAGCTGAACCCGAAGAATAAAGAAGCCCACTATGGTCTTGGCCATATCTATGCCCTCCAAGGAAAATTAGCCCAGGCTGAAGAAGAGTTCAAGACCGCCATCCAGATTGACGACGCCTACTCAGAAGCGCATACCTATCTTGGGCAAGTGCTGGCCAGCCAAGGGAAGTTGGACGAGGCGATTCAGTCCTACCGGTCCGCACTCGCCAATCCGTTGTATACCACTCCGGACTTGGCGCGGTTTCATTTAGGCCGGGCACTGGCTCAGCGGGGAGATTTGCAGGAGGCGATGGAGACGCTGGAGGATGCCGTGGCTGCGAATCCTGCCAGTGTGCCTCCGGCATTGACCCATCTCGAACTGGGGCGGGTGTATTCGAAGATGGGGTATACCGTAAAGGCACGAGAGATACTCGGCAAGGTGAAGGTGATGGATAAAGGCGGCGAGTATGCGGACGCAGCAACAGAACTTTTGGCTCGGTTAAAGTAGTCGAGGGTGTATGGAATCGGTTGGTGAATTTTTCAGGCAGGTTCGTGAGACCAAGGGGCTGACCGTCGATGAAGTCGCGGCGAAGACGCGCATCCGATCGGATTTTGTCAAAGCGCTGGAGGATGGGAACTTTGCCAAGTTGCCGGACCAGGTCTTTGCTCGAGGATTTGTTCGATCCTACGCACGGTCTCTGGGCCTTGATGAGGAAGATGCGATCCATCGGTTTGTCCAGTCAGCCGGAGCCTTTTACGAAAAGCAGGATGAGCGGGAGAGGCTGAAGGTTCGGCAGGTCGAGGAAGAGCGAAAGCGCCAAGCCAACCGGAAAGCCGTGGCGGTCGCGATCGGGATTGCGGTGTTGACGCTCATCTTTCTTCTCAGCCGTGAACAATCGTCGGTGCTGCGTCGAGGGACATCCGAGTTGACGTCCAATAAGCGATCCACGCATACGGCCAAAGACACTGCCGAGCCAAGTACGCATCAGGATCCGGACCCAACTCCTATTCCAGCCAAGTCGAGTGAAGTGGTACCTCCGGTCGCTTCGAAGCCTGCGGCGGAGGTTCGTGCAAATGAGCCGGCCGGAGCCCATGCTCCAACGGTTGCGGCAAAGCCCGAGCCTGATCTTGTTTCGACGGCCTCTCCCGGCACGGATGGTCCGCTCGGCGGAATTTCGATCGACGGAGTCGGGGCATCTTCCGACGGACAATTGGTGCTGGATCTCGAGGCGAACGAGTTGAGCTGGGTCGTGGTTCAGGTCGATAGTGGTAGCCCTCAGGAGGCGCTGTTGCGTCCCGGTGAAAAGGCCCATTGGAAGGGGCAGGATCAGTTCATTTTGACGCTGGGGAATGCCGGTGGCGTGAAGGCGGAGCTGAATGGAAAGCCTCTCAAGCCGTTCGGTCCAAGCGGGAAAGTAGCCCGGGATGTGGTGATTAAGCGATAGAATCGAATTCTTTCCTCCCTTTTGTTCTTGTCGTTCCCGCTACAAACATGCGTGCTCCCGCTTCATGTATATGCACTCACATCACGACTTCAATCTATCATTTCAATTACGCACCAGTTGCATATGACGCGGGCGTTTGAAGCCTGTCCATGAGGCATCAATGGGGATCTTGTGGCGCAAAGGTGTCACGATGGAAGCGGGTTGGGAATCCAGCTGGAAGCAGCCTTTGTAAGTCATGAGAATATGGCGCTTCCTGGAGTGGAGGTTGTGGCACGACCCTTGATACATGTACTGGATGTAACGGGCGGAGGTTGGCGACTCCAGGGTATTGTGAGTGAGGACAGGCATCGAGCAAGATCCGGATTTCTTGACAAGAAATGAGCCCGGTTGCTATAGTCCGCCCGTTTAAGTGCATTTTTTTGGTACAGGTATTTTAGAGCCAACGGCCTGAAGGCCGAGTTCACGTGTGGTGGGTTCAACACAAAGGAGGACGTGCGATGGGTTACTTCTCGAAGTTCTTGGGAATCACTGCAGCCCTGATGCTCATGTCTGTGACGGTGGCGGGAGCCGCGGAAAAAGATCCGCTGAAGCCCCGTGTTCCAGCCGATCAGATGAGCGATGCAAAGGCCATGAAGAATCCGGTTGCCTCGACTCCTGAGAGCATTGCCAAGGGTAAGGCGTTGTTCGAGGGCAAGGGCACCTGTTTCAATTGCCATGGAAAAGAAGGCAAAGGCGATGGACCGGCCGGCGCGATTCTGGATCCGAGCCCCCGGGACTTTACCAATTGCAAGTTCCACAAGAAGCGGAAAGATGGCGAGCTGTTCTGGGTCATCAAGAACGGCAGTGCGGGAACCGGTATGGTGTCATTGATCCCTGCCGCGATCACCGAAGAAGAAGCCTGGGCGATCATCAACTACGAGCGGAGCTTCTGCAAGGGCGAGTAATTCCCGCAGAGGTCGCTGTGTTGAGAGAGGGGTGGGGGAGAAATCTCCCACCCCTCTCGTGTTTTGTTGAGACCTTCCTTGAACTGAGTGCGCAATCGAGACCAGCCTCTTTCCTTCCGGCAGCGCCGTCGTCCTGAAATATCATGGTGCTTTGATCGCCACTGATTTCCTGAGTTGACGGGGAGAACTGCGCTGTGGACGGGAGGCCTGTGCGCGGCAGCGCTGCACCCAGGACTGGCAGAGGAATTATTCTGTGTGAGGCAGGCGGATGTTGGAAGGAGTATGGAGTTTATTCGCCTCGAATCGCAGCGAGTTTACTCAGCACCAGGCCAGAGGACGCATCCGCCTGTTTGAGTGGCGGAGTGATGAGCGGGCGCTGATCACTGTTAAATTGAGTCTTTGCCGCCCATGTGACCTTCTGGCTCACGTATGCGGCCACTTCTGCGAGGGTGACGGACCCATCGCGGTTTGAGTCGCTCTCTCCTCGTAACGCTCGTAGCAGGTAGTACGTCATCAATCCATGGCGGTGTTTGTCGTCTTCAAGGCCCTTGCTGAGGCTGTCGCTGCTGACGATGCGGATGATAGAGGATCCTGTTGAGTCCCAGCGGGGGGGGAGGTTTTTTAACTTGGGGTCGCTATGAAGTTTCGACACCATCCCATCGAACAACAGAATCGTCTGTTTTGCTTTGAGTCGCACCAGCGCCGCTTCAAGGTCTTTCAGCGGATAGAGTCGCGACGTGGCGGTCGGGCTGCCCTCGTAGGGAACCAGGAGCACTTCTCCTGTATGGGTCACCATCGCCTGGCCGGCGAAGTACACAATGACCACAGCATCTTTGGTCATATGCGGCGGGAGCCAGTCCAGGAGGGCTTCATCGATGTCCGGGCGTAAGGCTTTCCAGTCCTGTAGCAGGCGGACATTGGCGGCCGGGACGCCGCCGAGGGCCTGAAAGTAGTTGGACACCATTTCCGCATCGAGTGACGCGAACTTGCGGGGGAGGAGCTGTTGGTCCCGGTACGATCCGATTCCGATCGAGATCAGGTACGTGTTGGGTTGGCGGAACTCCGTGGTGGCAACGGGGATTTGGTCTACATCATCGGTTTTAATGCCGGTTGCCTGCATGACGACCGCCAGCGTTTGTGCGGGGGCTGCCGTGTGTGAGGCCGGTTCTTCGACCGTGACGTGGAGTTCGGCTTTCTGCGGCTGTATTGAAGGCGGCAGAGTGGCTACAAACTCAATGGACTTGGTCTCTCCCGGTTGTAATGAGGGGACAGGAAGCACGGCTGACGGGAAATGCGTAATCAGCGCCTGACTGCCGGAGAGGGATACGATGGCCTGTTGAATCGCCGTCATGCCGACATTCACAATATCAACGCGCACTCGGACGCGTTCACCGCCTTCCAGGACAAGGTTTCCATTCCTTCCAGGACAAGGTTTCCATTTTCATCAAGGACCATCGCTTTAAAGCGGAGGGAAGAAGCGGCGGATGCCGTTGCAGCCGGAGGCTGCGGCATGCTTGTCGGGAGTCCCGCTGCAGGCTGGGGCGTTGCAAGCGGGGCTGAGGCCGTCGCCGGCACAGCTGCCTGTGCTGTTCCCCCAAAGGCTTCTCGGACATCCATCGAAACTTTGGCGGCAAAGTCAACGGAGGTATCCTGAATAAACGGATCGATGATGTAGTCGCAATTTCTTGCGGTCAGTTCGAGGCGGAGCCGTTCCTGGCGAGTCGTTTTAATCTCTGATTCGCGCAGAACTTTCCCATTCATATCAAAGACCCGGGCGATGGCATTCAATTGAATATTCGCCGGCACCCGGTCGTACAGGCTGTCCTGCTGAAGTTTGAACGACCAATTCACCAGATCCACGCGCACCACAGCTTCTGGCGTCGCATCTTTGCTTCCGCCTCCTTCATAGGAGACGGACTTAAACGTTCGATACGCGCCTTCAACGAGGGCCTCTTCGAGTTGAGCTCCAAGCGGGACCTGCCTGAGATGCCCGCATCCGTCGGTATAATCTGCCCGGAGTGACTTTATCGAGGACGGAATTTCCAGCTTCACCGAGACGGGCAGCGGCTCGCCCATTGGAGGAAACTCCAGGCGGCTGGCACATCCGATAGTGGCGAGCAGGCAGACGGCCGCCAGGATGGAATGGGGGTTGGCCACACGTGGTCGGAACGGCATGAAAAAGCGACGGTTCATTGGGTTTTCGCTCCGAAAAAAGTGGTCATTTTGGTTGGTCACCGTACCGGAATCACAAAGTGAAAGCAACACGAGACGGGGCTTCTCTTGCGGCATTGCGGCCACTCGATCTATGGCATTGCGGCCACTCGATCTATGCTCGGTTCCCATGCTGACTCTGGGGCTTTCCAATATGCGCGATGCGGCAGCCGCACTCGTCCAAGACGGGCGGATTGTGGCGGCTGCGGAGGAAGAACGGTTCGTTCGTATCAAGCATGTGTCAGCGCTGCCTATTCATGCCATTCGATACTGTCTGAAAGAAGCCGGGCTTCGTCTCTGTGATCTCGACGCGGTTGCTGTGCCGTGGAAATATTGGGAAATCGGGACGCGCGCGCGGTTGGCCGTGAGTGCGATGGTTTGCTCGCCCCAGCTGTTTCGAGAGAAGGGGCGGCGGTCGATTGAGCGTTTGCGTCAGGAGTGGTGGGAACTGGCCTGCTTGCGGCGGAACCTGAGGACGCAGATCGACGGGACGCCGTGCCCGCCCGTTGCGTTCCTCGATCATCACATGTGCCACGCTGCAAGCGCGTTTTTGGTCTCCCCATTTGAACGAGCGGCAGTCCTTGTTGTGGATGGAGCGTCGGAATCGCATTCGACGATGATGGCGATGGCCGACCGGCAGCAGATCCAAGGGATCGGGCGTACGCCGCTTCCGCATTCGCTCGGCCAATTCTATGCCGCCATGACCGCATTTCTGGGGTTCAAGCCGGATCACGACGAGTACATCGTGATGGGGCTGGCGGCGTATGGAGAACCGCGCTATGCCGAGACTATTCGCCGGTATATCCTCCGGCTTGTTCCTGACGGAACGTTTACGCTGAATACCACGTTGCTGGACTTTCATCTGGCGCGGGTCGGGATCTTTGTTCCCGGGTTGGTTTCCTTGCTTGGCGTACCGCGGCTACCGGACGAAGAGGTGATGCAGCGACATCGCGATCTGGCGGCGAGCGTTCAGCTGGTGTTAGAGGAAGTCTTGCTGGCCTTGGCCCGCGCGCTTCGCATAAAAACGAAGGTTGATCAACTCTGCCTGGCGGGCGGGGTGGCCTATAATTGCGTGGCCAATAGTCGATTGTGGCGAGAGGCGGGTTTTCGCGAGATCTATATCCCTCCCGCCGCCGGTGATTCCGGAGCCGCGATGGGCGCGGCCTTGTGGCACACGTTTCGGCGCGGGGCGATGACTCAGCGCCCGGTCATGACGACGGCCTATTGGGGGCCGCAGTTCAGTGAAATAGATTGTCAGGCTGCATTGCGGCAAGCGGGGTTACAGGCTCAGCGTGTAGACGATGCGGAGCTGTGCGACCTCGTGGCCCAGGAACTCGCGAACGGCAAATTAGTCTTCTGGTTTCAGGGGCGCATGGAGTGGGGGCCGCGCGCGTTGGGCAATCGCAGTCTGCTGGCCGATCCACGCCGGGAGGACATTCGTGCGCTGATCAATGCCAAGGTCAAACAGCGTGAATCATTCCGTCCCTTTGCGCCTTCTGTGCCGGCAGAAGAAGCGGGCGCGTACTTCGATGTGCCTGCCCCTTCACCCTTCATGATGTTGACGGTCGCTGTGAAGCCCAGCGCGAAGGGTATTATCCCGGCCGTGGTGCATGTGGATGGGTCGGCGCGAGTTCAAACTGTCGATCGGCACGCCAATCCTCTCTTCCATCAATTGCTGCAGGCCTTCGCCCGGCGAACCGGCGTGCCTGTTCTGCTCAACACCTCCTTTAACGTGCAGGAGCCGATCGTCTGTTCGCCGGAAGAGGCGATCCGGTGCTTCCAGCGAACCGAGGTTGATTGGCTGGTGTTGGGGAACCTGCTCGTGGCGAACCAGGCTGGCTCACGGCTGCTATGAAGCGCCTGCGGCCAAAGGCGACACCGATGGAGCCGGGCGATCCCACAGCGATCCGGACTCCCGCATTGAATGCGCTCCTGCTTCTGATCATCGCGAACTTTGTTTTGCAGCCGTTGACCGAGCCGGACTTTGGCTGGCATCTGCGGACCGGCCTGGATCTGCTCATGCAAGGAGGGCGACTTCCGGCGCTCGATCCCTACTCACACACGATGCCGGATTGGCCCTGGGTGGAGCATGCGTGGCTGACGGATTTCGTGCTTGGGTGGCTTTACGCAAGCGGCGGAGCAGTCGGAGGCCTGCTCGTCATCGCATTTTTTGCCATGGTCTCAGCCGCTGCCTGGATGGTTGCTGCGCAAGCCGGTCCGGCGATCTGGCCGATTCGTCTGGGAACCTGCGCCTTGTCCTTGTGGGTGGCACTGCCGTTTCTGGGGGCGCGCACGCAAGTGGTGACCTTGCTCGGTGTGGCGGTGGTGCTGGTGCTCCTTGATCAGCTACGACGAGGAGCAAGGTGGGTTATCTGGATGCTCCCGCCTCTCTTTTTTCTCTGGGCCAATCTGCACGGTGGATTCACGGCGGGGCTCTTTCTGTTGGCGGTCGTGGTCGGATTGAATTGGTGCATTGTCATGGTTTCCCGTGTTTGGCCTGATTTGTTCAGAGGGTTTGATAGGACGCATCTGCCTTCGGCTGATCTGTGGGGCCTGACTCTGGCTACCGGTCTGGCCGGCCTGGTGACGCTGTTGAATCCATACGGCTGGCGGCTCCACCAGGAAATCTTTGACTCGCTGGCGAATCAATTTATGGTGGAGACGTTACAGGAATGGCAACCGCCTTCCCTGGAGACCTTGGCCGGCCGACTGTTTGGTGTCTATCTGGGAGGATTGACAGTTGCGGCGGTGCTCTGGTATCGGCGTTTTGAGCCGGTGCGCATGGGATTAATTTTAGCGTTTCTACTTGTGGCTTGTCGGCACCTCAGGAACATCCCGCTGTTTCTGATCGTCAGCCTGCCGCTCGCCGTCGAGTTGTTGCAGATCGGGTTCGACCGATTCGCCTCGATTCTGAGGCTGCGGCAGCGTCGTTCAGCGCAGTGGACCATGGGTATGACGGCGGCCCTCGCTCTCTTGCTGGTCTTTCTGGGCCCGGATCATCTGCGGAATGTGTGGCGGTTTGGAACGAATCCGGACATCGCATTTCGCCAGACGTCCTATCCGATTGAAGCCGTCGCGTGGATTCGCGCCCATCGTGACCGCTTGGGTTTCAGACCGGTGCATGACTATCAATATGGCGGCTTTTTGCTGTGGCAGTTGCCGGGACTTAAGACGTTTATCGACGGGCGGATGCCGGCCTGGCGGATCGGAGATCGGTGGATTTTCAAAGACTACGTCGATCTCGTCACGGCACAGGTTCCTCGGACGGATCTCCTCGACAAATACGCGATTGATTGGGCGTTACTCAAAAGAGGAACGGCGTTAGCGACGGTGTTGGCGACAACACCGGGGTGGAGCCACGAATACGAGGATATGAAGGTGGTGATTTATGCGAGGGGGAGTTCCTCAGCGGAGGGGGCTACTCCGTGATCCAGGAATGAGTATTGAATTAGGCGACGACGCTACTCCGTGATCCAGGAATGAGCATTGAGCGAGGCGACGGTACTACTCCGTGATCGGGGAAGGAGCGTTGAGCGAGGTGACGGTGTCTGGTACCGCAAGCGGGGAGTAGTATCCTCTGGCCGCATTCCGGCGAATGATGGTGAATTCACGGAGCATGGCGATGCTATCCCGAACGAGCCGCACTTTCGATCCCGGTTGATCGGTCCAGTTCACCGGAACTTCTGCGATCCGATAGCCGCGCTTCTGAGCCACGAACAATAATTCAAGATCAAATCCGTAACCGTTGATGGTCGACACGGAGAAGAGATCGCGAGCGACGGATCGATTGAATAGTTTGAACCCGCATTGTGTGTCGCCGATCCCCTGGATCCCCCCCAAGCGGACCAGCGCATTGAAGCAGCCACCCAGGATACTCCGGTGCCGGCGGGCGCTGACCTCGAATCCTCGTTGCCGGGAGGCCAGGCTTCGTGAACCGATGGCGACGTCGGCGCCGTTTCGGATGGCCTGCTCAAGCCGGTCGAGTTCCGTAATGGCTGTGGCCCCGTCGGCATCGGTGAATAGCTGCAGCCGGCCGCGTGCCGCGAGCATGCCTTGTTTCACCGCTCCGCCTTTCCCCATGCAGGTAGGGAGTGGAATCACTCGCAATGCCGGTTCGGTTTTGGAAAAGCTACGAACGACTTTGATCGTGTCATCCCGGCTGCCGTCATCGACAACAATGATCTCGTAGGATCGGTCTTGTCGGGACAGTGTGTCGCGAATCGAGTGCAGATGGGGAAGAATGCGGGTGGCTTCGTTGTGCGCAGGGATGACGACGGAGAGATCCAGCACCCTGTAGAATTCTTCCTGCGTCACCGGATCTTCCCCCTCGCGTCCTGCGTGGAAGTACCCTTGAAGTGCCGTCACGGTAAATGACTTTCTGCCTGATTTCAAGTGGGGCCGATCGACTCCAGAGGACTTGACAGATCTGCCGGGGGGGAGCGAACGTATGTTCATGTGACGGTCTATCTGTACCCATCCAGTTGAGCCTGGGAGGTGTGTCATGCGCAATCTGGTTCGTGGTGCCTCTCTCCTGACAGTGTGTGTCATCGTTGTCGCCTGTGCGAACGCGGTTCCCCCGAGTCGCATTGACCAATACCTCGCGTTAGACCAACCTGCAGCTCCCGAGTCGCTGCTCAAGGCGGAGCAGCGACCATTAAAAGCCGGTTTGGTGCTCGTGCCGGACCAGGTTGATCAGACGGCTCCGGCCGTTTTACCGGAAGAGGCGCTCGTGCGACTGGGAGATACGCTCAAGCAGGACATCGCGCGGGTGTTACCGGTGACAGTGACCGAGGTGCTCTCGGCGGAAGGGGTGCGTCCTCAGGATCAAGGTGGAGATCTCTCTCGGCTCGTCGATCTGGCGAAGGGCAAAGGGCTGGATTATCTGGCGGTGGTGGTGGTCTCGAGCACGGAGCAGGAATATCCCGTCACACTGTTCTTAGGAGCGACCACTCATGCGCAGCCGGGCTATCGACGGGATAATTGGTCGCTCCTGGAATTTGCGCTGCTCGATATGAAGTCCGGCAAAGCGGTCATGCAGGCCGAGGGCCGGGGATGGGCGACGTTGGATCGTCCGACAGCCCCGGGGATCAATCAATGGTATCCGGTTGTCTATCTCAGGCCGCAGGATCAGGAGCGGCGCATCTGGCCGCCGACCTATGAGGGGGCTCCCAATACATTGCGTGTGGTGTCTTTTGAACAGGCCGAGAAGCGGCTCGCGTTGAAACTCCAGAATTCCTGGCTGGGTCAGCTGGAAGCCGATGCGGCTGCCCGTCGAAGCAGCTGAGTTCGGCGAACCGGCCTGTGAATGCGGTGTGCGTATCTTTCGACAAGTCTTCTTCAGGTCACAGAACAGGCGGTCTGAAGAGGACTTTTCCTCTTTGAAGCCCAAGGAATGATTAGTGTAAGATGCACCGTTCGGTCGGTCGCTACTCAGCTGGCTGCCGATCAGTGTGATGTGTCTTGTGAGTTCAACCGTCGGGAGGAACTGAGCATGGTCTATCGGAGTCAGCAGGCGACCAAGTTTGTCATTGGTTGTGGGCTTGTACTTGCGGCCACGGTCGCAGGCGGGCTGATTGGAACCCCCGCTACATTGGCGGCAGGAGTTCCTCCGGCATTTGCCCAAGGTTTTTCTGAGATCGTAAAGAAAGTGACGCCTGCCGTTGTGAATATCGCCGTGACGGGCGGTGGCGGGGAAGGTGGTCGTCGCCGTGGCGGGCTCCCGCCCGGACCGTTCGGCGGACCTCCTGGTGGTGGTGAAGAGCCGGGTGGAGGAGATCTTCCGACGCCGCCTCCGATGCCGCCAGGCCCTCCAGGGGGGCATGGACGACCTGAACAGAGTGCCGGATCGGGGGTCATTCTGGATCCCAATGGCTACATCGTCACCAATAACCATGTGGTGGAAGGCGCGACACAGATTACCGTCACGCTCAGTGATCGACGGGAGTTTACCGCGAAGACAGTCGGGACTGATCCCAAGACCGATTTGGCCGTGATTAAGATCGAGGCGAAGGATCTGCCCTCGCTGAAGTGGGCCGACTACGACAAGCTGGCCGTGGGAGATCTGGTGCTGGCCGTCGGTAGTCCGTTCGGGCTGAGTTCTACGGTGACATTGGGCATCATCAGTGCCTTGGGACGCGGGAACGTGGGCATCGCCGACTACGAGGATTTTATTCAGACGGACGCGGCGATCAATCCAGGTAACTCCGGCGGGGCACTGGTGAACATGAACGGCGAATTGATGGGTATCAACACCGCCATTTTCTCACGCACCGGTGGGTCGGAGGGGATCGGGTTTGCCATACCCAGCAGTATTGCGGTGGATATTGTCGACAGCCTTCAGAAAACCGGCAAAGTGGTGCGCGGCTGGATGGGCGTCGCGATTCAGGAAATTACGCCGGCCTTGGCAAAGTCGTTTAAGTTGCCGGAGCAGCGCAAGGGCGTGCTCATCAGCGACGTGAATGAGAATGGACCGTCGGCGGCCGCCGGAATGAAGCGCGGTGACATCGTCATCTCGTTCAACGGCAACGTTCAACGGCAAAGAAGTGCAGGGCGTCAGCCAGTTGCGCAATCTGGTGGCGCGGACCATGGTGGGCAAAGATGCTCAAGTGAAAGTCCTGCGCGACGGGAAAGAGCAAACTATCTCTGTGAAGGTTGCTGAACGGCCGTCCGACGAGTTGCTGGCCAAGAAGGAGGCAGCCCCGCCCAAAGAACAGGGTGAGACGATCAAGCCTCCGGACAATGTGCTGGCGTCACTCAAGATCCAGGCGTTGGACAATGCGCTGATGAGCCAGCTGAATATTCCTGCCAAGACCACCGGCGTGGTCGTGACCAGCGTGGAGCCGGGCGGTCAGGCCGAGGCGGCGGGATTACAGCGCGGGGACATCATTCAGGAGGTCAATCACGAGACCGTCAAGACGGTGGATGAGTATCTGAAGGCTGCGAACAAGATCAAGAAGGATGAATTGGCCGTGCTGCTGGTGAGCCGGCAGGGCAACAGCCTGTTCGTGGCAGTCAACCCGAAGTAGACCGAGATTGCTGCGCCGGTGATCATGCGAGATCCGGCGCAGCATTGTTCCGTACGATGAGGGCGCGGTGCTGAACGATTTCAACCGGTGGTTGCAGGACTCGGTCTTCAAACCGCTGGAAGACAAGAAAATGCCGGTCATGGAGCACCTGGTGGAGCTCCAGGTGCGGCTGACGCGTGCCGTCATCGTGACCGCGATCGTCTTTGTCGTCACGTTTTTCTACGCCGACGCCCTCGTGAAGTGGCTTCGCATTCCCCTTCAAAATATGTTTGTGCCCAGCACGTTGTCCTGGGAGCCGACGGATCTCCCGACGGTGCCGTTTGTCTTTCTGGCCCCGGGTGAAGCCCTGTGGCAGAACGTCAAAGTGGCCGGGTTGTTCGCCGTGGTGCTGGCGACGCCCTATATTCTGTTGGAGTTCTGGCAATTTGTTGTCCCGGGGCTGCATGTGCAGGAGCGCAGGTTTGTCGGTCCCTTTGTCATGTTGAGCACGTTGGCATTTCTGGCCGGGGTGACCTTTTCATTTTTCTTTGTGTTGCCGTTTGCGTTAAATTTTCTCATTTCATACGGCGTGAATGCCGGCTTTATTCCGCAACTCTCGATTGCACAATACGTCGGCTTTGCCTTGTGGTTTCTGCTCGTCTTCGGGCTGATTTTTGAAGTGCCGTTGGCGATTACGCTGATGGCCAAGCTGGGCTGGGTCGATGCGCCGTTTCTGCGGCGCTATCGAAAATGGGCGCTGCTGGGGGCCTTTATCATTGCCGCCATTCTCACGCCGACGCCCGATCCGTTCAACCAGTGCCTCATGGCGTTGCCCATGTATGTGTTTCCCATGTATGTGTTTTATGAAGTCGGCATCATCAGCGCCGGCTTCTTCAATAAAAAGAAACCGGTGCAGGAAGAAGCCGACGCTGCGGATGTGCCGCCGTTGACGCCGGCGACTGTGGCTGCCGGCGCCGCACGCATGTCGAAGTCCGGCGATAGCGAGTATGTCGGGGTGCCGACCGGAAACCCTCGTCGATAACCGAAGCGTCAGGCTTCACACGATATAGAAGGACACACTATGGCCCGCGAACTGAATGTCATTCAACCGCCCACGTCCGGTGGAAGCGACGCCTGCACCTACATGTGGGCCTGCGCCATCTGTGACGAGAACGAATCCTGTCAGAAAGACAAGGAAGGCCATAGTCGATGGCTCGTCGCCAAGCGGATGGAGCGCATCGAGTACAAAGTGCTGATCATGAGCAACAAGGGCGGCGTCGGGAAGAGTACCTGCACGACCAACCTGGCGGTCAGCCTCGCGCTCAAGGGCTGGCATGTGGGCATCTGCGACATGGACATTCACGGGCCGAATATCCCGAAGATGGTCGGGGCGGAGGGGCAAAAGCTCAAGATCAGTACCTCGGGCGGCATCATTCCTTTCCAGGCCTATAATCTGAAAATCGCCTCCATGTCGTTCCTGCTCCAGAATCCCGATGACCCCATTATCTGGCGCGACGCGTACAAGTATGAATTCATCAATCAGTTGCTGGGTGGCGTGGAGTGGCAGGATCTGAATTTTCTGTTCATCGATTTGCCGCCGGGAACCGGTAATGAATCGGTCACGACGATCGATCTGCTCGGAAATGTCAGCGGGGCGGTCATTATCACGACCCCTCAGGAAGTCGCATTGCTGGATTCACGCAAGTCGGTGACGTTCTGCAAAGACAGCGAAGTGCCGATCATCGGGATCGTGGAAAACATGAGCGGTCTGGAATGTCCGCATTGTCATCAGAGCATCGAAGTGTTTCGTAAGGGCGGGGGGGAAGCCTCCGCCAACGACATGGGCGTGCCGTTCCTGGGACGGATTCCGCTCGATCCTGATGTCGTGATGCAGTCGGATGCGGGCGAACCCTTTGCGATGTTCAATTCCGATACGGCGACGGCCGAGTGTTATCACAATATTGCCAATCAGATCGAAGCCTTTTGTAAGAAAAGCGGATCCCTGGTGAAAGTGGCGCCTCGGCATGCACATTAGTGTCTTGTGACAAGACTCTATTCACGTTCAGGATGTGGTGATGGTTTCTGATGGACCATTGTATGACTATCCACAGGCTGCTCAAAAAGGCCGTCCAGTAAGGCCGCAGTAAGCGAAGAGGCGAGGCGTACGCCTTGGTACGTTGAGCCTCTGAGTGCGGCGAGAACGCCGCTGGCGGACTTTTTCATCAGCCTGTTAGAGATGGGAGTGATTGTGAAGGCGAACGACGCAACAGAAGGACTCACGCGGCTTGAAGAGGCGGCGGCTTGAAGAGGCGCAGCGGATTGTGTTGGAAGCCACACCGACGCTGGGCCTGGAGAAAGTGTCGATCCTCGACGCACTGGGACGTGTATTGGGCGAGGACATTGTGGCTGAGCGGGACAATCCGCCGTGGAATAACAGCGCGATGGACGGATTCGCCGTGCGGTGGGACGATATCAAGCAGGAGCACGCGATCGAAAAGCCGGTTACCCTCAAGGTGATTGAAGATGTACCAGCCGGAAAAATGCCGACGAAGTCCGTATCATGACCGGCGCGCCGATTCCGCAAGGAGCGGACACGGTGCTGAAGGTGGAGGATACGGAGCACCAGCCGGATTCCGTTCGCGTCTTCAAACCCGAACCGCGCGGCTCCAATATCCGGCCGCAAGGCGAAGACGTCAAGAAGGGTGAATGCATCATCGCCAAGGGAACGCAGATTCGTCCCGGTGATGCGGGTATGCTGGCAATTCTTGCGAAGTCCTTCGTCTTTGTGTATCAGCGCCCGCGCGTGGCCATTCTGTCGACGGGCGATGAGCTGGCGGATCTGGATGAGCGATTCAGCGAAGAAAAGATCATCAATTCGAACAGCTACGGGATTGCAGCGGCGGTGCAAGAGGCCGGCGGCATTCCGTTTCTGCTCGGGATTGCCCGCGATACGCCGGAGGCGTTGAAGGAAAAGATTTCCCATGGGCTGACGGCCGATGTCCTGGTGCTGTCCGGCGGTGTTTCGATGGGAGATTACGATTTCACAAAAGCTGTGTTTCGCGAATTGGGCGCTGAGATGAATTTCTGGAAGCTTGCGATCCGGCCGGGGCAGCCGCTGGCCTTCGGCAAGATTCAGGGCAAGTTGGCCTTCGGCCTGCCGGGGAATCCGGTCTCGTCGATGGTGACGTTCGAGCAACTGGTGCGGCCGGCCATCTTGAAGATGAACGGGCACCGGACGTACGGTCGACCGCTTGTGCATGCGGTCATCCAGGAGAAGTTTTCGAAACGAACGGACCGCCGGCATTTCCTCCGCGGCGTGCTGACGCGAGAAGACGGCGTTTTCAAAGTTCGGACGACCGGGGCGCAAGGGTCTGGAATTTTGACCTCGATGGTGAAGGCGAATTGCCTGATCGACATCCCGGTCGAAGTGGAACGGGTGAATCCCGGCGATCTGGTGACCGTGCAATTATTGAGCGGGGAAGCGTGGAAAACACAGACAGACCATACCCACAGCACCGGGCATAAGACGTCCTGTTGTTGAGCGTGGAAAGGGACTGAGCCCATGGCCGTGCCCATCGTGTCATTTGTCGGCCGGTCGAACAGCGGCAAGACCACGCTGATCGAGCGCGTGATTCCTGAGTTAGTGCGGGCGGGCTATCGTGTGGCGACCGTGAAACATGCCGGCCACGGATTCGATCTCGATACCGAGGGGAAAGACAGCTGGCGTCATAAACGTGCGGGGGCCAGCAGTGTCATCGTGATGTCTCGCGGCAGCCTGGCGATGTTTGCCGATGTGCCCGAAGAAATGAAGGTTGAGGAGATTCGGGACCGGTTTCTCGATGGATCCTACGATCTCATTATTGCGGAAGGCTGGAAGAGCGAAGGCTATCTCAAGATCGTCGTCATCCGTGAGCAGGTCGGCGAAGTGCCGGTTTCTCCAGACGGACTGTTGGCGGTCGTCTCCGATAAGCCGGTCGATCTT
>Ga0209391_10000543_pt1 | contig 17973 bp, 13 predicted proteins | sample PPLLak3March2015_FD_187246 | JGI IMG/M metagenome (GOLD analysis project Ga0209391, IMG submission 187246) | Freshwater sediment microbial communities from Prairie Pothole Lake near Jamestown, North Dakota, USA - PPLs Lake P7 Core (1) Depth... | ecosystem: Environmental > Aquatic > Freshwater >...
GTGTACACACCAACGACCAGCTCGACCTGAAGCACGCCCGCACGGTGTTGAACGAGCACCACGAGGGGCTCGAGGATGTGAAGGCCCGCATCCTGGAGTTCCTGGCGGTGGGCTCGTTCAAGGGTGAAATCTCCGGCTCCATCCTGTTACTGGTGGGGCCGCCCGGCGTGGGCAAGACCAGCATCGGCCGCTCGGTGGCTGCTGCCCTGGGCCGGGAGTTCTACCGCTTCAGCCTCGGGGGCATGCGCGACGAGGCGGAAATCAAGGGCCACCGGCGCACCTATATCGGCGCCATGCCCGGCAAGTTCGTGCAGGCGCTGAAGGAGGTCAAGGTCGCCAACCCGGTCATCATGCTGGACGAGATCGACAAGATCGGGGCCTCCTACCAGGGTGATCCCGCCTCCGCCCTGCTGGAAGTGCTGGACCCCGAGCAGAACAGCGAATTCCTGGATCATTACCTGGACTTGCGGGTGGACCTGTCCAAGGTACTTTTCATCTGCACCGCGAACCAGCTCGATACGATTCCCGGGCCCCTGCTGGACCGGATGGAAACCCTGCGCCTGTCGGGTTACGTGGCGGAAGAAAAGCTGGCGATCGGTAAAAATCACCTGTGGCCGCGCCAGCTCGTGCGCCACGGCCTCAACGAGGATCAGCTGAAGATCAATGAAGCCGCGCTGAAGTATGTTATCGATTCCTACTGCCGCGAGGCGGGTGTTCGCACCCTTGAAAAGCAGCTGGCGCGCATCATGCGCAAATCCATCGTCCAGATGCTCAACACCGGCGAGGAGAAATTGCGGATCGGCAAGAAGGATATCGACACCCTGCTGGGCAGGCCGCCGTTCCAGCCAGACCGGCCCATGCGCGGCCTCGGTGTTGCCACTGGCCTGGCGTGGACCGCCATGGGCGGGGCCACCCTCGCCATCGAGTGCTCCCAGATCCACACCCTGAATCGCGGCTTCAAGATGACCGGCAAGTTGGGGGAGGTGATGCGCGAGTCCGCCGAAATCGCCTACAGCTATGTGTCCTCACACCTCAAGGATTACCGTGGCGACCCGGAATTCTTTGATACGTCCATGGTGCACCTGCACGTGCCCGAGGGCGCGACGCCGAAGGATGGACCCAGCGCCGGCATCACCATTGCCACTGCCCTGGTGTCTCTGGCCCGCAAGGAGCGCATCAAGCGGCCGCTGGCGATGACGGGCGAACTCACCCTCACCGGCCAGGTATTGCCGGTGGGCGGGATCAGGGAGAAGGTTATCGCCGCGAGGCGCAGCAGGATCATGGAGCTGATCCTGCCCCATGCCAACCGCCGCGATTTCGAGGAGCTGCCCGCCTACCTGCGCGAGGGCATCAATGTGCACTTTGCGCGCACCTTCCGCGAGGTCTTCGAGTACGTGTTCCAGGATCACCCGGTGGACAAGCCGCTGCATTAGGAGGGATTATGGAACGCGTAAGCCGGTGTGGGGCGCTGGTGCTGCTGCTCAGCCTGATGCTCGCATCCGTTGACGCCGCGGCGAGCGGTCAGAGCCCGACGCCGTCGACAAGCTGTGTGGTGCTGTTGCACGGGCTGGGGCGCACTTCGCTGTCGATGAAGGCGCTGCAGTGGCGACTGCAGGACGCCGGCTATGGGGTGGTGAACATCACCTATCCCTCGCTGTCTCACCCGATCCAGGACTTGGCGAGGATGGCGGTGAATGAGGGCCTGGCCGGCTGTGCGGCCCTGGGTCTCGACCGGGTTTCTTTTGTGACCCATTCCCTGGGCGGTATTCTGGTGCGGCAGTACCTGGCGCAACACGATATCCCCGGCCTGCAGCGGGTCGTTATGCTCGGGCCACCCAACCAGGGCAGCCAGATGGCGGACTACCTGGAATCCCTTGGACTGCTTGAGCCGTTCCTCCCAAGCGCCGTCGTCCAACTGGGTCTCTCGGAGCAGTCAGTTCCGCGGCGGCTGGGGCCGGTCGGCTTCCAGCTGGGGGTCATTGCGGGCACGGTCAATCAATTGCCTTTTCTGCCGGGACAGCCGGAGCTGGGAGATGGCACGGTAGCCGTCAGTGAAACCCTTGTGTCGGGGATGGCGGACTTCCTCGAATTGCCGGTCAGCCACACGTTCATGATGTGGGATAAGGACGTGGCCGAGCAGGTGGTATTTTTCCTCGAGCACGGCGTATTCAACCGGCATGCCCCACCTTTCCATGCGCCCTGAGTCAGTGTGGGCACCTAAAATCGGTACTCAACCTACACAAAGCGGGTATTCAGGTATGAACAGATGGTCAATTGTAAGCGGCGTCATGGCGCTGGCATGGGTGGCAACCAGCACGGCGGATTCAACCGCCGCCCGGTGTGACATTTATCCCGCGGGGAGTGATCACACCGAGAAGATGATCCATTGCACGTTTTCCCAGCGCCAGGGCTATATCACTGTCACCCGCGAGGACGGCGTCACCCACGACCTGTCGCCGCAGGGTGATAGCCCGGGTAATTATCGTGACCAGGATGGCCGCGAGGTGTACCGTCAGAGCGACCTGGGCGACCAGGGCCTGATCTTTCGCTTCCCTGACCAAAGCGTCTACGTATACTGGAGCACGGTCGCGCTCGAGCCTGCGGGTGATGACAACCCTACTGCACCCTTCACGACCAAAGACTACGACGCGACCGCGCTGCTGCGCTGTCGCGAGGTGAATGATGCAAGCTTCGGCAGCTGCCCCGCCGGTGTACTGCGCATGGAAGACGGCCAGGCCTCGGTCGTGGTGCAGAGCCCGAAGGGTGAGCAATTCACCATCAACTTCATGAAAGACTATATCAACGCCACCAACCGCGAGGCGAAGGGCAGCCTGGAGGGCGATATCTGGACGGTGACGATCAACGGCGCCGAGATCTACGAAGTGCCGCTGGCCTTCATCGAGGGCGGTTGAGTGGTTACTTCAGCGACGCGCGGTAACGATCGCCCGTCGGGGCGCCGGGTAACCCTCGACGGTTTTGCTGCGGTCCGCCGGGTCGAGGAAATCCGTCAGCGACTGGAATCGCATCCAGTCGGTGGAGCGCTGCTCGTCGGTCGAGGTTGCGCTCACATCCACCAGGCGGCAGTCGACAAAACCCGTTTTGCGCAACCACCCCAGCAGGGTGTCGCAGGCCGGCAGGAACCAGACATTTCCCATGCGTGCATAGCGCCCTTCGGGTACCAGGCTTGTCCCCGGGCTACCCTCGGTCACCAGGGTCTCCAGCACCAGCTGGCCGCCGGGGCGCAGGCAGTCGCGCAGCTCCAGCAGGTGGTCCATGGGCGAGCGCCGGTGGTACAGCACCCCCATGGAGAATACGGAGTCAAAGGCCTGCAGTTTGGCGGGCAGCTGCTCGATTCCCAGTGGTAACACCCAGACCTCGTCCCGCTGCAGGTACTTGCGCAGGGCCCAGTACTGCAGCACGAACAGCGGCGTGGGGTCGATGCCGATCACCTCGGCGGCGCCGGCACCCAGCATGCGCCAGCAGTGGTAGCCGCTGCCACAGCCCACGTCCAGCACCCGCCGTCCCGCGAGGTCATCGATGGCCTGGGCCAGGCGGTCCCACTTCCAGTCCGAGCGCCACTCGGTGTCGATATGTACACCGAACAATTCGAACGGGCCCTTGCGCCAGGGGTGCAGTCCCTGCAGCGCGCTGCGCAGCTGCTCGACAACTGCCGGGTCCAGCGCCCTGGCGCTGCCGGCCCCGACGCGGGATTCATCGAGCCGGATGTGATCCACGGGCAGATCGGGCAGCTGCCGGAGCACCTCGAGCCAGCGGGAGAGGTCGCCGTAGCGCTGCGGCGACAGGCCCCGGGCAAGCTGGTCGGGAAGCAACTGGGCCCAGGCGTCCAGGTCACCGCCCCGCCAGCGCTCTATGAGGGGCTGGTAGTCGATCACTTGAGGGCGATAAGTGAGGCGAAATTAAAACACTGGAACCAGACATCGCAGCTGCTGAAGCCTGCCGCGCTGATGCGCTGGCGGTGGCGCGCCAGGGTTTCCGGCAGCAGCACATTCTCGATAGCCTGGCGCTTGCGGGCGACTTCCAGCTCGCTATAGCCGTTGGCGCGCTTGAACTGGTGGTGCAGGTCGATATTCAGCTCATCCAGGTGCGGGTCCTCAAAGCTGACCTTCTCCGACAACACCATGATGCCCCCCGGCAGCAGGCCCCGGTAAATCCGCGCCAGCACCGCGTCCCGCTCTTCCCGGGGTATGAACTGCAGGGTGAAGTTCAACACCACCACCGAGGCATTCTCTATAGCCACATCCTGTAGCTTGCCGCACACCAGCTCCACCGGCGTGTGGTGGGTGTCGGTGTCGATGATGCTGCGGCAGCGCTCCAGCATGGCGGCGGAATTGTCGACGCCGATGATCCGGCAGTCCTGCTGCAGGATGTGCTGGCGCATGGCCAGGGTCGAGGCTCCCAGCGAGCAGCCCAGGTCGTACAGCGTGCTGCCGGGGGTTGCGTAGCGCCCCGCCAGCAGGCCGGTCATGGCGACGATGGTGGCGTAGCCCGGGACCGAGCGCCTGATCATATCCGGGAACACCCGCGCCACGCTCTCGTCGAAACTGAACAGTGCCACGCCGGTCACCGGGTCCGCGAGGGAATCGCTGCCCTGGTTGGCATGAGGGGTGGCGTAAAGAGTGTCGCGCGAGTCGGTCAAGTTGGTCACGATTGAGGGCAAATGGGGGCCCGGCGGGCCTGTTTGGGGTGTTGGAGGCGGGGAATTCTAGCATGAAATGTTAAACCCGCAGTTGGGGGTTTTACTGTATTCGGGCCGCATTACTGGCCACAATGGATTCTGGCTCGCAAAGTAAATGAGGGAGCGTATGGTATTGGCACCCGACACTCGCGCGCGGGATTTGCGCCCGCCCCTGTTGCGCCACAGTGTGCTGGAGTTCGGCCGCGTGGTTCTCGAAATGAGTAGCACCGCCCTGTTGGCCCCGGTGCTCAGGACCCTGCCGCGGGGCGATGGGCACACCATCATGACCATCCCGGGTTTCATGGGTGCGGATGGCTCGACCTCGCGTCTGCGCAAATTCCTGACCGAGCGCGGCTACAGGGCCATACCCTGGGGTCTCGGCCGCAATGGCGCCGAGGTGCGCCCGGCCAGCCTCGATGAGTTTCTGGAGCACCGGCACCAGACCGAAAACCTGATAGCCGAAAAACTGGAGGCCGAGTTCATCGCCACCGGCCGCAAGCTGAGCCTGATCGGCTGGAGTCTGGGGGGCTTGTATTCAGTGGCGCTGGCCCACCGCTTTCCCCAGTGGGTGCGCCAGGTGATCACCCTGGGCACGCCCTACGGGGATCCCCGCGGCACCTCGATCTACAAGCTGATGGGTCGGGTCTACAACGACAGGGTGGCGGTGGATGAGGCGGCGCTGGCCCGCTGGGTGGCTTATACCTACAGCGGCGGTGAACTGCGGGTGCCGGTGCTGGCCCTGTACAGCGAATCGGACGGCATCGTGGGGGCGGGCATCGCCCGCTGCGAGGGCGACCCCCGCTACGTCACCAACATGGCGGTGATGGCCAGCCACGTGGGGTTTCCCTTCAATCCGCTGGTATTTGCGGTAATCGGCAATTACCTGGTGGAACCGCACGAGCGCTGGGCCCTGTGCCGGAGTGACTACATCAGGCCGTTCGTGCGCACTGTCGGAGGATAGGCCGCTGGCCGGGCGCTAGTTGGCGCTGCGCACCAGGTGGGCGTCTTCAACGCGGGGCTTGCGGCGGGTGTGGGGCCGCAGGCGGGCAAACGGCTCCAGGTTGTCGCCGGGGTCGCTGGTGGTCGAGCGCTCACCGGTAAATTTGATACTTCCCAGGAAAGCCACCAGGCTCGGCCGGTTCTGATCCAGTCTTTTCATTTCAAGCTCTAGTCATTCGTTACGGAAACCGGCTCTATTGTACGGGCCCTGCCGGGCTGGCGGGCGTGAAAACTGCGCCTTTTTCCTGTGCAAAATGCCCGTGTGCGGCCCCCTCAGCCGGTCTTGCCTGCCAGCAACGGCAGCACGGCCGCAAGCTCCGGTTTATTTGCCCGCATCTCCTCCAGGCTCAGGCCCTCGAGTTCATGGGGGAACACCAGCCAGTCGGCGGTCTGGTGCAGGAAATAGTCAGGGTTGCGTCCGCTGCGATTATTGCCCGGCTTGAACCAGGGCGTGGCGATACGGACCTCGGGTATCTGCGCCCCGCTGGCCCGCTCCAATTCGATGACGACCTGCTGCAGCGACAGGCCTGTGTCGTAGACATCGTCCACCAGCAGCAGGCGATCGTTCCTGCCGAGTCGATCGACCAGGTACTCCAGGCCATCCACCCGTATGCTCTGGTCCCGCTGGCCAATGCCCAAGTAGGAACTGGTGCGAATCACGGCGTGGTCGGTCTCGACGCCCAGCACCCGCAACAGTTCGTGTATCGCGATGGCCACCGGTGTGCCGCCGCGCCACACCCCGACCACACAGCTGGGTCGGTAACCGCTGCTGAAAACCGCTGCGGCCAGCGCGAACGCATCCGCCAGCAGTTGTTGTGGGGAGATGTATTGCTTGTCCATGCCGAGGCCCCGGGCCGGTTGCGCTGCCGGGTGCAGATTAGCACAGGGCGCCGGGCGGTGGTCGGGGTGTTGCCCGGCCGCTATAATCGCGCCTCGCTTGCAAGAGGCAGACCATGAAACCCGCCGGATATCCCCTTGAGCCCGCCCACCTGTGGGAGCATTTCTACCAGATCACCCGGATACCCCGACCTTCCAAACAGGAGTCGGCGGTGCGCCAGTACGCGATCGACCTGGCCTCCCGGGGCGGCCATGCCTGGCGCATGGACGCGGCCGGCAACCTCGCGGTAACGATCGCCGCCAGTGCGGGCAGGGCGGACCGGCCCGGCGTGATTATCCAGAATCACCTGGACATGGTGACCGTAAAAACCTCCGACAAGGAGCATGACTTCACCCGCCAGCCCCTGAGCCTCAAGGTGGCGGATGGCTGGTTGCAGGCCGACCGCACGACCCTCGGGGCCGATAACGGGGTGGGCTGTGCCGCGGCGCTGGCGCTGATGACCGACACCAGCGCGACCCACCCGCCGCTGCAGTTGCTGTTCACGGTGGATGAGGAGACGGGGCTGGGCGGCGCGCTCAATCTCGACCCGGCGCTGCTGTCCGGCAGCCTGATGCTTAACCTGGATACCGAGGACTGGAACGAATTGTTTGTGGGCTGCGCCGGGGCCGGTGGCTGGGAACTGAGCCGGTCTTTCCCGATGGAACAACCGCCCGCGGCGGTGGAGCACTGGGAGTTGTCGCTCAAGGGGCTGGCGGGCGGGCATTCGGGCATCCAGATCCACCAGCAACTGGGCAATGCCATCAAGCTGCTGGGGCAGTGCCTGGCGGACGTGCCGGGGGTGCAGCTGGCGCGCCTGGAGGCAGGGGTGGCACACAATGTCATTCCCCGTGAGGGCGCCTTGGCTTTTGCCTGCCCCGTCGGTGGCGGGGCACGGCTGCAGGAGCGCTTGCCGCAGCTGCGGGAGCAGTGGCTGGGCTATCTGCCGGCCGCGGACGCCGGCCTGGAGATCGCATTGCAGCCGGCGGCATTCGACCAGGTGCTGGCGCCGGCGGATACCCGGCTGCTGCTCGACCTCATCGCCCTGTTCCCCCACGGCGCCCAGGCCTACAACCTGGTACAGTCGGCGGAGCTGGTTGACCTCAGTTGCAATTTCGCCCGGCTGTCGCTGCAGGGGGGCGAGTTGACGCTGGTATGCAGCTTCCGCTTTTTCAACGAGGCCCAGAGCCTGCCACTGCAACAACAGGTGCTGGGGCTGGCCCGGGTGTTCGGCCTGGACCATACCCCCGTCGTGGCCTACCCGGGCTGGCAGCCCGACTTTAGCAGCCCCCTGCTGGCGCGCGCCTGCGCCCTGCACCAGCAACTGTTCGGGGCACCTCCCGCCGTAAAGGCAATCCACGCGGGACTGGAGTGCGGAATCCTCAAAGGCAAGAAGCCGGAGCTGGATATTCTCTCCTTCGGGCCCACGATACGGGGCGCACATTCCCCCACGGAGCGGCTGCAGATCGACACCGTGGCACCTTTCTGGCTGTTCCTGACGACCTTGTTGGACCAGTTGTAAACATGCTGCCCGCCCCGTACCCCTACACCACGAAGGAGCAATAGCGATGCTGGACAAACTCGAACGACTGCCGGCGGATACCATCCTGGGCCTTGCGGCGGCCTGTCGCGCGGACCCTAATCCCGCCAAGGTCGATCTCACCATCGGCATCTACATGGACGAGCAGGGCCTGTGCCCGGTGTTCGAGGCGGTGCGCCAGGCCCAGCAGGCGCTGGTGGCCGAGGAACTTACCAAGGCCTACATGCCCCCCGCCGGCGACGAGGCTTTCATCCAGGGCATGCAGCGCCTGCTGCTGGGGGAGGGGAGCAGCGCCCTGCGCGACCAGCGGGTCGGCAGCGTGCAGGCGCCGGGTGGCTGCGGTGCCCTGCGCATCGGCGCCGAGATCATTCGCGCCGCCGCACCGGATGCCAGGGTCTGGGTGAGCGATCCCACCTGGCCGGTGCACTTTCCCCTGCTCGGCAGCGTCGGTCTGCGCTTTGCGACCTACCGCTATTACGACCCGGCCGGCCACGACGTGAATTTCGATGCCATGGTGGAGGACCTGAAGCAGGCGACCGCGGGCGACGTGGTGCTGCTGCACGGCTGCTGCCACAACCCCTGCGGGGCCGACCTGTCGCTGGAGCAGTGGGCAGTGGTCGCCGACATGGCCGCGCGCCAGGGTTTCACGCCGTTTATCGACTTCGCCTACCAGGGGCTGGGTGACGGCTTGGAGCAAGACGCTGCCGGCCTGCGCCTGATGGTGGAGCGGGTGCCGGAGCTTATCGTCGCCGCTTCCTGTTCGAAGAATATGGGCTTGTACCGGGAGCGCGTGGGCCTCGCGCTGTTTGTCTGCCGGGACGAGGCCAATGCCCAGGCCCTGGTGAGCCAGGCGCTGGTGGCGGCCCGGCGCATCTACTCCATGCCCCCCGCCCACGGCGCCCTGCTCGCGGGCAGGATTCTCAGCAGCCCTGCGCTCACAAGCTCCTGGCGCAGTGAGCTGGAGGCCATGTGCCGGCGCATCAACGGCCTGCGCAGCGGCCTGCGGCTGAAGCTGGAACAGGCCAGCGGGCGCGATTTTGGTTTCATCGAAAAGGAGAAGGGGATGTTCTCCTTCCTGGGGCTGAGCACCGAACAGGCGCTGCGGCTGCGCCGGGACTACAGTGTCTATATGCTCGATTCCTCGCGCATCAACGTGGCCGGCGTCAACGCCGCCAACATCGACTACCTGGCCAGGGCGGTGGCCGCGGTGCTCTAGGCGCCTGTCGATCGCCTGAATAAGCCTGGTGGTTGCCACGCAGAGCCTGGCAAGGCACAATCCGGGCTGTTTTAGAAAAATAAAAGCAGCTGATCCGCTTTTTCGTGGTGGTTTCCCATCAAATTGTCGTGATCATTAACAGCGCTGGCATCCGCTCAGCCATGCAAGGGTACCCAATATGAATTTGATTTCCGCGAACTGTTACGGTCGAGGCATTGTTGCGCGCAGCCTGTTGTTGCTCCCGCTCCTGTTGGTACTGATGGCAGGTTGCAGTGACAACAGCAAGAACGTTGACCCGGTCGGGCCTGTGGAGCCGGTGGAACCGGTTGACCCCAACTACCCGGATTACACCCTGGTGCAACTGGCTGCGGGTGATGACCTGGAAGAGCGGGCCCTGGAAGCGCTGATTACCGCCTCACCCAAAACCGTCGTGCAGTTCCCCGCCGGTGTCTACGATTTCACCAGCGAGTTAAGTTCCAGTGTCGACAACATCGTCATCAAAGGTACTGGCACGGAAGAAGACGGCGGCACGGTGCTGCGCTTTGATAACCAGACGGTCGGGGCGCAGGGCGTTTTCGCCACCGGCAACAATTTCGTTATTGAGGATATCGCCATTGAAAATACTCCCGGCGACTCTATCAAGATCGAGGGCGCCAATGGCGTCACTATCCGCAGGGTGCGCGTGGAGTGGACCAATGGCCCCGATGAGAACAACGGCGCCTATGGCCTGTACCCGGTACAGTGCCGCAATGTGCTGATCGAGGACAGCGAGGTTCGTGGCGCCAGCGATGCGGGTGTATACGTCGGCCAATCGGAAATAATTGTCGTCCGTCGCAATATTGCCTCGGAGAACGTAGCCGGCATAGAAATCGAAAACTCCAAGTTCGCCGATGTGTATGAGAACGAGGCCATCGGCAACACCGGTGGTGTTCTGGTATTCGACCTGCCGAACATCCCGGTGCAGGGAGGGGAGGCTGTTCGTGTTTTCAACAACAGGATCGTCGACAACAATGAACCCAATTTCGCTCCTGCAGGCAATATCGTCGCCGGCGTACCCACCGGTACCGGCATCATGGTGTTGGCCAATGACGATATCGAGATCTTCGACAATGTGATCACCGGCAACCAGTCCGCCGGGCTGTTGGTCGTCAGTTACTACATCAATAACGCCGACGTCAGCGATCCCAACTACGACCCAATACCGGAAAAAGTGTATTTCCACGACAATGAGATGAGCAACAATTCCTATGATCCACAGGGCACCGCCGCTCTCATAGCCCTGCTTTTCCCGGACGAATTACCCGTAATTTTTTATGATAGCTCTGGCGTGGGTACTGATACCGGGGAGTTGCTGCTTGAGTTCCCGGACGGCCTCAGTGAGAGCCAGGCGATCTGCGCGGTGGATAATAATGTCGACACGACCTGGGGCCAGATCAGTGCAGTATTTTATCTGAATGGAATCGGCGACGACGGCAACCTGTCCACTGACCGGGAATTCTTCAACTGCACCCATGCCTCCCTGCCCCCGGTCGAGCTTGAGCCGCCGGTTGATCCTGGCAACCCCGACGGCCCTACGGTCGACACTGCAGCATTGTGTGGCGCCGAGGGCACCGGGTTGAATACCAAGGCATTTGTGGCCGACTGCCCGAACCTGTCTGACTACCGACTGTTCGCCGACCCGGCCAACCCGCTGGAAAATGCCAACGAAGGCATTATCTATGACCTGAATACGCCGTTGTTTACGGATTACGCCAACAAGTATCGCTTTGTATTCGTGCCTGAAGGCAGCCCGGCGGCCTATCGCTCACAGGAAGTATTTGATTTCCCGGTGGGCACCGTGATCGCCAAGACCTTCACGATCCAGGCTGATTTGCGCGATGACGGCAGCGCGGAGGAGATTATCGAGACCCGCCTGTTAATTCACCGCAAGGAGGGCTGGAAAGCGCTGCCCTACACATGGAACCAGGCAAAGACCGATGCCGATCTGACTGTTGCCGGTGGTACCCAGGATGTCAGCTGGATTGATATCAACGGTGTCCAGCAGTCCACTGAGTATGTGATCCCCAACACCAACAACTGCGCCAATTGCCACGATAATGCAAAGGAGTTGCTCCCGATCGGGCCCACGGCACGTTCCCTCAACAGGGACTACACCTTTGCCAGTGGCACAGAAAACCAGCTGGATTACTGGGCTCAGCAGGGGATTCTGACAGGGGCACCGGAAGATAAGGAGTCCATCGACAGTATACCGCTGTGGGGTGATGAGACCGCCAGCCTGGATGATCGCGCGCGCGGTTACCTGGACATCAACTGTATGCACTGTCACACCCCCGGGGGTGCGGCGGATACCTCCGGATTGTTCCTCGAATACTTCCGCCCCTTCGGTGTGGCGGTGGGTGAGTGCAAGACACCGGTTGCCGCCGGTGCTGGCGCGGGTGACCTCGATTACGATATCGTTCCCGGCGACGCCGATGCTTCCATCATGGTCTTCCGCATGGACTCCAATGAGACCGAGATTCGCATGGCGGAAATAGGCCGCAGCGTAATTCACACCGAGGGTGTGCAACTGATCGCAGACTGGATCAATGCCATGGAGCCGAATGACTGCTCAACTTTCTAGCCCGACAGTGCCCGTGCGCAAACTCGAACCCGAGCAGATCCGCGACGCACTGGTGGCGCTGCCGCAGTGGATACACGATCCCTTGCGCGGCGCCATCAGCCGCAGCTTTACCTTCGCCGACTTCGGCGAGGCCTTTGCCTTCATGACCCGCATCGCACTCGCTGCCGAGCGCGCCGACCACCACCCGGAGTGGTTCAACGTCTACAACCGCGTGGACATGACGCTGAGCACGCACGACTGCCAGGGCCTGTCGCAGCGCGACATCGACATGGCGCAGCTGGCCGATCGTACCTATGCCGCCCGGGCGGGCTGATGGTGCCGGGCGCTGTGCCGCCGGGGAGCGGAGCGAGCACTGGGCCTGCCCGCAAGATAGCGTCGGTGGCTGTTAGCCGTCGAGTTCGGCCCAGCGGGCAAAGGCGGCTTCCAGCTCCGCCTGCACGCTGGCCAGTTGTGCGATGACCCCCTGCGCCTGGCCGGGTTCGCGCTGGTAGAAATTCGGCTCGGCCATGGTCGCCTCCAGCGCCTGCTGGCGCTGCTCGAGGCTCTCGATCAGGCCGGGCATAGCCGCCAGTTCCCGCTGCTCCTTGTAGGATAACTTCTTTTTTTTCGGTGCCGTGGCGGCAGCCGGTGCGGGCGCGTCCCTGGCAACGGGCACACCGGCCCTGTCGCCCTGGCCGCCACCTTCCACCAGTCGTCCGCCGCGGGCCAGCCAGTCGCTGTAGCCGCCGGCGTGTTCGCTCACCACACCGTTGCCCTCCACCACCAGCAGGCTGGTCACCACGTTGTCCATGAATTCGCGGTCGTGGCTAACCAGCAGCACGGTGCCGTCGAAACTGAGCAGGATCTCCTCCAGCAGTTCCAGGGTTTCGATGTCCAGGTCGTTGGTGGGTTCGTCCAGCACCAGCAGGTTGGCGGGTTTGCTGAACAGTCGGGCCAGCACCGCGCGGTTCTGCTCGCCGCCGGAGAGCGCCCTGACCGGGGTGCGCACCCGCTCCGGGCTGAACAGGAAATCCCCGAGGTAGGAGATCGCGTGGCGCCGCTTGCCATTGATCTCGATGAACTCCTGCCCGCCGCAGACGTTGTCGATCAGGTTTTTCTCCGGGTCGAGGGTGCCGCGCAGCTGGTCAGAGTAAGCCACCTCGAGCTTGCTGCCGCGCTTGACGACGCCGCTATCGGGTTGCAACTCGCCCAGCAGTATCCTGACCAGGGTGGACTTGCCGGCGCCATTGGCGCCGACGATACCGATCCGGTCGCCGCGCTGGATGATGGTGGAGAAGTCGCGGATGATGGTGCGCCCGCCAAAGGCCTGGCTGACGTGCTGCAGTTCCACCACGATCTTGCCGGACTGGCCGGCGTCCTCCACCGCAAACTCAGCCTTGCCCTGGCGCTCCCGGCGGCGGGAGCGTTCGCTGCGCATCGCCTCCAGCGCCCGCACGCGACCCTCGTTGCGGGTGCGGCGGGCCTTGATGCCCTGGCGGATCCATACTTCTTCCTGCGCCAGCCGTTTGTCGAACAGCTCGTTGGCGCGCTCCTCGGCCTGCAACTGCTGTTCCCGGTGCGTAAGAAAGCCCTGGTAATTGCCGCGCCAGACAGTGAGGTGGCCGCGATCCAGCTCGGCGATGCTGTTGGCCACATTCTGCAGGAAACGCCGGTCGTGGGTGATCAGGATCAGGGAACCACGGAAACTGCGCAGCTGTTCCTCCAGCCAGTTGATGGCGGGGATATCCAGGTGGTTGGTGGGCTCGTCCAGGAGCAGGATATCCGGATCTCCCACCAGCGCCTTGCCCAGCGCGACCCGGCGTCGCCAGCCGCCCGACAGTTCACCCATGGCGCTGTCCGCGGGCAGTTGCAGCTGGCTGATAGTGGTATCCACCCGCTGCTGCAGGGTCCAGCCATCCACGTCCTCCAGCTGCTGTTGTACCCGGGCCAGGGCTTCCAGGTCGGTGTCCGCGGCATCGTGCACCAGGCGGTGGTACTCGGCGATCAATTCCCCCGCCCGGGACAGGCCGGAGGCGATCACCTCAAACACGGTCAGCTCATCGGCCTCCGGCAGGGTCTGCTCCAGCCGCGCCAGCTTGACACCTGGCCGGATCCAGCGCTCGCCGCTGTCCGGGGCAACCTCGCCCGCCAGCACCTTCAGCAGTGTCGTCTTGCCGGTGCCATTGCGTCCCAGCAGGCCCAGCTTTTCGCCGCGGGTAATGACCAGTTCGACCTCGTCCAGGAGTACCTGTGTACCGTAGTGAAGGCTGGCTTTGTCGAGTCGCAGTAATGGCATTGGGAGTGGCGCTGGTGACGGGGTTGCGCATTCTACGCCAGGGGGCGGGTGCTGGCCACAGCTGGGCGGGCAGGGTAGAGTGTCGCCAGGGTTTTTTCGGGACTCTGCAGGGATCGCATCCCTGCAAATCGCACCCCTGGATATCGCAAGAGGAACGCAGTGTTGAGAAGGTATTTGCTGTTGCTGTTGTTGCTGGCCGCGTCCGGCTGGGCCCAGGAGGCGGGCATTGTCGTGACCACCGCCCAGGTGGACGCGGCGGTCGCCCAGGTGACGGCGAATCTCGCCGCGGATGATCCCGCCCGCGCCAATCTGCTGAAGCTGTACGATGGTGCCCGCTCCGCACTGGCGGCTACGGCGCGACACCAGGCCGACCGCGAAAAATATGCCGAGGCCCGGGCCGGCGCCGCCAGGGAGGCCGCCACCATCCAGGCGGGACTGGTTGAGCGCCAGGTGTCAGTCGGAACCGTCGGCGGCCGGTCGGGCAAGTTGTCACTGGCCGACCTTGAGCAGCAGATACAGGTCAGCAAGGCGGATCTGGAAGCCCTCAAGGGCAGGCTTGCCGACATCCAGGGCCGGATCAATGGCATGCCGAACCGAGCGACCGAGATCCGCAACAGGTTGACCCAGCTTGTCACCGTAATCCCGGACCTGCAATCGCGCCTGGCCCAGCTGCCCAAAACCGTGACACCGGTCAGCGAGGGCGAGGCAAACCTGTGGCTGGCCCAGGCCCAGGCAGATAGCGCCGTGGCGGAAAAGGCCGCGCTGGATGAGGAACTGCTGAGCCAGCCCATGCGCCTGCAATTGCTGACGGCGCGGCAGGATCGTACCCGCCATGATATCCAGGACCTGGAGCGGTCGCTGCAGGCCATGGAACGACAGGCCAGTGTTTTGCGCCAGGGTGAGGCGAGCCAGGCTTATGCCGATGCGGAGAAGGAGCTGGTCGGTGCCAGGGGCAAGCACCAGCTGGTGCAGCAGCTGGCCGATGAGAATGCCGCGCTCAGTGCGCTATTCGTCGAGCGCGGCAGTGACATCGAGCAGTCGCGCAAGCGCGAGCAGAAGGCCGGTGATCTTGCGGAGCGGATTGAAGCCGATCTCAAATCCATAGAGCACAAGCTGAGCGTCCTCGGCCTGAGTACCGCCGTGGGCCAGATCCTGCGCGAGCAGCAGATCCAGCTGCCCAAAGTACGGGAAATAAAAGCCGAGATATCCGCTGTCGGCAAGCAGCGCACCGCGTCGAGCGTGCGCCAGATTGAGCTTGAGGAAGACCGGCGCCGGCTGCTCGATACCGGCCAGTTTGCCGATCATTTGCTGCTCGACCTGGATGAAGCAACGGCGCGGGAGATCCGGCCTGATCTGCTGGATCTGCTGCGCAAGCGGCGTGGCCTGGTCAAACAGGCACTGGAACTCGAGAGCCTCTACGGGGGTTCATTGGGCAACCTTGAATTCAACCTGCAGCGCTACTCGCTTGCCATCGACGAGTACAAGCGCTTTATCCAGGAGCGCTTGCTGTGGATACCTACCCGGGCCCCATTCTCCCTGATTCGAGGGACCGCGCTGCCGGCGCAACTGGGGGAGCTGTTCGTCGCCGAACGCTGGTTGCATGAAATTCGCCAGCTGCCGGCCGCGCTTGCCGGCAAGCCACTGCTGGCCCTCATGTTGGTGTTGGTACTGGTGCTGGCTTATAACGCCCCCCGCATCCGCAGCCGCATCGTTGCCAGTAGTCGGGAGGTGGGTTTTGTGCGAACCGACGCGTTCTCCAACACGCTACTGGCGCTTGGCCTGAGCCTGCTGCTATCGATTGTTTGGCCGCTGGTGATGTGGATTATAGCCAGACTGCTGGAGCCGCAGGACTCGAGGTCCGATCTCGGGCTGGCCCTGCACACGGCCCTGGCGCAGGGAGCGCTGTATTTCTGGGTCCTGGAGTTCATGCGCGCCGTACTCATGCCCAAGGGTTTGATCGCCGCTCACTTTCGCTGGCCGGTGCAACGCACAGAGCTCACTTACAAGAGGGTCGTATGGTTGGAACGAACCTTCCTGCCGGCGTTGATACTGGTCCTCTTTACCCTGGCCCTCTACCCCACCGAGGTGGGGGGCGCGCTGGGCGCTGTGGGGGTGATCGTGCTCTTGTTGTCAGTGGCGGTTTTCTTCCGCGATACGCCGCAGTACATGCAGGGCAAGGTGAGCGTCCTGCTGGGCGACGAGGCGCCCGCAAAGGACTCAGTCCCCGGCCGCGTGGTGCGGCATCTGTTGGTGTGGGTGCCGGCATCGGCGGTCATCGCCGTGCTGCTCGGGTATAGTTACGCCGCCCTCACCCTCAGTTTGTTGCTGGTCAAGACGGTCGGCGCTTTCGTCCTGGTATTTTTGCTCAACGAGCTGGCCATGCGCTGGCTGTCGATCGCCCGCCGGCGGATGGTGGCCAGGGCCCGGGTCGAGGCGGAGCATGCCACTGCGACGGAGGTTGAGACCGCCGCGGCAGCTGAAGCGCTGGAAAGTGATCCCGAACTGCTCAGTGACGAGGGTACCAAACTTATCAACCTGCTGAGCCTGCTGGGCCTGGTGGCGGCCATACTGGCGATCTGGGCGGAAGTGGTGCCCGCAATGGGGATTCTGGACTCGCTGCAGCTGTGGACCCGGCAGGGTGTGGTGGACGGGGTTGAGTTACCCGTGCCGGTCACCCTGGCGGACATTTTCAAAGCGGTGGTGATCGCCGCGCTCGGCTGGACGGCCCTGCGCCGTGTTCCCGGCCTGCTGGAGATCTTTCTGCGGCAGAAAGCGGGGGTGGCGGCGGCATCGGCCTACGCGGCCACGCGGGTGTTCCAGTATGCGGCTACCGGGATACTGGTTGTTGTCGTGATGAGTTCCCTGGGCGGCAACTGGTCACAGATTCAGTGGGCGGTGGCGGCCCTCAGCCTGGGTATCGGCTTCGGCCTGCAGGAAATCGTGGCAAACTTCATCAGCGGGCTGATTATCCTGTTCGAGCAACCCATCCGGGTGGGGGACACCGTGACGGTGGGCACGACCTCGGGCAGGGTGACCAAGATCCGGATCAGGGCCACGACCATACGCGACTTCGACCGGCGCGAGCTGCTGGTGCCCAACAAGGAATTCATCACCCAGCAGTTGCTTAACTGGTCCCTGTCGGACCAGGTGACGCGCTGGGTGGTGGAGGTGGGAGTTGCCTATGGCTCGGATATCGAGCGGGCGATGTTCGAAATTCGCGATGCGTTGCGGGCACAACCGCTCATCCTGAAGGACCCCGAGCCCACCGTGACCTTTGAACTGTTTGGCGAAAGCAGTCTGCTGATCAGGGCCCGTTACTTCATGGACCAGCTGGACCACAAGCCGCAGGTCTCAAGCGACCTGATGCTGGATATCAACCGGCGCCTGAAAGAGAAGGGAATAGTTATTGCTTTCCCCCAGCGGGACGTGCACATCGACACCCGCCAGCCCCTGGAAATCAGGATGGTCGAGGGGGGCAGGCAGCAGGCCCGTGCAGCGCCGGATCAGCCCGGCGAAGCGTGACAGCGAGCAGTGCGCCCCATGAAGCGCGCGCAAACACAGGAGCAAGGCATGTCCGGATTCGACAAGGTGGTAGGCAGCTATGAGGAAGCCATGGCGGGCCTGGAAGACAATATGACCGTCATTGCCGGCGGCTTCGGCCTGTGCGGTATACCCGAGAACCTCATCAAGGAAATCAAGCGCAAGGGCACCCGTGGCCTGACGGTGGTCTCGAATAACTGCGGTACCGACAAG
>Ga0209391_10000544_pt1 | contig 17955 bp, 17 predicted proteins | sample PPLLak3March2015_FD_187246 | JGI IMG/M metagenome (GOLD analysis project Ga0209391, IMG submission 187246) | Freshwater sediment microbial communities from Prairie Pothole Lake near Jamestown, North Dakota, USA - PPLs Lake P7 Core (1) Depth... | ecosystem: Environmental > Aquatic > Freshwater >...
TCCCTGCTTTTTGTGATCATAAATGCCAACCTGAAAAGTTTGATATAAAATAATTCAAACAATTCCTTGTAGGCGGTCTGGTCATTGTTATATATACGCTGTTGTAGGCCTGGTATAGTAGTGGGATTTCTCAAAGCAATCAATCGTAGTACAATATACTAATTTTTAGGCAAATGATGTCCAAATCGTCAACTGTCAACCGTCAACCGATCATATTAAAGGTTCCTGCTGACTCAAACAATGAAAACTTCCGTATCCCCAAATGATATCGGTGGAATCAATCCCTACCACTTCCCTGCCGGGAAAACTGTCAGCGATTACAGAAAGAACCTTATCATCCTTAGGCGATTTGAAAGTTGGAACGATAACAGATTTATTGGCAATATAAAAGTTAGCATAGGAGACCGGTAAACGCCGGTTTTCCCAGATCACATCATCGGGCATTGGGATCTCGATAATATTGAGTTGTTTGCCATTAAGCAGGCGCATTCTTTTCAGATCTGCCAGGTTTTTTTGCAAAGGCGCATAATTATCTTCATTTTTCTGCTCTTCAACTACGGCAATAACAGTATCCTCATTGATGAACCTTACAGTATCATCAATATGTCCGTCAGTATCATCACCCACCACGCCTTCATCAACCCACAAGACCAGGTCCTGTCCATAAAAGTCCACCAGGTAATTTTCAATCTGATCCCGATTAAGATTCGGGTTCCTGTTTTTATTGAGCAATACACAGGATGATGTGATAAGCGTACCAGCTCCATTAAAATCAACGGAACCTCCTTCCATGATGATCCCTGGATAGAAAACCGGCAGATTGAATTCTTTAGCGATCAATGTTGGTACTAAATCATCCAGATCAAATGGAGGATATTTGTCGCCCCAGGTATTAAAATCCCAATCAACTACAACCTTAGGTTCTTTCGCGCCCGGATTAACAAGGAATGCAGGACCATAATCACGGCACCAGGCATCATTTGTTGGATGAAAATAAAATTCCACTCTATCCATATTCACGCCATACATCACTAAGAGGTTTGATGCAAAATCCTTCATCGCCTGGTCATTAATATTTATTCGTACCAGTTCACCTTCTGTAAGTTTTTTTATAAAAGCTATATAAGAAGGAAAAATAGAATTGAATTTACCGGGCCATGTTGTTTCATCATGTGGCCAGCTAAGCCAGGTTGCCAAATGGGGTTCAAATTCAGCCGGGAAACGATAACCAAGGCTTCGGGGTGTTACTATTTTCATTTAAGTTTCTACTAAAACCAATGCATCAAGGTTACGAATGCCAATTTTTTTCTCTGTAATAAATCCTTCAGCGTATTTTACGCCAATCCGCTTTCCCAGCATCCTCGCCCTGGCAATTACACTATCCAGGAAGTCTGGCGTTGAGATATAGGTCTGTGGCCCTTCTTCACCACTGGTATCTGTAAAAAATTGCGTGCCATAGGCTTTTATCGATTCCATTCTTTGTTCAAATGTTTCGCTTATATCGATCAGCAAATCCGGCTCATGGTACCAGTCCTGCAGGTAATGAAGCACAAATTTCGGCCTCCACTTCGGTTGTGTATTGCCGTTATCATCAAACGTTTCAATCCTGGAAAGGCCGGCAAGGAAACAGGCATCGGCTATCAGGTGGCCGGCACGACCGTGATCAGGATGGCGGTCGTCCAGCACATTTCCAATAACGATCTCCGGTTGATACTTACGGATGGCTTTTATTAGTAACAACTGATGTACTTCATCGTTTTTAAAAAACCCGTCACGCATTTTTAAATTTTCCCTTACAGCAACGCCCAGTATCTCAGCAGCTTTTGCGGCCTCAGTATAACGGGTTTCAACCGAACCCCTGGTACCCAGTTCTCCCTGGGTGAGATCGATTATGCCGGTAAGTTTACCGTTCTTTTTTTCATTGAGAAGTGTTCCTGAACACCCCAATTCCACATCATCGGGGTGTACACCAATTGCCAGTATATCCAGTTTCATGGCTGCAATATACTTTATTAATGATTTTGAAAATGATAAGGGAATTTACAAGTTGATGGGCAATTTAACCATGTCCGTACATACGAGCCACTTCTTTTACAATCAATTCCAGGTCGGCATCTTCACCCGCAGGCCGGTAATCCTGTTTAAGACTGCTTCCGAATACCCAGGCAACCGTTTGCCAGAACTTGGCAGAGAAACCGCCTTTATATTCTTCGATAATTTCAAAACAAGTATTATTTGTTTCCCGATTGATGATCTTCATCAGAACTTTGCCCTGGTAAACAGACAAATTAGTGAGTGGTTTGGCAAATTCTTTTTTCAGTTCCGCTTCGCGGCTATTTATATATGCTTTCCTTTTCCTTTTATCGTGTATAAGCGCCAGGTTAAAGTTGATCTCATTAAAAATATAGCTGGCCTTTTTGGCATAAGGGTAAGTAACATAAACTGCATTGCGGAGTCTTGTCCATTTTTTAAAAGCCTCTTTCTGCGCTTCGCTCATCTTACCAAATACAAAAACCATTTCCATTTCCCGGTAGGTCATGGTATCACCTTCATAAACCACATAAGGAACCAGTAAGGTATCATTTGGACCATAACGGCTTTGTGCAACTGAATAGGAAGTTGCAGTTACTGCAAAGAACAGCAGTAGAAATGTTAGCCGATGTTTTCGGTGATTTAAATTCATTTGACAGTACAAAATAATCAAAGAAGCCGGTACTTTCCAATAAGACAACCGTAATAGGCCATTATGCTGCCTAAAGCAAGGTATAAAAATGTGAATTCCTTAACAATTCAGAAAATGAATCCAGGGTGTTTTGACCCCTTAGGAGACTGCAAAGAGGGTTTTCCGCAACCTATAAACCATACTCATCATAAAGCCTATAAACATAACAATTGTTCCCAGCCACAGCACATTGATATAGGGGAACTTATACGCTTTGAGGGTTATATATCGCATAACAGAGGCGGATTCTTTAACCCCAAGTTCCATATTACCAGACGCCCCCCTTTCTAGTTTAATAATCAGGCTCTGGCTCATAACAGTATCGGCTTTAATAGAAGGCTGATTATCTTTTATAAGGAATGCGGGTTGAACCGTAAATTCCCGGCCATCTTTTGCAAAAACTTTTACGTCAGACAGCCAGGCACTGTCTACCACAGGCAAGTCTTTATTATCATTCTTATTGGCCGCAAGCATGCGTTGAACCACAATGAATCCATTGGAATAAAAAATGGTATCACCAACTTTTACAGCAGTCCTGCGAAAAGTAGAGGTATCGGTTATTTTATCGGGGTTAAGCCAGGAAGTAATGTATACAAAGATGTCCCGGGTGAGATAATGTTTAGATCCCGGGTTAGAAGAAAGCTGGGTTCCACTTTCCTCTTTCATCAGAAACGCATTGGGCGTTACCTGAAACGATTCCCTTTTACCTAATACAGCCGTATCTGTTTCCTCAAAGTTCAACTTGAAGAAAACCTTATTATTTTTCGCAACAGAAGAATCACCAACATACGTTACTGTATACTTGCCCATGGGAGTTGGGACGCCATGTATAAGGGTGATATTTTCCAGTGGGTTTTCGTCCTTGCCCTTTACATCTTTCAATCCGGGTATGGCTATACCTGTACGGTTAACCGAAATAAGTTCTTTGTTGGCGGAAGAAATGAGAATTCCAATAAGCATCAGCCCGAATCCAATATGTGAAACAGAAGCGCCGGCAGCCTTTAGGTTCTTACGCAAAACCTGCCAGATATACCCGCCATTTGCGATCACCGTATATACACCTGCCCATAAAGTAATATGAATGGCAACAAGGAATCCCAGCCCGTTTTTATCATAACTGATATTTCCGAAATAACTAATCAAGAGGGATAAAACAAGGGCTATTATAGTTGGCTTTAATATTTTACCCAAAAAATATTTCCGGGGCGTATCCTTATACTTTAAGTACTGCGTAATTGCCGTAAGCATCCCTAAAACAAATGCCACCAGTATCATAACCCGGTTGTATACATATTCAACATCCTGACCTATAGCCCAGTTTGTGCCAAAAATGGCATTTATAAAAGGCAGGGAAGTAAGCACAATTATATACACAGCGGATACAAAAAACAACAATGAACCAACAAACATCCAGAACTCACGGGATTGCATACTCTCTTCTTTCACAATCACCGGTATGCCCTTTCTGTTTCGGATGTATAAAACCAGGGGAATTACAGCAAAGGTGATCATCATTAGGATGAGGTGCCAGTACAAAGATTTGCCCTCGCCGGTAAAAGAGTGAACAGAGGTATCTCCAAGTACACCCGTACGGGTTAAAAAGGTAGAATATAAAACCAGCAGGAAAGAAAGGACTAAGAAGAAATAAGATGCTTTAACTGAATGACCGGTATGCTTAAAAATGAGCATTGTATGAATGCCGGCTACAAGAACCAGCCACGGAACCATGGACGCATTTTCTACTGGGTCCCATGCCCAGTATCCTCCAAAAGTGAGTGATTCATAAGCCCAGGCCGCACCCATCATAATTCCCAATCCAAGGATGCCGGCGCTGAATAGAGACCAGGGTAAGGCCTGCTGGATCCAACCCTTGTGATCTTTTTTCCATAAGCCCGCTATAGCGAAGGAAAAGGGAACTAATGTTGAGGAAAAACCAAGAAATAATACCGGCGGATGTATCACCATCCAATAGTTTTGTAATAAAACATTTAAACCATTTCCGTCGGTCAGATATTTAAATAAGTATTGAGGATCCTGGAAAACCGGTGCATCCGGGAATTCATTCCGCATTAAAACAAAGGGACTTGTACCTATCCTGACGTCAAAAAAATAAATACCCATCAGGAATGAAGCCAGGAAAATCTGCGCCAGGCTTAAAAAGGTCATTACCGGTGCTTCCCATTTTTTAGCAGTTCGGATTACCACCAAGCCAATTACTGCATTCCAGAAACTCCATAACATAAAGCTGCCTTCCTGGCCTTCCCAGAAACAGCTCAAAAGGTATTGAACGTCCAGGCTCCTTTTGGAATGCTGATGAGCATACTTGTATTCGAAATAATGATTATATATTATCAGGTATAATATCAGAAATAACGCCAGTACGGAAACAACATCGAGGATAAAAGCGGTTCTGGCAAACTTTCTCCAGCGTAGGCTGTCAACTTCTGATATTACTACGGTTGATTTGTAATAAGCAAAACTGGCCGCAATTGATGCTACCAGGGCAAGCAAAGCAAAAAAGTGGCCAACCTGGCCGATCAGTAAATGTTCACCTTCGTATGGCATGGTTTGAGTTCAGTATATTCAGAAATCAGTAGGATTTTTCAACTTTAGATACAGGCTGTGCTGTAGGTTCTGCTGAAGTCTGCTCCAGGTCCTTTTTTTGCTGTGCAGGATCATCTTTGTATTTGGAGGGGCATTTTAAAAGGATCTCTTTGCAGGCAAAAACATCTCCCTGCATTTTGCCTTTCAATACAATTCTTTCGCTATGCTCAAATTCGGTTGGCTTTGAATTGAGATAGACCACCTTTGTTCCATTACCCAGAGAATCAAGGGCATAGAAACTCAGGTAGTTAGGATCCTTGATGGGATCATATTCAATGGGCTTGGTTTTGTCGAGCTTGGCGATCAGGTGGACAAACTTACCATCTTTCTGTTTGGCTGAAGCAATGGAATCATAGGTAGTAAGGTCTTTCATCATAGTTAAAAGGCCGGCAATTATAATCGCAATTGCTCCCAGAATGACGATGTGAAATTTTTTCATATTATATATGTTCTGATGACAATGCAAAGTTAAGCCAAAAAGCGCTTTCGTGTAAATTTGTTCAGGAAAGAAAAATTAATTAGCAATAAAGCTTAAATTTTTGAGATATCAGGCCTATTCCGGCTATTTTTTTTGAGGCTTTCATAAACTGAAGTAATTTGCAAATAATTTAACAAAGCCCCGACGGCAACCACTCAAGAAGCTGCTTCCCGGCATATATTATACCCAATTAGATTTTTTTTATGGCCGATTATTCTCAGTTCGATCCCAATGCTGTTGGTAACCCCAATAACAACATTTTTGGACTCCCCTTTTCAGAAGAAGATGCCCATCTGGTTTTAATTCCGGTTCCCTGGGAGGTTACGGTTAGCTACAAAGCAGGCACTGCCCGGGCACCAGAACATCTTTTTCGTTCCAGCCTTCAGATAGATCTTTTTGACCCCGAAATACCGGATGCCTGGAAAAAAGGGTTCTTTATGCGGGAAACCGACAAAAAGATCCTTTTAAAAAGCGACTACCTGCGGAAAGAAGCCGAATTATATATCAACTTTATTTCGCAGGGCGAGGATATCGAAAAGAATAAATTCATGTGTAAAACCCTGAAAGAAGTTAATGAAGGGAGTCTCTTTCTTAATAAATGGGTCTATGATCAAACATCGGAATTACTCGAAAAAAATAAGCTGGTAGGAATTATAGGCGGCGACCACAGCAGCCCGCTTGGATTTATGAAAGCCATCGCTGAGAAACACGGTGATTTTGGTGTCCTCCAAATTGATGCGCATTGCGATCTGCGTGAATCTTATGAAGGCTTTGTGCATTCGCATGCTTCTATCATGTATAATGCATTAAAAGACATCCCACAGATCACTAAACTTGTTCAGGTTGGTATCCGTGATTATAGTGAAAGTGAATGGATATATATATGTGATAGTAAATACAGGGTGATCTCTTATTTTGATAAAGACATTAAGGAAAGACAATTTGAAGGACAAACATGGAAGCTTATTGCGGATGAAATTGTAACCCATCTGCCCCAAAAAGTATACCTGAGTTTTGATATCGATGGCCTTGATCCAAAACTTTGCCCCAACACGGGAACGCCCGTCCAGGGCGGATTTGACACAGAGCAGGTATTCTACCTGGTAAAACGTATTTTGCAAAGTAACCGTAAATTAATTGGTTTCGATCTCTGTGAAACGGGCATCAGCAATAACGAATGGGACGAAAATGTAGGTGCGAGGATCTTATTTAAATTGTGCAATTTACTGTCAGCTTCCAATTCCTGATGCAGCATGAAATCTAAATCGAAGATTTACAATTTTGTAGTTGTATTGAAACATAAAAATAAAAAAGCGGTACGATTAACCGGTTTACTTTTGGCTGCACTGGCGATATTTCTTTTTCTTTACCGATCATTCCAGGAAGATGGTTCCATGATCAACCTCATCCCTCTTTCCGTACTGCTTATTTTGTTTATCTGGGCAGTCAATCAATTCAGGAAGAAAGAAAAAGTCCATTTCTTTCTTTTGATGTTGATCACCGGTTTTGGACTCATTGCCATTCATCCTTTTCAGTGGGTAGGTTTAATTTATCTGTTGATGGCGGTTTTAGAACGATATGCCTTGCTTTCACCTGAAATAGGTTTTTCGCGGGATCATATCAGGTTCAACGGATGGCCCGAAAAAAAATATGCATGGTCTGAATTCTCTAACATTATGCTCAAAGACGGCATACTTACCATGGATTTCAGGAATAATAAACTCTTTCAAAAAGAAACGGATGATGCTGTTGATCCCGACTATGACGGGACTGAAGATGAATTTAACCAGTTCTGCAGAGAGCAATTGGCTCTTTAAAATAATTTTTTTGACTGCAAGTTTATATTGCAGGCCTTATCCCCCTACAATTCTGACAGGGAAATAGTTTGTATTTTTGCTTATGGCATTTGTACAAACCACCCCGTTTCTCCTTTATTCTGATGGTGAAGGAAATATTTTTGAAGACGAAACCCTCTACGCCATTGGCAGGAGCGGCTGGGATGCAGGCCCGGTTCCTGATGAAGACTGGATACCATTGCCAGAAGGCGGTTCCATGTATGAACTCCCTGGGAGACGCGGTATTGGTATCGATACAGAAACAGGTGAAATGAGGTTATGTGATAAGGGCTGGGCTGTAGCGGCTTTTATTCCGCCGGCACATACCGGCTTGTATATTGCAGCTTATGAAACGGAAGACGATGCACCCACCCTGCCCCTCTTTTGTTATACAGCTGCCGGCTGGCTCAACGATGGTTTTTATGTAACGGCGTTGAGAATTGAACAGGACATCCGGCAGGAGTCGGCCGGATACGAGGATGTCGTTATTGAATCTGGCGTTAAACATATCCTTAAAGCATACCCGAAAAACAGGCTGGTTAAACACCTTGCTGAAAACTGTTGTCTTACTTATCATTGTCCTGCCGCCAGGAATTTTTTTATAGGACGATGGGAATGTCCGGTTCCCTCCTCCCCTGCATGCAATGCCAATTGCATTGGCTGTATCTCGTTTCAACCAGAAGAAGAAACAATTCCTTCCACACAGGACAGACTAACGTTTAAGCCTACCGCAGCAGAAATTGTTGAGTTTACAGTGCCACACCTCGTGTCTGCTCCCTTCCCCATTGTTAGTTTTGGCCAGGGATGTGAAGGCGAGCCCTTACTCATGTGGGAAACCATTGCCGAGGCCATTAAAGAAATGAGAAAGCATACCCAATCGGGCAGCATCAATATCAATACAAACGGCTCAAAGCCGGATGCCGTAAAAGTTCTCTGCGAAGCTGGGCTGGATTCTATCAGGGTGAGTACCAACAGTGCCCGAAAAAATATCTACGAAAAATATTATCGCCCCAATAATTACGTCTTTGAAGATATCGTGGAAAGTATTAAAGTGGTTAACAGCTTTGGTGGATGGACATCCCTCAATTATTTTGTATTTCCGGGGATGACAGACAGTATTGAAGAATACGAAGCGTTGCGGAAACTCATAAGTGAAACAGGCCTGAAGATGATACAGTGGCGGAATTTCAATATCGACCCCGACTGGTACCTTGGAAAGATAGGGCATACAGATACGGGCGAATACATGGGCATCAAACTTATGATGCAAAAGATCAGGGATGAATTCCCTGATTTGAAATTCGGTTATTTCAACCCGCCGATGGAAAGGATCAAAGGAAATTTTACAAAGGATTTCGCGCATGCATAACAAGGCTCAAATTTGGGAAAATACTAACAGAAATGAGTTTACTTTTGAGTAGTAAATAATGTAGCACCATGCAGCAATTCGAAAAACAGAAAAATATCAAAGCCGGAACCATCACGGGTATCATCTGTGGGGCTATGCTTTTTCTATTTTTCATCATCTCCTGGACAATTCCACCACCTCCTGTTCAGCCAGAAGAGGAAGGCATTGAAGTAAACCTGGGTAACAGCGACATTGGTTCCGGTGAAATACAGCCACTCATTCCTGATCCGCCTGCTGCGGAGGACCAACAGGTGAATACACCACCTAAGACTCAACTAACGCAAGCGGAAGAAGCCAAAGAAGTTGAAACAAATGATAATGATAAGGAAGCGCCCGATGTAAGCCTTCCAAAACCCATTAAGCCTAAACCGGAGAGTCCCAATATCCCCAAAAAAGAAAATGCGGCGCCTGCAAAAAATACAAATCCAAAACCTACGGTTGTTGAAAACCCAAAGCCAGCGCCTCCTCAACCAAAATATATTTATAAAGGTGGAGATGGCACAGGGAAAGGCGGAAATAATGCCGATGGATGGAATAATAGTCAGGGCCAGGGAGTTGCCGGAGGTAAAGGCGACCAGGGAAAAATAAACGGCAATCCAAATTCTGATAGTTATAACGGAAGCGGCGGTACTGGCAAAAGTGGTGTCTCTATTTCAAAGGGATTACAGGGCAGACGAATAACCAAATTACCTTCATTTGAAGATGAGTTCAATGAAAATGCTAAAGTAGCTGTTGACATAAAAGTGGATAAATCCGGACAGGTATTAAGTGCAACTTTTCAACCGCGCGGATCTACAACTTCGGATGGCGGGATGAGGGAAATTGCGCTTCGCAAAGCACGCCAATTAAAATTCTCGCCGAATCCGGAAGGAAGTGATACGGAGCTGGGGACGATAATATTTAATTTCAGGTTAAAGCAATGAGCAGGATTTTCAGGATTTGATGGATTGGCGGGATGGATTGTTGAGGATGGGAAGGATTTTTAAGGATGGGGCTTAAGAACTGCAAATAATCAAGTCCTATCTTTGTTGCATGACCTACCAGGAGACTTTGGATTATTTGTATCACAGATTACCGATGTTCAGCAGGATCGGTTCTGCGGCATATAAAAAAGACCTGTTCAATACATTAGATCTTTGCGCCAGTGTAGGAAATCCGGAAAGAAAATTTAAGACTATTCATGTTGCAGGCACAAATGGTAAAGGATCTGTAAGCCATATGCTGGCTGCCATTTTTCAGAAAGCCGGCTATAAAACCGGCCTCTACACTTCTCCCCACTTAAAAGATTTCAGGGAACGGATCAAAATCAATGGCCAGATGGTGACGGAGGATTTTGTGATAGGATTTACTAAAGAAATAGATCCTATGATCACTAAACTTTCCCCCTCCTTTTTTGAAATAACGGTTGCGATGGCCTTTCAATATTTTGCTGAAAACAAGGTAGACATTGCCGTTATAGAAACCGGACTGGGCGGCCGGCTCGACAGTACCAATGTGATCACGCCCGAATTATCCGTCATTACCAATATTGGCTTGGACCATATGAATCTGCTGGGTGATACGCTTGAAGCTATCGCCAGCGAAAAAGCCGGCATCATTAAAAAAAATGTACCTGTAGTAATCGGGGAAACAAAGCCTGAAACAAAAAATATATTTATTGCAAAAGCGAAACTGGAAAATGCACCAATCAGTTTTGCAGATCAGTTAAGGTATACGGCCAACTGGGCTTATGAACATCATCAATTAAAAGTTGACATTCTTGAAAATTCCAGCCAGGAACAGTTTCACTACCAGCTCGACTTGCCAGGCTATTACCAGACAAAAAACCTGGTAACGGTACTTGAGTCAATACATCAATTGCAAAAAATGGGATGGGATTTAACATTAACGGCCATTCATGAAGGACTGGCTAATACCAAAATACTTACGGGGCTGCATGGCCGTTGGGAGACCATTCATTTGCATCCCGGGGTAATTCTTGATGTGGCACATAATGAAGCAGGTATGCAACAAGTTATTTCACAACTTGAATTAACACGATACAAGCACCTGCATATTATTTTAGGCATGGTAAAGGATAAAGAAATAGAAAAGGTCTTAACCCTGATGCCACAAACTGCAAAGTATTATTTCACCCAGGCAAGCATACCCAGGGCAATGCCCGCCGATGTTCTGGCCGAAAAAGCAAAATCCTTAGGCCTTACCGGAAAAATATTTGAGGATGTGCAGATGGCGCTGGAAGATGCTTTATTACATGCGCATAAAGATGACCTTATATTGGTATGTGGCAGTGTTTTTCTGGTTGGAGAAGTTGATGTTGCCAGATTGAAGAAAAATTAATACGCGAAATTGATTACGAGTAATCTCTAATACTCCAGCTCGCCCAATTTATGCAACGCATAAAATAATGCCGTGCTATGCATACTCTGAACAATCTCATTTTCTTTCAGCATTCTTTTTACTTCATCCAATTGCAGGAGGTGCACTTCAATATCTTCAAAATCATCAAGTTCCTGTTTTACCAATTTCTCTCCACCAGTGGCCAGGTAGAAATGCATCCAGTTATTATGCGTGGAAGGATTGGCTGAGGTCTTTCCCAGGTAAGTGAATTTTTCAAAAACATAACCGGTCTCCTCTTTGAGCTCGCGGGCAACGGCATCTTCCAGGCTGGCATCTTCGGGATCCACACAACCTCCCGGTATTTCAAACATGGTCAGGCCAAGCGCATGCCTGTATTGCTTTTCAAAAATAAATTCACCGCTGCTTGTTAATGCAACCGCAGTAACCCAGGTTGGAAATTCATATACATAATATGGTGCTATAATTTTTCCGTCAGGCCGCTCACAGGTATCTTTTCTAACGGTAAACCATAAATCTTTAAAGAGGTATTCCGACTTAAGGGTTTTCCAGTTCATGCTTTTTAATTTTACCTCAAAAAAAAAATTACCAGCCCATGCGTTCACGTAAGGATGTAATATGTGCCGAATGATGCCTGCCATGCCATGCATATGAGCCCAAAAGATCCCATAGAGTGATGATCTTTCCCTTCTCTGGATGAAGTACCGTACGCTCCCAGTCGCTGGCATCAAAATGTTTCAGTAAATCGTACCAGCGGGTGTGTAAGGCATGCAATAGCGTAAGGGATATATTGATGGGCACGTGTTCAACATCGTGGAGTAAGGCCCATTTTTCTTCTTTATATGGCTTAATGGTTGGCTGATCTTCTGTGAGTCCCAACTTAAACCGAATATATGCATTCATGTGGCTGTCTGCAACATGATGCACCACCTGCTTTACAGTCCAGCCCCCTTCCCTGTAGGGAGTTGACAATTGCGCTTCATCCAGGTTCACAATGGCATATTCCAGTTTTCTTGGCAGAAAAAGAATGTCGGACAACAGAGAATCTCTTTCCTTGTCTGAATATGGAACTGGTTCAAATAGCCCGATTGGATAACGTTCATCTATAGCTGAAGACATACATTTTTATTGTTTTACAATATCGATTAATTCAATATCAAAAATCAAAGCAGATCCTCCGGGGATTGATTCACCAGAACCCTGTTCGCCATAACCGAGGCTGTAAGGGATATAAAATAAATACCTGCTGCCAACGGGCATCAATTGAACACCTTCTACCCAGCCTTTGATCATTTGGTTCAAGGGATAAACCAGGGGCTCTCCCCGATCGCGTGAACTATCAAACTTTCTTCCATTAATCAGCGTGCCTGTATAATGGATCTTAATCGTCTGTTCTGCGGTTGGCCTTTCGCCTGTTCCTTCTTTTATAACTTCATACTGAAGACCGCTGGCGGTTGTTTTTACTTCTTTTCTTTTGGCATTTTCAGCCAGGAATTTCTCCCCTTCTGTGATATTGGGCTGTATTTTTTTCCGGGTCATTTTCTGCATTTCTCTCCTGATCAGTTGATCAGCTTGTTCCGGCGACATGAGCGCTTTGTTTTTCAGGATATCATCAAACCCTTTACCCAGCAATTGCGCGTTAACTTCAGTAATGCCCTGCATTTTAAAGAAATTCCCGTCAAGCATACCAATAGCATAACTCATGCTGTCAAGGGAGGATTTTAAAACAGTAGCTGAAGGGGCAGCAGGTTTTACAGCTGCGGGCTTCGAAACGGTTGTTGCAGGCTTCTTGGGAGCCGTTGTTTTTTGCTGAGAAAAAACGGGTAAAAACAAACCAGTACTTCCGATTAAAAAAAAGATTTTTTTCATGATAAATGGATAGTTATAAATTAAATGCTTGATTTTAGATTTTAAATTCTTTGCCAAACCTTTAGCTTTAATCATCACGCATTGCGTGCCCTGTTAGCTGGATAAAAACGTCTTCCAGGCTGGCTCCCTTTACTTCGCGCACCCTTTCAAATCCGCCGGATAAAAGCTTATCGATCATATTACCCGGGCTATCCAATGCAATGATCCTGCCTTCATCCATTATAGCCACCCTGTCGCATAAAATTTCTGCTTCCTCCATATAATGTGTGGTAATAATCACAGTTGTTCCTTTTGCCTGTATGCTTTTAATCAGATCCCACAGGTTACGCCTGGCCTGGGGATCGAGGCCGGTGGTAGGTTCATCCAGGAAAATGATCTTTGGATGATTGATTAGTGTTGTTGCTATTGAAAATCTCTGCTTCTGGCCACCACTCAGCGATTTGTACCTGCTTTCTGCTTTATCCTCCAGGTTCACTGTTTTTAGCAGGGTTAATGCATCTATATGTTCATTATATAAACCATTAAATAAATCAACCAGTTCGGTAAGTTTAAGCCCCGGGTAGAAACCGGATGTTTGTAATTGTACCCCTATGATTCGTTTTATTTTATCCGGTTCTTTGTCGAGACTGTATCCATTAATCGTAACCTCACCAGATGTCTTTAAGCGCAGGGTTTCCATAATTTCCAGGGTAGTGGATTTGCCCGCTCCATTAGGTCCCAATAGCCCAAATATTTCACCTTCTTCAACTTCAAAGCTGATGCCTTTTACCGCTTCAAAATCACCATATAGTTTAACCAGGTCTTTAACTTCGATAATTATTTTACGCATACTTATATGATTCCGGTTATGATTGAAGAAAGGATTCCAGTTCTTCCATCATACCCTTACTGCCAATGAATAAAGTACTTCTCTGATGCAACTTTTCCGGCACCACATCCAGTATACGCTGTGTGCCGTTGGTAGCCTTTCCGCCGGCTACTTCCATGATAAACGCAAAAGGATTACATTCATATAAGAGTCGTAGTTTCCCCCCGGGTTTATCTTTTGTTGCAGGATACATAAATATGCCTCCCTTGATCAGGTTACGATGTACATCCGATACCATGCTGCCTATATATCTCTGCGTGTATGGGCCACCGTTATCAGTTGTTTTGCGCTGACATTCCTGTATATAGTCCTGGACTTTCTGATCGTACTGGAAAAAATTTCCGTGATTTACTGAATATATCTTTCCAAATTCCGGGCATTTGATATCCGGGTGACTGAGCGAAAATTCGCCGATGGAAGGATCCAGTGTAAACCCGTTTACCCCCCTGCGCGAGGCATAAACCATCATGGTAGAAGATCCGTAAACGATATAACCCGCAGCCACCTGGTTTATACCGGGCTGTAAAAAATCTTCCCGCTTTACAGGCTGCCCTTTGGGGGTAATTCTTCTGTATACGCTGAAAATAGTACCTATGGAAACATTCACGTCAATATTCCCACTGCCATCAAGCGGATCAAAAAGGCAGACATATTTGGAATTATTACTGATGGGATCATCAAATGCTATAAAATCATCCAATTCCTCACTACCGATACCCGCACAACTGATACCATGCTTCAATACTCCCATGAACTGGTTATTAGCATACACATCCAGTTTCTTCACATCTTCACCCTGTACATTAACTTCCCCGGCGTCGCCCAGGATATCAACCAGGCCCGCTTTATTTACCTCTACATTCACTCTTTTAGCTGCCAGGCCAATGTCCCTCAACAGGCTTGCCAGTTCGCCCGTAGCATGCGGGAAATCGCGCATTTGCTGAATCGTGAACTCGTCCAGGGTTGATATTTTTCTGTTAACCATCATAATAGGGAGGCTTAAGGGTTATGCAAGCAAAAGTAAGGCTTTGGTCCTTGTTTAAAAAGTGAAGCTTTTATACATGCATCACAATAATTTACGAGTTTTGCGGGGGCAAAATTTCCGGAAGATCAAAAAATCGATTCATGAAAGTATTCAAGTTTGGCGGGGCAAGTGTTAATAGTATTGAAAGGATTCAAAATCTGGCAGATATCCTTAAAGAATTCCCTAACGAACAGATCATGATAATCGTTTCTGCAATTGGAAAAACCACCAACGCACTGGAGAAGGTTGCCCATAGTTTTTTTGCGGGCCGGAAAGAAGAAGCCATTGCAGCATTCCAGGAGATTAAAAACGCACACCTCGATATAACAAAACAACTACTCCGGGGAAATCTTGCATATGCTGAGGCATACCTGGCAGATATTTTTACAGAAGTGGAATGGATGCTGCATGATAAGCCCGTAAGGGATTTTGATTATTATTATGATCAGGTGGTATGTTCAGGAGAGCTTTTATCAACCAGGATATTATCTTTTTACCTTGAAGAAAGGGGTATTTCAAACAGATGGGTTGATGTGCGAGATATTTTCCGTACGGATGATAATTTCAGGGATGCCAATATTAACTGGAACTTTACGGAAGATCAGGTGACCTCACAAATAAGGCCCCTTTTCCAAAAAGTAAACCTGGTAATTACGCAAGGTTTCATTGGATCCACAGATGAAAATGAAAGCACTACGCTTGGCCGTGAAGGGAGTGATTATTCGGCCGCCATTTTTGCGAATATGCTCAATGCCGAAAGCCTGACCATCTGGAAAGATGTAGAGGGGGTGATGAATGCTGATCCTAAATCCATAGCCGAAGCGGTTTTAATAAGCGAATTGAATTATGACGAAGTTATAGAAATGGCATACTATGGGGCACAGGTGATCCACCCAAAAACCATTAAGCCGCTGCAAAATAAAAGTATACCCTTGCAGGTAAAATGTTTCCTGGATGCCAGTCTGCCCGGAACCATCATTCATAATAAAAGCCTGAAAGGGCTCCCGCCCATCATTGTATGGAAGCATCAGCAGGCACTCCTGCATTTACATTCAAAAGATTTCTCTTTTGTGGGTGAAAAGCCGGTGAGCCAGTTATACCTGATGCTGGCCGAATTGAAAATGAAACCAAACCTGCTTCAAAGTGGCGCGGTGACCCTGCAATTATGCCTGGATGATAACCCGGAAAAATTGGAAAAACTCGCTCATAAAGCAGGAGAACTTTTTGATATTCAGATAGAAAAAGGGCTTTCACTGCTAACGATCAGGCACTATACCGAAAGGGTAATCGAAGAACAGGCCGCCCAAAAAACAAGGGTTTTATTGCAGCAAACACCAGAAACGGTTCAAATTTTAGTCAGGCCCTGATCCTTTGCTTCAGTAAAAAAAAACAGGCCACCGTTTTATGGTTGCCTGCTGGTAAATATCATCATTACTTTATTTTTCAGTTTAACTGAACCGTTTAAACGATCCGGATGGAACAATTTTTACACAGGATTGGATTCCATATCGGTTTTAACGGATATTGGATGTAAAAACGGTTTTTTGTAATGATGGATTTTAATGGTTTCTGGGCTTACCAAGCCATTGCATTAAGTATTGGATTTAGACTATAACGCAAAATTACTCTTTGAATTATGGCCTGGGGCAAAATAATATCAAAACATATTATCACAATATGTAATAGCAGTTAATTATCATGAAGTTTGATCAGAAAAAAATCAAAAAAAGTTAGTAAAGTACATAATCCCCTTTCTGATCGATGGCAACAACAGGTAATTGTTTGGTGACTTCAAAATAATCAAACACCTGTTTCAATTTACCTTCAAATTTTTTCAGCTCCGGATCATTCTGAATTTGTCTTTCGAGGTAGAAAAAACTTCGCTGAACATTAAATCGTACAGGAAATATATGAACGGGAATAAAATCCTGTCCGGCGCTTTTAGCATGAGAAGCGATAATATATAATTCCTCGATCTGAGGATTTGTGATTGGAATACAGCCGGTAGTTACACAACTGCCATGTATAAAAATATCGCCGCCCGGCTGAGACATATCTGAAAGCAATCGGTCTGAAGCGTTAGGGTAATTCAGACCCAGCGATAAATGAAATGTGCTGTTGTGATTGAATTCATTAATATAATAAATTCCTTCCGGTACCTGAAAATCACCTTCAATCCGTTTAGGGCCAAGTGTACCTGCGAGGGCGCAGACTTTGTAGGTTTTGAAAAGTTTGTACGCATCCTTAGATGAATTTCTCACCCATACTTCCAATTCACTGTCGTACTTAAATGACCTTATATAAATTTGCTTTGCCGGCCAGCTAAGGTTTTTAGCTTCAAACTGGCGCTTAAGCGTATCTTCTTTTCTTTTGAAAACATCAGAAACACGGCTATATGATTTCTGGTAATCAACAAAAGAATTTTGAGCCTGGATTGCAGGACTCAAAAAAAATAGGATAATTATGGCAACAAAGGGTTTTCGAATCATAATAAGGTACACTTATTAACGAATTATATAGCCTGATTAATACAAAATTAACCCGATTAAATGGTTAATACCCGTATCCGTTTCCACATTTTTCGTTAAAATGTTGAAAACCCGGGTTCTATTATAAATTACCCCTCAATCCCTGTTCACGTTCTATGGCTTCAAACAGCGCTTTAAAATTGCCTTTCCCAAAACTTTTAGCCCCTTTTCGCTGAATTATCTCAAAAAACAGGGTTGGCCGGTCTTCCACCGGTTTTGAAAATAATTGTAACAGATAGCCTTCCTCATCACGATCAACAA
>Ga0209391_10000545_pt1 | contig 17950 bp, 19 predicted proteins | sample PPLLak3March2015_FD_187246 | JGI IMG/M metagenome (GOLD analysis project Ga0209391, IMG submission 187246) | Freshwater sediment microbial communities from Prairie Pothole Lake near Jamestown, North Dakota, USA - PPLs Lake P7 Core (1) Depth... | ecosystem: Environmental > Aquatic > Freshwater >...
TTGGCTGGAGCGGAGGCAGGCCCGCCTCGTGATGCAGGTGCACGACGAGCTGGTGCTCGAGGTCCGGGAGGACGCCGTGGGGACCGTCGAGCGCGGGCTACGCGAGCGGATGATGGCGGCGGCAGAATTGCGGGTGCCGCTCAGGGTGGACATCGGCCAGGGCGCGAACTGGGACGTCGCTCATTAGCCCGCTCATGTTGTGAATGTACAACGTTCTCGTGTAGGTGCTTCTACTCGCAGTGAAGATCGAACCTTTCCTGTAGTATTTGCGTCACAGGAACGGGTTGGCACGTTGACGGCCGGGGGCTACCGGCGCAATGAGTTACCAACCGCGATCGTCCTGACTATGTAGGAGAGATTTATGAAGAAGACCATTTTCGCGGCCGTCGCCACGACGCTTCTCGCCGCTTCCCCAGCCTTCGCGGCCGACGACTCCGGCTTCTACGTCGGCGCTGGCCTCGGTAACTTCGCCCTGGATTCCGACACGATCTACGGCGGCAAGGATTTCGATAGCAGTGACATCGGGTTCAAGGTGTTCGGTGGCTACCAGTTCCTGAAGTGGCTGGCCGTCGAAGTCGAGTACATCGACGGCGGCGACCCGGATGACATTTTCCGCAGCGAGGTCTTCCCGGACGATCGCTTCAAAGTCACGGCCGGCATCTCGGGCTTCCCGGTCTCGGCAGTGGGCATCCTGCCGATCGGTGAGCAATTCAACGTGTTCGGCAAGCTGGGCTTCATTTACTGGGATGCCGACGGCAGCGGCAAGATCCGTAACGCGGACGGCACGGTCGTCAAGGCTTCGGTCGATGAAGACGGCACGGACTTCGCCTGGGGCGTCGGCGGCACGTGGAACATCACCGAGAATTTCGGCGCCCGCGTCGAGTATCAGGGGTTCGAGATCTCGGACTTCAACTCGGTCGACTTCGCCTCGGCCAGCATCATCTGGCGCTTCTGAGTCAGTCGCTGATCCTCCGGGATCCAAAGAGCCCGCCCCTCGGCGGGCTCTTTTCGTTTCACCGGGCCGCCATCAGCGTTGGCGTAGAATCCGGGCCCGACACTCATTGAGGAGCGTTGCACACATGAGAATCCAGATCGTCGCATCCACCGCCCTGCTGATGGGCCTCGCGAGTTTCTCGAGCCAGGCCGTCGACAACGGCATCTACCTCGGCGCCGGCATCGGCCAGGGCGGCGTCCAGCTCGAGGAGCGGTTCGACGGCGAGAAATTCGATTTCGACGCCAGCGATACGGCCTACAAACTCATCGCCGGCTGGCGGTTCCTGGACTGGCTCGCGGTCGAGGCCAACTACCTGGATCTCGGGACGGCCGACGACCGGATCGAGGGCGTCAACATCGAGGCGGACGTCAGCGGCTTCTCGCTCGCAGCCGTGGGCTTCCTGCCGATCGGGCCGGTGGACCTGTTCGCGAAGGTCGGCGCGATCAACTGGGACGCCGAACTGTCTGCTCCCGGCACCGGCCTCGGCGGCAAGGACGACGGCACGGATCTCATGTACGGGGCGGGCGTGCAGTTCCGCGTCTGGAGCCTGAGCATCCGCGGCGAGTACGAGATCTTCGACGTCGCTGACGCCGACACCGTCGACATGATCTCGCTCGGGGTGACCTGGACGTTCCTCTGACGCTATGGGTTGATAAAGCGCCTGAACGGGAAGCCGCTTCATGCCATCTGTCAATTATTTTTTGAGTAAGTCGAGCCGTTCCCGACCGGCGCACCCATATTTCCAGGCCCCGGTGGGCCACGGAACTTTGCCGCGGAGCCCGACTCCAATTCCGTGAGCGCCTCGCGGCGTTCGGCGCTGGCCTACCTCCCTGGGCCCGCGCTCACCCGGTCATCCCCCAACGCCGGGTTTGCTTACCCCGGTTGGATCCGCTGGTCCAACCGGGGTTTCTTTTTCCGGGTTCCGGCGGAGCATCCGCTCGAGCGCCCCGCGCGCCTCGGGCACCCCCTCCCCGGACAATGCCGAGAAGGCCTGCACCGTCACGTCCTTGCCCGCCTCGCACCGCACGGCGACGCAACTCGCGGCCCGTGCGCCACGGCCGAGCTTGTCCGCTTTGGTCAGCAACAGGTGCACGGGGACGGACCGCGACTGCGCGAGGCGCAACATGTCCCAGTCCTGGTCCTTGAGCGGGTGGCGGATGTCCATCACGACGATCACGCCCCGCAGGCTGGTGCGCTTGCGGAAGTAGCCCTCGATCAGCGTGCCCCAGTGCTGGCGCATCGTGCCGGAGACGGCGGCAAAGCCGTAGCCGGGCAGGTCCACCAACCTGCGGTCGGTCTCGAGCTCGAAAAAATTGATCAGCCGCGTGGCTCCCGGTGTCTTGCTGGTCCGCGCGAGGCCCTTGCGATGGGTGATGGCGTTGATCGCGCTCGACTTGCCGGCGTTGGAGCGCCCGGCCACGGCCACCTCGACCCCCACGTCGGGTGGCAACTGCTTCACCTCGTTGGCGCTGGTGAGGAACCTGACATTCGGATAGGCGGACATGGGACGGGCACGCGGCAGAGACCTCTGGGCCGTTAGTGTACAATTTGCCGCTTGCCCGACCCTGTTCCTCGGAGTGGTTCAATGACCGCGAAGCTCGTCGCCACCCTGTCTCTGGTGGCCGTCCTCGGCTGGAGCGCCCAGACGCTCGCCGCGGGTTCCAAAGAAGCCGGCCAGGCCAAGTCGGTCACCTGCATGGCCTGCCATGGCGCCGACGGCAACAGCCCGAATCCCGAGTGGCCCAACATCGCGGGCCAGCACGCGGGCTACATCGAGCAGCAACTGAAGTTGTTCCGGTCCGGCGAGCGTCAGAACGCACTGATGTCGCCGATGGCAATGATCCTCTCGGACGAGGACATCGCCGACCTGTCGGCGTATTTCTCGTCCCAGACCGCGCGCGGCGGCGAAGCCGAGCCGTCCAAGGTCGCGGCGGGCCAGCGAACGTACCGGGCCGGCAACGCCAGCAATGGGCTGATGGCGTGCACCGCTTGCCACGGGCCGAGCGGCCGCGGCAATCCGCTCGCGAACTACCCGGCCATCCAGGGCCAGCACGCCGTGTACGTGGCCGCCCAGTTGCGCGCCTACCGGGCGGGCGAGCGCGGGACCGACCAGAACCAGATGATGCGCAACGTCGCGGCGCTGCTCTCCGACGAAGAGATCGACGCCGTCGCGTCGTTCATCCAGGGACTGCGCTGAACCCTCGCCCGCCACCCCGGTCAAAGCTGTCCATGAACGCACCCACCTTTCGAGTCTTCCGCCCGCTCGCCGCGGTCCTGATGCTGCTTGCCGGCCCGCTCGCGCTCGCCGCAGACCCGGTCGAGGGCGTGAACTACAAGCTGCTCAAGCCGCCGGTGCCGACCAACGTGGCCCCCGGCAAGGTCGAGGTCGTCGAGGTGTTCTGGTACGCCTGCGGACACTGCTACCTGCTCGAACCCAAGATCGAGGCCTGGGAGCGCAAGGGCAAGCCGGCCAACGTCCAGGTCGTGCGAATGCCCGCCGTGTGGAACGAGCAGCTCAAGACCCATGCAAGGCTCTTCTACACCATCGAGGTCCTCGGCAAGCCCGAGCTGAACACCGAGGCGTTCCGCGAGATCAACGTACGCGGCAACCGGCTCGATACGCCCGAGAAGATCGAGGCGTTCTTCACCTCGCGCGGCGTGAGCAAGGCGGACTTCCAGAAGACGTTCTCCGGCTTTGCGGTCGAGTCGAAGCTCGCCCGCGCGGCAGACCTCAACAAGCGCTACCGCATCGCGAGCACGCCGACCGTGGTCATCAACGGCAGGTACGTCACCGACGTCGCCATGGCGGGCGGAGAGGAGAAGCTCTTCGAGCTGATCAACACCCTGGCGTCGAGGGAAAAGCCGGCCGGCTGATCCCAAGCGCGACGATCCCCGAAGCCCCGCAACGCGGGGCTTCTTTTTGCCTGCCATTACCTGCGCCGCGAAGGGGCACTGTGCTAAAAGGGCGGCCAGTCCGCAGGGTCCACCCACATGCTCCGTCTCCTCATCCCCACCGGCAGCGGCTATACGTGGATCGAGCACGTACCGCCGGCGCAGTTTCCGGACGAGTTCCTCTGGGCCGACCTCTACGAACCCACTTCCGAGGAGGAGAAGGCCGTGGAGTCGCTGCTGACGGTGGACGTGCCGACGCGCGACGAGATGAAGGAGATCGAGACCTCGAACCGTCTTTACGAGGAAGGCGGCGCCGTCTACATGACCGCCACGGTGGGCAGCCGGCTCGATTCCGAGAAGCCCGAGAGCAGCGCCATCACCTTCATCCTCGCAAACAACCGGCTCATCACCAACCGCTACGTGGACCCGACGCCCGTGCGGCGGTTCATGACCCACGTCGAGCGCTCGCCAGCCGCGTGCACGTCCTCCGCGACGCTGCTGGCCGGCCTGCTCGAAGCCTTCACCGAGCGGATTGCCGACCTGCTCGAGAGGGTGCAGATGGAACTCGACGCGGTGTCGCTGACGATCTTTCCGCGCAGCAACGGCGCCGCGGCGAGCAACCGCGACCTGCATGCCATGATCCAGAAGATCGGCATGAACGGCGACCTGATCTCGAAGGCACGCGAGAGCCTCGTGAGCTTCCAGCGCCTGCTGATGTACGTGCAACAGGCGACCAACGTCTCGCTTTCCCAGGACCAGCGCGGGCGCTTCAAGTCCACGCTGCGCGACGTGCAATCGCTCTCGGACCACGCGAGCTTCCTCGGCGGCACGGTGCAGTTCCTGCTCGATGCGGTGCTCGGACTCATCAACCTCGAGCAGAACAACATCATCAAGATCTTCTCCGTGGCCGCCGCGATGTTCCTGCCGCCGACGCTGATCGCGAGCATTTACGGAATGAACTTCGACTTCATGCCGGAGCTCGACAAGCACTGGGGCTACCCGATGGCGCTGGTCGCGATGGTCTTCTCCGCCGTGGTCCCCTACCTGTACTTTCGCCGCAAGGGCTGGCTGTAGGCGCCACAGGGCGCCATGCCGAAGCTCGCCGCCGCGGCGGTCGTCCTGAGCCGGTGATAGGATTCGTCCATGGCAAAGCCCACGATCACAAACATCGCCGTGTTCTGCGACTTCGAGAACGTGGCCCTCGGCGTCCGCGACGCAAAGTACGCCCGATTCGACATCGGCAAGGTGCTCGAGAAGCTGCTGCTCAAGGGCAGCATCGTCGTCAAGAAGGCCTACTGCGACTGGGAGCGCTACAAGGAGTTCAAGGGCCCGATGCACGAGGCTTCGTTCGAGCTCATCGAGATCCCGCACGTGCGCATGTCCGGCAAGAATTCGGCCGACATCCGCATGGTCGTCGACGCGCTCGACCTCTGCTACACGAAGTCGCACGTGGATACCTTCGTGATCGTGAGCGGCGACTCCGACTTCTCCCCGCTCGTGAGCAAGCTGCGCGAGAACAACAAGCTCGTGATCGGCGTGGGCGTGAAGAGCTCGACCTCGGATCTCCTGATCGCCAACTGCGACGAGTTCATCTACTACGATGACCTCGTGCGCAAGGACGAGCAGCGTCGCGGCCGGCGCAAGGCGCCTGTCCGGCAGCCCGCGCAGCCGGCAGCGAAACAGGCGGCGTCCGCGTCGGGCCCCGCAGCGGCGTCCGCGGCTCCGCCTGCCCCTTCGCCGCAGCCCGATGCGGCATCGGCCGATTTCCCGGCCGCGAGCGCATCGGTCGAGACGCCGAAGACCGAGGATGAGAAGAAGCAGGAGGCGTTCGACCTCGTGCTCGCCACCATCGAGGCGCTCGCGGAGGACCGCGAGGAAGACGAGAAGATCTGGGGCTCGATGATCAAGCAGGCGCTCAAGCGACAGCGCCCGGGCTTCAACGAGACCTACCACGGCTTCCGCAGCTTCAGCCAGCTGCTCGAGGAAGCCCAGGCACGCCGGCTGATCGACATCGAGAAGGACGAGAAATCCGGCGGCTACGTCGTCAAGCCTGTCTCGGTCTGATGCCGGTGGCCGGAGCGCTGCTGGTGAGCCGGCCCCGCGAGCCCGATCCGCCCGCGACCCTTCGTGCGCTGGTCGCCCCTTACGCCCGGCCCGACCACCGCAAGGCGCTCTGGCAGCTCGCCAACACGCTGCCCCCGTTCGTCGCGCTGTGGACCCTCATGGCTCTCACGCTCGAGTGGAGCCGCGGCTGGTCGCTGCTGCTCCTGCTGCCGACCGCGGGCTTCTACGTGCGGCTGTTCATCATCCAGCACGACTGCGGACACGGCTCTTTCTTCGCTAGCGCGCAGTGGAACCACCGGACGGGCGCGCTGCTCGGCCTGCTCACGTTCTTCCCGTACGCGTACTGGCGCAGGACGCACGCGATCCATCACGCGACCTCGGGCAACCTCGACCGGCGCGGACTCGGCGACATCCAGACGCTGACCGTGCGCGAGTACCAGGCGCTGCCGCGGGCGCAACGGCTCGCCTACCGGCTGTATCGCAGCATGCCGGTGCTCCTCGGCATCGGCCCGATGTACCAGTTCGTGGTCAAGCACCGTGTGCCCTTCGACCTGCCGCTCTCCTGGCGCAAGGAATGGGCGAGCGCGCTGTGGAACAATCTCGCGCTCGCGCTGGCAGCCTCACTGCTCGTCTGGATCCTGGGCTGGCGAACCGTGCTCGCCGTGCACCTGCCGTTGATGCTGGTCGCGGGCGCGGCGGGCGTGTGGCTGTTCTACGTCCAGCACCAGTTCGAGCGGGCCTACTGGACCCGGCAGGAAGGATGGAACGCGGAGTCGGCGGCAATGGTGGGCAGCTCGTTCTACGACCTGCCGCGCATCGCGCACTGGTTCACCGGCAACATCGGCTTCCACCACATCCACCATCTCTCGAGCCGCGTGCCGAACTACCGTCTGCGGGAGTGCTTCGAGTCCAGTGCGCGCCTGCAGGCGGCCCCGCGACTGACGCTGCTGGGCAGCCTCGGCTGCGCCCGCCTGAAGCTGTGGGACGAGGAGGCAGGGAGGATGGTGGGATTTCCAGGATGGCGCGCCCGACTGGATTCGAACCAGTGACCCCTGCCTTCGGAGGGCAGTACTCTATCCAACTGAGCTACGGGCGCCTGGGTTGGCCCCCTGAAAAGGGGCGGGAATCATAGCCCCGGCGCCGCGCCGCGTCCATTTCCGGGGGCGCGGCGACGAGGCGGCCACGATATACTTCGCGCCCTGTTCCGAGCCCGACCCCGAGGATCTTTCGTGAGCGCTTCGCACGATCGCACGTTCTTCGACACCTTCATGCTGGTGCTGGGCATCCTGTTCGGCATCACCATCGGCCTGATCATCCTCGCGCGCTTCATCGCGGGACACACAACGAGCGCCAACCGCGCCGTCGACGAGGTTTTCCAGCGGGAACTCGCGGCGCGGATCGCGCCGGTGGGGCGCGTTGCAGTGGCTGGCGAGGACAATTCAGCGCTGGCCCCGCCGTCTGCCGAGCCCGTCGCCGCGGTGGCGGACCTCCCCGGCGAGACCGTCTACAACCAGGCCTGCGTGGCCTGCCACGGCGCGGGCATCGCCGGCGCGCCGAAGCTCGGCGACAAGGCCGCCTGGGCTGCACGCATCGCGCAGGGGATGGACACGCTGCACATGCATTCGCTGCAGGGCTACCAGGGCAAGGCAGGCTACATGCCGCCGAAGGGCGGGCGCACCGACTTGTCCGACCAGTCCGTCATCAACGCAGTCGACCACATGGTCGCCGCCTCGAAGTAGCCATGAATCGCGGGCGCCGGAACCTCGTCGGAATCCTGGCGCTGCTCGCCGCCACGCTCGCCGCGGGCTGCGCGTCCGCTCCGCCGGAACCCGAGTCCATGCGCGACCCCGGCGCCGACTTCTCGATCTTCCGGACCTTCGGCTGGGCGCCCGCGCCCGGCGTCACGGAGGCCGACGCGCCGCTTCGCCTGCTCGACCAGAACATCCGGGCCGCGATCGCCGCGGAGATGAAGCGCCGCGGCTACGTCGAGTCGGCCGAGAGTCCCGACCTGCGCATCGCCTATGACACCGCCAGCCAGGACAAGATCGAGAGCAACCCGGTCCGGGTGGGCATCGGCATGGGCAGCTGGGGCGGAAATTTCGGCGGCTCGGTCAACGTCGGAAGTCCGAGCGTGCGCAACTACCAGGAAGGCACGCTCGTGATCCACGCCATCGACGCCGGGCGCAACGCAGAGGTCTGGCAGGGCCGCGTGTCCGCCCGCATCGGCAAGGGCAGCCTCGAGCCCGCGGCCGTGACCGCCGCGGTGTCGACGGCGATGCGCGACTTCCCTGCGCGAACCGCGCCCTGATCAGTCCTCCGACTGGCGGAAATCCACCCCGAGCGAGCGCAGCTTTCGGTACAGGTGCGTGCGTTCCATGCCGACGCGCTTGGCGAGCTGACCGACCTTGCCGTTGCACAGCTGCAGCTGCTGGGTGAGGTAGGCGCGCTCGAAGTGCTCGCGCGCCTCCCGTAGCGGCAGGGCGAGCAGATCCTGCTTCACCAGCGGCTCGCCGTGCGTGGACTGCGAGTCGATCTCGCGCTCGATCTCCTCCAGCGCCACCTCCTCCGGCCCGCCGCGCACCAGCGCGCGATGCACGAGGTTCTTGAGCTCGCGGATGTTGCCGGGCCAAGGGTAGTTGCGCAGTCGATTCTGCGCCGCGACGCTGAAGCGGCGGAATGGCAGCCGCTGGTCGTCCACCAGCCGGTCCACGTAGTAGCGCAGCAGGTCGGGCACGTCCTCTGCGTACTCGCGCAGCGGCGGCACGCGCAGGCCCAGCACGTTGAGGTGCGCGAGCAGGTCCTGCCGGAAGGGCTCCGGCCCCCGCACTTCGAAACCGGGCTGGGCCGAGCAGATCACGCGCGCCTCGCAGGCGACGCGCGTGCCGCTCCCGGCGCGCTGGAAGCTCCCGGTGTCGAGCGCGGCGAACAGCAGCCGCTGCGCGGGCGGCGCGAGGTCGCCGAGCTCGTTGATGAACAGTACGCCACGCTCGGCCTGCTCGATCAGCCCCTTGCGGACGACGCCGCCCTCGTCCGAGCCATACAGGGCCACCTCCGGGCCGGCCTCGGACACGGCAGCGGCCACCGCGGTGACGAACGGGCCCCCGGAGCGCGGGCTCAGCGTGTGTATGTAACGCGCGAAAGCCTCGCGACCCGAGCCGGGCTCGCCGATGATCAGCACCGGCACGTCGTGCGGCGCGAGCTGCTTGACCTGCTCGCGCAGGTCGCGCATCAGCCGGCTGCGGCCGACCGGAGCCAGCAGCGGCGGCAGCACGCTGCGGGCCGCCACACGGCGGCTGCGGCCCTCGTCGAGTGCGGTTCGGACCGTGCGCAGCAGCTTGGCGAGCGAAAGCGGCTTCTCGACGTAATCCACCGCGCCGAGCCGCGTGGCCTCGACGGCGGTCTCGACCGTGCCGTGGCCCGACATCATCACGATCGGCGCCGACAGCGACTGCGCTTGCTGCCATTCGCGCAGCAGGCTGATGCCGTCCGTGTCGGGCATCCAGATGTCGAGCAGCACGAGGTCGGGCGGCTGACGGACGCAGGCGGCGCGCGCTTCGGCAGCGTTCGCAGCGACGTCCACGACGTAGCCTTCCTCCGACAGGATCTCCTGCACGAGGTCGCGGATGTCGGCCTCGTCGTCCACCACCAGAATCCGCGCGTTACTCATGCACGCTCCCTCCTGGGCTCCGGTCGGTGCGGCTCCCGCCGCACGGCCTCGCCTCGTGTTACCCCGTTCATGGGCAGCTCGACCCGAACGCGCGCGCCGCCGTCGGGGCGGTTCTCCGCCTCGACGTGCCCCCCGTGTTCCTCGACGATCTTGCGCACGATCGCGAGCCCGAGCCCGGTGCCCCGCGCCTTGGTCGTGACGTACGGGTCGAACACCTGGCCCATCAGCTCGCGCTGGAACCCCGGGCCATTATCCCCCACCTCGAGCTCCGCCACCTCGTCGTCGCCCACCGCCCGTCGTCGCGTGGCGATCGAGATCGTTCCTCCGCGGCGTCCCTCGAGCGCTTCGACGGAGTTGGTGAGCAGGTTGTGCAGCAGCTGGCGCAGCCGGCCCCGGTCGGCGACCACCCCGGCCAGCGTAGGATCGAGCTGCAGGTCGAGCGTGACGCCGCGGCCGGCCACCTGGGCGCGATAGAGGTCGGTGAGCTCGGTGACGAGCTGGTTCAAGTTGACCTCCGTCATCTCGAAGCGCGGGGCCCGGGCGTACTCGCTGAAGGCGTTCACCATCTCTTTCATGGCCTCGACCTGCTGCACGATGGTTTCGGTGCCGCGGTCGAGGAGCCTTGCGTCCTGCTCGTTCATGGCCGGCATCAGCTTGTGACGCATGCGCTCGGCCGACAGGCGGATGGGCGTGAGCGGGTTCTTGATCTCGTGCGCCAGGCGACGGGCGACCTCGCCCCAGGCCGCCTCGCGCTGTGCCTGGAGCATGACGGTGATGTCGTCGAACACGAGCACGTAGCCGCCCGGAGTCTCGCCCTCTCGGGGTAGCGGCGTGCATGCGCACATGATCACGCGCCGGCCGGTTTCGAACGGGAACACCAGTTGCTCCCGCCACTCGGTCTCGCCGGCCGCGAGCCGGCTGCGACAGGCCTCGCTGAACTGTCGCAGCAGGCCGTCCGGCCCGCCGATCCCCGCGAAGCCGCGGCCCTCGCAGCCGTCCAGCTCTTCGCCGAGGATGCTGACCGCCGCGCGGTTGGCGGTGCGGATGCGCAGGTCGGGCTCGAGCGCGATCACGCCCGTGGAGAGCCGCGCCAGCACGATCGCCAGGTTGGCCCGTTCGGTCTCCGCCACCTGCTGGGCCTGCTGCTGGGCCTCACGGGCACGGCGCAGCCGCTTGGTCATGTCGTTGAAGGAGTGCACGAGGAAGCCCATCTCGTCGTGCGAGGTGAGCGGCAGTCGCGTGTCGAGGTCGCCCTGCGCGACGGCGCGCGTGCCTTTCACGAGGTCCTGGATCGGCTGGACGAGGCGCTGCGCGGTGAAGATCGCGCCGTACCACGCGGCCAGCAGCGACAGCAGCAGCACGACGGTGAGCGTGAGGATGAAGCTCGCCTTGAGCGGCTTGCGCAGGTAGTCCTTCTCGCCGAATTGCTGGTAGGCGGCCTGCACGGTATCGGCCAGGGCGCCGAGCCGTTCCGCGACCGGGTAGGTCGCCTGCACCACCATGCCGCCGCGATCCCCGGAGGAGGCGCCGAGCGGCACGGCCGTGCGGATCTGGTAGCCGCCCTCGGCGAGCGGCTCGAGGCTCACGAAGGGACGGCCCTGCCGCACCTGCAGCAGCACTTCGCCGGGCACCTCGTCCGGCACGACGTCGTGCGACAGCCCCTTGCTCATGGTGACGATCACGCCGTTCTCGGTCGCCACGATGACCTCGGTGGCACCGGCCTGCCGGCGAAGCATCTCGAGATTGCCGGGCAGCGGCCCGCCGCTCACCGACAGCTCACTGGCGATCATCTCGGTGGCGGCGAGGTGGTCGCGCATGCGTGTCTCGAGCGCCGAGCGCGACAGCACCAGCGCGTCGTCGAGGCTGCGGCGGATCTCGACGTTGAACCAGCTGTCGATGCCGCGGTTCAGGAACTGCACCGCGAAGAAGTACACGAGCAGGATCGGCAACGTGGCGAGCACGCCGAACGTCCACACCATGCGCGCCTTGAGTCGCGAGCCGATCACGTGGCCGCGCCAGTCGCGCACCAGCTGCGTGAGCTTGGTCGCGAGCAGTGCCAGCAGCACCACCACGCCGGCGACGTTGATCATCAGGATCCAGGGGTGCAGCTGGCTGAACGGTTCGGCGTGCTGCGCCGTCCGTGCCATTAACAGGATCGCGGACAGCCAGAGCAGTCCGCCGACGCCCATGGCCGCCGCCACTGCGGCCCGCCTCAGGGCCGGTGCGTCCATGCGTACCAATCGCTGGTGGCGCTCCAGTCGTCGGTCCAGAACAGGAGCCAACTGAGGGTGTCGGGTGCAGAGCGCAGGGTGAGCTCGGCGCGTACGCGGATCTCGTAGGTCGTTCCGGGGTCGAGCAGCGAGGCGTCGATGAGCGGCAGGCCGCGCACCGTGCCCAGTCGGTCCAGCGCCGCGGGCAGTCCGCCGAAATCCTGCTGCTCGCCGGAATTGAGGTTGCGGAGCAAGTAGCGCTGGCTCAATGCGTGGTAGCTCAGCTCGTAGTTCTGCACCAGCGAGGCGACGCCCGGGTCAGGCATGTAGCGGCGCACGCGATCGATCTCGATCTCGTAATAGAGGCGCAGGGCAAGCCCGGCCTCGATAGCGCGACGCGCGCCGCCGGGCAGGTTGAGCGCGAGATCCACGTCGAGGGCGTACACGCCCTCGTCGAGCGCGATCGCAGCGCGAGTCACCTCGACCGTGGTCTCGGCCCGGGCCGGCGCCACCACCAGCGTTGCGAAAAAGCAGATCACCCAGGCGAGCGGGAGCCGGCTCAATCGCCCTTCAATGCCGCTGGTCCTGGCCTGACTGTTGCTCATCACCAACATTCATGGGTGCTTGCGCAGGCAAGCATAATAGAACCCGTCCATCCCGGCTTCCCCGGGCAGGATCCCGTACCCCGCCCCTCCGACCGGCGACCGTGGCGGCCAGCCGGCGACCAGGCTCCCGGTGGCGTCGCTCGCGTCGGGCGTCGCGGCCAGGAACGCACCCACGACGGCCTGGTTTTCGGCGCTCAGGACGGAGCAACTGGTGTAGAGCAGCGTCCCGCCCGGCGCGAGCAGGCGCCATGCAGCGGCCAGCAGATGGCCCTGGCGGCGCGCCAGCGCCGGGATGTCCCGCGCGCGACGCAATAGCTTGATGTCGGGGTGGCGCCGGATCACGCCGGTGGCGGAGCACGGCACGTCGAGCAGGATGCGGTCGTAGGGGCGGCCGTCCCACCACGTCCCAGGCTCGGCGGCATCGCCCACCCGCACGTCGGCGGCGAGGCCGAGGCGCGCGAGGCTGCCACGCACCCGCGCGAGGCGCGCGTCTGAGACGTCGAGCGCGGTCAGGTCGCAGGGGCCGTCCACCCGCTCGAGCACGTGGCAGGTCTTGCCACCCGGGGCCGCGCAGGCATCGAGGATGCGCTCCCCGGCCCTCGGATCGAGCAGCTCGACAGCGAGCTGCGCGGCCGCGTCCTGGACCGAGATCCGCCCGTCGTCGAAGCCCGGCAGCTGCCGGACGTCGGCGGGCGGCTCGATCCGCAGCGCGTCCGGCGCGAGCGCGTGGGGGTGGACCTGCCACCCGCCAGCCTCGAGTGCAGCTGCGGCATCGGCCACGCTCCAGCGCTGGCGGTTGACCCGCAGCCACATCGGCGGATGCGCGTTGTTCGCCTCGAGGATCGCTTCCACCCGCTCGCCGTGCTCTCGTCGCAGCGCCGCGACCAGCCAGCGCGGGTGCGCCGTACGCACGGCGAGATCGGCGTCCACCGCGGCCAGCACGGCGTCGCGCTCGCGCTGGAAACGTCGCAGGACCGCGTTCACGAATCCCGCCGTGCGAGCGAAGCCGAGCTCGCGCGCCGCATTGACGGTCTCGGCGACCGCGGCGTGCGCAGCCGTCTCGCCTGACAGCAATTGATAGAGGCCGACCTCGAGCAAGGCTCGCAGCCGCGGCGGGAGCTGCTCGGGCGGACGATCGGCAAGCCTGCGCAGGATCTCGACCAGTCGGAAATGCCAGCGCAAGGTTCCGTAGGCGAGCGATCGCTTGAGCCCGCGCGCCGATCCCTGGTCGGTGTCCCCGGCGAGCAGCTCGTCGAGCGAGCGGCCGTCGGTGGCCACCCCGGCCACGAGCTCGGCTGCCGCGGCGCGGATCTGCGCCGGACTGGGTCCTGAGGCCGTCACCCGAGGCGAGCCCCGGCCAGCGGATGTGCGTTCAGGAACTCCGCGGCCGTCATGGCCCGTCGCCCGGCGAGCTGCACGCGCGTGAGTCGCAGCGCGCCCTCGCCCGCCGCGACGACGATCCCGGCGCCAGTCGCCTCGACGACCTGGCCCGGCTCCCCGCTCGCCGTTGGAAGCGGCTCGGCCGCCCACACGCGCAGCTGGCGGTCCTGCCAGCGGGTCTCGGCGACCGGCCAGGGGTTGAACGCCCGCACCTGCCGGTCGATCGCGTCAGCCTGGGCGGCCCAGTCGATGCGGGCTTCCTCCTTGCGGATCTTGGAGGCGTAAGTGACGCCGTCCGCCGGCTGCAGGACCGGCACCAGCCGCCCGGCCTGCCACCTCGCGACTGCCTCGACGATCGCCTCGGCCCCGACGATCGCCAGCCGGTCGTGCAGCGCGCCGCCGTCGTCGCGCGCGCCGATCGGCACCGGGCGCCTGAGCAGCATCGGCCCGGTGTCGAGCCCCGCGTCCATCTGCATGATCGTGATGCCGGTCTCGGCGTCGCCCGCGAGCAGGGCGCGATGAATCGGGGCCGCGCCCCGCCAGCGTGGCAGCAGCGAGGCGTGGATGTTCCAGCAGCCGATACGCGGGATCTCGAGCACGGCAGGCGGCAGGATGAGCCCGTAGGCCGCCACGACGAGCAGGTCGGGGGCGTACTCGCGCAGGCGCGCAACGGCTTCGGGCGAACGCAGGGTCGCCGGCTGCTCGATCTGCCTCCCAAGCACCTGAGCGCAGCGCTTCACCGGGCCTGACCCGACTGTCTGGCCGCGGCCGGCCGGCCGGTCCGGCTGCGCGTACACCGCCACGATCTCGTGCCCAGCGGCATGCAGCGCCTCGAGCGCGGGCACGGCGAAGTCCGGGGTGCCGGCGTAGACGATGCGCAGCCGGTGGGTCATGGGGCAGGTTCGCGCGGCCCGGCGGCCGCGCACGGGGCTAGATCACCGGCACCCTGGAGCGCTCGCGTCCCGCTCCGTCGGTGCTGCGCTCGCGGCGTTCCTTCTCGAGCCTCTTGCGGATGCGGGTGCGTTTGAGCTCGGAGAGGTAATCCACGAACAACCTGCCCTCCAGGTGATCCATCTCGTGCTGTATGCAAACGGCCAGAAGGCCGTCGGCCTCGAGCTCGAAGGGCTTGCCCTCGCGGTCGAGCGCACGGACGACGACCCGTTCGGAGCGCGTGTTGAGCTTGTCGAAGATCCCGGGCACCGACAGGCAGCCTTCCTCGGCCTCGGTCTTGCCCTCCCGCTCGATGATCTCGGGGTTGACGAAGGCCAGCGGCTGGTCCTGCTCGCGCGTGATGTCGGCGACCAGGACGCGCTTGTGGACGTTGACCTGCGTTGCGGCCAGGCCGACACCGGGCGCCGCATACATGGTCTCCAGCATGTCGTCGATCAGCGTGCGGATCGAATCGTCCACCACGGCGACAGGCACGGCCCGCGTGCGCAGCCGGGGATCGGGGTATTCGAGGATGGTGAGCTTCGCCATTCGTTTGAAATTGCTGCTAAAGTTGGATCGCGCTTGAGATTGTGCACCGCCGCAGGGCACCACCACCGTCCCGCGAACCGCTCCGACTGAGACGTGGTCGGCAGCAGGGGCAGGCCGCGGCGGATTATAAGGCGGCGGTCCCCACCCCGACACCCGATGGAGATTAAGGGATGGATCGTAGCCTGCGTCTCGTAATCAGCTCTTCGGGCGGCCGCCGCTCCTGGATCCGGGCCACCGCCGTCGCCGCCGCCGTGACAGCCTTGGGGCTGACGCTCGGCACCGCCGTCCCCGAGCCGGCCAGGGCCCAGGCCTCCGGCACCTCGATGTCGGTCCCGCTCGTGCCCGATGCGCCCCAGCAGTACGTCGTCAAGAAAGGCGACACGCTCTGGGACATCGCCGGGGTGTTCCTGCGCGACCCGTGGTATTGGCCCGAGATCTGGTACGTCAACCCCGAGATCCAGAATCCTCACCTGATCTACCCGGGTGACGTGCTGAACCTCGTGTGGGTGGATGGCCGCCCGCGCGTCACGGTCGGCAGCAGTGGCGCCACCCGGCTCTCGCCCCAGGTGCGCACCGAGCCGCTCAAGGACGCGATCCGCGCCATCCCCTACGACCTGCTCATGGATTTCGTCGGCCGGCCCACCCTGCTCGACCGGTCGCAGGTTCGCGACCAGCCGCACGTGATCGGAATGCGCGACCGCCACCTCATCGGCTCGACGCAGAACGAGGTCTACGCCCAAGGTCTCGGCGACCCAGCCGTGGGCCGGCGTTTCACCATGGTGAACGTGGGCGAAGAGCTGCGCGACCCGGACGACAACGACCTGCTCGGATACATCGGACATCACGTCGGCACCGCCGAGGTGATCCAGACCTCCGGCGCCGTGGTGCCGGGCGCGACCTCCATCCGCAAGATGCGGCGCGAGGAGGAGCTCACCCACCTGCGCGTCCTCGAGACCGGCCGCGAAATCCTCCCGGGCGACAAGTTGTTCCCGACCGAGGCCGACGTCGGTGAAGACTTCGTGCTCTCGGCCCCGGCCAACGAGGATGTGATCGGCCAGGTCATCGCCGTGGTGGACGGCGTGTACGTCGCCGGGCGCTACCAGGTGCTGGCGTTCAATCGCGGCAAGCGCCACGGGCTCGCACCCGGCAACGCACTCGGCGTGTTCGACCGGGGCATGGAGGTCCGCGACAGCTTCGGCGCCGGCACGGGCTGGCTGTCGCCCGCAGTGAATTACCGCCGGGTGCGCCTGCCCGACGAGCGCAGCGCCACCGTTCTGCTGTTCCGCGTGTACGACCGGATGAGCTACGGGCTCGTGATCGAGTCGTCGCAGACGATCCGGCGCGGCGACTTCGTGGCCCATCCCCGCTACGGGCACCGCGAGGCCGGGCGCGAGAACTATTTCGTCCGCTGACCTCGGGCCGCGAGGAATTCAGCGAACGCACGCGATTCGCACGGGCCCGCCGGCGGCATTGCCGGTAGTCTCGGGGGTCATGGACGACCCCAGACCGTGGCTCACGCTGGCCCGCGTGCCGGGCCTGCACGCGGGACACCTCGGCTCAATCGCCGACCCGCTCGCGCTCGCCGCCGAATCGCGCGGCGCGCTCGCGAGCCTCGGGTTTGGCGACGCCGCGATCGCCGCCCTGCGCCACCCCGATCCGGACGCGCTCGCCCGCGACGAAGCGTGGCTCGCGGGTGCGAATCGCCGGCTCGTCGCCTGGGGCTCGCCAGACTACCCGCCGCTGCTCGCGACGATTGCCGACGCGCCGCTGGTGCTGTTCGTCGAGGGCTCGGCGGCGGCTCTGTCCCTGCCCCAGCTCGCGATCGTGGGCAGCCGCAACCCGACGCAACTCGGCCGCGACACCGCCCGGCAGTTCGCAGAGCATCTCGCCGCCGCCGGCCTCGCGATCACCAGCGGGCTCGCGCTCGGAATCGACGGCGCGGCACACCGCGGTGCGCTCTCTGCCAGCGGGCGCACCGTCGCCGTGCTCGGCTGCGGGCTCGACGTCGTGTACCCGCGCGAGCACGCCGGCCTCGCGGGCGAGATCGCGGCATCCGGTGCGCTGGTCTCCGAGATGCCGACCGGCACGCCGCCGCTGCGGCAGCACTTCCCGCGCCGCAACCGCCTCATCAGCGGGCTCTCCGTCGGCACGCTCGTCGTGGAGGCCGCACTGCAGAGTGGCTCGCTCATCACGGCGCGGCTGGCGTCCGAGCAGGGCCGCGAGGTGTTCGCGATTCCAGGCTCGATCCACAACCCGATGGCGCGCGGCTGCCACCGCCTGATCCGCCAGGGCGCGAAGCTGGTGGAGACCGCGGATGACATATTCGCCGAGCTCGGCGCGCTGCTCGCCGGCCTGCGCGAAGGCGCGCGCGTCGAAGCACCTGACGCGCAAGAGGATTCCGGCCCCGCGTTGGACAAGGACTACGAAATCCTGTTAGATGCGCTCGGCTTCGCGCCGGCCGGCATCGACACGCTTGTCGCGCGCACCGGGTTCGCGACCGACGTGATTGCGTCGATGCTGCTCATCCTCGAGCTCGATGGACGAGTGGCCCAGCAGCCCGGCGGACTGTACTGCCGGCGACTGGCGGGGAAGTGAGGAATGAAGGAAGGCGTTCTCGACATCCTGATCTACCTGTTCGAGAACTACTTCGACGGCGAGC
>Ga0209391_10000547_pt1 | contig 17940 bp, 15 predicted proteins | sample PPLLak3March2015_FD_187246 | JGI IMG/M metagenome (GOLD analysis project Ga0209391, IMG submission 187246) | Freshwater sediment microbial communities from Prairie Pothole Lake near Jamestown, North Dakota, USA - PPLs Lake P7 Core (1) Depth... | ecosystem: Environmental > Aquatic > Freshwater >...
GGCCACACAACGGGCCGCTCGGGTGCACGTCCATCGCCGCGCACCGCGCCGACAGCTCGGCATCGATGCAGTCACTGCGAAAAAAGCTGCGCTTGCCGTCGAGCATCACGGCCTCGCCGGGCAGCAGGCGATTCCAGGTGTCTTGCGCGACCCGCGCGGCCAGCACGGCATTGAATACGGCACTGCGCGCAGCCGACAGTGCAAATCCGCGCTGGCTGCGGTCGCGCGGTGCGCTGCCTCCGGCGGCCCACTCGCGCGCGCGAGCCAGGTTGCTGCCGGCACGACCGAAGCGTTGCGGGCCGAAGTAGTCGGGGACGCCCTGCTCGACGATCCGTTGCAGTCGCGACGCCAGCGCGGTGGCGTCGCCCGCGAGATCGCGCACCCGAATCTCGAAGCGATTGGCACGGTGCGATCCGGGCCGCAGCTTGCGCCCGTGCCGGCTCGCACTGAGCACCCGATAGCCCTCGCCCGCATGGCCGAGACACGCGTCGAGCGGCGCACTGACTGGCCACGGCAGCGTGAACGCCTGGCGGGTCACCGCGTTGCGATCCTTCTGCCCGGACCAGCCGACGTCGCGAATCGCGACGCGCAAGGCCCTCGCGAGTTGCGACGCGACCCAGCCGGTGTTGGCGCCGCGCTTCTCCACGAACAGCATTGCGTGCGCGCCCGTGCCGTCCGGCTCGAAGCCGAGGATCTCCTCGACCCGGAAATCCTCGGGTTCAGCGCGCAGTCGTCCGCTCCCGGGCGCCTCACCGAATGCCGTCGGCAGCAGCAATCTTTCAGCGTCCGTGGCTGAGCCCGTGGCCGTGGCCGTGCGAGCCGCCCTCGGCGTGCGCGATCAGCACGACCGCGTGGCAGGCGAGCCCCTCGGCACGACCGATGGCGCCGAGGCCCTCGCAGGTCGTCGCCTTGACATTGATCCGGTCCACCGTCGTCTCGAGGTCCGCAGCCACGTTGGCACGCATCTGCGCGCGATGGTTGCCCAGGCGCGGCGCTTCCGCGAGCAGAGTCAGGTCTGCATTGACGAGCCGGTAGCGATGCTCGTGAAGCAGGCGCGTGCAGTGGCGCAGGAAGCTCCGGCTGTCCGCACCCTTCCACCGCAGGTCGGTGTCCGGAAAGTGCTGGCCGATGTCACCGAGCGCCAGCGCGCCGAGCAGCGCGTCGCAAAGGGCATGCAGCAACACATCGCCATCCGAGTGCGCCCGGATCCCCTGGGTGTGCGGCACCCGGACGCCGCCGAGGACCACGTGGTCGCCGGGCTCGAACGCGTGCACGTCGTAGCCGTAGCCGATTCTCATCCTCTCGCCCTCGCCGCAAGGATTGCCGCGGCCAATCCACGGTCCTCAGGATGCGTGATCTTGATGTTGTCGCCTCGCCCCCGCACAAGCCGCGGACGCAACCCCATCGCTTCGATCGCTGCTGCTTCGTCGGTGACGTTGCGCTCACGGTCGATGCAGAGCGCGAGCGCGCGTTTCAGCAACCCGTAACGGAACATCTGCGGCGTCAACGCGCGCCAGAGCCCGTCACGCGACACCGTGCTCTCGACCCGGCCATTCGACCCGGCGCGCTTCAGCGTCTCCCCGACCGGCACCGCAAGCAGACCCCCGACCGGGTCCCGCCCGACCCCGTCGATCAGTGCACGGAGGTCTGCGGCCTGCAGGCAGGGACGTGCGGCGTCGTGAACCAGCACCCAGTCCTCGTCGCGCGCTGCGCCGGCCAGCGACTCGAGCGCATTCGCGACGGAGATGCTGCGCTCGGCGCCACCGGGACAGGCCTGGACCCGCGCGTCGCTCGCCTCGTCGAGTCGGCCGAAGCGCCGGTCGCCCGCGGCAAGCGCCACGACGACACGGCGGATCGATCGGTCCGCGAGCAACGCGGCCAGCGTCCACGACAGGACGGGGCGACCGAGGATCCGCTCATACTGCTTCGGCGCGCGGCCGCCATATCGCTCGCCGCGGCCGGCCGCTGGAACCACGGCCCAGCGGCGACCGTCCGCGCTCATTGCGCCGGAGCCTGGGCGGTGAGCCGCTCCTCCTCGGGATTGGGCTCGGCGGCCGGTACTGCGGCGGGCGGCACGACCTGGAAGAACGTCTCGTTCGCGCCGATCATGCCGAGGTCGGTGCGCGCGCGCTCCTCGATCGCCGCACGGCCCTCCTTGAGGTCGCGAACTTCGGCCGCGAGCGTGCGATTGCGCTCTGTGAGTCGCGCGTTCTCATCGGCCTGGGCCTCGATCGCAGCCTTGGTGCGCCACAGGTCGCGCATTCCGTTCGGGGACAGCCACAGACGGTACTGCAGCGCGAGCAGTGCCACGATCAGCAGCCCCGCGACGATGCGGATGATCATGCGGCGCTCCGGTCAGCCACGGCTCGCGGCCACCGTCGCCGGGAACGCGTCCCAGCCCGCGTAAGTCGCCTCGGCGCCGAGTTCGCCCTCGATGCGCAGCAGCTGGTTGTACTTCGCAATGCGGTCGGAACGGCACAACGAGCCCGTCTTGATCTGCGTCGCGCGGGTCGCGACCGCGATGTCGGCGATCGTGCTGTCCTCGGTCTCGCCGGAGCGGTGCGAGATCACCGAGGTGTAGCCGGCGTCGGCCGCCATGTCCACCGCGGCAAGTGTCTCGGTCAGCGTGCCGATCTGGTTGGGCTTGATCAGGATCGAGTTCGCGACGCCGCGCGCGATGCCCTCGCTCAGGATCTTCGTGTTGGTGACGAAGATGTCGTCGCCGACGAGCTGCACCTTGCGGCCGAGGCGCTGCGTCAGCAGCGTCCACCCATCCCAGTCCGCTTCGCTCATGCCGTCCTCGACCGTGATGATCGGAAACCGGTTCACCAGGTCCTCGAGGTAATCGACGAACTGCGCGGGCGAGAAACTGCGGCTCTCGGATGCGAGTTCGTAGGTGCCGTCCTTGAAGAACTCCGAGCTCGCCACATCGAGCCCGAGACAGACGTCGCGGCCGGCGCGGAAACCGGCCCGCTCGATCGCCTCGAGAATCGTCTCGAGCGCCGCCTCGTTCGAGGGCAGGTTGGGCGCAAATCCACCCTCGTCGCCCACCGAGGTCGCCAGCCCGCGCTCGTGCAGCACTTTCTTCAGCGTGTGAAAGATCTCGGCGCCGTAGCGCAGCGCCTCCGAAAAGCTCGGCGCGCCGACCGGCAGCACCATGAACTCCTGGATGTCGACGCTGTTGTCCGCGTGCGCGCCGCCGTTGATGATGTTCATCATCGGCACCGGCATGACCTTCGGGCCCGGTCCGCCCAATCGGCGGTAGAGGCCGTGCCCCTGCACACGCGCGGCCGCGTGGGCCGCGGCCAGCGAAACGGCGAGAATCGCGTTCGCGCCCAGGCGCGCCTTCGTGTCGGTGCCGTCGAGTTCGATCAGCCGGCGGTCGAGGCCTGCCTGGTCGAGGACGTCGTGCCCGAGCAGCGCGCTGCGGATTTCGCCGTTCGCATTGGCGACGGCCTTGCGCACGCCTTTGCCGAGGTAGCGTCCCTTGTCGCCGTCGCGCAACTCCACGGCTTCGCGCGTGCCAGTCGAGGCGCCTGAGGGCACCAGCGCGCGGCCGAGTGCGCCGCCCTCGGCCAGCACGTCCGCTTCGACAGTGGGATTGCCGCGGGAATCCATGATCTCGCGGGCCTTGATGTCGACGATCCGGGTCATAAGCTCGATTCCTCGTATGGCCGCGATTTCACCGCGGCGTCAATTTCCTTCATCACCGTGAGCAACGCGCCCATGCGCCCGAGCGGCCACGCGTTCGGGCCATCGGAAAGCGCCTTGGAGGGATCCGGGTGCGTTTCCATGAACACGCCTGCGACGCCGGCCGCGATGGCGGCCCGCGCCAGCACCGGCACGAACTCCCGCTGTCCTCCGGAGGCATCGCCCTGCCCGCCCGGCAGCTGCACGGAATGCGTGGCGTCGAAGACGACCGGGCAGCCCGTCTCGCGCATCACCGCCAGCGAGCGCATGTCGGCCACGAGGTTGTTGTAGCCGAAGCTGAATCCGCGCTCGCAGACCAGGATCGCCTCGTTGCCGGTGGAGCGCGCCTTCTCCACGACGTTGCGCATCTCCCACGGCGACAGGAACTGGCCCTTCTTGATGTTCACCGGCTTGCCCTGCGACGCCACGCCGAGGATGAAATTGGTCTGGCGGCACAGGAAGGCCGGCGTCTGCAGCACGTCCACGACCGCAGCCACCTCGGCCAGCGGCGTGTCCTCGTGCACGTCGGTCAGCACCGGCACGCCGAACTGCCGCCGCACCTCGCCCAGGATCCGCAGGCCCTGCTCGATGCCCGGGCCGCGGAAGCTGCCCTTCGACGAACGGTTCGCCTTGTCGAAGGACGCCTTGAAGATGAACGGAATGCCGAGTTCGCGCGTCAACTCACGCAGGCGGCCGGCGACGTCGAGCACCAGCGCCTCGCTCTCGATGACGCAGGGCCCGGCGATCAGGAAGAACGGCTGGTCCGGCCCGGCCTCGAAGCCACACAGTTTCATGCGCCCGCCGCCACCGGCATCTGTGCCGCGCGGTGCTCGCGGGCGGCGCGCACGAAGCCCGTGAAGAGCGGGTGTCCGTCGCGCGGCGTGGAGCGGAACTCGGGGTGGTACTGGCTCGCGACGAAGAACGGATGCTGCGGCAGTTCGACGAGCTCGACCAGCCCGTCGCGGGAGAAGCCGGGGAAACGCAGCCCGGCGTTCATCAGCTTCTGCAGGTAGTTGTTGTTGAACTCGTAGCGGTGGCGGTGGCGCTCGCGGATCACGTCGGCACCGTAGATCGCGTGCGCCAGCGAACCGTGCGAGATGCGGATGTCCTGCGCGCCGAGCCGCATCGTGCCGCCGAGGTTCGACGCTTCGTCGCGCGACTCGACCGTGCCCTTCTGGTCCTGCCACTCGGTGATCAGCGCGATGACCGGGTGGGGCGTAGCGCGGTTGAACTCGGTGCTGTGCGCTCCCTCGAGGCCGGCGACGTGCCGCGCGTACTCGATGATCGCGAGCTGCATGCCGAGGCAGATGCCGAGGTAGGGCACGCGGTGCTCGCGCGCGTAGCGCACGGCCTCGATCTTGCCCTCGATGCCGCGCTCGCCGAAGCCGCCCGGGACGAGGATCGCGTCCATGCCGTGCAGGCAGTCGGTACCGTGCCGCTCGATGTCGGTCGCCTCGATGAATTGGAGGTTGACCCGGGTCCGGGTACGCAGCCCGGCGTGCATCAGCGCCTCGCACAGCGAGATGTAGGCGTCGCGCAGGTTCACGTACTTGCCCACCATCGCGATGTTGACCGAGAGGTCCGGGCTGCTCTTGGCCGCGACCACCTGCTGCCACTCCTTGAGGTCGGCCGGCGGCACGTCGAGGCCGAGCTTCTCGCAGACGATCGCGTCGAGCCCCTGCTCGTGCAGCAGCATCGGGATCTTGTAGATGTCGTCCGCATCCACAGCGGAGAACACGGCGCGCTCCTCGACGTTGGTGAAGAGCGCGATCTTGCGCCGCTGCTCGGGCGGCAGCGGGTCTCGGCACCGGCACAGCAGAACGTCGGGCTGGATGCCGATCGAGCGCAGCTCCTTCACCGAGTGCTGCGTGGGCTTGGTCTTGATCTCGCCCGAGGTCGCGATGTACGGGATCAGCGTCAGGTGCATGTACAGCACGTTGTTGCGTCCCATTTCGACCGCGAGCTGCCGGATCGCCTCGAGGAACGGCAGCGACTCGATGTCGCCCACCGTGCCGCCGATTTCGACCATGCAGACGTCGGCATCGCCGGCGCCCATCCGGATGCAGTGCTTGATCTCGTCGGTGATGTGCGGGATCACCTGCACGGTCGCGCCGAGGTAGTCGCCGCGGCGTTCCTTGGCGATCACGCGCTCGTAGATCCGGCCGGTCGTGAAGTTGCTGCTGCGGCCGGTCGTCGTGCGCACGAAACGCTCGTAGTGCCCGAGATCGAGGTCGGTCTCGGTGCCGTCGTCGGTGACGAACACCTCGCCGTGCTGGAACGGGCTCATGGTGCCCGGATCGACGTTGATGTACGGGTCGAGCTTGACGAGCGTGACCTTGAGGCCCCGCGCCTCGAGGATGGCCCCGAGCGAGGCGGCCGCAATGCCCTTCCCCAGCGAGGAAACGACGCCGCCGGTCACGCAGATGAATTTGGTCATGGGAGCCACCGTCGCAGGAGAAGCACGACGGGAGAGCAGTCTATCGGAACAGCCCCGTTCCGGCCACCTCGCAACGACCGCATGAGACCCGGGCCGCCTCGGTCTACCCGCGCGGCGCGATCATCTCCGCCTCGGTGAGCGGCGGCCGTCCGTGCCAGGCGACGCGCCATGAATCCTCGCCCGGGGCCGCCGCGAGCGCGCCGCCACAGGCCAGGTCGCCGATTGCGACGATCTCGCCGCCGAACGCGACGATCGGCAACTGCGACCGTAACCACGGGAGCACACCGCGCTCCTGGAACCACTTGCGCAACGGCCGGTGATGTGTCGATCCGGCGGGCCGGAATGATCCGCCGGACGAACGCGCCGCGACGGCGAGCGGACCCGTGAGCCGCGCGCGGCTCAGCCCTTCGCCATGCGCCGGGCGCAGTTCGAGTTGCCCGAGCCAGCCGAGATCGAATGACTGGCCGGGCTGCCATGCGCCCGGCGACCACGGGCGAGCCTCGGTCGAGGCCGCTGCCGCATAGAGCCGTTCACGATAACGATGCACCACCACGCCGGGCCAGCACACTCGTGGCACCCGGTCGCCGGCGGCCGCCAGCACGTCGTGACGCAATGCCTCGAGCGTCGCAGCGGTCGGAATCGGCAGACCCGCGGCGCGCAGCCACGCGCGCAGCAGCCGGCGCTGGCGTGAGGGCGCGAGGGCGCGCATTGCCGGCAGCGACAGCGTGCCCGCCTCCCGGGCGGCGGCGAGGTCCGCAGCGGCGGCCCCTGCATCGAGCTCGAGCGCCTCCGCGGCCTGCGCCGCAACCCGGCTCACAGTCCGGGCGGCCGCGGGCCAGCGTCTGCGCACCGCAGGCAGCACCTCCAGCCGCAGGTAGTTGCGATCGAAGCGCGTGTCGAGGTTGGAAGGATCCTCGAGCCACTCGAGCCTGGCGGCGCGGGCCCAGTCCCGCAACTCGCCCCGGGTGAAGCCGAGCAACGGGCGAACGTGCCAGCCGCGGGCAAAGGGCGCGACCGGCTGCATGCCCGCCACGGAGCGCAATCCGCCGCCGCGCAGCCACTGCAACAGGACGGTCTCGAGCTGGTCGTCGGCGTGATGCGCGGTCAGCAGCACCTCGTCGGGTCGCAATCGTTCCTCGAGCACCCCGTACCGGGCTGCCCTGGCAGCCGCCTCGGGGCTTTCGCCCGCACCCGGCCGCGCATCGACACGAACGATCTCGCAGCCGATGCCGAACGATCGCGCGACGGACGCGCTGTGCTCGGACCACCGCACCGCATCCTGGTGCAGTCCGTGATCGACGTGGATGGCTCGTACGGGCTGCAGCAGAGCGCCATCGCTGCGACCGACCAGGTCAGCAATCCCCGCCAGCAAGACAGTCGAGTCGAGGCCACCGCTCAGCGCGATGCAAGACCCGGCGGTCGGCCCGGCGATTCCGGCGAACGCGCTTTCGAGCGCAGCCCGCAATCGCTCCGGCGTAAAAGTCACCGGGGGGTCACACGGCGCGATAGACGCCCTGCGCGCGCAGTCGCGCGTAGCGGCGCTCGAGCAGCTGCTCCTCGGGCCACTGGTCGACCTCGTGCAGGTGACGGATCAGGGCCGCCGCAAGATCATCCGCCATCACCTGCGGATCGCGGTGCGCGCCGCCGAGCGGTTCCTTGAGGATCTCGTCGACGAGGCCGAGCTTGTCGAGACGCTCTGCAGTGATACCCATCGCGTCCGCTGCAATTTCCTTCTTGTCGGCGCTCTTCCACAGGATCGACGCGCAGCCCTCCGGCGAAATCACCGAGTAGACCGCGTACTGCAACATCAGCAGGCGGTCGCAGACGCCGATCGCGAGCGCGCCGCCCGACCCGCCCTCGCCGATCACGGCCGTGATGACGGGCACCTTGAGCTGCGACATCTCGAACAGGTTGCGGGCAATAGCCTCGCTCTGGTTGCGCTCCTCGGAGCCCACGCCCGGGTAAGCTCCGGGCGTGTCGATCAGCGTGATCAGCGGGATGCGGAAGCGTTCCGCCAGTTTCATCAGTCGCAGTGCCTTGCGGTAGCCCTCCGGCTTCGGCATGCCGTAGTTGCGCCTTACCCGCTCCTTCGTGTCGCGGCCCTTCTGGTGGCCGAGCAGCATCACCGGCCGGCCGGCGAGCCGCGCGAGCCCGCCGACGATCGCGTGATCGTCGGCATACATCCGGTCGCCGTGCAGCTCCTGGAAATCCTCGAAGATCGACGCAGCGTAGTCGAGCGTGTAGGGCCGCTGCGGATGGCGCGCGAGCTGTGCCACCTGCCAGGCCGTCAGGTTCGAGAAGATACTGGTCGTGAGCGCACGGCTCCTGGCACGCAGCCGCGCGATTTCCTCGCCGACGTTGACCTCGTCGTCGGACGCGACGAACTTGAGCTCGTCAATTTTCGCCTCGAGTTCCGCGATCGGCTGCTCGAAATCCAGGAAGCTCAGTGGCATGGGCCGGCAGGATGCCGCAGGCGGGGGCGCTTGCGCAAATCAGCCTGTGGCGCGGCGCGGCCCGCCGCTCAGCCCGCGAAATAGCTGGCGAACGCCGCGATGGTCTCGCGCACCGAAAAGAACAGCACGGTCGCAACGATTGGCGGCGCCGCAAAACGCAGTACGCCGAGGATCCGCGGCACCTGGCGGGCCCAGAATGGCGACGCGCCCGCGATCAGTTCGGCCTCGACCTCACTGCGGACCCGCCAGCCGGCCAGGATGGCCGTCGCCAGCGCGCCGGCCACGAGCAGCAGTTCGCCAGCGATCTTGTCCATCAGGCCGAGCGTCTCGGTGCTGAGCGCCGGCAGGATGCCGAGCGCCGTGATGACCGCACCGGTGGCGATCGCAGCCTTGCGTCTCGAGAGGCCGATCTCGTCCATCATCGAGGCCGTCACGACTTCGAGCAGCGAGATCGCGGAGGTGAGCGCCCCGACCGCGAGCGTCACGAAGAACAACAAACCCACGACCCGGCCCGCGCCGCCCATGGCCTCGAATGCGCTCGGCAGTGCGATGAACAGCGCACCGACCGTGCTGGCCCCGACCGCGCCCTGCAGACTGAGGGAATAGATCACCGGGAACACGATGAGGCCCGCGACGAACGCCACGCCGAAGTCCGTGAACGCCACCACCGTGGCCGACTCGGGCAGGTTCTGGTCGCGCCGCAGGTAGGACGCGAACGTCAGCATCGCGCCCATGCCCAGGCTCAGCGAAAAGAATGCCTGGGCCGCGGCCGCCCTCCACACCGTCGGATTCTTCAGCTCGTTGAGATCCGGCTTCAGGTAGACGGCATAGCCTTCGCCGGCGCCGTCGAGCGTCGTCGCCCAAACCGCGAGTCCGATGACGATCAGGAACAGCATCGGCATCAGGATCAGCGACGCGCGTTCGATGCCGCCCTTGACCCCTCCGACCACGATCAGGATCGTGAGCACCATGAAACCGATGTGAAATGCGACGGCATCGCCGCCCGACGCGACGGCGCCGAAATGCTCGCCGGCCGAGGCCGAGAATCCATGCAGCACGGCTTCGATCGCATAACGGATCGTCCAGCCCGCGATCACCGAGTAATAGGCCAAGATCATCAGTCCCGCGGCGACGAACACGTAGCCCAGCCGCGCCCAGGCCGGCCCGCCGAGCCGGCGCAGGCTGCCGATGGGCGCGAGCTGCCCGCGACGGCCGAGGCCGAACTCGGCCAGCATCAGCGGGATACCGAGCAGCAGCGTCATGCAGACGTACAGCAGGACGAACGCTGCGCCGCCACCCTCGGACGCCTGGTAGGAGAAGCGCCACATGTTGCCGAGGCCGACGGCGCTGCCGGCAGCCGCCAGGATGAATCCGGCGCGCGTGCCGAATGCTTCTCTCGATCCCGATGTGGCCGCCATTGTTCCCCCTGCCTTATTGGTTTCGTCCGGTCAGGCCACGAGCCACGCTAGCCGTCGATCCGCGGCGCGTACAGCAATTCGACGCCTTCGCGACCGACCAGCCGCCCGAGGCGCTCGATCAGGTCCTGCGACGGACGCACGCTCCACTCGTCGCCGAGCAGCACGTTGGCGCTGGCCCCCTCGCCAGCATAACGGATCGCGACCGCGCAGCGCCCGCCTCGAGCCGGCGCGAGAGCCTGCTCCAGCGCCGCGATCAGGCGCTGGCCGTCGCCATTGGTCGCAGCGGGCCAGCGCAGCACCAGCCGGCGCGCGTATTGCTCGCGCGCCTGGCCGATGTCGATGATGCGCTTCGCCGCGACCCGCCAGTCGTCGACGAAGTCGTCGAAGCGCAGGTTGCCTTCGACGATCAGGATCGCGTCGCGCGCGATCAGCGAGCGGTACTGCTGATAGAGCTCGTCGAACATCGTCACTTCGATGCGGCCGCTGCGGTCGTCGAGCACGAAGCTGGTGCGGTTGCCCCGCTTGCGGATCTCGAGCACCAGCCCGGCGACGGTCACGGCCTTGCCCGGGCCGCGCCAGCCGCCGTCGCCGCCCCCGACCGGCCTCGCGCCGCCCACGTCGGCGATCCGGCCGCTGACGATCGGCTTGAGCTCGCGCTCGTACTCGGTGATCGGATGTCCCGTCAGGTACAGGCCGAGCGTTTCGCGCTCGCCCGCGAGCCGCACGGCCTCGCTCCAGTCGGGCAAGGTCTCGCGCAGGTCCGTCGCCACTTCGGCAGCGGCCGCCGGCGGCGGCTCCGCGAGACCGAACAGGTCGTCCTGCCCCGCTGCCAGCGCGCGAGACTGCTGTTCCGCGGCCTGCATCGCGCCGGGCAACTGGTGCATGTGCGTCGCGCGATTCGCGCCGAGCGAATCCATCGCGCCCGCACGGATCAGGGCCTCGAGCACGCGCCGGTTGACGCGGTTCAGATCGAGTCGGCGGCACAGGTCGCGAATGTCGCGGAACGGCCCCTGTGCCTCGCGCTCCGCGAGCATGTTCTCGACGGCCGCCTGGCCGACCCCCTTGATCGCGCCGAGCCCGTAGCGGATCGACTCCGGGCCCGACACGGTGAACATGAAGCGCGATGCGTTCACGTCGGGCGGCTCGACCGTGAGGCCCATCCGGTTGCATTCGTCGATCAGCGTGACGACCTTGTCGGTCTTGTCCATGTCCGACGACAGCACGGCGGCCATGAACGCCGCCGGGTAATGGGTCTTCAGCCACGCCGTCTGGTAGGACAGCACCGCGTAGGCGGCCGAGTGCGACTTGTTGAAGCCGTACCCGGCGAACTTCTCCATCAGGTCGAAGATGTGCGCCGCAGTGGACTCGGCGACGCCGCGCGCAACCGCGCCGTCGACGAAGATGGAGCGCTGCTTCGCCATTTCCTCGGGCTTCTTCTTGCCCATCGCGCGGCGCAGCAGGTCGGCGCCACCGAGCGTATAGCCCGCCAGCACCTGCGCAATCTGCATGACCTGTTCCTGGTACAGGATCACGCCGTAGGTCGGGAACAGCACGGGCTTCAGGTCCGGGTGCAGGTAGTCGATCGGACCGGTCGAGCGGCCGTGCTTGCGGGCAATGAAGTCATCGACCATGCCCGACTGCAGCGGTCCCGGCCGGAACAGCGCGACGAGAGCCACGATGTCCTCGAAGCAGTCGGGCTGCAGCCGGCGGATCAGGTCCTTCATGCCGCGCGACTCGAGCTGGAACACCGCCGTGGTCTCGCAGCGCTTGAGCAGCGCGTAGGTCTCCGGGTCCTCCATCGGCAGCAACGCCATGTCGAGCGGCGGCTCGCCGGCAGCCGCGCGTTCGACGTTGATGTTGCGTACCGCCCAGTCGATGATCGTCAGCGTGCGCAGGCCCAGGAAGTCGAATTTCACGAGGCCCGCGGCCTCGACGTCGTCCTTGTCGAACTGCGTCACGATGCTGCCGCCGCCCTCTTCGCAGTAGAGCGGCGCGAAGTCCGTGAGCACCGACGGCGCGATCACGACGCCGCCGGCGTGGGTGCCCGCGTTGCGCACCAGGCCCTCGAGCGACCGGGCGAGGTCGATCACCTCGCGCACCTCGTCCTCGGACTTGTAGCGCTTGCGCAGCTCCTCTTCCTTCTCGAGCGCGTCGTCGAGCGTGATGCCGAGCTCGAACGGGATCAGCTTCGCGATGCTGTCGGCAAAGCCGTAGCCGTGGCCGAGCACGCGCGCGACGTCGCGGACCACCGCCTTCGCAGCCATCGTGCCGTAGGTGATGATCTGCGAGACGCGGTCGCGGCCGTAGCGTTCGGCGACGTAGTCGATGACCCGGTCGCGGCCTTCCATGCAGAAGTCCACGTCGAAGTCCGGCATCGAGACGCGCTCGGGATTCAGGAACCGTTCGAACAGCAGGTCGTAGCGCAGCGGGTCGAGATCGGTGATGCCGAGCGAATAGGCGACCAGCGAGCCCGCGCCGGAGCCGCGACCCGGGCCCACCGGCACGCCGTTCTCGCGTGCCCAGCGGATGAAATCCGCCACGATCAGGAAGTAGCCCGCGAAACCCATCTGGCAGATCACGTCGAGCTCGCTCGCCAGCCGGGCCTCGTATGGAGCGCGCTCCGGCGGCGCGCCCGCGCCGATGACCGGCGCGCGCAGGCGGGCCTCGAACCCCGCGCGCGCCTCATCGCGCAGGTGATCCTCGATGCTGCGGCCCGCGGGCACCGGGTAGGCCGGCAGGGACGGCTGGCCGAGCCGCACCTCGAGGTTCAGTCGCCGGGCGATCTCGACGGAATTTTCGAGTGCCTCCGGCAGGTCGGCGAACAGCTTCGCCATCTCCTCCGGGGACCGCAGGTACTGCTCCTCGCTGTAGCGGCGCGGACGCGCGGCATCGGCGAGCAACACGCCTTCCTGGATGCAGACCCGCGCCTCGTGCGCCTCGAAGTCGTCGCGGGACACGAAGCGCACGTCGTTGGTCGCGACGACGGGCACGCCGCGCGCGATCGCGAGCCCGAGTTGTCCGGAGATGCACTCCTCGTCCCCGGGCCGCCCGGTGCGCTGCAGTTCGAGGTAATAGCGGTCGCCGAACAGCGCGAGCCATGCGTCGAGCGCGCGCCCGGCCTCGTCCAAGCGCCCGGCAAGCAGCGCCCGGCCGACGTCGCCGTCGCGAGCGCCCGACAGTGCGATGAGCCCGGCCGTCGTGTCGGCATCGAGCCACGCGCGCTGCAAGGTCGGGCCGTGACGGCCCTGGCCTTCGAGATACGACCGGGTCACGAGCCGGGTGAGGTTGAGGTAGCCACGCCCGTTCTGGCACAACAGTACGAGGCGGCTCGGCTCGGCCCGCTCGCCTTCCTCGCGCACCAGCGCATCGACGCCCACCAGCGGCTTCAAGCCGCGCGACTGCGCCGCCCGGTAGAACTTGACGAGGGCGAACAGGTTGCCCTGGTCGGTCACGGCCACGGCCGGCATGCCCATGCGCGCCACGGCATCCACCAGCCCCTCGCGGACGATCGCACCGTCGTCGCGCTCGCTGTCGATGCGGACGACGCCGTCGACCAGCGAGTACTCCGTGTGCACGTGGAGGTGGACGAATCGGGTCATCGTGGCCGGGCTCAGCGTGGAACGCAGGATTGTACCGGCGCGTAGCTGCGCCGGTGCACCGGCGACGGCCCGAGGCGTCGCAGGGCCGCGACGTGGGACGCCGTCGGATAACCCTTATGGTCCGCGAACCCGTAACCCGGGTAGCGGAGGTCGAGATCGCGCATGCAGGCGTCTCGCGCGGTCTTCGCCAGGATCGACGCGGCGCTGACGCTCGCCACGGTGGCATCGGCACGAACGACCGCCTCGATGGTGCACTCGAGCGCGAGCCCCTGCAGGCTGGGACAGCGGTTTCCGTCGACGACTACGTGCGCCGGCACGGCGCGCAGCGCAGCCAGCGCACGGCGCATCGCCAGGAACGTGGCCTGCAGCACGTTGAATTCGTCGACCTCCGTGGCGTCCGCCCAGCCGAGGCCCCAGGCCAGGCTGCTGGCACGGATCTCGAGCGCGAGCGCCTCGCGCCGTGTGGGCGAGAGCCGTTTGGAATCGGCCAGCCCGGCGATCGGCCGGGCGTCGTCGAGAATCACTGCAGCGGCCGCCACCGGGCCCGCCAGCGGCCCCCGACCCGCCTCGTCCACACCCGCCGTAAGCCCGGGGCGCCGCCAGTCGAGCATGGCCTGCCGCGGAGCTGACCGCCTCATTGGACGGACCGCCGCCCTGCCACGAGTTCGAGCACGGCATCGGCTGCCCGCTGGCTCGCGTCGCAACGCAGCATCCGGTGGATACGGCCGTATTCGCCGATCAGCGCCGCGCGGTCGGGCCGGTCGAGTTGCTCGAGCAGCGCCGGTCCAAGCACCTCGGGCCGCACCTGCTCCTGGAAGAACTCCGGCACCAGCGCCCGGCCCGCCAGCAGGTTCGGATGCGAGAAGAACTCCGTCTTGACGAGCTTCATCTCACGCAGCAACCAGCCGGTCAGCGGCGCGACGCGATACGCAACGACCATCGGGCGCTTCAGCAGCGCGGTCTCGAGCGTTGCCGTGCCGGAGGCCACCAGCACCGCGTCGCTGGCGGCAATCGCCTGGTGCGCGTTGCCGTCGACCAAGCGGACCTCCGCCTGCGGCGCATGCTCGCGCAAGTCGCGCTCGAAGCGCTCGCGCGCGCCCGCATTGGCCATCGGGGCGACGAAGCTCAGTGACGGACGTCGCGCCTGCAGCCAGGCGAGCGTCGCGGCAAACGACGGGCCGAGCTTCGTGACTTCTCCGGCGCGGCTGCCGGGCAGCACGGCGACGACTTCACCCGCCGCGGGCAGCCCGAGTGCTGCACGCGCGGTGCAAGCATCGGTCTCGAACGGGATACGATCGGCCAACGGGTGGCCGACGAACACGGCGCGCACGGAGTGCGCTGCATAGAAAGCCGGCTCGAACGGCAGCACGCAGAGCACGAGGTCGACCGCCTGGCCGATCGTCCGCACCCGGTCCTGCCGCCACGCCCAGACCTGCGGGCTGACGTACTGCACGGTGGGAATCCCGCGGCGCTTCAGCGCTGCAGCCACGCGCAGGTTGAATTCCGGGGAATCGATGCCGACGTAGGCGTCCGGCGCAGCGGCGGCAAACCGTTGCAGCAGGTCCCGTCGCAGTCGCAGCAGCCGTGGCAGGTGCCGCACGATCTCGGCGAGCCCCATCACTGCCAGCTCGTCCGCCGAGAACCAGGCTTCGCAGCCGGCCTCGGCCATGCGCGGGCCCGCGATGCCGAAGAATCGCGAGCCCGGTGCGCGTTCCGCCATCGCCTCGATCAGCGGCCCGCCGAGGTTGTCCCCGGAGGCCTCGCCGGCCACGAGGCCGAACGCGGGGCCAGTCGCGGTGCTCAACGCACGATGCTGCGCGTCGATCGCGGCAGGAATTCGACGATCGCCCGCAGTTCCGGCTGCTCCTCGGCCAGCAGGCCGAGCTGCGCCGCCGCATCGGCCAGCTTGAGGCCGGAGCGATACAGCACGCGGAAGGCATTGCGGATGTTGCGGATCTGCTCCGGCGTGAAGCCGCGTCGCTTGAGTCCCTCGGCATTCACGCTGTGCGCCTCCGCCGGCTGGCCCACTGCCATCACGAATGGCGGCACGTCACGCGTCACCGCGGCATTGTTGGCGATGAACGCATGCGCGCCCACCTTGCAGAACTGGTGGATCGCCGACAGGCCGCCCATGATCACCCAGTCACCGAGTTGCACGTGGCCGCCGAGCGTGGCGTTGTTCGCGAGCACGCACTTGTTGCCGATGCGGCAGTCGTGCGCGACGTGGGCGTATGCCATGAACAGGTTGTCGTCGCCGATCGCCGTGACGCCCTGGTCCTGGATCGTGCCGCGATTCAGCGTCACGCACTCGCGGATCAGGTTGCGGTCACCAATCTCGAGGCGCGTGGGCTCGCCGGCGTACTTCTTGTCCTGCGGTGCGGAGCCGACCGACGCAAACTGGAAGATGCGGTTGTCGACGCCGATCCGGGTGGGACCCTGCACGACGGCGTGCGGCCCGACGATCGTGCCGGCCCCGATCACGACGCCCGCCCCGATCACCGCGTAGGCACCCACTTCGACGCCATCCGCCAGCTCCGCATCCGGTGCGATCGAGGCCGTGGGGTGAATGATCGTCGTCATTGCAGTCTCCCGTGGGGCGCCGCCAACGGGCCTCAGCCCGGCATCACCATCATCTCTGCGGCGCAGACCTCGGCACCGTCGACCTCGGCCACCGTCGCATATTTCCAGATCGTGCGGATGCGCCGCTCGAGCGTCGCCTTGAGCACCAACTGGTCGCCCGGCACGACCGGACGCCGGAAACGCGCCTTGTCGATACCGGCGAAGTAGAACCGCACGTTCTCGTCCGGGTACACGCCCGCAGTGACGAAAGTCAGGATGCCCGCGGTCTGCGCCAGTGCCTCGAGCACCAGGACGCCCGGCATCACCGGGCGGCCCGGAAAATGCCCCGAGAAGAACTGCTCGTTGGCCGTCACGTTCTTGATCGCCGTGATGCGCTCGGCCGCCACGCACTCGAGGACGCGGTCGACGAGCAGGAAGGGATAGCGGTGCGGCAGCCGCCGCATTACCTCGTCGATGCCGAAGCCGCCGTTGTCAGTCATCGTCTTCCCCCTGCTCCGGTGCGTCGCCGGCGCGTTCGAGCCGCCGCACCCGTTTCGCGAGCTCGTCGAGTTGCTGGAAACGCGCGGCATTGCGGCGGAATCGCTTCGCCTCGTCCGCCGCGAGCGCGCTCGAGTAGATGCCGGGCTGGCGAATCGAACTACTGATCATCGTGCGCCCGGTGACCAGCACGTCGTCGCAGATCTCAAGATGACCAACGACCCCGACCATGCCGCCCAGCATGCAGCGACGGCCGATCACCGCACTGCCCGAGATGCCGACGCAGCCGGCGATGACCGTGTGCTCGCCGATGCGGACGTTGTGGCCGATCTGCACCTGGTTGTCGATCTTGACGCCGTCGCCGATCACCGTGTCGCCGATCGCGCCGCGGTCGATCGTGGAGTTGGCGCCCACCTCGACGTCGTCACCGATCACGACGGCGCCGACCTGGGGAACCTTGACGAAGGCGCCGCCGTCGGGCGCGTGGCCGAAACCGTCGCCGCCGACGACCGCCCCCGGGTGCACGATGCAGCGCTGGCCGATGCGGACGCCCTTGCAGATTGTCACGCGGGCGACCAGGCGGCTCGAATCGCCGACACGGGCCCCCGCCATCACGATCGAGCCCGGCCCGATGAAAGCGCCCCGTCCAATCTCGGCGCCGCTCGCGACGTAGGCGTGCGCGCCGATCCAGGCCGTGGCGTCGACCGATGCGCCAGGTTCGACGACTGCGCTGGGATGGCGGCCCGGCTCGAAGGCAGGCTCAGGGTGCAGCAACTGCGCAATGCGCGCGTAGGTCGCGTACGGGTTCGACGTGGCGAGCGCCGCCACCGGGCACTCGTCGGCCAGGGCCGGCTCGATCACGACCGCGGTCGCGCGCGTCTGCGCCAGGTAACGCCGATAGCGGCGATTCGCCAGGAAGGCGATCGAACCCGGGCCCGCCTCCTGCAGCGAGGCGACCCGCTCGACCAGCGCGTCCGGATCGCCCCGGAGCTTGCAGCCGAAGCGAACGGCCAGTTCGGCGAGCCGGACCGGCATGATCGCCTCGCGTCCGCCCGGCCTCAGGGCTTCGCGGGCGCCGCGCCCTTGCGCGACTGCAGCGCCGCGAGCACCTGGGCGGTGATGTCCACCGCCGGGCTCGCATAGAGCGCATCCGCGACGACGACGTCGAGGCCGGCACCCTTGGCGTAGGTCTGCACTTCCTGGAGCACGGTGCGCTGCAACTGCCCGAGCGCCTCGTTGCGCCGGACGTTGAGGTCCTCGAGGAATTCGTTCTGCTTGCGGGCGAG
>Ga0209391_10000548_pt1 | contig 17931 bp, 16 predicted proteins | sample PPLLak3March2015_FD_187246 | JGI IMG/M metagenome (GOLD analysis project Ga0209391, IMG submission 187246) | Freshwater sediment microbial communities from Prairie Pothole Lake near Jamestown, North Dakota, USA - PPLs Lake P7 Core (1) Depth... | ecosystem: Environmental > Aquatic > Freshwater >...
TGTCGTTCGCCACTCGTCAACCGTGCAGATTCTTCACGAGGGACAAATGGTGGTTGACGGACATGTGCACCAGTCTACATCGGGTTCGGAGCAATCGGACAAAGGCTATATCCGCATGATTGTGTGCACGACCAAGGAACGGCTGGCGGAAGCGGTGGAACGGATCAAGAAGGCGGGATTCTAACAGGATGTCGTTCGTGAAGCGTGAAGCGTCATTCGCAAAATACTCTCTCGTGCTTTTGTTTCACGCTTCACGAGAGACGCTTCACAAGAGACACCCATGAGAGAAACGGTCTACATCGGCTTTGGATCAAATGTCGGCGATCGCCTGGATTTCTGCGATCGGGCGGTAACCCTGTTGAGCCTGCTTCCGCATTCACAGGTCACCGGCATTTCGTTGCTCTACGAAACCGAGCCGGTGCTCGACCATGCGCAACCGGGGGACGGTTGGTTTCTGAACGGCGTCGTGCAGCTTGAAACCGACCTCACTCCCCGCAGTCTGCTGACGGTCTTGCGTGAGATCGAGCGGTCGCTGGGACGCGACGAGGAGAATCGCTCCGGCCCTCGCACGATCGATCTCGACATTCTGTTCTATGGCACCCGGGTCATTCAAGAAGCGGATCTTGTGGTGCCGCATCCCCGGCTGCATGACCGGCGGTTTGTCCTGATGCCGTTAAACGAACTCGATCCGCTTCTGGTCCATCCCTCGCTTCAACTCACGGCCACGCAATTACTCGCGAACGTCAAAGACCAGTCGGAAGTTCGCCTGCTCTTTCCCCAGCCGTCGACGCGCTACGGCTCCCGTCCGAGCTGTAGTCCTCGTCAGGATTTATGATCATCATTCGGACCCCCAAGACCATGGCCGCCTGGGGCCGGCAGCTCCATCGTGAAGGAGTCACGATCGGATTCGTTCCGACTATGGGAGCGCTGCATGACGGCCACCGGGCTCTCATCCGCGCCGCCCGGTTGCAATGCGATGCACTCGTCGTCAGTATTTTCGTGAACCCGACCCAATTCGCTCCGACGGAAGATCTCGCCAAGTACCCGCGGCCCATCGCCAAAGACCGTGCGCTCTGTCGTGCGGAAGGGGTCGATATCTGCTTCGAACCCGGCGTCAAGGCGATATATCCGGATGGATTTGAAACGGTCGTTACGGTCCCCGAAATCGCACGGCGCTGGGAAGGCGAGATCCGCCCGCATCACTTTGCCGGTGTCGCCACGGTGGTCACCAAGCTGTTCGGGATCGTCCGGCCGGATATCGCGGTGTTCGGACAGAAGGATTTTCAGCAGGCCGCCCTGGTGCGACGCATGATCGAAGACCTCAGCCTGGGAGTCAAGTTGATCGTCCATCCGACCGTACGCGAGCAGGATGGACTGGCAAAGAGTTCACGGAATGTGTATTTGTCCGGGACCGATCGTACACTCGCCCCCATACTCTACAAAGCTTTACAGGCCGGGGCGGCGGCGATCAGAGACGGGGTGACAGCGGGCCGGCAGATTCAATTGATGATGACACAGGTTCTGCGCCGGGAATCCGCCGCAACCGTCGACTACCTCGTGGCGTGCGATCCGGTCACCCTCACACCGCTCGAATCCGTGAGCGATCGGACGGTCCTGCTGGGAGCCATCCGCATCGGAAATGTGCGGCTCATCGACAATTTACTGGTAAGGAGACCGGCGAAACGAAGGCGGCGCTAGGACCACGCCCGGAACGATACCGTCAGGAGTAGGTATTCGGTTGCCCGCCCTGGCCGACAAGCAGGCCAAGCACGACTTGGCTCAGGCGGCGCTGCTGATCCGGATGGAACTCTAGAAACTGTATCCCTACTGCTTCCGGCCTGACTGAACAGACCATCGCTGATTCGATGCGGATTTCTTCGCCCTCGATACTCGACTTCAACACCAGCTCAACAAAAGCCCCCTTGGCCAATCCCCCCGCCAGGATCGCGCAGCCCCCCATTGAAATATCGGTAATGCGATTGGTAAACGGCAACTGCTTGTTGTCGATCACTTGGGCGTCCATCGCCGTTGCTAAACGCTTGAACTGGCGCCGATCAAATTCCTGCGTGCTTTGGCGAGCGCTCAGATAGAAGGCGCGGAACCGATTGGTGCAGAGCTGGCAGCGGAAGGGAAACATGCGGATATGGTTGAGCGCTTTCTCAACCATGCCTTCGTTTGAGGTCACCCGAACGAACGACGTTCCGCAACTTGGACAGTGCAGCGATTTCATACGCCTCGCAGCATCTTCTCTACACCCCCGAGGGGCCTCTGCGCTTCTTCGGAAGCGCTCATTTGTATCGCCAACAATGGTTCGATCTTAGCCGGTGAATAGGTCGGAGGCTTCACCCACTTGCCATCCTCGCGCTTATATCCGCCGACTTTACTGAGATTCGACCGGTGGACCTCTCGAAACACCGGCTCCATATCAATACCATACGATACGGCTGTTCCGTACACAACATAGAGCAGATCCGCCATCTCCTTGGCCAGTGCGGCAAGATTGCCCTCCATCATAGATTCTTTGAGTTCGTCAAACTCCTCCTGAATCAGCCGGATGCGGAGGCGCCTTGTGTCCTCACTGGCATCTGTCGGGCTGGTGTGCACAAGAATGTCGAATTTCTTATGGAACTCTTCAACCATCGCCTGCTCGTCCGTCATGCGTACTCCTTACTCGCTATCAAAGGGCAATGTCCGGCGCGGCAGCAGCTCAGCCGGTTCCAACTGCGGGATCTCTTTTTCTGACGCCACCCCGAGCTCCTTGAACCGGCGCGCCGCCGGAAGAATTCTCGTCTCCAACGATCCCACCGCCCGATTGTAGGCCGACACGCTCTTGCCTAACGCCTGCCCGACATCGTTCACATGTTCGGCCAAGACTGCCATGCGCTCGTAGAGATCTTTGCCGAGCCGTCCGGCTTCTTCCGCATGGGCATTCATCTGCTCCTGTCTCCAGCCGTAGCCCACGGCCCGCAACAGCGCGATCAACGTGGTGGGCGTGGCAAGCACAACCCCGCGCGTAAACCCTTCTTCGATCAAACGCGGATCATGATCCAGCGCCGCGCCGAGGAATTGTTCGCCCGGGAGGAAAAGCACCACAAACTCAGGCGCCCGCTCGAATTGCGTCCAGTAGGCCTTCAACGACAACTCGTCCATCCGGCTGCGTACCTGCGCGGCATGGCGGCGTAGCGCTTCAATCCGATGCTGATCGTCCGGGGCTTCATGGGCATCGAGATAGGCCGCCAGGACTGTCTTCGCGTCGACAATGATCTGCCGGCCACCCGGCAGCCGCACCACCATGTCGGGGCGGAACCGCCGATCCTCGCCGGTGACACTTTCCTGCTCGAAGAAATCGCAATGATCGACCATCCCCGCCAACTCAGCCACCCGTTTCAGCGTGATTTCACCCCACTGACCGCGGACCGTCGGCGCCCGAAGAGCCTTGACCAGGTTGCCGGTCTCCTGCTGGAGACGTTGATGGGATTCCGCCAGCGACTTCAGGTGCTGATCCAACCCGCCATAGGCCGATTGGCGCGATTGCTCAAGCAACCGCATCTGTTCGTCGTAGCGCTGCAGCGAATCATGGAGCGGTTTTACCAGTCCGTCGATCGCCTGCTGACGTTGCGACAATTCGCCCTCGGCTTTGGCCTGGAGCGTTTCGAACGACACGCGAGCCAGATTTAAGAAGGCCTGATTGTTTTTTGTGAGCGCATCGTTCGACAGAGCCTGAAACGATTCGAGCAACTGCTGGCGGGATTGATCGACTAATTGTTTTTGTTCGGCGACGTGCTTCAGCGCTTCCTCCGTACGCACTTCGGCTGAAGCCCGTGCTTGCTGTGCGGTCGCCAGGTCCGCCCGAAGCTGCACCCCTTCCAGGCGATCCTGCTCCAGCTGGCGACGCAACTCGGCCTCAAGCGACTCCGCCCGTTCGGCCCGTGCACTCAGTTCGACCGTTTGCTGCTGAAATTGGCGCGAGGTTCGACCGGCGCCAAAAAACCAGCCGGCAAACGCACCAAGAACGAGACCGATCAGAATTCCCGCTAAAACTGCGGTCGCATCCATTGCGCTCTCCCTTCCGTTTTTGGACGAATGTCATCCTCACGGACAGAGAATCTATAGTTGTGAATCTGTTAGAGGGAAAACTGAGCGGAGGGTACGGGATGCATCAACAAAGGTCAAGGGGAAGAAAAGTTCTAATGTCGTTCGGCCCTACTGCCTCATACTATGGAACACTTCTCAATCTAACTAAGCCGGTCGACATTGCGGACCGGTGTCACTCGATATGACGATCACGAAGGAGGTTCCCGACGTCGCACTTCCCCCGATGCCGCATCAAGCTCGAGGATCTCCCCATCGCGCATAGAGGTCGTGATCCCCGGGATATTGGCCACCGCCGGCAATCCATATTCACGAGCGATGATCGCGCCATGCGACAAGGTCCCGCCCATCTCGACGACGAGTCCCGCCGCAATCCCGAACAACGGCGCCATCCCGGGATCGATCACGGGAGCGACGAGGATGTCGCCGGGAGCCACCTTCTTCCAGTCCTCCAGCGTCCGGATAATTCGCGCCGGACCCGTCGCACAACCGGCACTGATCGGCACCCCCCGCCACCCGGCTGCATCCGGCAAGAACTTCGCTGATTCCTCTTCCGCCCCATCGATCAACTGATCCGGCGCCACCATCTGAACATTGCGGGCACGCGCCTGCTTGCGCGACTGCACCAGGGCACGCCAATCGCGCGCCTCCAGGCTGAGCAATGGCATTTGCTCCTCAACGCGGATAAAGAAGACATCTTCCGCCTGATCCAACAGGCCCCGCTCCGTCAGCAAGACGCCGGCACGCAACAGCAGCCGGCGCGTGGCACCCGCGTAGTACATCAAATGGTGTCGGTTGGCTTCCCGTAGCGCATAGAACCGGCAGAGCCGCCGGTACCACCAGGAGAACACCACCCAACGGAGCCACCCGCAACGGGCGCGAATATCTGCGCAGCCCTGCTCACGCACCCTCCGTTGTCGCGCCGCAATATCCGCCGGCGATTGCGCCGTCGAGGCGTTAATCTGATGACGCAGCACCTCCAGCACGATTTCCGGCTGATCTGCAAATCGCGGGGACATAATATCGGACTCCCCCAGCCCCCGATGCCCGTAGTCGGCAAGGTACTGCTCAAATAGTCCCCAGAACTGCGTCCCGCGGAGCATCTGACCCGCTGCCCTCCCGTCCCACTCCGTACTCCCAAACAGACGCCGAACCGGTTCCTCACGACGCGCGACCTCGACCAATTCAGCCAGCCTGACGATCTGCTGCGCACTGACGGCTTGCGCCTGACCTTGGAGCGCCGCGTTAAGCAGCCCGCGCCAATCCTCTCCCAGCCATCGCGGCAACAGAAAGCCCAGAGCCTGCAAGCATTGCGTCACACCGCCGGCGATGCCGAATGTCATTTCCCGACGAAGAAATTCCTCGTTCAATGCCTGGATCCGTTCGCGAACCTGGACCAGCGTCAGCGCCTGCACCGCCTCGCGATGATTCTCCAACCCCATCCGTTTCATGTCGGCAAACCAGCGCTCCGACTGGCGAGCCGCCCGGCGGATCCACCAGGCAACCAGCAATCCCGCCCGAAGCAATGCCCCCGGACTGAGTGGTTTGATCGGGAGAGGCCGGGAGACCGTATGCCCGCCCATATGCTCCGCAAGCGTCGACGTGTCGCCACGTAGCTGTTCGATCAACGCATACATCAGACTCACATTAAGATAGGGACGGCCTCGATAAATTCGAACCGATGACATGCCGGGAGGGATCTGGCATCCCAGCCGTCGGTATGGCCCCATCAGAAACAGATCCATAAACTGTTCGAGGAACGAGATCCCGAGCGGGCTGGGCACATCCGGCATCGTCTCTTTGAAATTGGTGCGCGACCATTCGCAGACGGCTCGCGTCGGTGGGGCCTTCGTCGGTAACACCGTAACCGGGCGGGCTTGCAAGAGCCAGAGCCCTTGCCGGTCCATGGCCCATTCAATATCAACGGGGTGATGCAGGGCCGTCTCGACTCGCTTCCCCAGTTGAACGAGCGCCTCAAGCTCTTCCTCCGTGACCGAAGATCGCTCACGCTCGGATGGAGCAAGTGCTTGATGAAACACGCCGGCGGCTCCCAACCGCAGCGCGCGATCCTTCTTCGCGATGACTCGTTCCTGTACGCCGGCGCGTGAGGTCGAGGCATCCCACTGCAACGTGAACTGATCCGGAGTCATCGTGCCGTCGACCAGACCCGCCCCAAGACCCGGCACCACATTCACCACGACCTGATCGTCACGCCCTGTGACAGGATGAACCGTATAGAGCACGCCGGCAGCACGGGCTTCAAGAACCGGCTGAACGACCACCGCCATCGCCGGCGGGCGGTCGCTCCATCCGATCCGCTCATAATAGGTTGCCACTGGCTCGTCCCACAGCGACGCCCAGACCGCTTGCACACTTGTCGCCAGCTGAGTTCCGGCAACTCCCAACACGGTGTGGTACAGCCCCGCGAAGCTTGCGTGAGTCTCGTCTTCATTGGTGGCAGAGGATCGCACCGCCCAGAGCTGTTCAGCCGGCCGCTGCATTGCCTGGAGCTGCCGGTTCAATTCTGACAAACTCTCGCCGGAGAGGCGGCCCTGCTGAATGCGTGTCCGACAGTCTTCGAGGACTGATGCACGGGCTGCCCCCTTGGCATTCTGGACCTGCCTCCAGAGCGCCGCCGCATCCATCTGTTGATCGCGCAGGAACTGCCGGTAGGCTTCGACGGTGAGGCAGAGCCCAGGAGGAACGGGGAACCCTTCGGCCAGCAGGCGCGCCAAACCCGCCGCTTTCCCGCCAGTCAAGAATCGATCGGCACAAGCATCGAGATGGAGAACAAGTGGGGGAGACATGAAGCGGATCCTAGCAGGTTTTTGACAAACTACGTGAACACTCTGGGAATGAGGAACCAGGGCGCTCACAGACTCGCTCTGAATTCTCCGCAGGCTGTTCAGAAAGACCGTCCAGCAAGGCCGCAGCCAGTGAAGAGGCGAAGGCGTACCCTTGTGGTACGTTGAGCCTCTGAGCGCCGCGAGAACGCCGCTGGCGGTCTTTGCCAACAGCCTGCTAACTAGAGTGCGAGCAGAAGGTACAGGTCGTTCACGTTGGTGCCGGTGGGTCCCGTCACAATGTGACTCTTGAGCGCGTGCAAGGCAGGATAGGTATTGTGCTGAGTGAGTGCGCGACGAAAATCGACACCCTCCAGTTTCGCCTGATCCACTGTGCCCCCGGACACCACGGCACCAGCCACGTCCGTCGGACCGTCTGTCCCGTCAGTCCCGACAGCAGCAACCCAGACCTTGTGGAGACCGGCAATTTCACAGGCCGCTGCTGCAGCGAATTCCTGTGCACGACCTCCCTTGCCCTGCCCTGTAACGGTGACCGTTGTTTCCCCTCCGGCCACAATGCAATAGGGCCTCCGGAGCATTCCCTTCCCCTTAGACAAGTGTTCTGCCAGTGAAGCGAATGCCGTTCCGGCTCTGGAGGCTTCGCCAACAAGGGGCGTCGAAAACAAAACGGTTCGCAGTCCCCCGCGCGTGGCTGCCTGTGCGGCTGCAGCGAGCGCGATCTCGTTGTTCCCGATAATCTCATGCTGCACTCGCCGGAATCGGGCCGCCCCCGGCTTCGGCGTCTCACTGACATCGCCGCGCTCCCCGCGCTGGAGATGTCGACGGATTGACGCCGGCGCCTTCGTCCAGATTCGTCGGCGCTTCATGATCGCGATCGCCTCGCGATAGGTCGAAGGGTCGGGAGTCGTCGGACCGGAGCCGATGGCCGTCAATTCATCACCGATCACATCAGAAAGGATCAACGTTACAATCCGTGCGTGAGTGGCTTCGGCGAGGCGCCCCCCCTTGATCGTTGAGAGGTGCTTTCTCACCACGTTGATCTCTTGAATCGCCGCACCGCTTCTCAAGAGTAATTGTGTAAGGGTCTGTTTGTCGGCAAGGCTCACGCCGGCGACCGGGGCGGGAATCAAACTGGATGCTCCGCCCGAGAGCAACACGATGAGCAGGTCGCGAGCGCCTAACTCGCTCACTCGCTCGCGCAGCTGTTTGGCAGCTTGCAGTCCGGCGTGATCCGGGACCGGATGACCGGCTTCGACCACAGTAATGCGCTTGGTGGGAAGACGATGGCCGGTTTTGACGACAATGAGCCCGCCGTCAAGGTACGTACCCAGAACCCGTTCAAGGGCTTGGGCCATTCGCGCAGAAGCTTTCCCTGCCCCGACCACGACGACCCGATCAAATGATCGCAGGTCATAACTGCGGCGGCCCACCTGTAAGCGATGGCCGGTTCGATGGACACGGTTGAGCAACGCGTGCGCAGGATCCGCCGCCCGCAACCCTGCTTCGATCACACGACGGAGAATAGATCGGGCGGGAGATGCCGGCAGCGTAAGAGGCATATAATCTACGGGGTCTTCGCCTGCTTGAAACAGCGGCTCGGGCAGGTTTGTCGCGGAACCCGGATCTGGTAAATACCCTGCGGGAGGACGTCTTTCTTAAACTCAGGATTCAGCATCTTCAATTCGAGGAAATAGGTCCCGTACTCTTCGGCAATCGAGGTCAAGGCCCGCTGCGATTCTTTCACATTGACCGTAACGGTCTCGGTTTCCAACGGCACATAGAGATCTTTCTTGCTCAAACCCAAATACTTCTCCGGCTGCGAATAGATCTCCTTCGCGGCAATGATCCGTGGCACATAGCGCATGGTTTCACGTGGACCGCTCATTCTCCAGTAGTCCGTGATCTTCTGTTCTTTGAGAAGCTTGCGCACCCGTTCTTCGCCGGCATTGTAAGACGCCATGGCCAGGAACCAATCATTCTGCTGGAAATCTTTCAAATACTTAAGATACTTCACCGCGGCCTCGGTCGACATTTCGAGGTTGCGGCGTTCGTCGAGCACTGAGTCGCTCTTGAGGCGATACCGCTTCCCGGTGGACGGGATGAATTGCCAGGGGCCGGAGGCCTTGGCCTTGGAATAAGCAGCAGCAATGCACTTACTCTCGACCAATAACATGTACTTCAGATCGTCCGGGAGCCCGGCATCGGCCAGCTGCTTTTCGGCCGGGGGAAAGCATCGTCCCGTGCGCTTCGCCAGGATGATACTTTCGCCCTGGTCTTCCAGAAATTGGTAGAACTCGTATTCAATGCGTTCTCGGACCTGCCAATTATCCAGCGGAACCGGTACCCCTCCGAATGTAATTTTGTCAGGGAGTTTGAACGAACTCAGGAAGTGCCGCTCCCCTTCTCGTTTAATTTCCGGGAGAATGACCAATCGATCTTCCGGCTCGGCTTGATTGTCCAGCGGTTCAGGAAGGATAAGATCGCGAAATCCAGATTCTGATTTTGCCGCATCCTTGCCTTCAGGATAACCCTGGACCGGTTCTGCCCAGGCCTGGCTGGCCCCCCAGCTGAGAAGACCTGCAAGGACCCAATATCCGATTCGTGCACCTGACTCTGCCATCCGCGATACTCCTCTGTTATTCTTGGAATGATCAAGATTTGTCGTCATGCTAACAGCAAGGTGAAAACCCGGCAAGCACGAATGACTTCTCGTTCATGATACAGTGGTCCCGCCATGCGCTCACTTACTGTGCTGAATCAAGCGATCACCGATTGCACGGCCTGTCCCCGCCTGGTGACCTACCGGGAGACTGTGGCACAGAACAAGCGCCGCCAGTATCTTGAGTGGACGTACTGGGGAAAGCCGATTCCAGGATTCGGCGACCCGGACGCGGAACTCTATGTGCTTGGACTGGCACCGGCTGCCCACGGGGGAAATCGAACGGGACGCATTTTCACAGGCGACCGAAGCGGCGACTGGCTCTATGAAGCCCTGCATCGCTTCGAATTTGCCAACCAAATATCATCCACTCATCGCGGCGACGGCTTAGCACTTACGAATTGTTACATCGGCGCAACCGTCCGCTGTGCTCCTCCGGCGAATAAGCCATCACCCGATGAGTTTGAACAATGCGGCCGATTCCTGCTTGAGGAATTGCGGCTACTCAAACGGAGACGCGTCACCGTCGCGCTCGGGAAGATTGCCTTCGATCACTATCTCAAGGCCTGCAGGGCAGACGGGCATAAGATCCCGTCACCGACTCCCAAGTTTGGACACGGCGTTGCCTACCGGCTTTCTTGGGGAGACCTCCTGCTCGGTTCTTATCATCCCAGTCAGCAGAATACGTTTACCGGAAAGCTGACCCGCCCCATGTTCCATTCGGTCTTTGCGCAGGCACGCCGTGAACTCGACAAGCCCCATCCCGCCAAGTGACCACCAATCTTATTTCTTCGCCTGGGCATCCCAATCGGCCAAGAATTTCTTGAGACCGATGTCCGTCAACGGATGCTTGACCATTTGCTGGAAGATGCTGAACGGCATCGTGCAAATGTGCCCGCCGGCCAACGCCGCTTCCACGACATGCTGCGGATGGCGTACACTTGCCACTAAGACGAATGTCTTATAGTCGTAATTCTTATAGATGGTCAGGATTTGGCGGATCAGTTCCATGCCATTGGAGCTGATATCGTCGAGACGCCCGATGAAGGGCGAGACACACCAGGCCCCGGCTTTCGCTGCAAGCAGCGCCTGGGTGGGTGAGAAGCACAGGGTGACGTTCACCTTGATGCCTTCAGCGGCCATCCGCTTCGTCGCCTTCAATCCTTCTGCAATGAGCGGGACCTTGACGACAATATTCTTGTGGATCTTAGCCAGCTCTTTTCCTTCCTTCACCATGGCATCCGCTTCGATGCTGACGACTTCCGCACTGATGGGCCCGTCAACGATGTTGCAGATTTCGACCAGCATCTCCTTGAAGCTGCGGCCTTCTTTCGCCACAAGCGAGGGATTGGTCGTGACCCCGTCGAGCAACCCAAGACTGGCCGCTTCTTGAATTTCTTTCACGTTCGCCGTATCGAGATAGAATTTCATGGGAGCATCCTTTCATTACCGAGATGACGTCTGCGCATAATCTGTGTCGGTCATTTTAGGGGGAACTCAAGCACGACGCAACGCGACACCGTGGTTTGACAGCTCTCCGGACGGGGGCTAGAATTTGCACGTCAACCAAGCCGCGCATCGTCCGTTGTGTCTCGCATCTGAGGAGGAACTCACTTATGCGTCTCTCTGCTATGCTTTTGATCAGCTGCTTGGCTCTGACCGCCTGCAGCTCGAGCAATCCTTACCTCGAAGCCTCACTCAAACCGGCAGAACTCCAAGGGAAAGACAAAGCCTGGTTTGAGAAAAACTGGGGCACGCCGGACGGAAAAGCGTCTCGCTTCTTCGGCGGAGAAACGTGGACTTACTACCGCATCGCCGGCGGAAAGTCCGGCCCGCCGCTGTTTAATTTCTCACCGAACCAATGTCAGATCCTGCTGAAGTTCGACAAAGAAGAAAAGTTGTCTGACTACAGCTACTCAGGCTGCTAGCTCGTTCGCTGCTCCTGAAACTTCGCCGCGCATTCCTGACTGCAAAAGCAATTGGAGATCCCTCCGACCTGCTGGACGATTGCAGTTTTTCTAGGGACAAATACCCCGCAGACCGGATCTTGGACCATATGATCTCCATCTAGTGGTGGTCGTGCCGGTCTACCGGCCTTTTTGGAATTCCGATAAATACTCTTCAAGAGCACGAATAACATGACCAGCAAGCCGATTATCAAAAATAATCTATACATAGTGTGTTCCAGTCCAACCGACCACAATCCTATGGAAGCGTCCTAGAGCTGTCAAGGCTGAGCATCCTGCAAGACATGTTGCACATCGTACAGGAGTGGCCAAATGGCCTAGTACATCACTGAGCAAAAAGGACTCTTGCCCGCTCCATCCAGTACTTCAGAAGGATATGCATCCATTTCTGTAAGTGTTATAGATTGTCTATGAAGACATGCGATAAATGCCGCGGTTCAATGTTGCCAGAGCGGGCGGTGGATTTGGACGCAGGACTTGCGATCACAGTGTTTGCGTGCTTAAACTGTGGTCGGAGAAAAGCTGCGGACCAGGAACCACGGCCCATCACGGCAAGACATTGACCGTCTATGGCAGAACCAAAACCACTTACGTACGATGAGCAGAAAGCTGCCGAGGCAGCTTTCATAGGCGCCCCTTCGAATCCGAAATGGACGGAGGCCGCTCAACTGCTCTACGTCAGGCTTTCGGCGACGATCCAGACTCGCTCGAAAGAGACGATCGGCGCGTCAACCGGTTCCGCGATTCATGACGGGAATACGTCTCGTCGGTGAAGCCTGCGGTAACTAGGTTGTCTGCCGTTCCCCGGACTGCCGTTCTGTGCTGTCCCTCCTGCTATAGCAGGATCGGCTACACATGCGACCAACTCATTGTTTCCTGTGATGCCTGCGGCCACAGCTTCCCGCAATCTTCCCCCTCGTCGAATTAGTTCACGCTTCCCAAACGCAAATGGTCAGTTTCCATCAAGGTAAGCCCCCCGCGGTATAACGTGGTCCATACTGTTCATCCGGATCAGACTTTGCTGAGATAATGAAAAAGTGCGATGAAGGCGGGGACAACGCAAAGGGAACGTGTACCGACACTGACTCAGAACTGAGTTACTTCAGACCTAACACATCCATCATGTCATAGAGGCCCGGCGGCTGGCGCACCACCCATCGAGCCGCGCGCAACGCGCCACGCGCAAATGTGTCGCGACTGCTGGCACGATGCGTCACCTCGATGCGCTCCCCCATCCCGCCGAAGAGGACGGTGTGATCTCCCACTATATCGCCGGCCCGGATAGTCTGAATGCCGATTTCCTGTTTCTTCCGTTCCCCGATCAGGCCTTTTCTGGAATAGACGCCGACCTGGTCCAGGTCACGATTGACGGCGTGCGCGAGTACTTCCGCAATTTTCAACGCGGTACCGCTCGGTGCGTCTTTCTTGAGACGGTGATGCGCCTCGATCACTTCAATGTCGTAGTCGTCACCCAATGTTTTGGCCATTTCCCCGATGACTTTATAGATCAAGTTGACGCCCACGCTCATATTGGGAGACAACACGCAGGGAACGTGTCTCGCAAGCCCCTTGACCTCTTCAAGTTGGGACGGATTCAGCCCCGTCGTGCCGATGACCATGGCTCGACGATGCTGGGCGACAATACGGAAATGCTCGAGCGTCGCTTCGGGAGCAGAAAAATCAATGACGACTTCACCACGCTCCATCAATGCGGCCAGATCACTGGTGATGGCCACGCCGGCGCGCCCGGTGCCCGAGGTCTCGCCGGCATCATCGCCGATGGCGTGATGCCCACTCCCCTCGAGCGCCCCGGCCAATGTCAACGCCGTCGAATCCCGCACCAGCGCAACCAACCGGCAACCCATCCGTCCCGCCGCACCAGCCACCACAACTTTAATCATGACCTCGTCTCATCTTTCTACTGGACGCACTAAATAAAGCGAGCCTCTTTCAGCACTTGCATCAGCTTGTCTCGATTCTCTTTCCCCATCGGGCAGAGCGGCAAACGAAGCTCGGGGTCAATCTTTCCCATCATGCCCAGCGCCTCTTTCACGGGAATCGGATTCGTTTCATAGAACAACGCGGCAAACAAAGGAGAAAGCTGGAAGTGGATGCGTCGAGCCTCCTCAATGTTCCCGGCCGCAAACGCCTTGACCATGTTCGCCATCTCGGTTGGAGCGATATTGGCCGTCACGGTAATCACACCTTGCCCGCCGACCGCCATCATCGGCAAGGTCATTGCATCGTCGCCGGCGAGCACCGCAAGGCGGTCACCGCACGTGTGCACAATATCCGATGCCTGTTGGATCACCCCGCTTCCCTCTTTCACACCCACGATGTTCTGGATCACGGCCAGTCTGGCAATCGTCGTCGGAAGCATATTCACGCCGGTTCGCCCGGGAATGTTGTACAGCACCAGCGGCAAATCGACCGCCTCGGCGATCGCCTTATAGTGGCGATACAAGCCTTCCTGCGTCGGCTTGTTGTAGTACGGCGTAATGAGCAGAGCCGCATCGGCCCCGGCCTCCTTCGCATGCTTCGTAAGCGAGATGGCCTCATCCGTACTATTGGAGCCGGTCCCTGCCGTAACGGGGACTCGACGACGAACGACTTCTACCGTCAGCTCAATCACACGGTTGTGCTCCTCATGTGACAGCGTGGCGGACTCTCCGGTGGTGCCACAAGGGACGATGCCGTTCGTGCCCTTGGCGATCTGCCACTCGATCAGATCGCCCAGCGCCCGCTCGTCGACTTTGCCCTTTCGAAAGGGTGTCACGATCGCGACATGAGAACCGGTAAACATAATGGCTCCTTCTCAAGGTACAGGAATCTGGAGGCCGCCCGCGCCTCGTATTACTGCAAGAACGCCGGGATCGTCTCGCCCTTGACCAGATCCTCGTAGGTTTCACGCTCGCGGATCACATGGATGTCTCCGCCCTTGATCAGCACTTCCGGGACACGGGGCCGCGAGTTGTAATTCGATGCCATGACAAATCCATAAGCCCCCGCGCTCATCACCGCCATTAATTCACCCGGCTTCACGGCGGCCAACAAGCGGTCCTTGGCCAGAAAATCTCCTGACTCACAGACCGGACCAACGATATCCACCTGCTGCTTGGCTCGATGGCCGGCTTCTTCATTGACCGGCTTGATTTCATGGTAGGCGCCATAGAGGCTGGGGCGAATGAGATCGTTCATCGCCGCATCGACGATGACAAAGCTCTTGGCCTCCCCTTCTTTCAAGTACAACGCCTTCGTCACGAGGATGCCGGCATTGCCGACAATCACCCGCCCGGGCTCCATTACCAGCGTCAACCCTAAATCCTTGACGAGTGGAAGAAGGGCATCGGAAAGATCCTGGGGCAATGGGGGCTTTTCATCCGAATAGGTGATGCCCAACCCGCCACCAATGTTCAGGTAGCGAATATTAATCCCCTGCGCCTTGAGCGTCGCAATCAATGCGACGACTTTTTTCAACGCCGCGATAAAGGGGGCGACTTCCGTCAACTGAGAACCGATATGGGCGTGGACACCGGCCACATCAATGTGACTCATGGAAGAAGCCAGGGTGAATTCCTCCACGGCCCGATCAGCCGCAATCCCGAATTTACTTTTCTTCATGCCGGTTGAAATATACGGATGAGTTTTCGGATCGATGTCCGGATTGATCCGCAGCGCCACGCGCGCCTTTTTCCCGACTGAGGCGGCAACCTCTTGAATCGCCTTCAGTTCAGCCGACGACTCGATATTGAACATCAGAATATCGGCCTTGAGGGCCTCACGGATTTCGTCGGCGGTTTTCCCGACTCCGGCAAATACAATCTTGGAAGGCGGGACACCGGATCTCAGCGCACGAAATAATTCGCCGCCTGAGACAATGTCGACGCCGCTGCCCTCCTTGGCCATCAGGCTGAGGATGGCCAAATTCGAGTTCGACTTCATGGCGAAGGCGATGACATGCGGGATATTCTTGAAGGCACTATCGTAGGCCCTGAAATGCCGGATGAGCGTCGAGTGGCTATAGACATAACAGGGCGTACCGACCTCTTTGGCAATTCGGCTGATCGGCACCTGTTCGCAATATAATTCGCCCTGGTGATATTCGAAGTCATGCATCGTGAAAATCCTCGTTCAGTAATTTGATCCCGATCTCCGCGAATTCCCTGACGTCATTACCTTGTTCCGACCGGCCGTAACGGCGGCAACTCTTCGTCCTGCCCTTTAGGCGCTACCGGCTCTATCAAAACCGCAGGTGCTGCTGCATTGTCTGTTGGCTGTGTCGTGCCCGTCTTCTGTAACTGAGCCTTCTGCCTGGAAATCGTCGGATTGACCCCCACGTCCTCCGGGGGAATAGGAGGTCCAACAACGCCGCAAGCAGCTACCACGGTCAAGAGGATCAGACCAGCGCCAGCGAAAACAACGTAACTCGTTTGCTTCATGCCAACATCTTCGCCAGCTCTTTTAGGCGGCGAACCACTTGTAATCTGGCCGTCCCACCGATCTGAGTCTTCCGATCGATGGCTCCCTGCACCGTGAGCCGCTCCAGCACGGACTTCTCGAAACGGGGAGAAAAGACACAGAGCTCTTTGACCGTGAGTTCGGAGAGTTCGCGCCCGGCATCCAAGGCCCAGCGGACGATCCTGCCGGTAATCGCATGTGCTTCTCGAAATGGTACACCCTTGATCACCAAATAGTCAGCCAACTCCGTCGCCAACATCCCGCCACCGGTCAATGCGCGAGTCAGCGCAACTCGATCCACTTTGAGTCGGCGCATCAACTCCGTCATGACTTCGACACAGTCTTGCGTCGTGTCGAGCGCGTCGAACAGCGCCGGTTTGTCTTCCTGTAAATCGCGGTTGTAGCTGAGCGGCAACGCTTTCAACGTCGTCATCAATCCGATGAGATGACCGTAGACACGGCCGGTCTTTCCACGCACCAGTTCGGGCACGTCCGGATTCTTTTTCTGGGGCATCATGCTGCTGCCGGTGCAGAATCCGTCCGGCAGATCGACAAAATGAAATTCCTGCGTGGCCCAGATAATGAGTTCTTCGCTCATGCGCGACAAATGCATCATGACGATCGCGAGCGCCGCCGCCACTTCGATCATGAAGTCGCGGTCGGACACCGCATCGAGACTGTTTTGCGTGACCGCGGGAAAGTCCAACAACGCCGCGGTGTAGAGCCGGTCCACCGGGTAATTCGATCCCGCCAGCGCCCCGGACCCCAAGGGCATCACGTTGACACGCGTCCGTGCATCCGCGAGACGCGCGTTGTCGCGCAAAAACATTTCCACATACGCGAGGAGATGATGCGCCAATAGCACCGGTTGCGCACGCTGCAAATGCGTGTAGCCCGGCATCGGCACATCGAGATGTTCCGTCGCCTGCGTCACGAGCACGCGCTGAAATTCCGTGAGCCGCCCGATGAGGACCGTGAGCTGATCGCGCACATACAGCCGCACATCGAGCGCCACTTGATCGTTCCGGCTGCGTCCCGTGTGCAATTTGCCGCCGAGCGGGCCGATCAACTCGGTCAATCGGCGCTCGATCGCCATGTGAATATCTTCGTCCTCCGGCAGAAACTTGAAGCGCTCCCGCTCCAACTCGTGCTGCACCAGCTGCAAACCTCGCACGATCGTCGCCGTGTCGCGGCGGCTGAGCACGCCGGCCTTGGACAATGTCTGGCAATGCGCGATGCTGCCGCGGATATCGTGCGCATACAGCCGCTTATCCACCGCGATGGATCGGGTGAAGGCTTCCACCAACCGGTCGGTGGGCTCACGAAAGCGACCCGCCCACGCTTTGCTCGGCTGCTTGCCTGACACTGCTTTGCCGGATCTCCGACTGGCCATTAGGACTTCGCTTTCCGCCTCTGTGCCCGGATCTTCAACCGCAGCGCGTTCAACCGGATGAAGCCCTCGGCATCTTTCTGGTTGTACACGTCGTCTTCTTCAAACGTGGCAATATCCAGCCGATACAACGAATTCTTGGATTTGCGGCCAGCAAGCGTGCAACTGCCCTTGTAGAGCTTCACCCGCGCGGTCCCCGAGACATCTTTTTGCGCTTCGTCGATAGCCACCTGGATCATCTCCCGCTCCGGGCTGAACCAGTAGCCGTTGTAGATCAGATCGGCAAACCGCGGAATCAGGCTGTCACGGAAGTGCAACACTTCGCGATCCATCGTGAGAGATTCGAGTCCGCGATGCGCGACGTGTAGGATTGTTCCGCCGGGCGTTTCGTACACGCCGCGGGACTTCATCCCGACGTAGCGGTTTTCGACCAGATCGACTCGACCGATCCCGTGCGCTCCGCCCAGCTTATTGAGGTGGGCAAGCAGCTTGGCCGGGCTCATCTTCTTCCCGTCGACGGCGACCGGATTCCCCTGCTCATACTCGATTTCGACTTCCAGC
>Ga0209391_10000549_pt1 | contig 17899 bp, 21 predicted proteins | sample PPLLak3March2015_FD_187246 | JGI IMG/M metagenome (GOLD analysis project Ga0209391, IMG submission 187246) | Freshwater sediment microbial communities from Prairie Pothole Lake near Jamestown, North Dakota, USA - PPLs Lake P7 Core (1) Depth... | ecosystem: Environmental > Aquatic > Freshwater >...
GACGCTGCCCGACTGGGCGCAGTCGCTCGGCATGGTGTTCTCGCTGATCCTGCTCGCGCCGTCGTGGGGCGGCATGATCAACGGCATCATGACCCTCTCGGGCGCGTGGCATAAGCTGCGGACCGACCCGATCCTGAAGTTCATGATCGTGTCGCTGTCGTTCTACGGCATGTCGACGTTCGAGGGGCCGATGATGTCGATCAAGACGGTCAACGCCCTCTCGCACTACACCGACTGGACGATCGGCCACGTGCACTCGGGCGCGCTCGGCTGGGTCGCGATGATCTCGATCGGCACGATGTACGCGCTGATCCCGAAGCTCTTCGGGCGCGAGCAGATGTACAGCACGAAGCTGATCGACGTGCACTTCTGGACCACCACCATCGGCGTGGTGCTCTACATCACCTCGATGTGGATCGCCGGCGTCATGCAGGGCCTGATGTGGCGCGCGACCAACGCGGACGGCACGCTGACCTACTCGTTCATCGAGTCGATCGCGGCGACCTACCCGTACTACGCGGTGCGCCTCGCCGGCGGCACGCTGGTCCTCGGCGGCATGCTGCTGATGGCCTGGAACGTCTGGAAGACGGTGGCTGCGCGCACCACGACGGCGGATTCGCCGGTCGTGCAGCCGGCCTGAGGAGACCGCCATGAACCACGAGAAGATCGAAAAAAACATCGGCTTGATGGGCGTCCTGATCGCGGTCGTGATCAGCATCGGCGGGCTCGTCCAGATCGTGCCGCTCTACTTCCAGGGCGTGAGCCAGGTCGCGGCGCCGGGCGTGAAGCCCTACGAGGCGCTCCGGCTCGCGGGCCGGGAGGTCTACGTCCGCGAGGGCTGCTACAACTGCCACTCGCAGATGATCCGGCCGTTCCGCTCCGAGACGGAGCGCTACGGCCCCTACTCGCTCGCGGGCGAATCGGTGTACGACCACCCGTTCCAGTTCGGCTCGAAGCGCACGGGGCCCGATCTCGCGCGCGTGGGCGGCAGGTACTCGGACGAGTGGCACCGCGTGCACTTCATGAATCCGCGCGACGTCGTGCCGGAGTCGAACATGCCGGCCTATCCGTGGCTCGCGAGGAACCAGGTCGACGGCGCGCTCATCGAGAAGAAGATGCGCACGCTCGTGAAGCTCGGGCACCCGTACACCGAGGAAGAGCTGGCCGGGGCCGCCGCGGCGGTCGCCGGCAAGACGGAGCTCGAGGCATTGATCGCCTACCTCCAGGGCCTCGGCACCAACGTGGCCGTCAAGGCGGGCGGCTGAGGCCCATGGACATCGGCACGGTGCGCGGCCTCGTGACGCTGGCGTTGATGCTGGCGTTCATCGGGCTGGTGATCTGGGCCTGGAGCAGCCGGCGCAAGGCGGACTTCGACGAGGCGGCGCAGATGCCGCTGCGCGACGACCCGCCCAAGAACAAGGGAGCGAACACCGATGACTAGCGGTTGGAGCATCTTCATCGTCGTACTGACGATCCTCAACATCCTGGCCTGCGTCTGGCTGCTGCGCTGGACGGCCAAGCCGAAGCACGCCGGCGAGCAGATCGGCGGCGGCACGGACACCGGCCACACCTGGGACGGCGATCTGCGCGAGTACAACAACCCGCTGCCGCGCTGGTGGCTGTGGGTGTTCTACATCACGGTCGCCTTCGGCCTGCTGTACCTGGCGCTGTATCCGGGCCTCGGCAATTTCGGCGGCATCAGGGGCTGGTCGCAGGCGGAGCAGTACGCGCAGGAGCGTGCCACGGCGGACGCCCGCGCGGCCGAGTTCCTCGCCCCGTTCGCCGCCATGACGGTTCCCGCGCTCGCAGCGGAGCCGCAGGCGATGGCCACGGCGCACAACCTGTTCCAGAACCACTGCGCGCAGTGCCACGGCTCGGACGGCGGCGGCGCCCGCGGGTTCCCGAACCTGGCGAACAGCGACTGGCAGTGGGGCGGCGACCCGGACTCGATCGTGCAGACGATCGCCGGCGGGCGCGTCGCGGCCATGACGCCGTGGGCGGAAGTGCTCGGCGACGAGGGCGTCGACCAGGTCGTGGCATACGTGCGCCAGCTCTCGGGCCAGCCGGCCGATGCGGCCAAGGCCGCGGCGGGCGCGACCCAGTTCCAGACCTACTGCATGGCCTGCCACGGCGCGGACGGCAAGGGCATGGCCGCGGTCGGCGCGCCGAACCTCACCGACGGCGTCTGGCTGTACGGCGGCGACGAGGCGACGATCCGCGAGACCGTCGTCCACGGCCGCATGGGCCAGATGCCGGCCTTCGAGGAGAAGCTCGGCCCCGAGCGCGTGCGCCTGCTCGCGGCCTACGTGCTGCGCATGTCCTCGAACGGAGCCCAGTGAGGAGCCATGCCGCTGCTCGGTGACGAGTACGCCGGCGCGGTGCGGTGGCCACGCCTCTGGCAGGACGTGGCCATCGTCGCCTGGCCCTCGTTCCTCGTGGCGGCCGTCGCCACGATGATCTGCTTCGCCTTCATCGACCCGTTGCTCGTCGGCCACGACGATTTCCCACCGCCCGCGTTCGCCACCCGGATGTCGGGCTACGCGATCGGTTTCTTCTTCTTCTGGCTGATCTCAGCCCTGTCCAGCCTGCTCACGCTCTATCTCGCACGTACGGCGCGGCCTGAAACCCCCGAGAAGGAAACGCAAGGCGACTGGACGCGGAGCGTCCCATGAGTTCCCCCGAAGCGATCCCGGATGGCGAGCTGTACGCGGCCCGCCAGAAGATCTACCCGCGCGAGATCGAAGGACGGTTCCAGAGGCTGCGCAACCTCGCCGTGTGGGTGCTGCTCGGCATCTACTACGGGCTGCCCTGGATCCGCTGGGACGACCGCCAGGCGGTGCTCTTCGACCTGCCGGCGCGCAAGTTCCACATCTTCGGCCTCACGCTTTGGCCGCAGGACTTCTATTTCCTCACCTGGCTGCTCATCATCGCGGCGCTCTCGCTCTTCTTCTTCACCGCGCTCGCCGGCCGCGTCTTCTGCGGCTACGCGTGCCCGCAGACCGTCTGGACCGAGTCGTTCATCTGGATCGAACGCTGGTTCGAGGGCAACCGCTCGCAGCAGATGAAGCTCGCGAAGGCGCCGTGGTCCGCCGAGAAGGTGCTGCGCAAGGGCGGCAAGCAGGTCGCCTGGGTGCTCTTCGCGCTGTGGACCGGCTACACGTTCGTCGGCTACTTCACGCCGATCGCGGAGCTCGGCGCCAAGATCCTGCAGTTTTCGACCGGCCCGTGGGAGACCTTCTGGGTGCTGTTCTACGGCGGCGCCACCTACGTGAACGCGGGCTTCATGCGCGAGCAGGTCTGCAAATACATGTGCCCGTACGCGCGCTTCCAGAGCGCGATGTTCGACCGCGACACGCTGATCGTCACCTACGACGAGACCCGCGGCGAGCCGCGCGGCGCCCGCAAGAAGAACGTCGACCCGAAGTCGAAGGGGCTCGGCGACTGCGTCGACTGCACGATGTGCGTGCAGGTCTGCCCGACCGGCATCGACATCCGCAAGGGTCTGCAGTACGAGTGCATCGCCTGCGCCGCGTGCATCGACGCCTGCGACGAGGTGATGGAGAAGGTCGGCTACCCGAAGGGCCTGATCCGCTACGACACGCAGCACGGCCTCGAAGGCAAGGCGAAGCGGATCGTCCGTCCCCGCACGCTCGTCTACGCGACGCTGCTCGCCGTGCTCGTGGCCGGCTTCGGCGTCACCCTTGCGAACCGCAGCGTCGTGGACGTGGACGTGATCCGCGACCGCAACGCGCTCTTCCGCGAGCGGCCGGACGGCCGGATCGAAAACGTCTACAACGTCAAGATCCTGAACAAGGACCGCGAGGCACACGACTTCCGCATCACGGCGAGCGGCCTGCCCGGCGTCGAGGTCGACTATGCCGGCCCCACGGTCCGGGTGGAACCCGGCGCGGTACAGGGCGTACCGGTCCGGATCCGCGTGCCGCGCGCCGAGATCAAGGGCGGCGCCGACCTCGTCATCGCGATCGAGGCGGCGGACCTGCCCGGGCTCGGGGCGAGCGGCCAGGCCCGTTTCATCGCGCCCACGGACTGATAGGCTCGCCGCCATGAACGCAAGTGCACCGAGGCCGTGGTACCGGCACCTTTGGCCCTGGCTCCTGATGGTCCCGCCGGCCGCGGCGGTGATCGGCGGAATGTTCGTGCTCTACCTCGCGCTCACCCGCCCCGACGCGCTGGTCCGCAAGGACTGCTTCAAGGACGGCGTGACGATGGTCTGCGGAGAGGAAGCCGCGCGGGTACTCGAGGACGCCCACCGCGGCGACGGCGAGCCTCGTCCGGCGCCATGAACGGGGCCGCCGTGGCCTGCTTCCATTGCGGCGAGCCCCTGCCGCGCGGGCTCACGATCCACGCCCGCGTCGACGGCCGCGACGAACCCGTCTGCTGCCACGGCTGCAAGGCCGTGGCGGAATTCATCGCCGGCGCCGGGCTCGGCGACTACTACCGCTACCGCGACACTTCGAGCACGCGCGCCGACGAGCCGCCGCGGCCCGACCGCTGGTCTGCCTACGACCGCCCCGAGCTGGTCGAGCGACTGACGCGCGCGGAACCGGGCGGCGCCCGCTCGATCACCGTGCTGCTCGAGGGGCTGCGCTGCGCGGCGTGCAGCTGGCTCGCGGACAAGGCCCTGTCGCTGCAGAGCGGCGTGCTCGACGTCAGCGTGAACCCGGCGACGGCACGCGCGCGGCTGGTCTGGGATCCGGCGAAGGTGCGCCTCGGCGACCTGCTGCGCGTGCTCGACCACGTCGGCCTGAGGCCGCACCCGCTCGCAGGCGAGCCGTCGGAGCAGGTGGCGCTGCTCGAGCGCCGCAGCGCGCTCAAGCGCCTCGCGGTCGCGGGCTTCGGCAACATGCAGGTGATGATGTTCGCGGTGCCGCTCTACTTCGGCGCGGCGAACGGCATGGACCCCGACATGCAGGAGTACATGCGCATCGTGAGCATGCTGGTGTCTGTGCCGGTCGCGCTCTACGCCGGCTGGCCGTTCTACCAGGGCGCGTGGCACGCGTTGCGCGCGCGCAGCATCAGCATGGACGTGCCGGTGAGCCTCGGCATCGTGCTCGCCTTCGTCGCGAGCGTGTGGAACACGCTGCGCGGCAGTGGCGAGATCTACTTCGACTCGGTCACGATGTTCGTGTTCTTCCTCGGCCTCGGCCGCTACGTCGAGATGATCGCGCGCCATCGCGCCGGCAGCGTCGCGGACGCGCTGGCGCGGCTCGCGCCCGTCACGGCGCGCCGGCTCCGCGAGGGCGTCGCCGAGGACGTGCAGGCCGTCGAGCTGCGCGTCGGCGACGAGCTCCTCGTGCGCACGGGCGAGGTCTTCGCGGCCGACGGCACCGTGCTCGACGGCGAGGGACGCGTCGACGAGTCGATGCTGACGGGCGAGTCGACCGCGGTCGCGAAACGCCCCGGCGCGGCGGTGCACCAGGGCACGCAGAACCTCGGTTCGCCGCTCAGGCTGCGCGTGACGGCCGTCGCCGGCGACACCGTGCTGTCCGGCATCGTGGCGCTGCTCGAGCGCGCACAGACCGAGCGGCCGCGGCTCGCGCGGGCGGCCGACCGCGCCGCGGCGTGGTTCCTGAGCCGCATCCTCGTGGGCGCGGCGATCGTGTTCGCCGTGTGGTGGTTCGTCGACCCGTCGCGTGCGTTCGCCGCGACGCTTGCCGTGCTGGTGGTCACCTGTCCCTGCGCGCTGTCGCTCGCGACGCCCACGGCCCTCGCCGCCGCCACCGCCGCCCTCGCGAAGCGCGGAGTGCTGATCGCGCGGACCGACGCCGTCGAATCCCTGGCGAAGGCGACGCGCGTGCTGTGGGACAAGACCGGCACGCTGACCCGCGGCCTGGTCCGCATCGAGGACGTCCGCACGCACGGTGACGTGGACGCCGCGCAGGCGCTCGCATGGGCCGCCTCGCTGGAACAGCTGTCCGAGCACCCGATCGCCCGCGCGTTCCTCGGCGCGTCGACGACCGCGACGCCGGCCACCGAGGTCGCGGTCCACGCCGGGCGCGGCATCGAGGGCCTCGTCGAAGGGCGGCGCATGCGCATCGGCACCTGGGAATTCGCGAGCGGCGCGGCCGATCCGGGAGCCGCGGCGACCGCGTCTTCCGTGGCCCCGGAACCCGATGCGTCCGGCGACGGGGACAGCTGGGCCTACCTCGGTACCGGGCAGGGCGTGGTGGCCGCCTTCCGCCTCGCCGACCCGCTGCGCCCCGAGGCCCGCGAGTGCGTCGAGCGACTCGCCGGGCTCGGCCTGCCGTCCGCGATCGTGAGCGGCGACGAGACGGCAGCGGTGGCGCGGATCGCCGCTCGCACGGGCATCCCGGAGCAGGCCGCGCGCCTCTCGCCGCAGGGCAAGCTCGAGCGGCTGCAGGCACTGCAGTCGACGGGCCACGTCGTCGTCGCCGTCGGCGACGGCATCAACGACGCGCCGCTCCTGAAGGGCGCCGACGTCGCGATCGCCATGGGCCGCGGCTCGGCGCTCGCCCAGACGAGCGCGGACCTGATCCTCGTGCGCGACTCGCTCGACGACCTGCCCCACGTCGTGGAGCTCTCGCGGCGTACGCAGCGCGTGATCCGCCAGAACCTCACCTGGTCGATCGTTTACAACCTCGCCGCGCTGCCGCTCGCGGCGCTCGGCTGGGTGCCGCCGTGGCTCGCCGCGATCGGCATGTCGCTGAGCTCGGTCATCGTCGTGCTGAACGCCATGCGGCTCTCGCGCGGGACGCACGGCCGCCGTGACCCGCAGTGGCCGGCAGCCCGTCCGGCCGAGGCCGCCTGAGATGACCATCCTCTACGTGCTGATCCCGCTCGGGCTCGTGCTGGTCGGGTTCGGCCTGTGGGCATTCTTCTGGGCGACCGGCGACGGCCAGTTCGACGACCTCGACAGCCCCGGCTGGTCCGTGCTCGAAGACGACACGAAGCCCGCCAATCCCGACCGCAAGGACGAGCCGCCGCAGCCATGACGCCCGATCCCGGAACACTGAGTTACGCCGCCGCGCTGCTCGCCGGCCTCGCCGCGAGCGGCCACTGCCTCGGCATGTGCGGAGGCATCGCCGGGGCGCTCGCGATGCGCCGACCCGACGCCACGTTCGGCGCCAAGGTCGGCCACGCGCTCGCCTACAACCTGTCGCGCGTCGCGAGCTATGCGATCGCGGGGGCCCTCGCCGGGCTCCTGGGCCGCACCCTGCTCAAGGCCGTCGACGTAGCGCCGCTGTCGGTGGCCCTGCGGGTGCTCGCCGGGCTCGTCATGCTGGCCGCGGCAGGGCGGCTGCTGTTCGGCTGGCGGTTGCTCGACCCGCTCGAAGCCGCGGGCGCCGGCCTCTGGCGGCGCGTCACGCCCTGGGCCGGACGTCGCAGCCGCCAGGGTGGCATCGCGGGCGCCGTCGGTCTCGGGCTCGCGTGGGGCTGGCTGCCCTGCGGCATGACCTATTCGATGCTGCTGCTGGCCGCGACGACGGCAAGCGCCGCGACGGGCGCCGGCGTCATGCTCGCGTTCGGGCTCGGCACGCTGCCGTCGATGGTGACCGCCACGGTCGCCTTCGAGCGCATGGCCCGCACGCTGGGCGCACGCGCCACGTTGCGGAACGTCGCGGGCGCGCTGCTGCTCGGGTTCGGCCTCTGGACGGCCGGCAATGCGCTCTACCACGCCTCGGCCGGACACGGCAGTGCCCGTTCCGGGCACGCCGGCAGCGGGCACGCGGGTCACGAAATGCCTGCCGCGCCGGCAACCGACGATCCGCACGCCGGCCACCATCCCCAATGAAGGACGGGGCGCGGCAGGGGCCGCGCCCCGTCCGGCGCGCCGCCTCCCCGAGCGGCGCCGCTCGCCGCGCCTACTGGACGTCGATGGCCCGCGGACGGGCCTTCTCCCCCTCGACCTTCGGCAGGTGCAGCATCAGGACCCCATCCTTGCACTCGGCGCGGATGCCCTCGGCGTCGACGTCCTCGGGCAGCGCGAAGCTCCGCTCGAACGTGCCGTAGAAGCGCTCCGTACGGAACATCCGCTCGCCTTTCTCTTCCTTCTCGACCTTGCGCTCGCCCTTCACGGTGAGCACGCCGCCCTCGAAGAGGACCTTGACGTCCTCCCGGCGGATCTCGGGCAGGTCGACCTTGATCAGGTATTCCTTCTCGCGCTCGATGATGTCTGCCGGCGGCAGGAACTCGTCCATGCCTTCGCCGGCGCGCGGCATCGGGAACCGGCCCCACAGCGGGCCGAGTCCCTTGAAGAACTCGTCCATCTCGCGGAACGGCTCGTATCTCGTGAGTCTCATGGCTCCCTCCCCGGGTTTCCCCGGTCTCACCGTGACGCACGGCTGGCGCCGTGCCCTGGGATCATTCTCCGCCCGGGAGGCGAGTCGCAGGAGTCGGACCGACTCGTAAATCGGCTACCGACAATACCTAGTCCGCGCGCCGCCGTTCACTTACGATTGCCGGGCTCACACAGGCAGATCTACCAGGAATGCCGCACAGACCACATTCGGCGCGGGGAGGCTCCGCTGGACGCCGCGCCCGTTCCAGCCGTGAGCTGGAGTTCCGCGCACTGCTCGACGCCGCGGTCGACGCCATCGTCGTCATCGACCACGAGGGGACGATCGAGGACTTCAGCCGTGCCGCCGAGCAGCTGTTCGGCTACGAAGCCGCGGAAGTCGTCGGCCGCAACGTCCGCGACCTGATGCCCGAGCCGTACCGGAGCCAGCACGACGGCTACATGCACCGGCACCTCCGCACCGGCGAGCGCCGCATCATCGGCATCGGCCGGGAGGTCGTCGCGCTGCGCAAGGACGGTCGGGAATTCCCGTGCGACCTCGCCGTCGGCCAGGTCCGCGGGAGCGATCCGCCGCGATTCGTGGGCTTCATCCGCGACATCACGCAGCGCAAGCACGCGGAGGAGGAGCTGCGGCGCAGCGAGAGCGAGCTGCGGCTCGCGCAGGAACTCGCGAATCTCGGCAACTACGTCGCGGGCGGCGACGGCGGCGGCGACTACGTCTCGCCGCAGCTCTGCCGCATCCTGCAGCTGCACCCGGACCAGCAGCGGATCACCCGCGAGGATTACCTCGACCGCTGGGTGCATCCCGCGGATCGCGAGCGCTTCGAGGAAGCCTTTGCCCGCATGGACAGCGGCACCGCGCCGCTCGACGTCGAGTACCGGATCGTGCTCGCCGACGGGTCCGTCCGGCACCTGCACCACCTCGCGCAGGCCGTGTTCGGCCCGGGCGGGCAGCTCGTGAAGCACGTGGGCACCATCCACGACATCACCGACCGCCGCAGGGTCGAGGACGAGGCGCGCGCGCTGCAGGAGCGGCTCACGCACTTCAGCCGGCTCTCGACCATGGGCGAGATGGCCGCGGGCCTCGCGCACGAGATCAACCAGCCGCTCTCGGCCATCGCGACCTACGCACAGGCCTGCCAGCGGCTGATCCGGCTGCCCGAGCCCGCGCTCGAGGACGTCGTCGACGCGCTCGAGCAGATCAACGCCCAGGCACTCCGCGCCGGCGAGGTCATCCGCCGCTTGCGCACGTTCGTGAAGAACCGCGAGGTTCGCCGCGAGCCGGTCGACTGCACGCGGCTGCTCGAGGACCTGCGCATGCTCGCGGACACGGACGCGCGGCTGCACAACATCCGGCTGCGCATCGACTCCGACGTCGGCCTGCCGACCGTCTACGCCGATCCGATCCAGCTGCAGCAGGTCGTACTGAACCTCGTCCGCAACGCGATCGACGCCATGGCCGAGGTGCCGGAGGAGCGCCGCGAGGTACTGCTGAGCTCGCGCAAGGCCTCGGAGGACGAGGTCGAGATCGTCGTGGCCGACCACGGCACGGGCCTCGCGCCCGAGGCGACGGAGCACCTCTTCAACCCCTTCTTCACGACCAAGGCCAGCGGCACCGGCCTCGGTCTGGCGATCAGCCGGTCGATCGTGCGCGCCCACGGCGGGCGGCTGTGGCACACTCCGAATGCCGAATGCGGCGCGCGGTTTCACTTCACGCTGCCGGTGTCGCCGGCCGTGACGACGGGAGAATGACGCGTGATCAAGGAACAGAAGCCCACGGTGTTCGTGGTGGACGACGACTCGGCGGTCCGTGACTCGCTACGGCTGCTGCTCAAGTCGGTCGGTCTGCCCGTCGAGGTGTTCGAGTCGGGGCAGGAGTTCCTCGACGCCGAGCGCGACGACCGGCCGGGCTGCCTGGTGCTCGACATCCGCATGCCGGGCATGAGCGGACTCGAGCTGCAGGTGAAGCTGAACGAGCGTCACTCGATCCTGCCCATCATCTTCATCACCGGCCACGGCGACGTGCCGATGGCGGTCGAGGCCATGCAGGCCGGCGCCGTCGACTTCATCCAGAAGCCGTTCCGCGACCAGGACCTGCTCGACCGCATCAACCAGGCGCTCGAGAAGGACGCCGGCAGCCGCCGGATGCTTGCGGAGCGCAACATGATCCGCAAGCGGCTCGAGTCGCTCACGCCGCGGGAGCGCGAGGTGCTCGACCTCGTGGTCGCGGGCAAGGCCAACAAGGTGATCGCCGGCGACCTGAACCTGAGCCAGCGCACGGTCGAGATCCACCGCGCGCGGGTGATGGAGAAGATGGAGGCGCATTCGCTCGCGCATCTCGTGCGCATGGTGCTCGAAGTAGAGCACCCGGAGGCCTGATTCCGGCCGCCGGCCGGCGCCTCGGACGGGCCGCCGGTTTTAGGTATAAATCACGATTCTCCGGTTCCGGGGCGGCGGGAACACTCCATCGCATGCGACCCCGGGCCGCGGCGCAGCGGATCGTCTTCGATCTTCATCGCGACGCAAGCTGAGCCGGGCGGACCGTGGTCGCAGCCACTTATGCACCATCCGCCAGCGCCGCAGGACACCCCACCCATCGTCGGGGTCATCGAGCCCGATCCGGTGGCACGGTCCGGGCTGCGCACGCTGCTGCACGGCCTCGGCATCGACGTCTCGACGTTCGACAGCGCCGAGAGCTACCTGCTCGCCGCGAACGGCCGCCACGTCGGGTGCCTGATCGTGGACCTGCTGCTGCCCGGCATGTCGGGACTCGAGCTGCTGCGTCGCCTGCGCAGCTCGGGCAGCGACGTGCCGGTCATCCTGCTCGCCGACGAGTCGGACGTGCCGACCGCGGTGGCCGCGATGCGCGAGGGCGCGACCGACTTCATCGAGAAGCCGTACGTCGACATCGCGATCCTGAAACAGGTGCAGAAGCTGCTGCGCGCGCCGCCCGTCGGGCACGCCTGAGCGCCGTCACTCCTCCAGCAGCCGCTCGAGCATCCTGAGGCGGCGCTCGAGCGCGCTGCGTTCCTCGACGAGGTCGAGGATCACGGCCGCGCCCAGGACGTTCACGCCGAGGTCGTCGACCAGGCGCACGACGCGGCGCGCGCGCAGCAGATCGCCGGCCGGGAAGCTCCACGCGTCGGGCGCCGGGCCGCGCGGCTCGAGCACGCCGGCGTCGACGAGCTCGATCACCCACGCGGGCTCGACGCGCAGCCACCTGCAGAATTCGGCGAGCGCGATCCACTCGTCGAGCGGACGGCCTTCAAGGATGCGATCGATCGTCATGGCGTCCTCACCGGTCGAAGTCGGCGCGTGGGTCGAACGGGACCTCGCGCTTCATCTGCTCGAACAGTTCGCGCGTGCGCGGCGAGTCGGGCGGCAGCACGACCTTGAGCAGCACGAACTGGTCGCCCGGGGTGGCTCCGGGCAGGCCGCGGCCTCTCAGGCGCAGCTTCTGCCCGGCCCTCGCGCCCACCGGCAACCGCATCTCGACCGGGCCGCCGAGCGTCGGGACGGACACCGTCTCGCCGAGCGCCGCCTCCCACGGCGCAACGGGCAGCGTGAGCGTCACGTCGCGGCCGTCGACCTTGAAATGCGGATGCGCGCGGAAGTTGATCTCGAGGAAGAGATCGCCCGGCGGCCCGCCGCCGATCCCCGGGCTTCCCTGGCCCGCGAGCCGGATCTGCTGGCCTTCCGTGACACCGGCCGGAATCGAGACGCGCAGCGTGCGCGGCTTCGTGACGACGTGCCCGTCGGCGGTCATCTCGGGCGTACGCAGCTCGATCGTGCGCGTGCCGCCGCGGAATGCGTCCTCGAGGTCGACGTCGACCCGCGCCACGTGGTCCTGTCCCGCAGCACGGAAACCCCGGGGACCCCGCCCCGCCCCCGCGCCATGCCCGAAGGGACTGCGGGAGCCGAAGAGTTCGGCGAAGAAGTCGCTGTACTCGGCCGCCTCTTCCCCGCCCGGCGCCCGGCCGCGGGAGAACTCGAAGCCCTTGCCCCAGTCCGGCGGGGGCCGGAAGTCCTGGCCGCCCTGCCAATCGGGGCCCAGCTGGTCGTAAGCGGCCCGCTTTTCCGGGTCCCGCAGGACTTCGTGGGCCTCCTGCAGCTCCTTGAACTTCTCTTCGGCGTCCTTTTCCTTGCTGACGTCCGGGTGGTACTTGCGGGCGAGCTTCCGATAGGCGCGCTTGATCTCGTCCTGGCTCGCCGTGCGAGGGACGCCCATGACCTGGTAGTAATCCTTGTAACGCATCGCCGTGCCCAAGCCCCGCGGTCCGCACCGCCCCGTCCGGGCGGCTTACCTCCACAGTGGTGGCGAAATGCCCGGACGGCAAGAGGGCGGGACTTGCCGGCGGCGCCGAACGTCCCCATTCAACGGGCCTCGAATCCTTATGCGGGTGCCGACATGACCGGGAAGCACAGGATCGCCTGCCAGCATTGCGGAGGGCTCGTCGGCGTGCCTGCCGACCGGCTGCGCGACGGCCCGCGCTGTCCGCGCTGCCACACGCCGCTCTTCGAGGGCGAGCCCGTCGAGCTGACCGAATCGACGTTCGACCGCCACGTCGGCGACGGCGACCTGCCGGTGGTCGTCGACTTCTGGGCTCCCTGGTGCGCGCCTTGCCGGGCAATGGCGCCCGCCTACGCGGAGGCGGCTCGCCGGATCGAGCCTGCGGCGCGTTTCGGCAAGCTCAACACCGACGAGGCACAGTCCGTCGCGGGCCGCTACGGCATCCGCAGCATCCCGACGCTGATCGTGTTCAAGGGCGGCCGCGAGGTCGCGCGTCACTCCGGCGCGATGGGCGCCGATGCGCTCGCGCGCTGGGTCGCGACCGCCCTGGGCTGAGCCCGGGGATCAGGCCCGCTTCATCGGGCAGGTGCTGAGCCCGATCACCGAATACAGCGGGCAGAAGCGCATCAGGCCGGTCGCGAGCGGCACGAGCCCGACCAGGCCCCAGTACCGGGCGTTGCCCTCGAGCACGAAGAAAAGCGCGAGCAGCGCGATCCCGACGACGATCCTGAGCGTCCGATCGATTCCACCGACGTTGGCAGCCATGGTCGTTCTCCTCTTGTTGCGTGCCGCCCCGTCCTGCCGGGCCAGCGTGGAGGGAGAGTACGGCCGCGGCGGCGGGCCGTCAGTAACCTAGGTCACCGAGCCTCAGCCGCCGTCGGCGATGCGTCGGAGCCCCGCGGCGTCCAGCACCTCGATCGAGCCGCGGCCGAGCCGGACGAGTCCCTGGTCCGAGTAGCTGCGCAGCACGCGCGTGACGATCTCGCGCACGCTGCCGAGTTCGTCCGCGAGCTGCTGGTGCGTCGCATGCACGACCCGGCCCTTGCCGAGCAGCGCACCCGCGACGCGCCGGTCGAGCCTGTGGAACGCCACGGCCTCGACCAGCGACATGAGCTCCGTGAGGCGCTCGGCAAAGAGCGAGAAGACGTACTGGCGGAATGGTGCGTGCGTCGCCATCAGCTCGTCGAACAGCGGCAGCGGCAGCACGACGAGCCGCACGTCCTGCTCGACCACCCCCGTCGCCGGGTAGTCGCGCCGCCCGACCAGGCAGCTGCTCGTGAGCACGCAGCTTTCACCGGGCGTCACGCGATAGAGCTGCAGTTCGCGGCCGTCGCCCAGCTTCGCGACACGGATCGCCCCCTCGAGCACGAACGGGAACTGGCGGCACGGCGCGCCCTCGCCGAAGAGCGGCGTGCCGGCCGGCAACCGCACGACCTGCGCCTGCGAGAGCGTGCGTTCGAGACGTGCGGAGTCGAGCCCGTCGAGCGCCGGGTACAGCTGCGTCAGCTCCTGAGCGAGCGTCGGGTCGTCCTGCGTCGGCATGGCGTGCGTGAATCGGAAGACGACCGCGATGATAAGCTCATCGCGCCGTCGGGCCGCAGCCCGTGTCTCCCAACGGAACCGAGGACCCCTTGATGCACGCCATCGCCGTACACGGCGGCGCGGGAACCCTGCCCGCCGCCGACCTGACGCCCGCGAAGGAACGCGCCTATCGCGACGGCCTCGAGCGGGCGCTGCGCGCTGGGTTCGGCGTGCTCGATTCCGGCGGCGCGAGCCTCGACGCCGTCGTGGCCGCCGTCCAGGTGCTCGAGGACGATCCGCTCTTCAACGCGGGACACGGCGCCGTGCTCGCCGCGAACGGGCAGCACGAACTCGACGCCTCCGTGATGGACGGCCGTGACCTCCGTGCCGGCGCGGTCACCGGCGTGCGTCACGTCCGCAGCCCGGTGGTGCTCGCGCGCCTCGTGATGGACCGTTCGCCGCACGTGATGCTCGCGGGGCCCGGCGCCGAGGAGTTCGCGCTCGAGCAGGGCCTCGTCCCCGTGCCGAACACCCACTTCGCAACCGAGCGCCGTCGCCTCGAGCTCGAGCAGATGCTCGCGGGTCGCGCCGAGGCCGGTCGCGAGTCGCTTATGGGCACGGTCGGAGCGGTGGCGCTCGACGCGCACGGCAATCTCGCGGCCGCGACCTCGACGGGAGGGATGACCGGCAAGAAGTGGGGCCGCGTCGGCGACTCGCCGATCATCGGCGCCGGAACCTACGCGGCGAACGACTGCTGCGCGGTGTCCGCGACCGGGCACGGCGAATACTTCATCCGCGCCGCCGTGGCACACGAGATCGCGTCGCTGATGCGCTACCGCGGCCTCGACGTCGTGGCAGCCGCCGACGAAGTCGTGCGGGGGCAGCTCGTACGGCTCGGCGGTTCGGGCGGCGTGATCGCCGTTGGCCGCGACGGCCGCGTCGCGCTGCCGTTCAACTCGGAAGGCATGCTGCGCGGTGCCATGGACTCGCGCGGGCTGCTGGTGACGGGATTGCTGCAGGACTGACGGGCGCGCCGCAGCCGCCGGGGAGTCGCGCCGCCGGGCCCGACGTCAGCCGGTCAGCGGGTCGGCGCGAGCGAGAGATTCGAGGCAGGCGGGGACATCGCCGTGGCCTGCGTCGTGCCGGCGGCCACGGTGTCGGCCGGAACCGCACGCACAGCCGACTTTCTCACTCGGGCGTCGCGCGGCTGCTTCACCCGCTTGAGCCAGACGTCGTAGGGATCCCACGCCGCGCCGCACGCGGCCACTGGAAGCTGGCGGCCGCTCTCGCCGGACGAGGTGTTCGACCCGGCATCGCCGCCGACGGCGCCTTCCGAATTCCTGCGTTCGTTCATTTCCCTAATTCCCCTGTTCAGGCGCCCTTCCTGGGCACTGTCCACGAGGCTCGCGCCGGACCCCAGTATCGGATGCCCGCGTGACGCCTGCATTGCAGCGCCTGCCTGTTCGCTCGGGATTCTAGCCCAGATGCACGGGATTCCCGGCAGAATCCACATGAACCACCAATGGTTACGACATAACGCATGCGCGCGTAGGACGGCGCCGACACGCCTTCGTCGCGACGCATGGCTGCCCGCCGCTGGCGGTCGGATCAGGCCGCGAAATACCGCGCGAGGTAGTCGTCGAAGCTCGACGTGTCGGAGGCCTCGGTGCGCGACTGCGCGGCGAGCGACTCCTCGGCCTCGCGCGCGAACTCGTCCTGTCGCGACGCGTTGGGCGAGTGCAGCTCGAGGAAATAGGACTTGTGGACCGCGGACATCCGGAGCGCGTAGTCGAAGAACGACTGCCCGGTGGTCCTGAGTTCCTGCAGCGTGCGGGCCGAAGGCGTGAGCGCAACGTCGTGCACCTTCGCCACCTGCAACTCGAGCGCGTTCGTGTACGGGCGGGACTCGTCGCCCGCGTCGAGCAGCTCGCAGACCGCGCGCATGCCGTCGAGGATCTCGAGCGCCCAGTCGCGCAACCGCACGTCGCGACCGTCGCGGCGCAGCACGAGCCCGGGCCGGCGGCCCTCGCGCGCGACCCACGCGTGGTTGCCGTCGAGTTCGGCCTGCTCGGCGGACTCGATCGGCGGGCTCGCACGCAGCACGCAGTACGCCGCGAATGCCTCGAGGAACCGGAGCTTGGCCTGGTTGACGCCCACGGGATCGAACGGGCTCACGTCGAGCGAGCGCATCTCGACGTACTGCACGCCACCGCGCAGCAGGGCCTTGGTCGGGCGCTCGCCGGACGCCGCCACGCGCTTCGGGCGGATATAGCTGTAGTACTCGTTCTCGATCTGCAGCACGTTCGCGTTCAGCTGGCGGTACTCGCCGTCGACCTTGACGCCGAGCCGCTGGTAGTCGGGGTGCGGCGTCGTGATCGCCTGCGTCAGGTCGCGCACGTAGTGCTCGAGCGTGTTGACCGACACCGAGAGGCCGGCCTGGTTCTTGTTGCGGTAGCCGAGGTCGCTCATGCGCAGCGACGTCGCGTGCGGTGCGTAGAGCGTGCCCGGCTCGAGCTTCTCGAGCCAGTCCACGCGCCGGCCCTGCAGGAACGAGGGACACAGCGCCGGCGAGTTGCCGAAGAGATAAAGGACGATCCAGCCATGGCGCCGGTAACTGCGGAGCAGGGCGAAGTACGTCCCGGAGCGGAACGGCTGCGCGGTCTCGCGGCTCTCGAGCAGGTCGGCGAGCACGGGCCACAGGTGCTCCGGGAACGAGTAATTGAAGTGCACGCCCGAGATCGCCTGCATCACCCGGCCGTAGCGCAGCCCGAGCCCGCGCCGGTAGACGGTCTTCATGGTGCCGACGTTCGACGACCCGTAGCGGGCGATCGGGATGCTCTCTTCGCCCTCGATCGCGCACGGCATGCTCGTCGCCCAGAGCAGCTCGTCGCCGAGGTGGCGGTAGACGAACTGGTGCAGGTCGCAGAGGTACTGCGTGAGCTCCCAGGTCTCGGCGAAGGGAGGCGTGACGAGTTCGAGCAGCGCCTCCGAGTAATCGGTCGTGATGTGCTCGTTCGCGAGCGCCGATCCGAGCGCGCGCGGGTGCGGCGTCTGCGCGATGCGGCCCACGGGCGTGACGCGCAGCGATTCCTTCTCGACGCCCTTCAGTCCGCCGCGCAGGGCCGCTGCGGAACGGCCGTTGACCAGGCCAGCGATGCGACGTTCGAAACTGCGGTCGACGGCCATGATCGTGGACGGTGGCTGGGCTCGCGGGAGGGCCGCGTAGCGTAGCAGGCACGGTCCCGGTTCCGCTTCCCGCCCGTATTCGACGGACGGGCGGGCCCATTTGCGGACGGCATTGAACATATGCCGTCAAGTCTCTGTTACATAAGGGATTTTTAGCGTCGGAACACTACACGATCCGGTGGCGGCCACGCCGGGTGCACCCGATCTTTTCCATCCAGATCAGCAGGTTACGGCGCTGGCACGGTTCCTGCTCTGTACAGGGCACGCGGGCCCTGGGTGGCCAGCGACTGCCAAACCTAAAACTCGAGGAACTAGAGCCATGCGTACCTCCATCATCAGTCTCGGCGTCATGACGGGCCTCGGCCTGCTGGCCCTGAGCGGCACGGCTTCGGCCGGCGCCTTGACGTGCGTCAACACCTTCAACGAAAAGAACCCCCAGTCGATCACCGTCGACTCGGCGAGCGCCTGCGCGAACGTGGGCGGCAACGATTCGGCTACCGATGCGGACGAACTGGTGTTCCAGCCGGGTGACCTCGGGCCGTTCGACTGGACCTTCCTCGACAAGGACAACCGCTCGGGCGACACGATGCTCGACAACGAGGGCGACCAGTACGAGGGCGCCC
>Ga0209391_10000550_pt1 | contig 17891 bp, 15 predicted proteins | sample PPLLak3March2015_FD_187246 | JGI IMG/M metagenome (GOLD analysis project Ga0209391, IMG submission 187246) | Freshwater sediment microbial communities from Prairie Pothole Lake near Jamestown, North Dakota, USA - PPLs Lake P7 Core (1) Depth... | ecosystem: Environmental > Aquatic > Freshwater >...
GCTACGCCGCCTTCAGAACACCCTGAATGCAGTTCAGGTAGAGCCGCTCGAAGTCCTGCTCGGTCATCGGCAGCGGATTGCCGCCCGTCGACGGATCGTTGAGCGCCTGCGGCGCGAACGGCTTCGCGTGCTGCTTGTGCACGCCGATCTCCGCGAGTGTGTGCGGGATGCCGATGTCGCGACGCAACTCGAGCACCCACTTCAACACACCGCCGAACGAGCGATCGGCGAGGCCGAGCCAGGCCGCGAGACGCGTCATCTTGTCGTCGAGCACCTCGCGGTTCCATTCGAGCACGTAGGGCATCACCACCGCGTTGGTGAGGCCGTGGTGCGTGTTGAGGTTGGCCGAGCACGGGTGGCTCAGGCTGTGCATCGCGCCGAGCCCTTTCTGGAAGGCCGTGGCACCCATGGAAGAGGCCACCAGCATGTGTGCGCGCGCCTCGACATCGGCGCCATGGTGGACGGCGCGCGGCAACCACTCCTTGACGAGGCGCATGCCTTCGACCGCGATGCCCTCGGCCATCGGGTGATAGCCGGGCGCGCAGTAGGCTTCGAGACTGTGCGACAACGCATCCATGCCGACGGCGGCCGTAATGTGCGCCGGCAGCCCGACCGTGAGCTCCGGGTCCTCGAGCACGATCGTCGGCAGCATCCTCGGGTGGAAGATGATCTTCTTGGTGTGGTCGCGCAGGTCCGTCAGCACGGAGGCCCGCCCCACCTCGGAGCCGGTGCCCGAGGTCGTCGGCACCGCGACGACCGGCGCCATGCCGGCAACGTTGACCCGCGTGAACCAGTCCTCGCGGTCCTCGAATTCCCAGATCGGGCGGGTCTGGCCGACCATCAGCGCGATGGCCTTGGCCGCGTCGAGCGCGCTGCCGCCGCCGAAGGCGATGACGCCGTCGTGCCCGCCGGAGCGGAACGCCGCGACGCCCGCCGTGACGTTCGCCTCGACCGGGTTCGGCTGCACGTCCGCGAACACCTCGCAGCCGAGGCCCGCATCCCGGCAGAGCTGCGCCGCGTTCTCGACCATCGGCAGCGCCGCGAGCCCGGCGTCGGTGACGAGCAGCGGGCGCTTCATGCCGAGCGACCGGCAGTGCTCGGGCAGCTCGACGATGCGGCCGGCGCCGAACTTGATGCTGGTCGGGTAGTTCCAGTTGCCGCGCAGGGTCGTCATGGGCCTTCTCCGCTTTGCCTGTCGTGCTGCTGTGGGTGCGAGTTTAGCGCTTGGTGGGTCGTTCGGCCGCGGGGTGGCAGGCCGGGGATCGGGGTGTCGGCCTGGCTCGCGAAAGCCGATATGCTCGCCTGGCCGACACCCCGATCCCCGGCTGGCCGACGGCGGCTGAGCGAGTCTTCGCCAGGGCGCGAAGACTCGCACGCCGCATCAAGGCTGACGCACTCGGAGGCGGCCATGGGGGACGCCTGCGACCAACCTCCGCTGTGAGTCTGGTGGGCACCCACAGCGCCGTGCGAGTTTTCCGGCCCTGCGGAAAACTCGCCCAGGCGCCACGTGTCAGGCGGGAGTTCCGGGTCCGTCCAGCCGAGCATGTCGGCTTTCGCGAGGCAGGACGGACCCGGAACCCCCGCCCGCCACTGAAGTCGCCGCAGCGTCAGGTCTTCACGCGCAGGTGGAACGACTTCGGCCGCGTCAGGTGCTCGTACCCCACCGCAGAGAGCGTGCAGCCGCGCCCCGAGTCCTTGACGCCGACCCACGCCAGCGCCGGATCGAGGTAATCGCAGCGGTTCATGAACCACGTGCCCGTCTGCACCTCGTCGCCGATCGCGAGCGCCGCCTCCTCGTCCGCGGTCCAGATCGCGGCAGTGAGACCGAATGCGCTGTCGTTCATCAGGCGGATCGCTTCCTCGTCGGAGCCGACCTTCATGATCCCGGCGACGGGCCCGAAGATTTCCTCGCGCATCACCGGCATCGTGTGATCGACGCCGAGCAGCACCTGCGGCGCCAGGTAGGGCGTGCCGGGCCGGCTGGCAGCGAACTCCTTCTCGTCGATGACCGCGCGCGCGCCTGCGGCGACGGACGCCGCGATTTGCCGGCGGATCTCGTCGGCCGCCGCCGTGCGGACTACCGGGCCGAGCGTCGTGTCCGGGTCGACCGGGCTGCCGAGCACGTACTTGCGCGTCAGGTCCACCCAGCCCTCGACGAACTGGTCGTACAGGCGCTCGTGCACGTAGACGCGCTGGATGCCGCAACAGGACTGCCCGGAGTTGAAGTACGCGCCGTCGACGAGGTTCTCGACCGCGTGGGCGAGGTTGGCGTCGTGACGGACGTAGGCCGGATCGCAGCCGCCGAGCTCGAGGCCCGTACCGATGAAGCGGTCCGCTGCCGCGCGTTGCACCGCATGGCCGCCCGCGACCGAGCCGGTGAAGGCGACGAAATCGACGCGCGAGTCGCGGATCACGCGCTCCGTGTCCGCGTGGCTCAGGTGCAGCGCCTGGAACGCGCCCTCGGGCAGGCCGGCCTCGCGCAGGCACCCCTCGAAGCGTTCGGCGCAGAGCGGGGTCTGGGCCGAGTGCTTGAGCACGACGGCGTTGCCCGCCATCAGCGCGGGGACCACGCTGTTCACGGCGATCAGGTACGGGTAGTTCCACGCCGCGACCGTGAACACGACTCCCAGCGGCTCACGGCGCAGGAAGCGCGTGAAGCCGGACTTGGGGCCGACGTCGATGTCGGCGAGCGCCCCCGGTGCGATCGCGATCATGTGACGCGCCCGCTCGAGCGTGCCGCGCACTTCGCTCGGCGAGTAGCGGATCGGGCGCCCCATCTGCCACGACAATTCCTCGGCGATCGCGTCGCCGTGCGACTCGAACGCGTCGCAGAACCGCCCGAGGATCGCCGCCCGCTCGCCGATCGGCACGGCACGCCACGCGCGCTGGGCCAACCGCGCACTCTCGAGCGCGGCTTCGATCTGCACGGGGGAGGCCAGCGTCCGCTCGACGTAAGTGCTGCCGTCGACGGGTGAAATGGTGCGTTGGATCGTCATGGCGACCTCAGATGATCTCGAAGTACCGCTGCAGCTCCCAATCCGAGATGTGCTTGCGGAACTCGCGCTCCTCCCACTCCCGGGTCGCCGCGAAGTGCTCGACGAACGCGTCGCTGAACCAGTCGCGCGCCATCTTCGAGCCCTTGAGCCGTTGCGCGGAATCCCACAGCGTGCGCGGCAGCGCCAGGCGCGCCGGGTACTTGCGGTCGTAGGCATTGCCCGTGACCACGGGCTCCGGCTCGACCCGGTTCTCGATGCCCCACAGGCCCGAGGCCAGCGCCGCCGAGAGGATCACGTACGGGTTCGCATCCGCCGCGGCGACTCGGTACTCGACGCGCTGCGACTTCGGGCTGCCCGGGATCACGCGCAATGCCGTGGTGCGGTTCTCGACGCCCCAGGTCGAGTCCGTGGGCGCCCAGAAGCCCGGGATCAGCCGACGGTAGGAGTTGATCGTCGGCGCGACCATGGCCAGCAGATCCGGCATCAGCTTCTGCTGGCCGCCGACGAACCAGCGCATCGCGTCGCTCATCGAGTGCGTCTTGCCGGCCTCGTGGAACACGGACTCGCCCGACTTCGACTTGAGCGAGAGGTGGATGTGGCCGCTCTGCCCCGGCCAGTCCTTCGAGACCTTGGCCATGAACGTGGCCATGTAGCCGTTCTTCTGCGCGATGATCTTGGCAAAGGTCTTGAAGAGCGCCGCCTTGTCCGCGGCCGAGAGCGCCGAGTCGACCGCGATCGCCGCCTCCATGACGCCGGGGCCGGTTTCCTCGTGCAGGCCCTCGATCGCCATGTCCATCTCGCGGCACTGGTCGAGCAACTGCCGGTAGAAGTCGCTGCCGGCGCTGTTGCGGATCACCGAGTAGCCGAACCAGCCCGGAGCCATGGGCGTCAGGTCGCGATAGTTCTTCTCGCGCACCGACTCCGGCGTCTCCTTGAAGACGAAGAACTCGTACTCGAAGCCGACGTACGCCTCGTAGCCCATCGCCCGTCCGCGCTCGAGGACCCGTCGCAGCAGCCCGCGCGGGCAGATCGTCTCGCTCGGCGGCGAGAACTCGCCGAGGAAGAAGAGCCCGTCGTCCTCGAAAGGCAGCGTGCGGCAAGTGTCCGGCAGGATCCGGACCGGCGCGTCGGGGTACCCCGTGTGCCAGCCCGTGTACTTCACGTTGTCGTAGAGCTGGTCCTGGCAGTCCCAGCCCAGCACGACGTCGCAGAACCCGAAGCCGCCGTCGAGCGACGAGATGAACTTGTCTCGCGAGATGTACTTGCCCCGCATGATGCCGTCGATGTCGAAGACACCGACCTTGACGTGCGGCACCCCGCGGCTCTCGACCAGCGCTCGTGCGTCGGCCGCACTGCGCACCTGTCTCGGTTCCATCGATCCCCCCTGGTTTCTCCGGCCAGACAGCGTACACAAGTGCGGCGAAGAATACGCCCCGGGGGTTCGATTGCTGCTGGTCGGCGCGGCGTGCCAGAATCGGCCGGCACGATGACGTTGGGGGGATCCTCCGTCATCCGGACTACAGAACTACACCGGACGCTCCGGATCACCGGAAGGAGTGCAACATGCTGCGACGAACGTTCCTCACCAAGGCGGCGCTGGCTGCGACTGCGACCTCCTCTGCACTGCTGGCTGCCTGCAGCAAGAAGGAAGCGGCCCCGGCGGCTGCCGGCGCACCCGCGGTGGTGACCGAAAAGAAGACTGCCATCAAGTGGCGCCTGCAGACCTATGCCGGTGCCGCGCTGGCCGAGCACGTCATCAAGCCGTCCATCGACGCCTTCAACAAGGCCGCCAACGGCGAGATGGTGATCGAGCTGTACTTCGCCGACCAGCTCGTCCCCACGGGCGAGCTCTTCCGCGCCATGCAGGCCGGCACCATCGACGCGGTGCAGAGCGACGACGACTCGATGTCCGCGCCGGTGGACATCCGCGTGTTCGGCGGGTACTTCCCCTTCGCCACGCGCTTCAGCCTCGACGTCCCCGCGCTGTTCCACAAGTGGGGCCTCAACGAGATCTGGGCCGAGGCCTACGGCGAGGTCGAGAACGTCACCTGGCTCAGCTCCGGCGCCTGGGACCCCTGCCACTTCAACACGGTCAAGCCGATCAACAAGGTCGCGGACCTGAAGGGCCTGCGGATCTTCACCTTCCCCACCGCCGGCAAGTTCCTCACCCGCTTCGGCGTGGTGCCGGTCACCCTGCCCTGGGGCGACGTGCAGGTGGCGATCCAGACCGGCGAGCTGGACGGCCTCGCGTGGTCCGGCATCACCGAGGACTACACGGTGGGCTGGGCGGACGTGACGCCCTACTTCCTCACCAACAACATCTCGGGCGCGTGGATCGGCTCCTACTTCGCCAACACCAAGTCCTGGGAGAAGGTGCCGGAGCACCTCAAGACGCTCTTCAAGCTCTGCATCGACAGCTCCCACTACTACCGCCAGCACTGGTACTGGGCCGGCGAGGCCGACCTGCGCGTGAACGGCCCGAAGATGAAGCTCACGACGATTCCCGCCGCGGAGTGGCGGACCGTCGAGGACGAGGCCCGCAAGTTCTGGGACGAGATCGCCGCGACCAGCCCGCGCTGCGCGAAGGTCGTGCAGATCTTCAGGGACTACAACGCCCTGATGGAGAAGGCCGGTCCGCCGTACCGGTGAGGCCGGTCGCAGCCTGTTCCGGGCGGCCCGCAGCGGCGCCCTTTCCCGCCCGCATCGACGCGGCCCGGGAGAGGGCGCCCCGGCTGACGCCCCGGTAGTGGAGCATCCCGCATGACCTCGATCGCCAGGCCGATGCCGAGATCGATCAAGGCCTACGTGCGCACCGTCGACGCGGTCAACCACGCCGTCGGCTCCGTGGTCATGTACCTCGCGCTGGTCATGATGGCCCTGCTGCTGTTCGGGTCGCTGACGCGGTACGTGTTCAACGTGCCGTTCGTCTGGATCATCGAGATGGCGCAATTCATGATGGCCGCCTACTACATCCTGGGCGGCGGCTATTCCATGCAGATCGACGCCCACGTGCGCATGGACGTGCTGTACGAGCGCTGGCGGCCGAAGACGCGCGCGTTCATGGACTCGATCACGGCCTTCTTCATGGTGTTCTACCTTTCGGTCATGGTGTACGGTGGCTGGTCGAGCAGCGCCTACTCGCTCAAGTACAACCAGACCAACTACTCGGCGTGGGCCCCGCCGATGGCGCCGATCAAGATCATCATGACGGTGGGCATCGCGCTGATGCTGCTGCAGGCGATCTCGATCTTCTTCAAGGACATCGCGAAGTTCACCGGTCGGGAGATCGCATGAGCTACGAGGCGATCGCCGTCCTGATGTTCTCGACGTTCATGCTCCTGCTGCTCACCGGGCAGCGGGTGTTCGGCGCGATCGGGTTCGTGGCAGCGGCGTTCGCGCTGGCGCTGTGGGGCGAAGGCGCGATCGAGATGCCGTTCGCCTCGACCATCACGCTGCTCAACTGGTACCCGATGCTGACCCTGCCCATGTTCATCTACATGGGCTACATGCTGTCGGAGTCCGGCATCGCGAGCGACCTCTACCGCATGTTCCACGTCTGGACCGGCCCGATGCGCGGCGGACTCGCGGTTGGCACGATCCTGCTGATGGTGGCGATCTCCGCCATGAACGGCCTGAGCGTGGCGGGCATGGCGATCGGCGCCACCATCGCCATGCCCGAGCTGCTGAAGCGCGGCTACGACAAGATCATGGTGACCGGCGTGATCCAGGCCGGCAGCACGCTCGGCATCATGATCCCGCCGAGCGTGGTGCTGGTGCTGTACGGCATGATCGCGCGCCAGCCGGTGGGGCAGCTCTGGCTCGCGGGCGTCGTCCCGGGGCTGCTGCTCGCCACCTTGTTCATCCTGTACATCGTCATCCGCTGCCACTTCCAGCCGCATCTCGGCCCGCCGCTGCCGCTCGAGGAGCGGCAGCAGATCACCTGGAGCGAGAAGCTGCGACTGCTGCGGGCCGGCATCCTGCCGCTGCTGATCATCTTCTCGATGACCGGCCTGTTCGTGATGGGCGTCACCAGCATGGTGGAATCGTCCGCCGTCGGGGCGCTGGCCGCCACGCTGGTCGCCTTTTTCAACGGCCGCATCACGGCCCAGGTGATGAAGGACACGCTCAGGAAGAGCCTCGCCGTCAGCGCCATGTTCATGTGGATCATCCTGGCGGCGCTCGCCTTCGGCGCCGTGTTCGACGGCCTCGGGGCGGTGAACGCGATCGAGGTGCTGTTCCTCGAGAAGTGGGGGCTCGAGCCCTGGCAGGTGCTGGTGCTGATGCAGCTGAGCTACATCGTGATGGGCACCTTCCTCGACGACACCGCGATGCTGATCATCGTGGCGCCGCTGTACGTGCCGCTCGTGATCGCGCTCGGGTTCAACCCGATCTGGTACGGCATCCTCTACACGATCACCTGCCAGATCGCCTACGTGACGCCGCCCTTCGGCTACAACCTGTTCCTGATGCGGGCCATGGCGCCGAAGGAAGTGACGCTGATCGACATTTACAAGTCGATCATCCCGTTCGTGCTGATCATGCTCGTCGGGCTCGCGCTCGTGATCATCTTCCCCCAGATCGCGCTCTGGCTGCCGAACCAGGTCTACGGGAGTTAGTCGGGAGCTACTTCACCAGCGTCACCGGCACCTTGGCGTGGTGCAGCACCTTCTGCGCCACGGACCCCATCACGAGGATGCCGAGCTGCCCGAGGCCGTGAGTGCCCATGATGATCGATTCGCAGCCGAGCTTGCTGGCGCGGCGCGCGATGGTGGAGGCCGGCTCTCCCTCGCGCTGCTCGAGTTCGAAGGCGCAGCCCGTCGGCTTCAGCCGCTCGGCCGCCGCGTCGAGGACGGCCCGCGCACGCTCGCCGGCGATCTTTTCGAGTTTCTCCGCCGTCACGTAGATCTCCCACGCAGTGTGGGCGCTCGGCGGAGGCTGCACGTTCAGCACGTGGAGCTTTGCGGCCGGCTCGTACCGCGCCTGCTGCACCGCGAAGTCGAGCGCCCGCAGGGCGCCCTCAGAGCCGTCGATCGCAACCAGGATCGTGCGCATCAGGACCTCCAGACCGGACCGGGGCGAGGCCACGCACTTCGCCCGCCGGCAGTTTACTTCGATCCCGCGCGCACGATCGATGCGATGACAGTCAGTCCCGCCGCGGGCTCGTGCGCACCCCGGGGCGCAGCTTGCGGAACGGCAGCTTCGACGGGTCGGCTACGTTGGGCCCGGGCGCCTCGACGACGAGGACGCGGCTCGCGATCGGGCCGAAGTCCGCCCGGAAGTGCACCGAGCTCTTGAGCGCGAGCACGGCGTAGTGCGCCGGCTCCGCGCGGAGGTGGCGGAACATCGCCTGGTCGGCCGCCTGCTGCTTGCGGCTCGCCACGGCGACGTGCACGCCGCCGAGTTCGAGCAGGCCCATGGGGCCCAGTTCGAAGCGGGCGCCGTGGTAGAACGGGCCGGTCCCGGTGAAGCGTCCGTCGCCGAGTGCAATGACCTTGAAGCGCCCCCCGAGCGGCGTCTCGCCCGGCGTGGCGGAGCGCGCGCCGACGGAAAGCTCGACGCTCGAGCCCTCGCCGGCTGCGTGGGCCCGGGCCGCGGCGTCCGCATCGCAAATGACGCCGGCCAGGACGTTTTGCAACCCGCTCGCGACCAGTGCCTTGACGAGGCTCGTCGTGTCCGCGTTCCCTCCCGCGCCGGGGTTGTCCTGCGTGTCTGCGAGGATGATCGGCCGGCCGCGCGAGGGCACGGCACGCCGGACCTCGCCGATCGCCTGATCGATGTCGAGCAGCTCCAGTGCGAACCCGTGCTCGCGACGGCGCAGCTCGGCTGCCAGCTCGCGCACCGACGCGGCCACCGCGGACGCGTCGCGTCCGCATGCGTAGACGGCCGGCCCGCAGTCGGCCACGTCCGCCGCCGGAAATCCCGGCAGGACGCCCACCGACAGCAACGGCGAGCACTCCGCCTCGGTGGCTGCGCGCATCAGAGACTGCATGGGCTCGACGAGCGTCGATTGCGACGTCAGGGGAATCAGGAAATCGGCCTGCTCGACGAAGCTCGTCACCTGCGCGCCGCGCAGGAGGTCGTGCAGGATCCGGGCGGCGCGTGCGCCGCAGTCCGCCATGTCCACGTGGGGATAGGTACGGTACGAGACGAGCGCCGTGGCGCTGCAGGCCATGCCGGGCGACAGGTTGGCGTGGAAATCGAGGCTCGCGACGATGGGCACGCCCGCTCCCACGACGTCCCTCACCCGGCGCAGCAATTCGCCGTCCGCGTCGTCGATGTGATCGGCCACCATCGCGCCGTGCAGGTCGAGATAGACGGCGTCGAGGTGGCCGCACGCACGCAGGTCCTCGAGCAGCATGCCCGAGATGCGTTCGAAGGCGTCGCGGGTCACCCGGCCGGACGGCTGCGCGGAGCACCACGCAAGGGGCAGGAGCTGGTGGTGCAGCGCGCGCGCTTCCTGCACGAACCCGGCCGCCGGCAGGTTGATTCCCGCAACCGCCTCGAACAATGCAGGACCGCGCGTCAGGCCGGGCCAGGCATCCGGAGCCTCGAAGTCGGCGAAGGTCGCCGGCACCGGCGAGAACGTATTCGTCTCGTGCTGGAAGCCGCCGACCGCAATGCGCGCCATGCGTGCGACCACCCGGTCAGAACGAATAGCCGAGCGAAGTCGTCACGCCGTAGTCCGACTTCGACTCGGCGTCCTGGCCTGGCTCGCTGTCGTAGCTGCCGTAGAAGCTCGCCTCGAAGAACAGATCGGTGACGATCTCGTAGCGCGCACGCAACCGCCCTTCCGAGCGCAGCCGACCGGCTTCCGTCAGGCTCGGGAACAGGTTGAGGGTGGCGTCGAACGAGGCCTCCGGTGCGTTGTAGCGGAAGAACCAGTACTGGGTGCCGAGCACGCCCTCGACGCTCTCGTTGGTCGGCTGCTCGCTGAAGTTCTCGCGCGTCACAGCCAGGCCGGCGTATGCGGCCCAGTCCTGCTGCTGGTCCTGACGCAGGAATCGTCCGTAGGCGGCGCCGAGCGTGGTGCGCAGGTCGATGCCGAGTTCGTCGTTGCCTTCGAAGCTGCCGAAGCCCTGCCAGAACCAGCGATCGGGAAGGAAGCGACGATTGAGTGCGCTGACGTCATAGCGGCTGGTGTCGTCCTGGCCGGTCTGCGAAATGATCGTGGTCGAGCCGTCGAGCGACCACTGGCGCTTCTCGTCGCGCGAGCTGAGTCCGCCCGTGAACGTGAACTGCTGCAGGTCGTTGGCCTGGGTGTAGTCGTAGCCGGCGGTCACGTAGCCGTCGAGGCGGTCGACGAATCCGCCCTGCTCGATCGGTGCGATGCGGATGACCTCGGCGAGCGGCACCTCCCGCAGGTTCGACCCGCTGCCGACCCGCAGCTTGAGCTGGCCCTCCGCCTGTGCCTGGGCGGCGCGCCCGAAATGGCGCCGACCATCCGACAGCTCGACCTCGAGGTACTGCTCCGACTGCAGGCTCGCCACCTTGTCCCACTCCACCGAGATCGTGCCGGTGGCGTCGGTCTTGAAACTGAGCTTGCCCCGCTCCAGACCCTTGACCTCGCCGGTCAGGCGATCGCCGTTCCTGAAGACGAGGATGTCGGTCTTGGGTGCAGCCTGGACGGTTGCGGACAGCACCAGCAGGACGACGGCGAGCACCGGCGCGGCGAACGTGCCGTTGGGTCTTCGCGGCGGCCGACGTGCGGCCGCCGCCCGCGGGGAACTCTCTGGCTTGGGCATCGTTGCGACACTCTGGGAATCCAGCCCGACTATGCTACATGCGGCGCAGCGTACCGGTCCGTAACGTCGCTCTGCTAGAGTCGGGCGATCGGTTCATCCGGCACGCAAGGAGTCCCTACATGGCCACTGGCCGCAAGTCCGCGCATCGCTCCGCCGCAGCGCTCACCCCGACCGAGCTCGGCCGCATCGACGCCTACTGGCGCGCCTGCAATTACCTCGCGGCGGGAATGATCTACCTGCAGGACAACCCGCTGCTGCGCGAGCCGTTGAAGCCGGCGCACATCAAGAACCGCCTTCTCGGCCACTGGGGCGCAAGCCCGGGCTTGAGCTTCACCTACGTGCACATGAACCGGCTGATCAACAAGTACGACCTCGACGCGATTTTCCTCGCCGGGCCGGGCCACGGTGCGCCGGGCGTGCTGGCGCCGGTCTACCTCGAGGGCACTTACGCCGAGATCTACCCGAACAAGGGCGAGGACGTGGACGGCATGCGGGAATTCTTCAAGGAGTTCTCGTTCCCCGGCGGCATCGGCAGCCACTGCACGCCTGAGACTCCGGGCTCGATCCACGAGGGCGGCGAACTCGGCTACAGCGTGTCGCACGCCTTCGGCGCGGCCTTCGACAATCCGGACCTGCTGGTGACCGTGGTGGTGGGCGACGGCGAGTCCGAAACCGGGCCGCTCGCCACCGCCTGGCACTCGAACAAGTTCCTCAACCCGGTCCGCGACGGTGCGGTGCTGCCCGTGCTGCACCTCAACGGCTACAAGATCAACAACCCGACCATCCTAGCGCGCATCTCGCACGAGGAACTCGACGCGCTGTTCCGCGGCTACGGCTGGACGCCGCACTTCGTCGAAGGCGACGACCCCGAGACGATGCACCAGCTGATGGCGGCCACGATGGAGACCTGCGTGCAGGAGATCCACCGAATCCAGGCCGCGGCGCGCAAGTCGGGCAAGGCCGTGCGGGCGCGCTGGCCGATGATCGTGCTGCGCAGCCCCAAGGGCTGGACCGGCCCGAAGACGGTCGGCGGCAAGACCGTCGAGGGGTACTGGCGCGCCCACCAGGTGCCCATGGCCGACGTCCGCGACAATCCGCAGAACCTGAAGCTGCTGGACAAGTGGCTCAAGAGCTACCGGCCCCAGGAACTCTTCGACGAGAGCGGCCGGCTAATCGAGGAACTGCGGGCGCTCGCGCCGAAGGGCCGTCGCCGCATGAGCGCGAACCCGCACGCCAATGGCGGCCAGCTGCGCAAGGCGCTGCGCCTGCCCGACTTCCGCGACTACGCGGTGCCGGTCAAGCACCCGGGCCGCTCGGAGGCCGAGAACACGCGACGGCTGGGTGAGTTCCTGCGCGACATCCTGAAGCTCAACCGGGACAACTTCCGCGTCTTCGGGCCAGACGAGACCACCTCGAACAAGCTCGACGCCGTCTACCAGGCGAGCAAGAAGACCTGGCTCGCCGACTACCTGCCGGTGGATGCCGACGGCGGCGAGTTGTCGCCCGACGGCCGCGTCATGGAAATGCTCTCCGAGCACACGCTCGAGGGCTGGCTCGAGGGCTACCTGCTCACGGGCCGCCACGGGTTCTTCTCGACCTACGAAGCCTTCGTGCACGTCATCGACTCGATGTTCAACCAGCACGCCAAGTGGCTCGACATCTGCGAGGAGATCCCCTGGCGGGCGCCGGTCTCCTCGCTCAACCTGCTGATCACCTCGACCGTCTGGCGCCAGGACCACAACGGCTTCACGCACCAGGACCCGGGCTTCCTCGACGTCGTGGTGAACAAGAGCCCGGCGGTGACGCGCATCTACCTGCCTCCGGACTCCAACTGCCTGCTGTCGGTGTCGAACCACTGCCTCAAGAGCACCGACGACATCAACGTGATCGTCTGCGACAAGCAGAAGCACCTGCAGTACCTGGACATGGACGCCGCGATCAAGCACTGCACCAAGGGCGTCGGCATCTGGGACTGGGCGAGCAACGACCAGGGCGCCGAGCCCGACGTCGTGATGGCGGGCTGCGGCGACATCGCGACGCAGGAAGCGCTTGCGGCCGTGGCGCTGCTCCGCCAGCACTTCCCGGACCTGAAGATCCGCTTCGTCAACGTCGTGGACCTCTACAGGATGACGCCGCCCAAGGAGCATCCGCACGGCCTCTCGGACCGCGACTTCGACACGCTGTTCACGACCGACAAGCCGATCATCTTCAACTTCCATGGCTACCCGTGGCTGATCCACCGCCTCGCCTACCGCCGCCGCAACCACGCGAACCTGCACGTGCGCGGCTACAAAGAGAAGGGCAACATCAACACGCCGCTCGAGCTCGCGATCAACAACGAAGTGGACCGCTTCAGCCTCGCCATCGACGTGATCGACCGGGTGCCGCGGCTGCAGGTGGCGGGCGCACATTTCAAGGAAAAGATGCGCGACCTGCAGATCGAGGCCCGCAACTACGCCCACGAGCACGGCATCGACCGCGAGGACATGCGCAACTGGACGTGGCCGCTGTGACGAGCCAGCTCGACGGCCTGAAGCGGCATTCGGTCATCGTCGCGGACACGGGCGACATCGAGTCCATCGCGCGCTTCAAGCCGCAGGACGCCACGACGAACCCGAGCCTGATCTTCAAGGCGGCGCAGGATCAGCGCTATCGCCCGATCATCGACGAGGCGATCGCGGCGGCTCCGGTGGGCGCCGATGCCAACACCCGCCTCGGCGAGGTGATCGACCACCTGTTCGTGGGCTTCGGCCGTCGCATCCTGGAACTGATCCCCGGGCGCGTCTCGACGGAGGTGGACGCCCGGCTCAGCTTCGACACCGGAGCGACCGAGGCCAAGGCACGCCGGCTGATTGATCTCTACGAATCCGCCGGCGTCTCGCGCGACCGCGTGCTCATCAAAATCGCGAGCACCTGGGAGGGCATCCGCGCCGCCGAGCGTCTCGAGCGCGACGGCATCCACTGCAACCTGACGCTGCTGTTCAGCTTCGCGCAGGCCGTGGCCTGCGCCGAGGCCGGCGTCACGCTCATCTCGCCCTTCGTCGGTCGCATCTACGACTGGCACAGGAAGTCGCGCGGCGTCGAGGACATCGCTCCGGCCGAGGACCCGGGGGTGGACTCGGTCACGCGCATCTACAACTACTACAAGAAGTTCGGCTACGAGACGCAGGTGATGGGCGCGAGCTTCCGCAAGACTAGCCAGATCCTCGACCTCGCCGGCTGCGACCTGCTCACCATCAGCCCGGACCTGCTGGCGAAGCTCGAGTCCACCGAGGGTGAAGTACCGCGACGCCTGTCGCCCGAGTCGGCCGCGGCCAGCGACGCCGAGCACGTGGCGCTCGACGAGGTTGCGTTCCGCTGGATGCACAACGAGGACGCGATGGCCAACGACAAGCTCGCGGAGGGCATCCGGCTGTTCGACGCGGACGCGGGGAAGCTCAAGGCTGCCGTCGCTCAACGCCTGGAATGAAGACATTGCCGGGCAGTCACGTGCTCAGGCGGCCGCATGGGATTGACAATAGATCCTATTAGATCTTATGGTCTGGCCATCACCCTGCCGCCGAGACCAACGCCATGCAGACCGTCACCATTTCGCTGCCCGAATCGCTCAAGGCATTCGTTGAGGCCGAGGTAGCCACGAAGGGGTACGGGAACGTCAGCGAGTACTTCCGCACGTTGCTGCGTGAGGCCCAGGATCGTGACGCCAAGTCGCGCCTCGAGGGGCTACTCCTCGAGGGTCTGGCGTCTGGGGAATCCAAGACCGTGGACAAGGCGTTCTGGGCCGACCTTCGGGCCGAAGCGCAGCGCCTCGTCGCCGAGCGCGGTCCGACCCGCACGACCCGCAAAAAGAAATAGCCGGTGCGAACGGTCCCGACCCCGGCCGCCCGCGAAGACATCCTCGCCCAGTTTCGTTACTACGCGGTCGAGCAGGGCGTGCCGGACGTCGGCTACCGTTTTCTCGACGCCGTTGAGGCTGCGATCACGCGCGTTGGCGAGATGCCGGCCATCGGTGCGCCCCAGCACTTTGAATCCCTTGCACTGGCCGGCGTGCGCGCGTGGCCGGTGCCGGGCTTCGAGGATATCCGTCTGTACTACCTCGCAACCGATGACGTGCTGATGATCGTTCGCGTGCTGCACGACAGGCGCGACGTATGGCGCATCATGCAGGCTTAGGCCGCGCGCACGCCGAGGGCATCCTTCTTGTTTGACGCGGATGCGGGGAAGCTCAAGGCGGCCGTCGCCACGCTGGCGGTCGGCCGGATTTCCTGAGCGGTTCCGCCGGGGCTGGCGACTGAGACACGACCGGAATCCTACATATACTCGCCTCTCAGGACGCCAGACTGCGATCTGGCGGGTTGCAGCAAGCCTTGCTGGGCGCAGCGCCCGGGACGGTCACAATGAGAAGCCCTTTCGGGACACGGGTTCGTTCCGTCGTCGGGTCGCGTTCCCTGAGTTGGGTCGCAGCCTGCGCCTGCCTCGTGACCGCCGTACCGGCCCGCGCCGAGGGTCCCGATGCCCTCGAGGACCCATTCCACCTGTCGCTCGGGACGTTCCTCGTGAACTCGAACACCGAGGTCCGGGTGGACGGCAAGCTCGGCACGGGCACGCCCATCGACTGGGACAAGAGCTTCGGCGACGAAGGCGACCAGACCCGCATCCGGCTGGACGGATCGTGGCGGTTTGCCAAGCGCCACAAGGTGCGGGCCATGATCTTCAGCACCAGCCGCACGGAATCACGCGAGTTCGACCGGGAAATCGAGTGGGACGACGAGGTCTTCCCGGTGGGCACGAGGATCAAGGGCGAGGTCGACTTCGCGGTCTACCAGGTGGCCTACGAATACCTGTTCCTGCGGCGTGAAGCGTGGGAGCTCGGCGCCTCGATCGGTGTCCACTACACCACGTTCGAGACCAAGCTGTCCGCGACGGTGGAGACCCCCGGCGGAACGGGATCGGGTACGCGCACGGCCGATGCGGACCTAAACGCCCCGCTGCCCGTCATCGGGCTGCACGGCACCTGGGGCCTCGGCCACGACCTCTGGCTGGATGCGACGGCGCAGTTCTTCTCGCTGTCGATCGACGAGTACAGCGGCAGCCTGCAGGACTATCGCGTCGGCCTGATCTGGCAGCCGAGATCGTGGGTCGGAGTCGGGATCGGCTACAACCTGTTCTCGGTGGACGTGGACGTCGATACCTCGGGCTTCGAGGGCACCCTGGACTGGCAATACGACGGCCCGATCATCTACTACAGCGTCCTGTTCTGATGCGCGAGTCGTCGGCCTGATAACGCCAGGCCGCCGCGCCGACGCAGATGCGCCGGCGCAGCGAGACGCATGGACTCGTCGCTCGGCTGCTACTTCGCCGCCTCCTCGACCTTGATCGCGAACGCCTCGGTGAAGGTGAGTTCGACCGTGTCGCCAACGCTTACGCCCTCGAGCTTCTCCGGGTGCATCACCTTGATCGTGCGCATGTTGCCTTGCGGTCCCTTGAAGGTGACCGAAGGCGCCTTGCGGTCGATCGCCGTGATGATGACCGTGGCGGTGGTCTGCCGCGCGATCCCACCGGCAGGCCGCGAACCAGGTTGGGCAGCTCCGCCGCCGACGACCGTCGCCGGTCCGACCACCGTGCCACCCTTCTTCACCTCGTAGGCGAGCGCCTCGGCGTAGGTCGCGGTCACCACGTCACCCGGCTTCACCTGCGCGAGGTTCTTGACGTCCTCGCCGGCAACGAAGCTGACCTCCCTGCCGTCCTCACCCTTCAGCGTGACCTCGCGCGTCGTCTGGTCGACCTTCACCACCGTCGCGGTGACCGTCGCGGAAGCCATCACGGCCTCGCCCTTCGGCGCAGCCGCGGGCGCCTCGGCTCGAGCTACGGTCGCGAGGCACAGGGCCGCTGCCAGGCAGGCGGCGGTCGTCGAGGCTCTGAAAATCATCATCTTCGGTCTCCTTGCATTTGAGTTGCGCGTCAGTTGTGTATCAATCCAGGCTCACGCAGTCCCGTCGCAAGCGGGATCACTGCGTGGTCGCGGGGCGCCGCTCATTTCACGTTGGCCTTCTCCCAGGCCCGCACCCGCAGTCTCGCCGCGTCGAAAATGCGCTCGTAGTTGCCCTTGCGGATCTTGAGGCTGGCCTCGGGCGTCAACTGCGCCCAGATCGGATCCCACAGCTTATACACCCGGAGCTGCGCCGCCTGGTCGGGAGGGGCGACATTGTCTGTGCCGAACATGATTCGGTCGGGGTAGCGGTTAAGCATCGCCACCGTATTGCGGGTGGCTTCAGGCGACGAGATGGCGTACTTCGCCACCTCGTCCCAGGAAATGTCGAAGTAGACGTGGCTCATCGACGGATCGCCCAGGATCGAATCGACGATTTCCCGGAACCTCGGGCTGCGCTCCGCCGTGCCGGCGCTCGCCTGGTCCTGCACCGGTTGGACGACGCGGCCGAGTCCGAGGTGGGCCCAGACGATCGTGGTCTTCGGGTGGCGACGCAGCAGGTCTTTCATCTGCGTGAGGAAGACAGGCTCGGCGCCGGCCTTGGCGAACGGCATGTCCATGTCGTTGTGCAGGATGACGACGAGCCCCACCTCGCCGGCGAAATCGAGCAGGCGGTCGAGTGCCGGGTCGGTCAGGCTGGCGGTATCGCCGGCCACCTTGGACGACACGAACTCCTTGTGGATCGTGAACTCGCCGATGCCCGTGAACACGCCGGGGTAAGTTTCCAATACGCGCCGGATGTGGTCCGCCGCGTACATGTCCGCGGGATTGAAGCCCGTGATCATGGGGTCGATGCGCTGCTGCTGCTCGGGCGTCAACTTCTTGTAGGCGTTCGCGATGAAGGCGTCGGTGAACGAGTAGTAGTAGAGCGGCGCGTCCGACTGCAGGTAATAGGTCGGCGCGAAGTCGCCCGAGTTCTCGTACGACCAGGTCTGCTGCAGCGGGATGCCGAACAGCGTCGAGCGGCCGATCTTGTCGCCCATGATCTCGAGGTACTTGTGGATGTCGGTGCCCTGCTGCACGTAGTTGGTCAGGTGGAAATGCGCGTCGTGAAACAGGTAGTCAGGGGACGATGCGGCCCGGGCCGGGCCACTCGCGAGCGGCAACGTGGCAACGCCGAACGTTGCGGCGAGCGCAATGGCCAGGCGTCGGGAATGAATTGGG
>Ga0209391_10000551_pt1 | contig 17890 bp, 17 predicted proteins | sample PPLLak3March2015_FD_187246 | JGI IMG/M metagenome (GOLD analysis project Ga0209391, IMG submission 187246) | Freshwater sediment microbial communities from Prairie Pothole Lake near Jamestown, North Dakota, USA - PPLs Lake P7 Core (1) Depth... | ecosystem: Environmental > Aquatic > Freshwater >...
CAGCAAGGTTTCCGTGACGAGTGCCTGCAGCACGCCCAGATCTGCCGGTCGTCCCGTCCCGCCCGTATCCTCAATCGGCTTCCGCCGTTGACTCGCTGCTCGCTTGGCCATAGTGTCTCCCTAGGATCTCGCCGCAACCGGGGCCGACCCCGTGTATTCGAAATAGTTGTCTCTCGTCTCGATGACGGCGACCTTCTTGAGTTGCCCTTCCGGAACCTGCGTGACGAGCAAATCCCAGATCAGTAACACCAGGTTTTCCCCTGTCGTCGTCCGCGTAACAAATTCAGGGTCCTGGTTGAGATCCCGGTGATCGAATCGAGTCACAATCCGCTCGGTGACGATCCGATCAAGCCCATCGATGTCCATAGCTCGCCCGCTCTGCGCGACACCGGGACTCCCGATTGTCACGAGCACCACGTAATTATGCCCGTGCCCGTTGGGATTGTTACACTTGCCGAATACCACCCGGTTTTCTTCAACCGATAAATGGTCGGTGTGCAATCGATGTGCGGCGCAAAATCGATACCGCCTGGTGATGCTGCCCTGTCCCATACCATTCACACTGAAATCGGTGAAAAAGACGAAGCCAGGATTCCCCTCACGGGCAACCCTGGCTTCGTACTATCTGAAGACTGTAGGCAGAGTGCGCGTCCTCTTCCTTCCGGTCAATCCGCTTAGGCGCTGAAGGAGCTGCCGCAGCCGCAGGTCGTCTTGGCTTGCGGATTCTTGATCGAGAATCCTGAACCCTGGACGCTGTCGACATAATCGACTTCGGCACCCTGCAAGAGAGGGGCGCTCTGGGAATCCATGATGACCTTCACGTCACCTTTTTCAACGACGGTGTCGTCTTCGCCCATCTTGGACTCAAACGCCATCCCATATTGGTAGCCATGGCATCCGCCGCCGCGGACATAGACGCGAAGGCCGACCACGTCCTTCTCTTCCGCCATGAGCTCTCGGATCTTCTGTTCTGCAACCGCTGAAATGGTAACCATTGTCTTCCTCCTGTATCTCCAGATCCGCAACCTGCGATCCGGGTTGGCTTAGTGTAACACCTCTCTACCGAATATCAACTCCCTGCGCCTCTGATTGTATGGCCGACGGCTCCCCAAACTTAGGATCCGCAAACTTGGACTCCGGCACCCGCACCACCACATCGCCCAACACTCTCGCCTGGCAGCCCAGTCGATGCCAGGACTGGCTCAAGTCTTCCCGGTCCAGCAAGTCCTGCTCATCGAAATCGATCTCTGATAGATTCTCGCTGCCCGACTGCACCTCGACCCGGCAGGTCGTGCAGGACGCATTGCCGCCGCAATCATGATTCAGCGAGAAACCCAATTCCTTGGCCGCATCCAGCAAGGTGAGGTTTCTGGTCACCGTGCCGCTCTTCCCCTGGGGATGGATGAAGGTCACGCGCGGCATGATCGAGCCCTATACCCCCACCGCCGCCGGTGTGAACGGACAACGCTGCAACCGGAGATGCTCTTCGTACTCTTTTTGGAAGAGCTTCACGCTGCTCTGCACCAGGACAGCAGCACCGGTGACCAACGTACAGTAGCCCGTCCCCTTCACAAAACCGCAGAGCTGCAACAAGCTATCCATATCCTTTTGTGTGCCCTGGCCCTCTTCGATCTTCGCCATCAAGGTCGCCAGATTGTTCGTCCCCATCCGGCAGGGGGGGCATTGCCCGCAGCTCTCGCCCTTGAAGAAATTCGAGTATTTCAGCGTCGCAGCCACCATGCAGGTCGCATCATCGATCACAATCGTTCCCGCACTGCCCAATCCTGTTCCCGCCTTCTTGAGCGAATCAAAATCCATCTGCAGATCGAGCTGATCGGCCGTCACCATCGAGAAAGCCGGGCCACCGGGGAATACCGCCTTGATCTGACGACCGCCCTTGACGCCGCCGCCGCACTTTTCGATAAGTTCGCGGATCGTCACGCCCATCGGCATTTCATACACACCCGGGCGATTCACCGAGCCGCTCAGCGAAAACATCATCGTGCCGGGACATCTCTCTGTTCCGACCTGCGTAAACCAGGCTGCGCCTTTATACAGAATCCGCGGGATGTTGCAGAGCGTCTCCACATTGTTCACTAACGTCGGCTTCCCGTAGAGGCCGAAATCCGTGGGATAAAACGGTGGTTTCTGACGGGGCATCGCCGGACGACCTTGCATCGACTCCAACATCGCGGTCTCTTCACCGGCCACATAACTGCCATGGCCCTCGAATACTTGCAGCTCGATGTCGTATCCCTTCCCCAACACGTTCTTCCCCACCAGCCCGCGCGCGTTGGCCAGGGCCAACGCTTTTTTCAGATTCTCCCGCTCTTCTTCATACTCGTGGTTCACATAGATGAAGGCGGCTTTGGCTTGAACGGTATGGGCGGCGATCAAGCAGCCTTCGATCAATTGATGCGGAAGCGTCTTGAGCAGATACCGGTCCTTGAAAGTCCCCGGCTCATGCTCGCCCGCATTGCACACAAAGTAGTGCTCCTTGACTCGGTGGTTCAACACCTTGTCCCACTTGACCCCGGTTGGAAAGCCGGCGCCGCCCCGGCCTCGAAGCCCGGCCTTCTTCAATTCGGCCACGACGTCGTCGGCTTTCATGCCGTCGACACACCGCTTCCACGCCTCATAGCCCCCCACCTTGAGATAGCCTTCAATCTCCCAGGGAGCTCCTTCGAGCTTTTGGACTAGACGGGGTTCAGTCGCAATGGACATAGACATTCCTTCGAAAAAATCCGCGAGTTTAGAAGCCGTACTATACGGCTGACTACGCGTCTCCGTCAAGGCAACTCATGGGGAATAGGCCTGAATCTCAAGCAGTTAGGGCAACGGCCCTATTGTCTTGGTAGGCATGTAGGGCCATCGGGATCAGTAACCGGTAGGGCGGATCCAAGTCGCCGGTCCGGGAAAGCCCGGCCGGCGACCTGGCGAAAACCAACTTACTTGAAATGGCTGCCGGCCCCCATGAAAAACAGCATGGGAATCGACAACATGAAATTCACACGGGAGGCAAGGAGCGCCGTCCGGCCCCATTGGGCCATTTCAGCCGGCGCCGGGGTTCCCTGCGCCGCTGCCGTCACAGCCGCGATGATCTTCTTCTGATTAGGCCAGATAATCGCGTGGACATTGGCCATCATAATGATGCCCAACAATCCGCCGATGCCCAGCGCGATGGCTCCGGTTCCACCTTTGGCATACATGTAGCCATACAGCCCAATACCCGCCAGTACGGTCACGGTCGCCCCGTGACGGAACCAATTGAGCGCCGCCGGCATGAGCTTTGGAATTACGATGTTTTTCGTGGGGCCATCGAGGCTCTTGAGGAACCCGGCATTGATCAGATTAAAGAAATACAAGATCCCGATCCAGGTGATGCCCGCAAGGAAATGCACCCAACGCATGATCATGCCGACCCAATCGACTTCACCTGCGCCGACCCCGGACATGCCGAGAAACATCACTATCAAAACGACAGCCAGTGCGAATCCCGCACCGATCGTCTGCATCGGATCTTCAAGAAATTTCATAGCTCCCTCTCCTCACACGGTTTATTGCTCGACTGCACGTAATGCTGCAGCCCCCCACATTTGTCACGCCACCGGCACAACGCCGGCACACTGACACTACATCATCAATCGATCGACGTTCGCACACAACTCCCGCACCGCCGTGGCAGAGGCCTCCAGCGCCGCCCGTTCATCCGCAGTCAACTCGTACTCAATGACCTGCTCGGCTCCGCCTCGACCCAGCTTCACCGGCACCCCGACAATGACATTCTTCAACCCGTATTCACCTTCACAAAGGACCGCCGACGGCAACACCCGTTTCTGGTCTTGCATGATCGCATCGACCATATCGACCGCCGAAGCAGACGGCGCATAGAACGCGCTGCCGGTTTTCAGCAGCCCCACGATCTCTGCCCCGCCCTCCCGCGTGCGCTTGACGATCGCATCCAGCCGGTCCTTGGGAATGAGTTCCGACACCGGCTTGCCTTTGACGGTAGTGTACCGGGGAAGCGGCACCATCGTATCGCCGTGCCCGCCCAGCACCATCGCTTCCACATCAGGTCCCGGCACTTTCAATTCGTTCGCGATGAACGTGCGCATACGGGCCGAGTCAAGCACGCCGGCCATACCGATCACCCGGGACTTGGGGAACTTGCTGACCTTCAAGGCCACATGCACCATCGCGTCCAAAGGGTTGGTTACTAACAATAGAATAACCTCGGGCGAACGGGCTATGAGCTCTTTCACCACCGACTGCACGATCTTGGCATTGGTGGTCAGTAGTTCGTCGCGACTCATGCCCGGCTTCCGCGCGATCCCAGACGTGATCACCGCCACCGAAGATCCGGCCGTTTCCTCATATCCGTTGGTCCCGACCACGCGCGTGCTGTAGCCGCACACCGGCCCGGCCTGCGCCATGTCGAGGGCCTTCCCCTGCGGAACGCCTTCGACAATGTCGACCAGCACCACATCGTACCGGTCCCGCTCGGCCAACCGTTGCGCCGCCGTGCCACCCACATTGCCTGCACCCACCACTGTAATCTTCGGTCGCCCCATACTCCCTCCGGTCAGTTCTGAGTGCCGAGTCCTAAGTGCTGCACGAAACACACTAACCTCTTGCCTGAGAAAATCTCAGCACTCAGCACTTTTGGCCCAGCACTTCTCATGAGTGTTCGTGCTCTGTCCAACCCGCCACCTTGAAATTGATCGTGCACACAAAATTATCCCCGTCATAGAAATTGACCTTGATCTTCTTTTTGCCATAGGTCGCCGACAGGAACGCTTCTGGATCGTCCACGAGGGCCTGATACCCGCCTGCCGGATATTCACCGAGGTCGTGAAAGACCACGATCATCCCGACCTTCACCTCTTGAAGCACTTTCGCCCAGCACCGGGGATAGACCTCCCAGAACTTGGCGTCGATCATGTCCTTGGTGGGCTCCGGGCGGTCCTCGCCCGGAATCACCGCCTGGCCGAACTTCGCCAGCCGACGGACATAGGGGTATTGATGCCCCGTAAACAATTTATAGAGCCAGGGCGGAACCGCGGGTCGTGCAGATGTATCGGACATAGGCCTACGTCGTCAATCGTTGATAAATTCGTGGCAACCGGGCCGGCAAAGACTCCACCCGGTCGATCACGGCAAACCGCACATCGCCATACATCCGCCGAAGGTAGGCATCGGCCTCCCGGTCGATCGTGACGCAGAAGGGATCGATCCCGGCCTGCCGGGCCTCACGCAGCGCCGCCTTGGTATCTTCGAGCGAATAGTCGTCTTTATAGTCCCCATCGAGCGGGCGGCCGTCACTCACCAGCACCAGGAGTTTCGTCCTGGCCTCACAGGCCCGCAGCTTAGCCGTCGCATGGCGGATGGCCGCGCCATCGCGATTCTGCTGCCTCGGCACCAGGCCGCCCAGCCGGTGTGCCGTTGCATGACCCAAGGGCTCGTCGAATTCTTTCACAATCGAGAACTCAACCTGCGCCCGGCCCTGTCCGGAGTAGGCATAGACCGCATACTGATCGCCGACCGCCTCCAGCGCTTCGCACAGGAGTACCAGACTTTCCTTCTCGATGTCGATCACCCGCCGGCCGCTTTCGAGCTGGCGGCTGGTCGACCCGCTGACATCCACAAGAAATGCCACGGCCACATCCCGCTCTTTTTTCTCATGCCGGACATAAATACGATCGCTGCCTTCCATGCCCGCCTGCTGCTCCGCCACCCGGCGAACCAGAGCGTCGATATCCAAATCCTCGCCGTCGGCCTGCCCCGCTGTGCGCCGGAAGGCCGGGGGACGAAGACTTTCAAAAAAACGACGGAGCGATTTCACCGCACTTCGATGGGTCGTCAGGGCCGTCATAACGGCATCATCCGATCCGGATTCAGCCAGTTGCTCCACGACCTGACACCACTGGACACGATAGTCCTGGATCGTCACATCCCATTCTGGGTACCGAATCCGCTTCGTCCCCGGACCACTTATTTCTGCCAACGGCCGTTCCTCTACCGGCAACGCAAGCAGCTCATCCACGACTGCGGGCAAGGCACGCCCCCCGCCCATTACCTCGCTCATCGTCTCGTGCCGCTCGCCGCCTGAACGCTGCTGGCCGCCTTGCTCCTTGGATCCACCGCTGCCGCTGGCGATTCGTTCTCCGGGCGCCTGCCCCTCGGTATCCGTATCCTTTTGCCCCGGCGCCTCATCCCGTGAGATAAACTCGGGGTTCATCTCTCCCCGGTACACCCAATTGGTCATGGGACGATAGGGATCTCCGGTCTCTTCGGACCCGGTCGGCCCTACGCCCATCTCCTCCGGATTGTCCTGAACCGGATCGCCTTGAATCATCTCAGCCTTGGGCCGCAGCAGTTCTTCCATCCGAACATAGACCGCATGCACAAGGCGCAGAGTCTCCTCCGCGGACGCCCCCGGCGCCAACACCGGACCGCACATCGACCAGAGCAACGCAACTTCACCCTGTACGGCCCGAGGCACCGCAGATTCAGCTGATTCGCCGGTCGAGAGGCGCAAAAGGCAATCGACAAGCAGTTCCTTTACGGTCAGTCCATGCGCCGGATCGCGCGGGGTCACCGCCTCACCCGCAACACGCTGAAGATCCCGCCGAAGGCCGGGATACTCCCGCTGCAAATGCGCCTCAACTCGCGCATCCTCCAGCACGATCCAGAGATCCTGAATCAAACGCGGGTGCGGATAGAGCCGGAAGAGCCCAGCCAGCGACGCCGGTTGTTGCACCCCACGCCCATACCGGTTACAGACAGCCGTCACCAGATCCTGAAGCGAGTCCAGCGTAAGTCGATAGGTGCCAAACTCGATATGGCCGGCCTCATGCGCCGCCATCACCAGATAGAGCCGCACGTTCTCATCGTACGTCTGATATTTCCTGAGTAGCGCCGGAAGGGCAATGGTTCGTCCATCGGCACTGACCGTTGCGCGAGCAGGGATATCCGTCACCGTATCCGGGAGGGCCTGAATCTGCACGTCCGACCCGCAGAGCCCCTGCACAAACAATTTGATGGTCCGGGCGACTTGCCGCAACGGCACACCGCTCAAGGCCTGCTCCACCGATGCCAGCGCCCGCTGCGATTCCAATCCGAAGTACGCTCTCGCTCCCTCTACGCTGTAGGCCAGGACTTCCATCCCCGCCTTGAACCAGTTTTCAAATCGCGCCACGGCATCGGGAGAAACTCCGATCATGGCGACGATCTCAGGGGCGCGCCGCAGATACGCAAGTGTCGCCGCCGCATCCCGTTCAGCGATTAATCCCCCGTATTGCACCACTTTGAGCTGCCACTCGACCGAAGACAATGTCCGCAGCAGTGCCGGCGCCTCCGCTAACCAGGCAATGGCGGACTCGGGCGAATGCTCAGCCAGTACCGCTCCAAGCGATAAGACTTTCGGACGAAGTACCGGATATTCCAGGTCTCCGAGGATCGCCGGACTGGTCCGGAGAAACTCCAACGTGCCCAGATAGTCGGGATTCCCGATCGCATTCGGTTGAATCAGCTTCATGCCGAATCCGACCCACTGCCGCACGTCACTCAGCGGCAGGACCGGCGCAATGGCGGCAAGTTGCCGGATGTACTCCAGCCCCACCACCACATCGATCTGCGTCAGCTCCACCCCGATTTCAAGCCATGGCTGCAACTGCTCAGCAGGAATCACGTCGAGAAGAAGCGGCGCCGTCCGGAGATACTCCAGGGTCACATTGGCATCTTGTTCGGCCAGTTCGGCCCCAACCGCGAGAATCGCGCTGCGCGCTTCCGGCTGGTCCACCACCCCCAGCATGCGCGGGCTTTCCTTAAAATACTTCAGCGCAGACGCACCGGAAGATTCCACCAGGACAATACCGAGATTGAGCCAGGGAACGACCGCCCCTAATCCAGCCCGGCGCGCCAACTCGGGAAGCGCCTCGACTGCAGCACACCCGACCTTTTCAGACACACCGGCCAGCTCTTCCAAGAGCGATAGAACGGCCGCAACCGGCTCCGGCTTGCCTCCAACCGCAGCCAATTGGGCAACCAGCTGCTCGGCCGAGGCCCGCGCCAGATCGCCGCTCAACCGATTGATCAACTCTGTTGCCGCGCGAGAGTCAGCCATGTCCCATCTATCCCAATTGATGCCGAATTGATGGCAAATTTTCGAAGTGGTGGATTGTAAAGGACGCCCTGGCGCTTGTAAACTAGCGATTCCTGCTCCGGACGCACCGATCTGAAGGGAGACAGCATGGCCGAACCCAAGCAAGAGAGCCTCGATAAAATGTGGAAATACGTGAAGGGGTTTGCCGAAAAGAGCGGCACGGTCATGCACCCCACCCCCGCCGTGACCGAAGCCGTCGTCAAAGGCCTGGCGATGCATATCGACGAGCTTGGGAAACCCCTCTGCCCCTGTAATTTCTACAAGGATAAGCAGGCCGAAGCGAAACTCCGGCGATGGATGTGCGCCTGCGATGAGATGCAGATCTACAAATACTGCCACTGCTTGCTGTTTGTCCGGGAAGACGGCATGCCGATTACCGAATATCTCCCCGAAGGCCACGAGGGACGGGAAATCTACGGTCTCATTACCGATCCCACACCGGACAAAGGCCGCGCGCTGAAACACAAGGCTGCCGCGACAACTGCTCCCCCCGACGAGCCCGCGCCTTCGACAAAATGACCATCGTACAATCAGCCCAGAGACTCTTGCTCGGAGTAGCGGTGCTGCTCCTGGCCAGCGGCCTCTGCCTGAGTCAGGGGGCTGCCGTCGAATCAATCCCCGCGTCTCTTCCGATCTTCAATGAAAAGGAATTCGCGGCCTATAAACAAAAAGGCCATGGCACGTTGGCAGGCCAGGTCTTCCTCGGGGCCTCTTCCGGGAAGGCCATCACGCAGGCCGGTGCTCCGGTCCATCTGATTCCGGTTACGAGATATACCCGCTATTGGTTCGACCATAGCGTGAGAGCCACCGCCTGTTCGTCACCGGGAGATCCACCGGCAGCCGATGCCGCACCTGCAGCACAGCAGCCCTTGAACTGTGGCCATGAGGCCCTCCGGCGGCTGGAGATAGACAAACGAATCCTCCCCTATCTCCGCACCACCAGGGCCAATCCAACCGGCCACTTCTGGTTCACCAAGATTCCGGCCGGTCGCTATTACATTGTCAGTGTGATCGAGGGAGGCTCGCAAAAAGAAGAGGGACCGGCAGGAATCGCGTGGCTGAACATAGACCTTGAGGCAGGAGAAAAAGCGACCAATCTCGTTGTCACCGACTGCAAGAGCACACTCTGCTAGTAACTTTTCTCTTTGAAAAATCTTCTCTTTTCACTATCACAGGGGCATCGGTCCATATTCCACTGCGCGCATTGTCCGAGCACATTCTGATCGTGCGCGGACAGCGAGCAAGGAGACTCACCGATCCATCCTACTTCCCCCTCACTCCCACCCGCTGACGTCGTAGCCCTTCCCGATAAGACATTGCACGACAGAGTCGGCATAGGCCGGATCAGGATCCGCCGGTTTGTAGGCGCCAGCGGCCAGTCCGGTAATGAAGCCCAACCCGCCACCGGCTGCCGCGCCGATCGCGACACCCACACCGCCTCCGATCAAGCCGGCTGAAGCTCCGCCGGCCGCCCCGATGATCAATCCCAACACCCCGCCGCTGGCGATATTCCCGGAGCGGTTCACTCCGGATTTCAACCCGGCCCGTTCCGCTTTGTCCTGACAGGCGGCAATATCCTGCTCCGCCCCTTCCTTCCCGCTCAATTGCAGATGTTTGTTCGAGCGCAACACCGGCCCCGGTGCCGCACAGGCCCCAAGACTTATCAGCAACATCACCACAACACATGTCCGCCATCGTGGATTCGACACAACTAGCACCCTCCGATTCATTTTTCTTTTCCCTTCGCCGGATGAATCGATGGGTCTCCGACTGCGCGCATTGTCCGAGCACATTCTGATCGTGCGCGGACAGCGAGCTAGGAGATCCACCGATTCATCCGGCCTTCCCCATCACTGCCAGCCCGTCACCTCATATCCCTTCTCGTGTAAACAGCGATTGACGAAATTGGTATAGGCCTCTGGAGGATGCGACGAACCGAACGCGGCGCTGAAGATTCCTGTCAGCAGCCCCCAGACTGCCCCGCTCGCGGCCCCGATTGCAGAGCCACGCCCGGCGGCACCGGAGATGGCCCCGCCGACCGCACCAGCCGCGGCGCCGATGCCCGCACCGGCTGCAGTACTTCCGGCCACGCGACCCGCTTTGCCGCTGCCCTCCTCCGCGCCGGCAGACTCGGCCGATTGCTTGCACGCTTCGATGTCCTGCTCCGCAATATCCTTCCCGACAGATTGAAAATGAGGGTTGGGGTACAGTACCGGCTTCGCACCGGAACAGGCCGACACCGCCAGTATCAGCAAACCGACTCCCACCCTCGCGGCCGGAGTCATGACTCCCTCAAGCCATTCGCGGACAATCCGAGTCGCACCAGAACATCCCTGGCCGCATAACGCTTCAACAGCACCCGCTTGTGCCGACCGGACGCCCCGGACAAAATCTCGATACCTGAAGGAGCCATGCCCAGACGCTCTGCCAAAAACGCAACCAAGGCCTCATTGGCCTTACCATCCACCGGCGGTGCCGCTACACGAATCTTGAGCGCATCACCGTGCAGACCGACACACTCGGACTTAGAGGCTTTGGGTTGGACCTGAATCGTGAGGATCGCGCCGCCCTTGGTGTCCTGCACGATCGGATGAGTCATGCGTGTATGGAATCGTGACGGCGTGGACTAGAAAATGGCTTTGACCAGTTCGTGGATGCTGCGCTGCATATCCCCGTCATCGGTGATCGGACGGGCGATCGCCACGTCGCAGGCCTGGTCAGCCGCGACTCCCTGCTTGATGAGCGTCCCGGCATAGATCAGTAACCGTGTACTCACGCCCTCTTCCAACCCATGGTTCTTGAGGTTCCGGACTTTGCCGCCGAGTTTCACGAGCTTCTCGGCGATCTCCCGGCTGACCCCTGCCTCACGCTCGACCACGGTGGTTTCGACCGCGGGGGAGGGATAATCGAACTCGATGGCCATAAAGCGCTGCTTCGTGCTTTGCTTCAAATCCTTGAGAACGCTTTGATAGCCCGGGTTGTAAGAGATCACGAGCATAAAGTCCTCCGCCGCCTCGATGATCTGGCCCTTCTTCTCGATCGGCAGCACGCGACGATCGTCGCTGAGCGGATGGATGATCACGGTCGTGTCTTTCCGCGCCTCGACCACCTCGTCGAGATACACAATCGCCCCATGCTTCACGCCGACGGTCAAGGGACCGTCCACCCACACCGTTTCCTGCCCCTTCAACAGATAGCGCCCGACCAGATCGGACGCGGTGAGGTCTTCGTGGCAGGCGACCGTGATCAGCGGACGGCCCAGCTTGTGCGCCATATACTGCACGAATCGGGTCTTCCCGCATCCGGTCGGCCCCTTCAACATCACCGGCATCTTGCTCTTGGCGGCAATCGTGAACAGACCGACTTCGCCACGCACCTCCGCGTAGAACGGTTCCCGGTCAATGCGAAAGGCCTGAATATCGAGTTCGCGTCCTGGCTGACTCATGGCTGATCCATCCTACTGAGAAGTATTTTGGGGCACGATAAACGGAACCGAGGGGGAAGATCAAGCCGATCGGCGTGAGATCAGCCCGCCACGCTAGGCCACCTTGACACCGTCTAACACTTCGCGGACCTTCTGAACCAGCACGTTCGGGGTAAACGGCTTCTGGAGAAACGCGGTGTCCCGCTTGATCCCGCCTTGCGCAAATACGGGATGATCGGGATAGCCCGACATATACAGCACTTTGATTTCCGGCCGGACCGACGTGAGCTTTTCAGCGACTTCCGGACCGCTCATCTGAGGCATCACCACATCGGTGAGCAAGAGATGAATAGGCCCGAGGTGGCGGGTACCGGTCAGCAAGGCTTCGATGCCGTGGCGGGCCTCCAGCACCGTATAGCCATGCAGCCGCAGCGTTTCATGGACTAATCCCCTGACAGCCGGCTCATCCTCCACGAGCAGAATGGTTTCACGTCCATGCACGCGATCGGCATTCGCGGGAGCCGCCGGGCCGCTCTGCGCCACGCCGTCCACTCGCGGAAAGAAAATCTTAAACGTTGTTCCCTTGCCGATTTTGCTCTCGACACCGATCATGCCACCGCTTTGCTTCACAATCCCATAAACCGTCGACAGCCCTAGTCCCGTTCCTTTCCCCTTGGCCTTTGTGGTGAAGAACGGTTCAAAAAGATGCGACTGTGTCTCTTCATCCATCCCGTGCCCGGTATCCTTGACGGCCAGAAGAACATAATCTCCAGGATCGAGCGCCATCGTCTCGCGGCGCGGGCCCTTGCCAATCGAGACATTCCGCGTCTCGACGGTCAGTCGCCCGCCGGTCGGCATCGCATCGCGGGCATTCACGGCCAGATTCATCACAATTTGTTCGATCTGTCCCGGATCAGCCTTGATGGCCCCTAGCCCTGGATCAAGCTCCGAACAGAGTTCAATGATATCCTCGCCTAACAGACGCCGCAGCATCCCGTCCATATTCGTGACGATCGCGTTCAGATCGACCACTTTCGTCGCGACAAACTGGCGGCGGCTGAACGCCAGGAGTTGACTCGTCAGGCCGGCCGCACGATCCGCGGCTTTCTTGACCTCTTCCATTTCACGCTTGGCCGGATCGCCGGCTGCCAGGCGACCCAGGATCAATTCGCTATACCCTCGAATCACCGTCAGCAGATTATTGAAGTCATGCGCGACACCACCGGCGAGTCGCCCCACCGCTTCCATCTTCTGCGATTGCCGGAGTTGCGCCTCGGTCTGTTGCAGCGCGTCTTCGACCTTGGTCCGCTCGCCGAACTGGCCGATTTTAAGCCCGATATCCGTGACCATTTTCAACAGCTCGTCATCCGGTTCCCGCACATACCGACTGAAGAACTCAATGACACCCTCGATCTCGCCGGCAATTCGAATCGGGAACCCGAACCCTCCATGCAGCCCGACCTGAGCCGCCACATCGGTCCGAAGGAATTCAGGGTCGAGTGCCACATCCGCAATCCAACAAGGCTGACCGCTCGCCCAGATCCGTCCCGGCAACCCTTCCCCTGACGCGAACGACTGGTGCCACGCCGCCAGCGCAAATGCATCGCCCTGAAACATCGGGGTCTGCCATTGATCCAAGCACCGGAGCACGTTGGTCTGTTTATCAAAGCGCCAAAACACACCGAGGTCCCATTCCAGGCTTTCGCCGACAGCTTGAATGATCTTCGGAACAGCCTCTTCCAATGTCGATGATTCGGACAAGACCCGGGTTACCGCATATTGCGACGCCAGCCGCCGCTCAGCCTTCCGACGATCGGTAATATCGCGAATGAAGGCGCTGAAAATGTAGGCTTCGCCGATCCGGGCCGGAGACACGGACAATTCCACCGGGAACTCCCGGCCATCATGATGCCGTGCGGTGATTTCGATCCGGCGATTGAGAATCGGCCCGACGCCGGTCCGGAGAAACTCCCGAAGCCCGTGGTTATGCGCCGCGCGGTCCCGTTCGGGGATGACCGTCTCCGACAAAATCCGCCCCAGCACTTCGTCGCGAGCCCAGCCGAAAATCGCCGTCGCCTGGGCATTCCAATCCGTGATGACGCCCGCCGCATCGATGGTGATCACCCCGTCGAGCGCCGTATCGACAATGGCGCGATTGCGCTCCTGGCTCTGGAGCAGCGCGGCCTCAGCCGCACGCGCCCAGGCACTCTCCTGTTGGGCTTGGCGATACTCCGCCCGCAGCCGCACCGTCGACCACAACAGCAACATCAGGAGCGGGAACCAGATGACCAGCGCCGCACCGCCGACCTTCCAGAGCACGACGGAGCGTATCGGCCCCAGAATCGCGTCGCGGTCGATCCGCACCAGCACCGTCCAGCCCAGCCCGGGAAATTCTCCATAGCCCTTCGTCACCGCGTAGCCCGTAACCACTTGCACATGCCGGCGGAGATGCTCTTCGATCACATAGCCCGGCTCCCCCGCCTGACTCAGCTTCGCTGAGGGCAATCCCAGTTCAAGCAGATTGAACTTTTCCCGTAACGGAACATTCGAGTCGACGAACACCTCGCCGGATTTCGCGAGCATCTGATATTCAACCGCTCCACCAAATCCTTCGCGCCGTTGAAGCGACCGGATGGTCCGCGTCGTGACGGCCTCTAACACCGGTACCGCCACCCGCGTCGTGACTACCCCGAGGAATGTCCCCTCGGTATCGAGAATAGGAACCGTGAAGGCCACCGTGACGATTCCCTGATCGGCCTCATAGCTCGCGACATCTTTCACCATGGCCAGCCGGGTCTCCCGGGCGCCTCGAAACCACGTGCTCTGGCTGTAATCCTGCCCGATGAGAGATGACTCAGTGGCCGCAATCATCACCCCTTGCTGGTTCGTCACACCAAGCCATTGATACATGGGCGCATACGCGGTTTTCACCCAGGCAAGATAGCTTCCCAGATAGGCTCGATCCGATGAACGAAGCGCGAACGCGCGGGCCATCATGTGGACATCGCCATAGCGTTCGAACAGCAGCCGGTCCAGCTTGTCCGATACTTCTGCCGCCGCCAGCGTGAGCTGTTCTCCCGAGGCCCCCACCAGTCGCCGCTCGACATATCGTAGCAGCACCGCACCGATGCCAAACGCGAGGATCGTGACCAATACGATCAGAAACGGAAGCCATCCGTAACGGCGAGAGGACTGCGCGAGCGGTGAGGCGACAGGGAAATTCATGGTTGCAGCGAACTCGCAATCCAACTCTTGACCGTGGCCACCGGATGATACGCCTGCTTGGCGGCTCTGAGACCGGGAAGACCGGCATCGTCCATGGCATTGATATACTCGGCGCCGCCGTGGCGCACCGCGCGACAGGTCCCGCGAAACAGATACTGCGCCAAACCGGGCACGGACCGGTCAGCGACTTCGACCAGCACAGCGAATGTCTCGGGGGTAAGCCAGTAGCCAAACGTATAGCCCACCACCTGATCCTCCGAGCAGGCCACGGTGCCGGCAAGCCCCAGCCGGTCACCCAGCGCCCAAAGCAGTTCATGGGCCGCTTCGGCATCCTCTAAAAGATAGCGTCCCATCGTATCCAGCGTTCCCTCTCGCTTCTGCGAGGCCCATCGACGGAACAGTTCACGACACGCGGGCTGATCGGCCACCGTATAAGGACGGAGCGTCACCGATGCTGTTCGCTCAACCCGATTGCAGAGCGCACGTTGCGACTTATAAGCATCTCCGGCAAGCTGCGCCAGCGAGTCGGCCCGGTACAGATAGTCCGGAGATTTGTCCGACCATTGCAGATGACTGCCGGCGAGACGAGCCTTCTGATGGTCCGTGACGTTCTCTATCCGGCTGACTGGAGAGCCGTGATTCCATCGATGCAAATCGGCTAGCCCTTCTCCTACCGATTCTCCGAGTGGTCTTGGCCCAAGCGGAGGCAGTGGCATAAACCAGCCATCGGGAGAACGGGCAAACAGGAAGAATACGCCGTCCCGTTCCATCCACCAATAGGACAACGTCGTCGTCCATATGTAGTGATACACAAACGCGTAGGCCGCTAGTGCCTCATGGCCTGGACGTTCTGACATCTCCAGCGCCTGCTTCATCCGGGGCGCATCTTCCAGCCGCAGTGGGCGGAGACGCGCGTCCGGCTGACGGAGACGCAGGCGGTCCGTCACTTCCGGCAGCGCAGCGAGTACGATCACATCCTCTTGAAACCGACCGATTAAACGCGGATTGTTCTCAAGAACCCGGAGCGTAGTCTCCCGCTGAAGGAGCGCATGAACCAGCCCGGCATGCCGGTGAATCTCTCCGGGCACAGCCTCCCGCATGAAGGGGCACTTGGTATCCCAACCCAGCTCGACCTGTGAACCGTCGGCATTCCACATCAACGCCAATGGATAGAGCTGGCAATCGAGCGGCCGGTGGTCATAGATCCCACAGCGTGACGTCACCGGATCGAAGGCAGGACACAAGTATCCGTCACTCTCAGCATCTTTGACGAGGGCGATTTGAGATCCGACGGGATCCATAAACAGCGAGGGCGACAGTCCCTGTTCCACCGCAGCCCCAATCTCATCCCGCGTAAAGTAGGGGCGAAGAAAACTGTCCGATTCGGGAAACCGGCAACACACATCGCATTGAATACACACGGAACCGGGAACGAATTGCGGGAGTGGATCAGACAGGCTCACGTGCAATTTGGGCTCCAACTGATCAAGCGCCATGACGGCTCCATCATACGATGGGCTCGCCCATCGAGCAAGGAACGATCACTCCTCCGCACAGGCAATAGTTCCCGCAGGATGCTCCGTTTCCGCGATTTACCGCACACGCAACGGACGGCCACGGCACGAACACCCCTTGTCCGCCCCTGCCCCTCATGGTAGCATTCGCTGCACATGTCCTCGACATCCTGAGACTCGCGCAACTCCCCACTAAGGAACAGTCCTTTGGCCCACACACAGTCACCCTGTTCGTCCCTGGCGCCGGACCTCGCCATCCGCCGCTGCGCCGACATACGCACCCAGCTAGAAACCGCCGGCCTCTTTGCCTCGGCTGCCGCACCGCAGGCGACGAATTCCTGGCGAGTCAGCCCTTGCCCGCTCTTCCTTTCAACGGAACAAATCGCCTTCTTTACCAAACTGGGCCCCCAACTCCTGACCTTCTACCGGGCTCAAAACCGTCTCTATCTCGAAAGCGTGAAGGGGTCTCAGCCGAGATGGGTCGCGCAGTACCTCGACCAGGGCAAACCCGACGCCTTGATCGCGTATAGTCGCATGAAACGTTTTCGCGACGACCTGCCTGCAGTCATCCGACCAGACGTGATTCCGACCCAGGACGGCATGGTCATCACCGAACTGGACTCGGTCCCCGGCGGGATCGGCCTGACCGCCTGCCTGTCCTCCATCTATAGCGGACTCGACGAGCGGCCTCTGCCGCTCATCGGCGGCCGCGACGGCATGGTGCGGGGATTTGCCACGATGTTGAAAGCGATCCAGCGGGAACAGACCGGCTGCGTCGCCATCGTCGCGTCGGAAGAGGCTAAGGAATACCGGCCGGAAATGACCTGGCTGGCCGCCCGACTCCGCGATCATGGAGTGCACGCCTACTGCGTGGAGCCGCGGGACGTACGATTTACGGAAGAGGGCTTACGGCTTCGGACGGAAGCGGGGGAAGAGCCCATCGCCGTGCTCTATCGCTTTTATGAACTGTTCGATCTCTTGAATATCCCGAAGGCCGAATTGATCCAGTACGCAGCCAAAAAAGAATGGGTGTCCGTGACGCCACCCTATAAACCGGCCTTGGAAGAAAAGTCGGCCTTTGCGCTCCTGCACCATCCGGTGCTCCGGCCGTTCTGGGAAAAGGAACTCGGAGAAGCCACCCTGCTGGACCTCACAACCATTATGCCGCAGACCTGGCTGCTTGACCCGGCGCCGATTCCGCCGACCGCCACGATTCCGGGGCTGCGCATGGGCGATCGAGCGGTGACCAATTGGCGCGATCTCGCCGCCGCCACGCAAAAAGAACGGCATTATGTGATCAAGCCGTCAGGGTTTTCCGAACTGGCCTGGGGCAGCCGGGGCGTGTCGGTCGGACACGATCTCCCGCAGACCGAATGGGCCGCGGCCATCGATCACGCGCTCGCATCGTTTCCGACGACACCCTACATTCTTCAAGAATTCCACAAGGGCCGCATCTACGAACTCGACTACTGGGATCCGGCGGCCAACCAGTTGATGCGGATGAACGGCCGCGCGCGCCTATCACCGTACTATTTTGTGGCCGACGGCAAAACCGAATTGGCC
>Ga0209391_10000552_pt1 | contig 17881 bp, 16 predicted proteins | sample PPLLak3March2015_FD_187246 | JGI IMG/M metagenome (GOLD analysis project Ga0209391, IMG submission 187246) | Freshwater sediment microbial communities from Prairie Pothole Lake near Jamestown, North Dakota, USA - PPLs Lake P7 Core (1) Depth... | ecosystem: Environmental > Aquatic > Freshwater >...
CGCCGGCGACGAAGCAGTTCCTGCCGTTGGCGTAGTCGCGGCACATGCGCGTGTGGAACTGGCCGGTCTTGCCGGTGATGCCCTGCGTGATGACCTTGCTGTCCTTGTTGATCAGGATGCTCATGCTGTTTCCTTCGTGTCAGGTCGGGACGATCTTGGTTGCGGCCCGGGGCTTCGCCACTTCACGTCGCTTCGCGACATGAGCCTTCACCGAAATCATGTCGTCCGTGCTAGCGCACGGCCGCCACGATTTTGGTGGCGGCCTCGGCCATGGTGTCGGCGCTGATGATCGGCAGGCCGCTGTCCTTGAGCATCTTCTTGCCCAGGTCCTCGTTGGTGCCCTTCATGCGCACGACCAGCGGCACGCTCAGGTTCACCGCCTTGCAAGCGGCGATCACGCCCTCGGCGATGGTGTCGCACTTCATGATGCCGCCGAAGATGTTGACCAGGATGCCCTTGACGTTGTCGTTCTTGAGCATGATCTTGAAGGCCTCGGTGACCTTCTCGGCGGTGGCGCCACCGCCGACATCGAGGAAGTTCGCCGGCTCGCCGCCGAAGAGCTTGATGGTGTCCATCGTCGCCATCGCCAGGCCGGCGCCGTTGACCAGGCAGCCGATGTTGCCGTCCAGGCTGATGTAGCTGAGGTCGAACTTGCTGGCCTCGACCTCGGCCGGGTCTTCCTCGTCCAGGTCGCGGTAGGCGACGATCTCCGGGTGGCGGTACAGCGCATTGCTGTCGAAGTTGAACTTCGCGTCCAGCGCCTTGATGTGGCCGTTGCCTTCGAGGATCAGCGGGTTGATCTCGGCCAGGCTGGCGTCGGTGTCCATGTAGGTCTTGTAGAGTTTCTTTAAGACCTCGACCGCCTGCGCGCGGCTGCCAGCCGGCACGCCGATGCCGTCGGCCAGCTCGCCGGCTTGGCGCTCGGTCAGGCCCACCGCCGGCTCGACGAAGACCTTGATGATCTTCTCCGGCGTCTTGTGCGCCACTTCCTCGATGTCCATGCCGCCTTCCGAGCTGGCCATCATCGCCACCTTCTGCGTGGCCCGGTCGGTCAGCGCGGCAGCGTAGTACTCCTTCTTGATGTCGGCGCCCTCTTCGATCAGCAGGCGGCGCACCTTCTGGCCCTCGGGGCCGGTCTGGTGGGTCTTCAGCTGCATGCCGAGGATCTCGCCGGCCAGCTTCTTCACCTCGTCGTGCGAACGCGCCAGCTTCACGCCGCCGCCCTTGCCGCGCCCGCCGGCGTGGATCTGCGCCTTGACCACCCACACCGAGCCGCCCAGCTTCTGCGCCGCCTCGGTGGCCTCCAGCACGGTGAAGGCCGGGTAGCCGCGAGGCACCGGCACGCCGAAGTTGCGAAGGATCTCCTTGCCTTGGTATTCGTGGATCTTCATGGGTGGACTCGCGCTGAGGAGGGGACGGTACGGGGCACCGCGGCGGCGATGATCGGCGGGCTGCCTTGCAGCATCCTGAATCTGCCGTGAGCCCGCGCCCGGCACGGTCGGGCGGCGTGGAAGCGCCCGCCCGTTTCGGGGCCGGCGCACTTTAGCACGCAGCCCCGGCAGCTCCGGAGGTGCGCCCGGGCTCAGCCGGGCTCGCCGCCGCCGGCGGCTTCGGGCCCGTCCGCGGCGGCCGCCAGCACCTTGCGGATGACTTCGCCGCCGAAACCCCGGCCGGCCAGAAAGCGTGCCTGCCGGGCGCGCTCCTTGTCGTCGGCCGCCGCCCGGCCGAAGCGCCTTTGCCAGAGCTGCAGCGCGCGCTGCAGTTCGCCGTCACGCAGCTGCTGGAGCGCCCCGGCGGACAGCTTCAGGCCGTGCCGAGCCAGCTCCATCTGGATGCGACGCGCGCCCTGGCCGGCGGCACGTACCCTGACCCGGCTCTCGACGAAGCGCTCCTCGCTGAGCAGGCCTCGGGCCTGCAGGGTGCCGAGCAGGCGTTCCACCTGCTCCAGCAACTCTTCGGCGGACGGCGCCGCTTCGGGCTCCGCTGCAGCCTGCCTTCGCGCAGCGCGCAGCAGCTTGCCGCGCAACTCGCTGCGGCTGTGCTCGCGCTGTGCCAACCAGGCCACGGCCCGCGCCTGAAGGCTGGGCGGCGGCCGCTTCATGGTGCCGGCGGCGGGGCTGGGGCTGGTTTCCGGGGGACGCGGCTCGGCGAGCGGGCGCGCTGGCCCGGGCTCAGTCTGCCGCAGCCTTGTCCACCGGCACCAGCGGCACGCCCATGGCCTCGCGCACCTTGTTCTCTATCTCCACGGCCAGGTCGCGGTTCTCGCGCAGGAACTCGCGCGCGTTGTCCTTGCCCTGGCCGATCTTCTCGCCGTTGTAGGCATACCAGGCGCCCGACTTGTCGAGGATGCGCGCTTCGACGCCCATGTCGATGATCTCGCCCTCGCGGCTGATGCCTTCGCCGTAGAGGATGTCGAACTCGGCCGTCTTGAAAGGCGGCGCGACCTTGTTCTTGACGATCTTCACCTTGGTCTCGCTGCCGATGACCTCGTCGCCCTTCTTGATGCTGCCGGTGCGGCGGATGTCCAGCCGCACCGAGGCGTAGAACTTCAGCGCATTGCCACCGGTGGTGGTCTCGGGGTTGCCGAACATCACGCCGATCTTCATGCGGATCTGGTTGATGAAGATGACCGTGGTGTTGGTCTTGTTGATGGTCGCAGTGAGCTTGCGCAGCGCCTGGCTCATCAGCCGCGCCTGCAGGCCGGGCAGCGAATCGCCCATCTCGCCTTCGAGCTCGGCCTTGGGCGTGAGCGCGGCCACCGAGTCGACGACGATCAGGTCCACCGAACCGGAGCGCACCAGCGCGTCGACGATCTCCAGCGCCTGTTCGCCGGTGTCGGGCTGGGAGATCAGGAGTTCCTGGAGATTGACGCCGAGCTTCTGCGCGTATTGGGTGTCCAGCGCGTGCTCGGCGTCGATGAAGGCGCAGACGCCGGCGAGCTTCTGCATCTCGGCGATGACCTGCAGCGTCAGCGTGGTCTTGCCCGAGGATTCCGGGCCGTAGATCTCGACCACGCGGCCGCGCGGCAGCCCGCCGACGCCGAGCGCGATGTCCAGACCGAGCGAGCCGGTGGACACGACCTGGATGTCGGCGATGACTTCTCCATCGCCCAGGCGCATGATCGAGCCCTTGCCGAACTGCTTTTCGATCTGCGCCAGCGCGGCCTGCAGCGCCTTGGCCTTTTCGGTGTTCAATGCCTTCACGGGTGCGTCCATGTGAGTCCTCCAGCGGTGCGACCCATTATGGTCGCAAGCTGGATGTTTGTACAGTGATTTCTAGGGGTATGCGCTGGCATCCGGCTCCGCCGCTCGACGTGGCCGGCTCGCTGCCTAGAATCCGGCTCGATCGCTCTGCAGGGCGGCACCAAGGAGACAACGCATGCGCATTCTCATCGCAGAGGACGATCAGGTGCTCGCGGACGGCCTGCTGCGCTCGCTGCGCGCGGCCGGCTACGCCGTCGACCAGGTGGGCACCGGCTCGGAGGCCGACGCCGCCTTGGCGGACCATGAGTTCGACTGCGTGATCCTCGACCTGGGGCTGCCCAAGATCCACGGCCTGGAGGTGCTGAGAAAGCTGCGCGCGCGCGGCTCCTCGGTGCCGGTGCTGATCCTGACCGCGGCCGACAGCGTGGAGCAGCGCGTCAAGGGGCTGGACCTGGGCGCCGACGACTACATGGCCAAGCCGTTCTCGCTGCAGGAGCTCGAAGCGCGCGTGCGCGCGCTCACCCGCCGCGGCCTCGGCAGCGCGGCCACGATCATCAAGCACGGGCCGCTGAGCTTCGACGCCACCGGGCGCGTGGCCTACATCAACGACCAGATGGTCGAGCTTTCGGCGCGCGAGCTGTCGCTGCTGGAGGTGCTGCTGCAGCGCACCGGCCGGCTGGTGAGCAAGGACCAGCTGGTGGAGCGACTGTGCGAGTGGGGCGAAGAGGTCAGCAACAACGCCATCGAGGTGTACATCCACCGGCTGCGCAAGAAGATCGAGCAGGGCCCGATCCGCATCGCCACCGTGCGCGGCCTGGGCTACTGCCTGGAGAAGATCCCCGGCTGAGCGCCGCGGCGGCCGCGGCCGCGCCGGCGGCTATGCTGCGCCCGATGGACTTCGGTACCGCCCACGAGCAGCATTCGCTGTTCGGCGAGATCCTGGACTGGATGCTCGCGCCGCTGCTGTTGCTCTGGCCGATGAGCATCATCCTGACCTACGTGGTGGCGCAGACCATTGCCCACCACCCCTACGACCGCGAGCTGTCCGAGGTGGTGCGCGCCATTGCGCGGCAGATCTCGGTAGAGGAGGACGCGGGCAGCACGCTGCGCACGGTGAGCCTGGAGCTGCCCGCCATGGCGTCGGAATTCATGCGCTCCGACGAGGTCGGCCTGGCGATCTATCAGGTGCTGGGCACCCGCGGCGAGTTCGTCGCCGGCGACTTCGGCCTGCCGGTGCCCGAGGCCGATGCGGCGCCGATCGGCGAAGTGCGCATTCGCGACGAGGAGATCCGCCAGCAGGAAATGCGGGTGGCCTACCTGTGGGTTCCTGTCACCGGCAGCCAGGGCAACCAGGCGGCACTGGTGCAGGTGGCCGAGACGCTGGAGAAGCGCTCGAGGCTGGCCAGCGAGATCATCAAGGGCGTGATCCTGCCGCAGTTCGTCATCCTGCCGGTGGCGGTGGTGCTGGTGTGGTTCGCGCTGTCGCGCGGCATCAAGCCGCTGTCGCGGCTGCAGCAGCGCATCCGCCGGCGCGAGAGTTCCGACCTGAGCCCGATCGACGAACGCGACGTGCCCGACGAGGTCAAGCCGCTGGTCAGCTCCATCAACGACCTGCTGGGCCGGCTGGACCAGTCGATCAGCGCGCAGAAGCATTTCCTGGCGGATGCCGCACACCAGCTGAAGACGCCGCTGGCCGGGCTGCGCATGCAGGCGGAGCTGGCCGGGCGCGACATCGACGCCGGCGCGAGCAATGCCGCCTCACTGAAGCAGTCGCTGCAGCAGATCGCCTTGTCCAGCCAGCGCGCGGCGCACATGGTCAACCAGCTGCTGGCGATGGCCCGCGCCGAGGACCGCGAGCAGGCGCTGCGCCAGCAGGACCTGAACCTGGCCGCGATCGTCACCGAGACCGTGCGCGACTTCGTGCCCAAGGCGATGGAAAGGCGCATCGACCTGGGTTACGAAGGCCCGTCGGAGGACGCCGGCGTGCTGCTGCGCGGCCAGCCCGTGCTGGTGCGCGAGATGGTGCGCAACCTGGTCGACAACGCGCTGCAGTACACGCCCGCGGGCGGCACGGTCACCGCCCGCGTGGTTGCCGACCCCTTCGCTCGGGTGGTGGTGCTGCAGGTGGAGGACAACGGCCCGGGCATTCCGGCGCACGAGCGCGAACTCGTCTTCCAGGCCTTCTACCGCTCGCCCGACAACACGATCGAGGGCAGCGGGCTGGGGCTGGCGATCGTGCGCGAGGTGGCGCAGCAGCACGACGCCGAGATCGCGGTGGACGATGCACAGCCGCGCGCGGCCCCCAAGGCACCGGGCTTCGGGCCCGGCACGCTGATCACGGTGCGCTTTCCGGCGCCGGCGGCACTGCGCCGCGCCGCGGCTTCCTGAACATCAGGCGCGCGCCGGCCTGCCCGCCGCGATCCAGCCGTACAGCGAGGCGTCGTCGCGATCGGCGAGCCCGGCGGCGCAGGCCGCCGCAAAGCACGCCGCCGCCGCCGCCCCCAAGGCCGGGCTCGGGCCGGCCCCGGCGGCCATGGCCAGCGCCAGGGCCGAATCCTTGGCCAGCAGCGCGGTGCGCGCCTGCACGGAGGCATCGCCCTGCAAGGCGCGTTGCATGCGGTCGATGCCGATCCAGCTTTGCCCGCTGGACTGTTCGATCACCGCCAGAGTGCCCGCAGGATCGAGGCCCAGTCGCTGCGCCAGCGCCAGCGCCTCGGCCGCCCCGGCCAGGTTCACCGCCGCCAGCAGGTTGTTGACCAGCTTGGTGCGCGCGCCGTCGCCCGGCCGCGCGCCGATGCGGAACAGGCGGCTCGACAGGTCCTGAAGCAAGGGCTGCCAGCGCTGCTGCACGGCCGCGTCGCAGGCCAGCATCAGGCTCATCGTGCCTTCGCGCGCGCGCAGCGGCCCGCCGGACATCGGCGCATCGATGCAGTGCACGCCGTGTGCAGCCAGCGCCGCGGCGCAGTCCTCGACCGCCTGCGGCGCGATCGTCGGGCAGAGCATGACCGTGCGCCCCGGCGCCAGGCCGTGCACGGCGCCCTGCGCGCCGAACAGCACTTCGCGCGTCTGCACCCCGTCCACGACGGCGACGATCAGCAGTGCGCATTCGCGCGCCAGCGCGGCCGCATCGGGCGCCACCTTCGCGCCCTGCGCCTGCGCCAGCGCTTCGCGTGCGGCATCGATGTCGCGCACCGACACCGCGTGGCCGCGCTCGAGCAGCCTCGAGGCCATGCCCAAGCCCATCTGGCCGATGCCGACGATGCCCACCCGTTCCATAGAAGCACTCCAAATGGCATCAGCGCCGAGCGCCCGCCGCGGAACCCGCTCCGCCGGGCCGCCGGCGGCGCCCCCTCGACGCGGAGCCGCGCCAGCCGCTTCGGGGGTGCTCAACTCTGCATCAGGCGGCGGCTCTTGCCCACCGAGAACAGCATGCCCAGTCCCAGGCCCAGCGACACCATCGCCGTGCCGCCGTAGCTGACGAAGGGCAGCGGCACGCCCACCACCGGCAGGATGCCGCTGACCATGCCCATGTTGACGAAGGCGTAACTGAAGAAGCTCAGCGTGACGGCGCCGGCCAGCAGCCGGGCGAACACGGTGGGCCCCTCGGCGGCGATCCACAGGCCGCGGAAGATCAGCAGGGTGAAGCCCAGCAGCAGCAGCAGCACGCCAGCCAGGCCGAATTCCTCGGCGAAGGCGGCGAAGATGAAGTCGGTGGTGCGCTCGGGGATGAATTCCAGGTGCGTCTGCGTGCCCTGCATGAAGCCCTTGCCGGTGAGGCCGCCGGAGCCGATGGCGATCATGCCCTGGATGATGTGAAAGCCCTTGCCCAGTGGGTCGCGCGTCGGGTCGAGCAGCGTGCAGACGCGCTGCTGCTGGTACTCGCGCAGCACCGGCCAGCGCACGCCTTCGGCGCAGATGGCGTCGGCGCTGAGCACGATGGCGCCGATGCCCAGCACGCCGACGGCCAGCACCGGGAGGATCAGGCGCCAGGACAGGCCGGCCAAGAAGATGACGTACAGGCCCGAGAACAGCACCAGCAGCGAGGTGCCCAGGTCGGGCTGCTTCATGACCAGCCCCACCGGCACTGCCAGCAGCAGGCCGGCGACGAGGAAGTCCGGCACGCGCAGCTGGCCCTCGCGGCGCTGGAACCACCAGGCGAGCATCATCGGCATGGCGATCTTCATGATCTCGCTGGGCTGGATCACCATGCCCACGTCGAGCCAGCGGGTCGCGCCCTTCTTGGTGATGCCCACCCCGGGCAGCGCGGTGGCGACCAGCAGCAGCAGCCCGAGCAGGTACAGCGGCACGGCCAGCTGCATCAGCCGCTGCGGCGACACCTGCGACACGACCAGCAGCACGCCCAGCGCCAGCAGCATGTTGCGGCCGTGGTCGACGAAGCGCGTGCCGTGGTCGAAGCCGGCGGAGTACATGGTCACCAGGCCCAGAAGCGCCAGATAGCCGATGGCCAGCGCCAGCCAGGGGTCGTAGCCGGTGAGGGCCGGTCGGGCCCGCTGCCAGAGCGACGGCCGCTCCAGGACCGCGTTCACGGCGCGCCCCCGCGAGCCACGCGCAGCGGCCCGCTGGCGGCCGGTGCAGGCGCGGCGGCCGCGGCCTCCGCCGGCGGCGGCAAGGGCTGGCCCGGCAGCGGCACGTCGGCGGCCCGCCGCGGCGTGCCGATCGGCGCCGAGCTCTGGCCCTTGCGCGTGGCGGCGATGTCCTCTTCGCTCGGGTACTGGCCGAGCAGCAGGTAGTCGAAGACGCGGCGCGCGATCGGCGCCGCCGCAGCGGCACCAAAGCCGGAGTTCTCCACGATCACCAGCAGCGCCACGCTCGGCTCGTGCAGCGGCGCGGCGGCGATGTACAGCGAATGGTCGCGCTTGTGCTCCTCGAGCTTGGACGCGTCGTACTTCTGGTTGGCCTTGATGCCCACCGCCTGCGCCGTGCCGGTCTTGCCGATGCTCTTGTACGGCGCACCCATGAAGACCCGCGTCGAGGTGCCTTCCTGGGTCACGCCGTGCATCGCGCGCAGGATCAGTTCGATGTGTTCGCCCTGAAAGGGCAGCGGCTCCAGCGCGTCGCTGGCCACGCGGCGCCGCTCGTGCGTGACCACGTCCTCGATCTCGCGCACCAGCCGGGGCTTGTAGCGCTGCCCGCCCGACGCGAGCGTGGCCATCGCGCTGGCCAGCTGCAGCGGCGTGAAGGCGTTGTAGCCCTGGCCGATGCCCAGCGAGATGGTCTCGCCGGCATACCAGCGCTGCTGCTCCGGACGCTTGTAGTAGCGCCGCTTCCAGTCGGTGGAGGGCAGGATGCCGGTGCCCTCGCTCTCCAGGTCGATGCCGGTCCTGCGGCCGAAGCCCAGCGGCTCCATCTGCTCGGCCATCAGGTTCACGCCCATCTCGTTGGCCAGCGAGTAGTAGTAGACGTTGCTCGACTTGACGATCGAGCGGTACATGTCCACCGGCCCCAGGCCCTTGTCGCCGTGGCTGCGGAAGACGTGGTTGCCGAAGGCGAAGGTGCCGCCGTCCTGGATGACGGTGCTGGCGCTGCGCTTGCCGCTGTTCAGTGCGGCCAGCGCCATGAAGGGCTTGTAGGTCGAGCCCGGCGGGTAGGTGCCGCGCAGCGCGCGGTTCAGCAGCGGCTTGTCGATGCTCTCGTTCAGCTCCTTCCAGCTGTCGACGTCGATGCCGTCGACGAACAGGTTCGGGTCGAAGGTGGGCTTGCTGACGAAGGCCAGCACCTCGCCGTTGCGCGGGTCGATGGCCACCAGCGCGCCGCGGCGGTCGCCGAACAGCTCCTCCACCAGCGCCTGCAGCTTGATGTCCACCGACAGCACCAGCGTGTTGCCCGGTGTCGGCGCGTGGCTGGACAGGCGCCGGATGGCGCGGCCGCCGGCGCTGGTCTCGACGCGCTCGAAGCCGGTCTGCCCGTGCAGCTCGGCCTCGTAGCTCTGCTCCAGGCCGAGCTTGCCGATGTATTCGGTGCCCTTGTAGTTGGCCAGCTGCTCGTCCGGCCAGTCCTCCATCTTCAGCTTCTCGGCCTGGTTGATGCGGCCGATGTAGCCCAGCAGGTGGCTGCCGGTCTCGCCGAGCGGGTAGTTGCGGAACAGCCGCGCCTTGACGTCCACGCCGGGGAAGCGGAAGCGCTGCGCCATGAAGCGCGCCACCTCCTCGTCGCTGAGCTTGGTGCGGATCGGCAGCGATTCGAAGCTCTTGCCTTCGTCCAGCAGCCGCTTGAAGCGGCGCCTGTCGCGCGACGTGATCTCCACCAGCTGCGACAGCGTGTCAATCGTGGCGTCCACGTCGCGCGCCTTGGAAGGCGTGATCTCCAGCGTGTAGGCCGAGTAGTTGGTGGCCAGCACCTCGCCGTGGCGGTCGAGGATGCGGCCGCGGTTGGGCACGATCGGCAGCACCGCGGTGCGGTTGGTCTCGGCCTGTTCCGCCAGGTCCTCGTGGCGCACCACCTGCAGGTAGGCCAGCCGCGCGCCGATCAGCGCAAAGCACACCAGCACGAAGATCACGGCCGCGAGCACCCGGAGCCGGAAGCGGTCCAGCTCTTTCTCGAGGTCCTTCAGCTCGGCCAACGGATCACCCCCGAAAAGCGGCTTCGCCGCACCCCCTCAAGCGGGCCGGGTCCGGACGCGGCGGGTCCAGCGGACCGGTCGCGCCTGACGAGGAGCCTGACCGCAAGGCCAGGCGCGGCCTGCAAGGCCCGCCAGCGGCCCGGCAAAGCCGGCTCCGCGGCGGCCGCTCGAATAGCGCGCGCGCTGCACATCACAGGGGTCGATTCTGATCGGGATCGGGCGGCCGGCGCTGCGGCGCGAGCAGCAATGCGGTAATAACCGGCCAGAGCAGGGCTTCGAACAGCGGCGCGAGCAGCAGTTCCCAGCCCGGGAACATGCCGCCGGCCAACATGCGCACGATCAGCGACACCAGGTGCGCGGCCAGGAACAGCGGCAGCACCTGCACCGCCTGCTCGGCCAGGCCGAACCACAGCAGCCGGCGGTGCGCGCTGATCGCGCCGAAGCTCAGCAGCGTGTAGGCCAGCGCGTGCTGGCCGAGCAGCGCGCCCTCGTGCACGTCCATCAGCAGGCCGAAGACGAAGGCCACGCCCACGCCGACGCGCCGCGGCTGGTGCACGTTCCAGAACACCAGTACCAGCGCCAGAAGGTCCGGCTGCGCCGGGTTGCGCCCCAGCGGCAGCATGTTGAGGCCCAGCGCGACGAGCAGCGTGAGCGCGATGAAGAAGGGGTTGACCGGCAGCAGCAGCTGGCCCGAGCCGCGCGGCATGATCATCGGCGCAGCCCCTTTGCTGGCCTTTCGGGGCGCGACGGCTCTGCCGGCGGCTCCTCGCGCGGCGGCATCTGCAGCCCGATCGGCTCGAGCACGAGCACCTGCCGAACGCCGTCGGCCGAGGCGCTGGGCGCCAGCAGGATGCGCGCGAAGCCCGACTCGGCGCGGCGCTCCACCGCCACCACCTTGGCCACGGCCAGGCCAGGGGGATAGACCGCATCCACGCCGCTGGTCACCAGCAGGTCGCCTTCGCGCACGTCGGCGTTGGCGGCCATGAAGCGCAGCTCCATCGCATCGCCGCCCGATCCGCCGAAGGCGGCGCTGCGCGCCTGGGTGCGTGCATTCAGCACCGGAATGGCGGCATCCTTGTCGATCAGCAGCGTGACCTGGGCGCTCAGCGGGTACACGCGCGTCACCTGGCCGAGCACGCCCTCGGGCCCCAGCACCGGCGAGCCGGGCACGATGCCGTGGGTGGCGCCGCGGTCGATGACCAGCTTGCGCGAGAACGGGTCGGCAGCCTCGTACAGCACTTCGGCCGCCTGGCTGTTCACCGGCAGCGCCGGGCGCATCTCCAGAAGGGCGCGCAAGCGCTGGTTCTCGCTTTCCAGCCGCTCGACACGCGCGGCCCGCTCGGCCTGCTGCGTCAGCTTCTCCTGGGCCGCCTTTTCACTGGCCAGGGCGCTGTTCAGGCCGCGCAGATAGTCGAAGCCGCCCTGCCACAGGTCGACCGGCACCGCCAGCGTGCGCTGCACCGGCAACAGGGCCGTGGCCAACGTGGCCCGCAGCGGTTTGGCAAACTCGAAACGCGTGTCGGCCACCATCAGCAGCAGCGCCAGCGAGGCGAAGAAGGCCAGCTTCGTCAGGGCCGAAGGGCCCTGGCGGAAGAAAGGCGGCGGCGTGCGGTCGATGGTGCCTATCGACATGGCGGCCGCAACCCAGGGGACGGGGCGCTCAGCCCCTCATTCGGAGGTGAAGATGCTGCCCAGGCGATCCATGCGCTCCAGCGCCATCCCGCAGCCGCGCGCCACGCAGGTCAGCGGGTCCTCGGCCACCAGCACCGGCAGACCGGTTTCCTCGGCCAGCAGCCGGTCCAGGTCGCGCAGCAGCGCGCCGCCGCCGGTGAGCATCATGCCGCGCTCGGCGATGTCGGCACCCAGCTCCGGCGGCGTCTGCTCGAGCGCGTTCTTCACCGCGCTGACCATCTGGTTCAGCGGGTCGGTCAGCGCCTCGAGAATCTCGTTGCTGCTGATGGTGAAGCTGCGCGGCACGCCTTCGCTGAGGTTGCGGCCCTTGACCTCGATCTCGCGCACCTCGCTGCCGGGGAAGGCCGAGCCGATCTGCTTCTTGATCAGCTCCGCCGTCGGCTCGCCGATCAGCATCCCGTAGTTGCGGCGGATGTAGTTGATGATCGATTCGTCGAACTTGTCACCGCCGACGCGGATGCTGCCCTTGTAGACCATGCCGCCCAGGCTGATGACGCCGACCTCGGTGGTGCCGCCGCCGATGTCGACGACCATCGAGCCCGAGGCCTCGCTCACCGGCAGGCCGGCGCCGATGGCCGCGGCCATCGGCTCCTCGATCAGGTAGACGTCGGACGCGCCGGCGCCGAGCGCCGATTCGCGGATGGCGCGGCGCTCCACCTGGGTGGAGCCGCAGGGCACGCAGATGATGATGCGCGGGCTGGGCCGCATCATCGAGCGCGGGTGCACCATCTTGATGAACTGCTTGAGCATCTGCTCGGTGACGGTGAAGTCGGCGATGACGCCGTCCTTCATCGGGCGGATGGCCTCGATGTTGCCGGGCACCTTGCCCAGCATGGCCTTGGCCTCGTGGCCGACGGCCTGGATGGTCTTCTTGCCGTGCGGGCCGCCCTCGTGGCGGATGGCCACCACCGAGGGCTCGTCGAGCACGATGCCCTTGTCCCGCACGAAGATCAGCGTGTTGGCGGTACCCAGGTCGATGGCCAGGTCGGTCGAGAAGTAGCGGCGCAGGGAAGCAAACATGTTCAAACGGGGGCGAAAGCCCGGGGCAATGTCAGCGAAAGTGCGCGCTGAACCGCGGCTGCAGCATCGTCTTCAGGCCCCGGAGTGGCATCGGTCGAGGGCGGTGGCGAAAGGATTCAGGCGTCGCAAGCGCAGCGCGGTCTGGGGCTGCGGCACACAGGCCGCCGGGCGGACTGGAGGGTCCTGGATCGGCCTCGCGCTGACGAGCAGCCGAAGCCCCCCAGGGGCACTTGGGGATAACCGTAGATAATACCCCATCGACCCCGGTTTCCCGATGAGGAAACCGCACGCCATGGCGCCCGGGCGGCCGCCGTCGCGGGTCCCTCTTCCAGGCCTTCCCATGTTGCTGACCCCCGAGGACGTGAACCGCATCGCCGTGCTGGCGCGGCTCGACCTGTCGAGCGCCGAGAAGCAGGCGATGCTGGACCAGTTGAACGGCTTTTTCGGCATCGTCGAACGCATGAGCGCCGTCGACACCAGCGGCGTGGAGCCGCTGTACACGCCGCTGTCCGCGGTGCAGAGCGTCTCGCTGCGGCTGCGCGAGGACGTGGTCTCAGAGCGCGACGACCGCGAGCTCAACCAGCGCAGCGCGCCGGCCGTCGCCGACGGCCTGTACCTCGTGCCGAAGGTCGTCGAATGAGCGCGCCGCTGCACGAACTGGGCGTGGCGGGTCTGGCGCGCCAGCTGCAGCTCGGGCAGGTCTCGAGCGTGGAACTCGTGCAACATCTGCTCACGTGTGTTGCGAACAGTGAACAGCTGGGGGCCTTCCTGGTCACCGACCCGCAACACAGCCTGGCGCAGGCGACCGCCGCCGACGCGCGCCGGGCGCGCGGGCCCGTGCCGGCGCTGACTGGCGTGCCGATCGCGCACAAGGACATCTTCGTCACCCGCGGCCTGCCCTCCACCGCCGGCTCGAAGATGCTCGCGGGTTATGCCAGCCCCTTCGACGCCACGGTGGTGGCGCGGCTGGGCGAGGGCGAAGGCGAGCACGCGCCCGGCGCCGGCATGGTCACGCTGGGCAAGCTGAACTGCGACGAATTCGCCATGGGCTCGGACAACGAGAACTCGGCCTTCGGCCCGGTGCGCAACCCGTGGGATGCGCAGCGCGTGCCCGGTGGCTCCTCCGGCGGCTCGGCCGCCGCCGTGGCCGCAAGGCTGGTACCGGCGGCCACCGGCACCGACACCGGCGGGTCGATCCGCCAACCGGCGAGCTTCTGCGGCGTGACCGGCATCAAGCCGACCTACGGCGTGTGCTCGCGCTACGGCATGATCGCCTTCGCCTCCAGCCTGGACCAGGCCGGGCCGCTGGCGCGCAGCGCCGAGGATTGCGCGCTGCTGCTCTCGGCGATGGGCGGCTTCGACCCGCGCGATTCGACCAGCGCCGAGCGGCCCGCACAGGACTACCACGCGCTGATGCTGCGGCCGCGCGAGGAGGCCACGGCGGCCCAGCCGCTGCGCGGCCTGCGCGTCGGGCTGCCGCGCGAATTCTTCCCGGATGCGCTGTCCGGCGACGTCGAAGCCGCGGTGCGCGCCGCGCTGGCCGAGCTGGAAAGGCTGGGCGCGACGCTGGTCGACGTGAGCCTGCCGCGCACCGAGCTGTCGATCCCGGTGTACTACATCATCGCGCCGGCCGAGGCCAGCTCGAACCTGTCGCGCTTCGACGGCGTGCGCTACGGCCACCGCGCCGCCGAGTATCGCGACCTGCGCCACATGTACGAGCGCAGCCGCGCCGAAGGCTTCGGGCCCGAGGTCAAGCGCCGCATCATGATCGGCACCTACGTGCTCAGCCACGGCTACTACGACGCCTACTACCTGCAGGCGCAGAAGCTGCGGCGCATGATCGCCGACGACTTCCAGGCCTGCTTCCAGGACTGCGACCTGATCGCCGGTCCGGTGGCACCGACGGTGGCCTGGAGGCTGGGCGAGAAGCACGAAGACCCGGTGCAAGCTTATCTGGCCGACATCTTCACGCTGCCCGCCAGCCTGGCCGGGCTGCCCGGCATGAGCGTGCCGGCCGGTTTCGGCCACGGCGGCCTGCCGGTGGGCCTGCAGCTGATCGGCAACTACTTCGAGGAGGGCCAGCTGCTGCATGCGGCGCATGCGCTGCAGTTGGCCACCGATTTCCACCTGCACGCGCCGGCCGGCGCTTCCGGGGCATGAACGGGCCAGCGCTGATCCGCGGCTTCGAGGTCGTCATCGGCCTGGAAACCCATGCCCAGCTGTCCACGCGCAGCAAGATCTTCTCCGGCGCATCGACTCAGTTCGGCGCCGCGCCCAACACGCAGGCCTGCGCGGTGGATCTGGCGCTGCCCGGCACGCTGCCGGTGCTGAACCGCGGTGCGGTGGAGCGCGCCATCCGCTTTGGCCTGGCGGTGCAGGCCAAGGTGGCGCCGCTGTCAATCTTCGCGCGCAAGAACTACTTCTACCCGGACCTGCCCAAGGGCTACCAGATCAGCCAGTACGAGATCCCGGTGGTGCAGGGCGGCCATTTGGACATCCGCGTCGGCGAGCAGACCAAGCGCATCCGCCTGACGCGTGCGCACCTCGAGGAAGACGCGGGCAAGTCACTGCACGAGGACTATGCCGGCCAGACCGGCATCGACCTGAACCGCGCCGGCACGCCGCTGTTGGAGATCGTGTCCGAGCCCGACATGCGCAGCAGCGCCGAAGCGGTGGAATACGCCAAGGCGCTGCACGCGCTGGTGGTGTGGTTGGGCGTGTGCGACGGCAACATGCAGGAAGGCAGCTTCCGCTGTGACGCCAACGTCTCGGTGCGCCGCCCGGGCGGGCCGCTGGGCACGCGCCGCGAGGTGAAGAACCTGAACAGCTTCCGCTTCCTGCAGCAGGCCATCGACTTCGAGGTGCAGTGGCAGATCGACCGCATCGAGGACGGGCTGCCGATCGAGCAGGCCACGGTGCTGTTCGACCCGGACAGCGGCGAGACGCGCGCCATGCGCAGCAAGGAAGACGCGCACGACTACCGCTACTTCCCGGACCCGGACCTGCCGCCGCTGCTGATCGCGCCGGAATGGGTCGAGCGCGTGCGCGTCGAGATGCCGGAACTGCCGGGCGCGATGGCCGAGCACTTCCAGCGCGCCGACGGCCTGCCGGCCTACGACGCGGCGATGATGACCCAGAGCCTGCCCTTCGCGCGCACCTACGAGGCGTTGCGCGATGCCTGCGTCCAGCCGAAGCTGGCGGCCAACTGGCTGATGGGCGAGGTCAGCAAGCGGCTCAATGCCGAATCGCTCGACATCACCGAACTGCCGGTGCCGGTGGCGGCCCTGGCAGCGCTGATCGGCCGCGTCGTCGACGGCACCGTATCGAACAACGGCGCGCGCCAGGTGTTCGATGCCTTGTGGGCCGCCCGCGGCGGCGACGTGGACGCGCTGATCGAGGCCAAGGGCCTGAAGCAGATGAGCGACGTCGGCGCGCTGGAAGCCATCGTCGACGAGGTGCTCGCCGCCAACGCCCGGTCGGTCGAGGAATACCGCGCCGGCAAGGACAAGGCCTTCAACGCGCTGGTCGGCCAGGTGATGAAGGCGAGCAAGGGCAAGGCCAATCCGGCCCAGGCGAACGAACTGCTCAGGCGCAAGCTGGGCTGATCAACGCAGCGTCGAGGGCTTCAGGTTCGATACGCCGGCCGCCACGGGCGTGGTCGTCGTCTGTGTCTGGATCGGCCCCAGCGATCCCGGCGCCGCACCGGCCCAGAGCAGCTTCAGCCGTGCCAGTTCGGCGTCGTAGAGATGGTTCACCCGCTCCAGCTCGGTCTGCTGGTTGACCGCGGCCTCGCGCTGCGCGGTAGTGGCGGCATCGTTGGCATCCAGTTGCATGCGCAGTTTGGCAGGCAGCGACTTGCCGGCGTAGAACTCGGCCTCGGAGAGCAGGGGCTTGCGTTCGGCCTCCAGCACCTTGAGCCGCGCGTCGGTGGCCTTCATCGCAGCGCGCACCGTGTCCAGCGCTGATTCGCGGGCCTTCTGGTGGGGCAGCTCGGTCGGGTAGCGCTGCAGAAGGTTGCGGTCACGGCGCACCGCCTCGGCCTGCGCCGCGCGCGCCTCGGCAAGCTTGCGCTCCTTGGCCTCCTTCGCCGCCAACTCGTCTGCAGTGAGCGTGGGCGGAACCACGGCCTTGAGCGAGCCGTCCTTGTTGAGTACGCGCTGCTCCCTGGCGGCGCAGCTCGCAATCGGCCGGTCCGAGGTGATCTTGCGGCCCTGGTCGTCGATGCAGGTGTAGATGCTGATGCTGCTGGGCGGCGATCCGGCTCCCTGCGCATGCGCCACCTGCAGTGCAGCAGCCAGCAGCAGCGTTGCGATGGGCAGTCGGACCAGCAGGGACATTCAGACTCCGTATCGATCCCGGTAGCGTTGCACCGGTTGGGCAAAGACCTGCAGTGCAGGATCCTCGGTGGATTTCAGATATTGCAGCAAGTCGTTCAGTGTCGCAATCGAGGCCACGGGCAGTTGCAGGTTGGTCGTGACGTACTGCACCGCCGACCAGTCCATATCCTTATCGCCCTCGGTGGCGCGTTCTTGACGGTCCAAAGCGATCAATACGCCACAGGGACGCGCGCCGGCGGCCTGCAGCAGGCGCACCGACTCTCGCACCGAGGTGCCGGCCGAGATGACGTCGTCGACGATCAGCACGCGCCCGGCCACCGGCGCGCCGACCAGCACGCCGCCTTCGCCGTGGTCCTTGGCTTCCTTGCGGTTGTAGGCGAAGGGCACGTTGCGGCCCAGGCGCGCCAGCTCCACTGCCACCGCCGAAGCCAGCGTGATGCCCTTGTAGGCCGGGCCGAACAGCATGTCGAAGGCCAGGCCCGAATCCAGCAGGCGGCGTGAATAGAATTCGCCGAGACGGCCGAGCTTCTCGCCGTCGTTGAACAGGCCGGCGTTGAAGAAGTACGGCGACAGCCTGCCGGCCTTGGTCTTGAACTCCCCGAAGCGCAGCACGCCGCAGCGCACCGCGAAATGCACGAAGTCCCGAGCCAGGGCTTCGGACGGCGGCGGCATGCTCATGAGAAAGGTCCTCGGTGTTCCGCCTCGTCTCACTGAACCTGAACGGCATCCGTTCGGCCGCCAGCAAGGGCTTCGTCGAGTGGGCGCAGGGGTTGGGAGCCGATTGTATGGGGGTGCAGGAGGTGCGCGCCCAGCAGGCCGACGTGGCCGGCAGGTACGACCGGCTGGGCCCGCTGCAGGGCCATTTCCACTTCGCCGAGCGCAAGGGTTACGCCGGCGTGGGGCTATATTCCCACAAGGAACCCAGCGATGTGAGCGCTGGCTTTGGTGACCAGGAATTCGATGCCGAAGGTCGCTGGGTCGAGCTGCGCTACGACACGCCGAAGCGGCGCTTGAGCATCGTCAGCTGCTACTTCCCCAGCGGCTCCAGC
>Ga0209391_10000553_pt1 | contig 17874 bp, 12 predicted proteins | sample PPLLak3March2015_FD_187246 | JGI IMG/M metagenome (GOLD analysis project Ga0209391, IMG submission 187246) | Freshwater sediment microbial communities from Prairie Pothole Lake near Jamestown, North Dakota, USA - PPLs Lake P7 Core (1) Depth... | ecosystem: Environmental > Aquatic > Freshwater >...
CAGCAAGACGTACGTGGGGCCAGCCGGCAACCCCGAGTTCAATGAGCGCATCGTCGCGCTGGCCCTGGGCCCGCAGGGCGCTGCGCTGCAGGAGCGCACGGCCACCATCCAGACGGTGGGCGGTTGCGGTGCGTTGCGCATGGGTGCCGAGCTGCTGCACGTTGCGGCCCCCAGCACGGTAGTGCACGTCAGCGACCCGACCTGGGCCAACCACGAGCCGTTGCTCGGCAACTCCGGCCTCGCGCTGGCGCGTTATCCCTATTACGACGCACCTCGCCGCGCGGTGGCGTTCGAGCAGATGCTCGAGCACCTCGGTCGTCTGCCGGCAGGCGAGGTCGTGCTGTTGCATGCCTGCTGCCACAACCCGACCGGCGTGGATCTCGACCCGGCGCAATGGAACGCGGTCGCCGACGTGCTCGAGCGGCGCGGGCTGGTGCCGTTCGTGGACCTCGCCTACCAGGGCTTCGGCGATGACCCGGAGACCGACGCTGCCGGGCTGCGGCTGCTCGCGGGTCGCCTGCCGAACCTGCTGCTCGCGATCTCGTGCTCGAAGAACTTCGGCCTGTACCGGGAGCGTGCGGGCGCCCTGGCCGTGATCGCACCGGACGCTGCCACGGCGCGGGTGATCGCCACCCACCAGGCGCGCATCGGCCGGCGCATGTACTCGATGCCTCCAGACCATGGGGCGGCCGTCGCCGCGCGCGTGCTCGGGGACGACGACCTGCGGCAGCGGTGGCGCTCGGAACTCGCCGCCATGGTCGCGCGCATCAAGTCGCTGCGCGCGCTGCTGGCCGGGCGCCTCGCGGCCCGCCGTCCCGATCGCGATTTCGGCTGGCTCACGCAGCAGCGCGGCATGTTCTCGCTGCTCGGCCTCGCGCCGGCGGCGGTGGCGGCGCTCGCCGGCGAGGAGCACGTCTATACGCCGCCGGACGGGCGCATCAACCTCGCCGGCGTCAGCGACACCAACGTCGACCGCGTCGCCGACGCGATCGTGCGGGTGCTCGAGCGGACCTGAAGCCCGGCGCGCGCCGCGGACTAGCAGGCACGCATCCCTTGCTATAGAATCCGCGCCTCGGGAAACCCCGGGTCCGCGCTAAGTCGTTGATCCGACGGTGCCCCGGCCGAGCAGGCGGGCCCGAAGGTTCGGGGGTTCGCCGCTGCGGCGGGAGATTCGCCAGAGAAATCCCCCGAGTGGGGATTTTTCATTTGCGGGGACCGGTGCCGAGGGGCCCGTCCAGCGCGAAGGAACGAATGGGCCGCCGGCCCATTTTTTGTTTCTGGCAGCGGGAGGGACGCTTTCGATGCTCAGGGACGCCTTGGCGGCGCTGCTCGCGCCGCTGGTCGAGGGGCTCGGATACGAGTTGTGGGAGCTGGAGTACGCGCCGGGGCGCGGCAACGGCTTCCTGCGCCTGTACATCGACGCGCCGGCCGGCATCACGCTCGACGACTGCGAGCGGGTGAGCCGCGCGGTGAGCGAGGTGCTCGACGCCGAGGACCCCGTGCCGGGGCAGTACACGCTCGAGGTGTCCTCGCCCGGGCTCGAACGGCCGCTGCGGACCGAGGCGCAGTTCGCGCGCTATGTCGGCGCGACGGTGTCGGTCGAAATGGCGCAGCCGCTCGAAGGGCGGCGCAAGTTCAAGGGCGCGCTGGCCGCGGCCGGCGCGGGCACGGTGATGGTGGACATGGACGGCAGGCGCTGGGCGCTGCCGGTGGCTGGCATACGCAAGGCGCACCTGGCGCCGGAAGCTTGATCCCCGCGCAGCGGGAGGACGCGAGATGAACAAAGAAATCCTGATGGTCGTGGACGCGGTCTCCAACGAGAAGGGCGTCGACAAGGAAGTCATCTTCGAGGCGCTCGAAGCCGCGCTCGCGTCCGCCACGCGCAAGAAGTACGGCGAGGAAATCGACGTGCGCGTCGCGATCAACCGCAAGACGGGGGACTACGACACGTTCCGCCGCTGGAAGGTGTTTGCCGACGATTCCACCGAGCTCGAGTTCCCGGACAAGGAGCTGCGCTTCGAGGACGCGCTCGACATGGAGCCCGACGCCGAGATCGGCGGTTACGTCGAGACGCCGCTCGAGTCGGTCGCGTTCGGCCGCATCGCCGCGCAGACCGCCAAGCAGGTCATCGTGCAGAAGGTGCGCGAGGCCGAGCGCGCCCAGGTGGTAGAGCAGTACCAGGCCCGCATCGGCACGCTGGTGTCGGGCATCGTCAAGCGCGTGGACCGCAACGGCATATTCGTCGACCTCGGCGGCAACGCCGAGGGCTTCATCCCGCGCGAGTCGATGATCCCGCGCGAGCCGGTGCGCACCCAGGACCGCATCAAGGCCTTCCTCAAGGACGTGCGCACCGAGCCGCGCGGCCCGCAGCTGTTCCTGAGCCGCACCGCTCCCGAGTTCCTGATCGAGTTGTTCAAGCTCGAGGTGCCCGAGGTGGGCCAGGGCCTGATCAACATCCTCGGCGCCGCGCGCGACTCGGGCGCCCGCGCCAAGATCGCGGTGCGCTCCAACGACCCGCGCATCGATCCGGTCGGCGCCTGCGTCGGCATGCGCGGCTCGCGCGTGCAGGCGGTGTCGAACGAGATCGCCGGCGAGCGCGTCGACATCATCCCGTTCGACGACAACCCGGCGCAGTTCGTGATCAACGCCATGGCCCCGGCCGAGGTGAGCTCGATCGTCGTCGACGAGGAAGCGCACAGCATGGACATCGCCGTGGCGGAGGAGAAGCTGTCGCAGGCGATCGGCCGCGGCGGCCAGAACATCCGGCTCGCGAGCGAGCTCACCGGCTGGCGCCTCAACATCATGAGCGAGCAGGCCGCGGAGGAGAAGAGCGAGGCCGAGCAGCGCACGCTGCGCGAGCTGTTCATGAAGCAGCTCGACGTCGACGAGGACGTGGCCGCGATCCTGGTGGGCGAGGGCTTCTCGAGCATCGAGGAGATCGCCTACGTGCCGCAGTCGGAGCTGGTCGGCATCGAGGAGTTCGACGAGGGCATCGTGCAGGAGCTGCGCAACCGCGCCCGCGACGTGCTGCTCACGCAGGCCATCGCGAGCGAAGAGACGATCGAGGGAGCCGCGCCGAGCGACGACCTGCTCGACGTCGAGGGCATGGACGACGAACTCGCCGCCGAGCTCGCGCGCCACGGCATCCACACGCGCGAGGAGCTCGCCGAGCAGGCCGTCGACGACCTCGCCGAGATCCCCAACCTCGACCCGCAGCGCGCCGGCGAGCTGATTCTCGCCGCGCGCAAGCACTGGTTCGAGCAGGCCGAGCAGGCCTGACCGGAGGTCCCCATGGCGGAAGTCACAGTCAGCCAGTTTGCCGAGGTGCTCAAGGTCCCCGTGGACCGGCTGCTCCTGCAGCTCGACGAGGCCGGCATCAAGGTGCAGAGCGCCGACGACATCATCAGCGACGAGGCCAAGATGGAGTTGCTCACGCACCTGCGCCGCGCGCACGGTCGCGTCGAGGACGCCGCCGCGCCGCGCAAGATCACCCTGAAGCGCAAGGCTCAGGAGCAGATCAAGGTCGCCTCGGTGCAGGGCCGCGCCCGCACGGTCAATGTCGAGGTGCGCGCCAAGAAGACCTACCTGAACCGCACGGTGCTCGAGGAAGAGCAGCGCCAGCGGCAGGAGGAGATCGACCGTGTGCGCCATGCCGAGGAGGCGCAACGCCTCGAGGCGGAGCGCCGCGAAAACGAGCAGCGCGACGCCGAGCGCCGCGAGCGCGAGCGGATCGAGACCGAGGAGCGTCGCCGCGTCGACGCCGAGGCGCGGACGCTTGCCGAGGCCGAGGAGGCCCGCCAGGCCGAGCAGCGCGAGCGCGAGCGCACCGAGCGTGAACGGGCCGACGGCGAGCGCCGCGTGGCGGAGCCGCCCAAGCCTGCCGCCCCGCCGCGCGTCCGCGCACCCGAGCCCGCCGTGGAGCGCAAGGGCGCCCCCACCAAGTACGGTCGCCAGGAGCTGCACGTCACTTCGGATGCCAGCGCCCGCTTCAAGAAGAAGCAGATGCAGAGCCGCAGCCGGCGCCACGTGTCGGTAAGCGTCGAGTCGCGCGGCGGCGTGTTCGCGCAGCCGACGGCCCCCGTCAAGCGCGACGTGCAGCTGCCCGAAACGATCACGGTCGGCGAGCTGGCGAACCGCATGGCGGTCAAGGCCAACGAGGTCATCAAGACGATGATGAAGATGGGCGTGATGGCCACCATCAACCAGCCCATCGACCAGGACACCGCGCAGCTGGTGGTCGAGGAGTTCGGCCATACGGCCGTGCGCCTCAAGGAAGACGCGCTCGAGGACCAGATCAAGGCGCAGGGCGGCGAGCTCGAGGCGCTGCCGCGGCCGCCGGTCGTGACCATCATGGGCCACGTCGACCATGGCAAGACCTCGCTGCTCGACTACATCCGCCGCACCAAGGTCGCGGCGGGCGAGGCGGGCGGCATCACCCAGCATATCGGCGCCTACCAGGTGGAGACGCCGAAGGGCCTGATCACCTTCATCGACACTCCGGGCCACGCGGCGTTCACCGCGATGCGTGCCCGCGGCGCGCACGTCACCGACATCGTCGTGCTGGTGGTCGCTGCCGACGACGGCGTCATGCCGCAGACGATCGAGGCGGTCCAGCACGCGCGCGCCGCCAAGGTGGCGCTGGTCGTCGCGGTCAACAAGGTCGACAAGTACGGGGCCGAGCCCGACCGGGTGCGCAACGAGCTGCTGAAGCAGGAGGTCGTGCCGGAGGAACTCGGCGGCGACACGATGTTCATCAACGTGTCGGCCCACACTGGCGAGGGCATCGACAAGCTGCTCGAGTCCATCCTGCTGCAGGCCGAGGTGCTCGACCTCAAGGCGCCGCAGGAAGGCCCCGCCGTGGGCGTGGTGCTCGAGTCCAGCATCGAGAAGGGTCGTGGCGCCGTCGCCACGGTGCTCGTGAAGCGCGGCACGCTGCGCGCGGGCGACCCGATCATCGCCGGCCAGGAGTTCGGCCGCGTGCGCGCCATGTTCGACGCGGCGGGCAAGCAGGTGCTGGCGGCGGGACCGTCGCTGCCGGTCGCGGTGCTGGGCCTGTCGAACGCCCCGAACGCGGGCGACGACCTGATGGCGGTGGAAAGTGAACGCAAGGCGCGCGAAGTCGCGCTCTATCGCCAGGGCAAGTACCGCGACGTCCGTCTCGCCAGTGCGGCGAAGAAGTCCGAGGACGTGTTCACGGCGATGGCGGAGGCGGCCGGCCAGAACATCCAGGTGATCGTCAAGGCGGACGTGCAGGGCAGCGCCGAGGCGCTGCGCGACGCGCTCTCCAAGCTCGGCACCGACGAGGTGGGCGTCAAGGTCATCGCGAGCGGCGTCGGCGGCATCACCGAGTCGGACGTGACGCTGGCCGCGGCCTCCCGGGCCCGCATCATCGGCTTCAACGTGCGCGCCGATGCGGCGGCCCGTGCGGCGCTCAAGGACAACGGCGTCGAGGTCAACTACTACAGCATCATTTACGAGGCGATCGACGACATCAAGCAGGCCGTGTCCGGCATGCTCAAGCCGGAGGTCAAGGAGCAGATCGTCGGCCTCGCCGAGGTGCGCGAGGTGTTCCGCTCCAGCAAGTTCGGCACGGTCGCCGGCTGCCTGGTGGTCGAGGGCGTCATCAAGCGCGGCAACCCGGTGCGCGTGCTGCGCGACCACGTGGTCATCCACCAGGGCGAGCTCGACTCGCTGCGCCGCTTCAAGGACGACGTGGGCGAGGTGCGCGCCGGTACCGAGTGCGGCATCGGCGTCGTGAAGTACAACGACATCCGCACCGGCGACCAGATCGAGTGCTTCGCCCGTGTCGAGGTGGCGCGCAGCGCCTGAGGCCACGATGCCGCGTGAGATCCCCAGGGCGCATCGCGTCGCCGAGCAGGTGCAGCGGACCCTCGCCGAGCTGCTGCGGCGCGAGGTACGCGATCCGCGCCTCAAGCCGGTGACCATCACGCACGTGAAGATGTCGCACGACCTGTCGCACGCCTGGGTGCACTTCGAGCTGCTCACCGGCGACTCGCACGACCCGCTGCAGCAGGAGATCCTCGACGAGGCCGCGGGCTACCTGCGCGGGCCGCTCGGGCGCGCGCTGCGGCTGCGCATCGCGCCGCACATCCATTTCCAGCCCGACGTCGAGCTCGAGCGCGGCCACCGCCTCGATGACCTGATCACCCTCGCCGTGCGCGAGGATGCCGCGCGCCAAGGCGACGCTGCGCCGGAAGGCGCGCCAGGCGACGACGAAACCAAGTGACCGCGGCCACGACCGCCACTGGCGCGGGCAACCGTCCGCGCTGGCGGGACCTGGACGGCATCGTGCTGCTCGACAAGCCGACGGCGCTGGGCTCGACACCCGCGCTGCAGCGCGTGCGGCGCCTGCTGCGCGCCGCGAAGGCCGGCCACGCCGGCACCCTCGATCCCATGGCCACCGGCATGCTGCCGCTGTGCTTCGGCCAGGCGACCAAGGCCTGCGGGCAGCTGCTTGGCTCGGCCAAGGCGTATCGGGCCCGGCTCGTGCTCGGCAACGCCACCGATACCGGCGATGCGGACGGCCAGCCGGTGCGTTCCGCGCCGGTCCCGGCACCCGACCTCGCGCGGCTCGGCGCCGTGCTGGCCGGCCTCACTGGCAGCCGTGACCAGCTGCCGCCGATGTATTCGGCACTGAAACGCGACGGCCGGCCGCTGTACGAACTGGCGCGTCGCGGCGAGGTGGTGGAGCGCGCGCCACGCCGCATCACCATCCAGCGCCTGGCGGTGCTGTCCTGGCAGGACGGCTGCATCGAGTTCGAGGTGGACTGCTCCAAGGGCACCTACGTGCGCGTGCTCGGCGAGGAGATCGCGGCCGGGCTCGCCACCGAGGGGCACCTCGGTGCGTTGCGCCGCCTGTGGGTCGAGCCGTTCGCGCCCGGGGCAATGGTGTCGCTCGAGGCCGTCGAGGCCTGGGCCGCGCAAGGCCCCGCCGATGACCAGCGTCCCGACTGGCTGCTGCCGGTCGATGCCGCGTTTCCGGCGCTGCCGCGCATCGACCTCGACTTGCAGTCGAGCCTGCACCTGCGGCAGGGGCGAGTGCTGCCGCTCGCGATCCCGGGCGAGGCTTTGCAGGGACGCGCCTACGACGTGTCGGGCCACTTCCTGGGCCTGGTCGAAGCCGCGCCGGGCGGTGGCCTGCGCGTCGCCCGGCTGTTCGTATCCGGTGCCTCCGGCACCTCAGCCGAAACGGCTTGAGAAATCATCGCCTTGCAGTTTAGAATGCGCGGCTCACACCAAGGTTAAGCAGGTCGAGGATTCCTTACGATGGCACTGTCCACCGAGCGCAAGGCGGAGATCGTCAGCGGCCACAGCCGCGGCAGCAACGACACGGGTTCGTCCGAAGTCCAGATCGCGCTGCTCTCCGCACGCATCAACGACCTGAGCGAGCACTTCAACGTGCACAAGAGCGACCACTCTTCGCGCCGCGGGCTGCTCAAGCTCGTGACCCAGCGCCGCAAGCTGCTCGACTTCCTGAAGGGCACCGACCTGGCGCGCTATCAGGCTGTCGTAAGCAAGCTCGGCTTGCGCCGCTGACCACTTCCTCCGGCCCGCCTTGCGGGCCGGATTCGTTTCTGCCTCCCACAAAGCTTCAGCAGCACTGGACACAACCGTGACCGTCCACAAGAAAACCTTTCAGTACGGCCCGCACATCGTCACGCTCGAGACTGGCCGCATGGCCCGGCAGGCGGGCGGCGCGGTGCTCGTCTCCATGGGCGACACCTCGGTGCTCGTCACGGCCGTGGCCCGCAAGGCGGCCGACGCCAACAAGGACTTCTTCCCGCTCACGGTCAACTACGTCGAGAAGACGTACGCGGCCGGCCGCATCCCCGGCGGCTTCTTCAAGCGCGAAGGGCGTCCCACCGAGAAGGAGACGCTGACCTCGCGCCTCATCGACCGCCCGATCCGGCCGCTGTTCCCCGAGGGCTTCTTCAACGAAGTCCAGGTGGTCGCGACCGTCGTGTCGCTCGACCCCGACATCGACTCCGACATTCCGGCGCTGCTGGGTGCGTCGGCGGCGCTGGCCATTTCCGGCATCCCGTTCCGCGGCCCGATCGCCGCTGCCAAGGTCGGCTACCGTGACGGCCAGTACCTGCTGAACCCGACCGTCAAGGACCTGCAGACCTCGCAGCTCGACCTCGTCGTGGCCGGCACGGCCGACGCGGTGCTGATGGTCGAGTCGCAGGCGCAGATGCTCTCCGAGGCGGTGATGCTCGGCGCCGTGGTGTTCGGCCACGAGCAGATGCAGGTCGCCATCAAGGCGATCAAGGAACTCGCTGCGGAGGCCGGCAAGCCGGCCTGGGACTGGACGCCGGCCGCCGTGCCCGCGGAACTGGTAACCGCCGTGGCTGCGCACGCTGAAGCCGCACTGGGCGAGGCGTACAAGATCACCGACAAGCAGACGCGCTATGCGCGCGTCGGCGAAATCAAGAAAGCCACCATCGAGGCGCTGGCCGGCGGCGAGTCGCCGAAGTTCGACGCCCGCAAGGTGAATGACCAGCTCGGCATGCTCGAGTACAACCTCGTGCGCCGCCGCATCCTCGCCGGCGAGCCGCGCATCGACGGCCGCGACATGAACACGGTGCGCCAGATCACCGTGCAGACCGGTGTGCTGCCGCGCACCCACGGCTCGGCGCTGTTCACCCGCGGTGAGACGCAGGCGCTGGTCACCACCACGCTCGGCACCGGCCGCGACGCGCAGCTGATCGATGCCCTGATCGGCGAACGCAAAGAGCCGTTCATGCTGCACTACAACTTCCCGCCGTTCTGCGTCGGCGAGACGGGCATGATGGGCTCGCCGAAGCGCCGCGAGATCGGCCATGGCAACCTCGCGCGACGCGGCGTCATCGCCGTGATGCCGGACATGGCCACCTTCCCGTACGTGATCCGCGTGGTGTCCGAGATCCTCGAGTCGAACGGCTCGAGCTCAATGGCGTCCGTGTGCGGCACCAGCCTCGCGCTGATGGACGCCGGCGTGCCGATCAAGGCGCCGGTCGCCGGCATCGCGATGGGCCTGGTGCTCGAGGAAGGCAAGTTCGAGGTGCTGACCGACATCCTGGGCGACGAGGACCACCTCGGCGACATGGACTTCAAGGTCGCCGGCACGGTGGACGGCGTCACCGCGCTGCAGATGGACATCAAGATCGAGGGCATCACCCGCGAAATCATGCAGGTCGCCCTCGAGCGTGCGCACAAGGCCCGCCTGCACATCCTCGGCGAGATGAACAAGGTGATCGCGGCCGCGCGTCCGCAGATGTCGGAGTGGGCGCCGACGATCATCACGATCAAGATCGACCCGGAGAAGATCCGCGAGGTCATCGGCAAGGGCGGCGCGGTGATCCGCGCCATCACCGAGGAGACCGGCACGACGATCGACATCGACAACGACGGCACGGTCAAGATCGCCTCGGTGAACGGTGCCGCAGGCCGCGAGGCGCTGCGCCGCGTCGAGCTGATCGTCTCCGACGTCGAAGTCGGTGCGATCTACGAGGGCAAGGTCGTGCGCCTGATGGATTTCGGCGCGTTCGTGCAGATCCTGCCCGGCAAGGACGGCCTGGTGCACATCTCGCAGATCAGCGATGAGCGCGTGGAGCGCGTCAGCGACAAGCTCAAGGAAGGCGACGTGGTGCGCGTCAAGGTGCTCGAGGTCGACCGCCAGGGCCGCGTGCGGCTTTCGATGCGCGACGTCGACGCCTGAGCGGAAGCGGAAGCGGATAGCGGATAGCGGATAGTAAGAGGGGCCAGCATTGCTGGCCCTTCTTCTTTCCGACTATCCGCTATCCGCTATTCACTCCTTCTCCCGCTCGTCCCGTGCGAACGGACGGGTAATGCGCGAGAACACTTCTTCCTGCAGCGCCTTCCAGCGCTGGTAGTTCTTCTGCGCCACGCTGGTGACGGTCTCGAGCGGGTCGATGCCGACCACGTTCTTGAAGCGCTCGCGCAGCTCGCGCTGCTCCTTCGCGAACAGCTGGATGCTCTCGTCGAGGTAGCGGCCCACGAAGTCCTGCAGGCCGCTGCCATAGCTGCGGATCACCTGCGCGAGGAAGTCGCGGCTCATCAGTGATTCGCCGGCACCTTCCTGCTCGGCGATCACCTGCAGCAGGATGCTGCGCGTAATGTCCTGCTGGGTCTTGCGATCCAGCACCACGAAGTCGACGCGCTCGACGACCAGCCGGCGGATGTCCGCCAGCGTCACGTAGCGGCTCTCGACCGTGTCGTACAGGCGCCGGTTCGGGTACTTGCGGATCACGCGCTGGGCAGCGCCTTTCGGCGAGTCCGCCGCGGCAGAGCTGCGGGATTTGCGGGTCGACTTGGGCTTGGCGGTCATTCGGCGTTCCCTCTTGGTGCCGGCACGCCCCACGCGTGCGTCACTGTGTCCGTCGTCACCCCGGCGCAGCACTGCGGGCGCCAATGGCTGATGGCCCACCGCCACACCTCGTCGAGCGACGCTCGCCCGAGGTCGGCCGGCGGAGCCTGGCGCAGGAAGCCCAGCGCGGCGACGAGCTGCGCCGCCGGCGACGAACGCGACAGGGCCGGCGCGTCTTCGGACTTCGAGAGCTTAAGCCCCGTCATACCTACTGCAATGGGTAAATGCATGTATGCCGGGCGTGGAAGCCGAAGTGCGTCCTGCAGCACGATCTGGCGAGCGGTGCTGCCGAGCAGGTCGGCGCCTCGCACCACGTCCGTGATGCCTTGCTCCGCATCATCGACGACCACGGCCAGCTGGTAGGCGTACGGCCCGTCGCGGCGCTTCAGCACGAAGTCGCCCACCGTGCGCGCCACATTGGTCCGCTGCAATCCCTGGACCTGGTCCACGTACTCAACGTCGCAATCGGGTGCCCGCAGGCGCAGGGTTGGTCGCGGCGGATCCATCTCGGTCCGGGCCGGGCACCCTGGCGGGTGGAACAGTTCGTCGCCCGGCGCCCGATGCTGGTTTTCCGGCAGCGCCGTGAGCTGGGCACGGGTACAAAAGCAAGTTCGCAGCGCACCGCATTCCGCCAGCCGGGCGAGGGCGGCTTCATAGGCGTCGGCGCGGGTGCTCTGTCGCAGCACGGGCCCGTCCCAGTGCAGGCCGAGGTGCTCGAGCGTGCGCAGGATGTCCTCGGCGGCACCGGGTCGTTCGCGCGGCGGATCGAGGTCCTCGATGCGGACCAGCCAGGTGCCACCGTAGGCGCGGGCGTCGAGAAAACTGCCGACGGCCGCGACCAGGGAACCGAAATGGAGCGGCCCGCTCGGAGTGGGGGCAAAACGCCCGCGGTAGCCGCGGCCGTGATCAGCGGTACCAGTCGTCGCGGTCGCCGAACTGCTTTTCGCGTCGCTCACGCCGTTCCTGGGCCTCGACGCTCAGCGTCGCCACGGGACGCGCCTCGAGGCGCTTCACGCCGATCGGCTCGCCCGTCTCGAGGCAGAAGCCGTAGGAGCCGTCTTCGATGCGCTTCAGCGCCTCGTCGATCTTGCGGATCAGCTTGCGCTCACGGTCGCGGGTGCGCAGCTCGAGGCTGAACTCGGACTCCTGCGTGGCGCGGTCGTTCGGGTCGGGAAAGTTGGCCGCCTCGTCCTTCATGTGCAGCATGGTGCGGTCGACTTCCTGCATCAGGTCCTGTTTCCACAGCGACAGGATGTGGCGGAAGTGCTCGAGCTGCTCCTTGCTCATGTACTCCTCGCCCTTGCGCTGCACGTACGGCTGTACGTTGCGCGGTCCGGCGAGCAGGCTGGCGCCGGCGTCGTAAGCGTCGGCGGCCGAGTCGCTGGACCTGGGCGGCGGGGCGGCGGGGCGCTTCGCGATCGTGGGAGCGGGCCTGGCGGCGGCCGGCTTGCTCGCCGGCCGGGCAGCCGGCGGCGGGGCGTGGCCCTTCGCCACGGCCTTGACAGGCGCCTTCGTGGCAGCCTTGGCGACGCTCGGCTTGGCGGGCTTGACGGACGACCGGGCGGCGGCCTTCGCGGCAGGCTGGGCCGCCGGCTTGGCGGCGGCCTTCGCAGAAACTGTCTTCTTGGCCTTGGACGCCTTGGCAGACGGTTTCTTCACGGGCATTGCAGACTCCGGGGACACATCGAAGGACGCGGGATTATACAGACCGAGCGCCCGCGGTCTACCCATTCCGGCGGGACGGCCGAGCAGGCGTGCAGCCGCAGTGCGCCGGAGCCGCGCGCGGTGCTGTGAGGGGCGTCACTTTCTTTTAAACTCCGCGCTCCTTCCACCGCTCCCGTGCCTGGTGAACGATGCGCCTGACCAAGATCAAGCTGGCCGGTTTCAAGTCCTTCGTGGACCCGACCACGATCAGCTTCCCGAGCAGCCTGGTCGGCGTGGTGGGTCCCAACGGCTGCGGCAAGTCGAACATCATCGACGCCGTGCGCTGGGTGATGGGCGAGATCTCCGCCAAGCACCTGCGCGGCGACTCGATGGCCGACGTGATCTTCAACGGCTCGGGCTCGCGCAAGCCGGTGGGCCAGGCCTCGGTCGAGCTGGTGTTCGACAACTCCGACGGCAAGCTCGGCGGCGAGTACGCTGCCTACGCCGAGGTGTCGCTCAAGCGCGTCGTGTCGCGCGACGGCCAGTCGTCCTATTTCCTGAACGGCGTGCGCTGCCGCCGCAAGGACATCACCCAGCTGTTCCTCGGCACCGGCCTCGGCTCGCGCAGCTACGCGATCATCGAGCAGAACATGATCTCGCGCGTCATCGAGGCCAAGGCCGACGAGATGCGCGCGTTCCTCGAGGAGGCGGCCGGCATCTCGCGCTACAAGGAGCGGCGCAAGGAGACCGAGACGCGCATCGCGCACACCCGCGAGAACCTCGCACGGCTCTCCGACCTGCGCGACGAGGTGGAAAAGCAGCTGCGCCACCTGCAGCGCCAGGCCGCCACCGCGCGGCGCTACCAGTCGCTCAAGCAGGAGGAACGGCAGGTGCACGCCGAGCTGCTGGCGCTGCGCCTGCGCGAGGTGGAGAGCGAGTCCGGCGCGCGCCAGGCGATCCTCAACGAGCGCGACCTCGCGCTGCAGGCGGCGCTGGCCGAACAGCGGTCACTCGAGGCGCAGATCGAGCGCGCACGGCAGGACCACGACGCGCGCGGCGCGGTGCTGTCGGAGGTGCAGGGCCGCTACTACCAGGTCGGCGCCGAGATCTCGCGCGCAGAGCAGGCGATCGAGCATGCCCGCGAGATCCGCGGCCGGCAGCGGCAGGAACTCGAGCAGATCGCGCAGGGGCTGCAGGAGGCCGCCGCGCACCGGGTGCGCGACGCCGCGCAGGCCGAGGAGCTCGCGGCCGCGCTTGCGGAGCTCGAGCCGGGCCTCGAGTCCGCGCGGGTCGCGGAGGATGCGGCGGCAACGGCGCTCGCCGCGGCCGAAGGCGCCATGCAGGCCTGGCAGGAGCGCTGGGAGCAGTTCAACCAGTCGCTGCGCACGGCGTCGTCGGCCGCGGAAGCGGAGCGCGCCCGCCTCGAGGAGATGGACAACCAGCTGCGGCGACTCATCGCGCAGCGCGAGCGGGCCGGCGGCGAGCACACGGCGCTGTCGGCGGCCGATGTCGCCACCACGCTGGCCGACGTCGAGCGCAACGAAGCGGAGGCACGTTCCGGCATCGACGCACTGCGCGAGCGCATGGCCGGGCTGGTCGCGTCGTTGCAGGGCGAGCGCAGCCGGGAACGCGAGCTGGCCGAGGCGTCGCGCACGGCGCGGCGCGAGGTGCAGGATGCCGAGGGCCGCATCGTGTCCCTCGAGGCGCTGCAACGCGCAGCGCTCGGCCAGGGACAGGGCAAGGTGGTCGACTGGCTCGAGTCCCGTGGCCTCGGTGGCAATCCGCGGCTCGCGCGCCAGCTCACGGTCGATGCCGGCTGGGACCGTGCCGTCGAGACCGTGCTCGGCACGTACCTCGAGGCAGTGTGCGTCGATTCGATCGACGACGTGGCCGGCGTGCTGGAAAGCCTGACGGCGGGAACGGTGACGTTCTTCGCCGGCGCGCAGGGGCCGGCCGGCAGTGGCCATGACGCAGGCAGCCTGCGCGCGCGCGTGCGGGGGCCTGCGGGACTCGACGCGCTGTTCGAGGGCATCGTCGCCACCGACACGCTCGCCGAGGCGCTCGCGGTGCGGCCGCGCCTGCGCGCGGGTCAGTCGGTCATCACCCGCGACGGCCTCTGGCTCGGCCCGGACTGGCTGCGGGTGAGTCGCGACCGCGACGCACACGAGGGCGTGCTCGAGCGCGAGCAGTCGCTGCGTCGCGAACGCGCCGAACTCGAGTCGCTGCAGGGGCGCAGCCGCGCCACGGACGACGAACTCGAAGCCGTCCGCGGCCGCGTGCGCGAAACGGAGGACCGGCTGGCCGACGAACAGGGGCAGTTGTCGCGCAGCGGCGCGGCGCACATGAACCTGCGCGCGCAGCTCGACTCGTTGCGCGCCAAGGCGGAGCAGCGCGGCGCTCGCATGCAGCAGCTTACGCTCGAGCTGAACGAACTCGGCAGCGCCCTCGACAGTGCCAACGCCGGCAACCGCTCGGCGCGGGCCAGGCTCGAAGAAGCCGTGGCGCGCATGGCCGAACTCGAGGAGCAGCGCGTGGTGCTCGAAGAGGAGCGCGACCGGCTGCGCGACGCGCTGCTCGGGGCGCGCCAGCGCGCCGAGCAGGACCGCAATGCCGCGCGCGAGGTGGCCATCCGCGTCGAGTCGCGGCGCACCGGCCACGCCTCGCTGCTCGCGGGCCTGGCGCGGCTCGACGGGCAGATCACGCAGTACGAATCGCGGCGCGCCGACCTCGACGGCCAGCTCGCGTCCAGCGAGACCTCGGAAGGCCAGCTCAAGGAGACGCTGGAATCGGCGCTGCAGCTGCGCGTCGCGATCGAGGCCGAGCTGGGCGAGGCTCGTCGCGCGCTCGAGGCAGTGGACGCCGGCCTGCGCGACCTCGACGAGCGCCGCGTCGGTGCCGAGGCCGCGGTGCAGGACGCCCGCGACCTGCTCGAGAACGTCAAGTTCTCCGTGCAGGAGCTGCGGCTGCGCCGCGAGACGCTGCTCGAGCAGTTCGCGGCCACGCGGCTCGAACTGGCCGAGGTCGTCGCGGTACTGGTGCCCGAGGCCGACGTGACGGCCTGGGAGCAGCGCCTTGCCGAGATCGCCGAGAAGATCGAGCGCCTCGGGCAGGTGAACCTGGCCGCGATCGACGAGTTCCGTGAGCAGTCCGAGCGCAAGGAATACCTCGATCGCCAGTTCACCGACCTCACCGACGCGCTCTCGACGCTGGAGGACGCCATCCGCAAGATCGACCGGGAGACGCGCAGCCGCTTCCAGGACACCTTCGATCGCGTCAACACCGGCCTGCAGGACAAGTTCCCGCGGCTGTTCGGCGGCGGCACCGCCTACCTGGAGCTGGTCGGCGAGGACGTGCTCGAGTCCGGCGTGGCGATCATGGCGCGGCCGCCGGGCAAGCGGAACAGCTCGATCAGCATGCTGTCCGGCGGCGAGAAGGCTCTCACCGCGGTGGCGCTGGTGTTCTCGATCTTCGAGCTGAACCCGGCGCCGTTCTGCCTGCTCGACGAGGTGGACGCGCCGCTGGACGAGAATAACGTCGGCCGCTTCTGCGAGATCGTGCGTGACATGTCGAGCCGCGTGCAGTTCGTGTTCGTGACGCACAACAAGTCCACCATGGAGCTTGCCAACCAGCTGCTGGGCGTGACCATGAACGAGCCCGGCGTGTCGCGGCTGGTGACGGTGGACGTGGACGAGGCCATGCGCCTCGCGGCGGTCTGACGAGGCGACATGAGCGAGCTGCGCTGGATCCTGCTGGTTGCCGGTGTCCTCTTGATCGCCGGTATCTATCTCTGGGGCGTGCGTGCGCGGCGGCGTTCGGCCGCGCCCGAGCATGAGCGCACGGCACGGGTCGAGCCGGCACGCACCGTCGCCGTGGTCGCTGAACCGGCGCGCGTCGAACCCGAGGTGCGGCTCGATGACGCGCCCCCGGCCCAGCCGGCGCCAATCGTCGAGCAGGACTACGACGAGCCGGCGGTACTGCGAGCGCAGGGCGCCGGGCGTCGCGAGCCAAGAATCGAACCGCGCTTCGGGGACGGCATCGAGGCACCGACGGGCAGCCCGCGCCACGAGCCGCGGCTGGCGCCGGAATCCGCGCCACCGCCCGAGCCGGCGCCGGAACTCGAGCCCACGCTGCGCATCGAGCGGCCGGAGCCGCGCAAGGCACCGGCGCAGAAAATCGTCGCGGTCCGCGTGGTGGCGGCACCGGGCACGCAGTTCGGGGGCGTGCAACTCGCCGAGGCGCTGTCGGCCGACGGCTTCACGTTCGGCCGCTACCAGATCTTCCATCGCCTCGACGCCAGCGGCCGCCCGGTGGTGAGCCTCGCCAGCCTCAAGGAGCCTGGCACGTTCGAGCCGGAGGGCATGGCGGGAGCCGAGTTCCGTGGCGTCGCCCTGTTCACGGTGATACCCGGGCCGCAGCCGGGCCTGCAGGCGTTCGACGAGCTGATCGTCACCGCGCGCGCGCTCGCGGCGCATCTCAGCGGTCACCTGCAGGACGAGCGCGGCGCGTCGCTCACCGTCGGGCGCATCGGGCAGCTGCGCGACGAGATCGCCGCCTACGAGCGGGCGCGCGGGGCGGCGGGTGACTGACGGGCGCGCCGGATGAGCACCCGCGACGCCGCCGGTCGCATCGCCGAGTTGTGCGAACAGTTGCGGCGCCACGACCACAGCTACTACGTCCTCGACGACCCGGAAATTTCCGACGCCCGCTACGATGCGCTGCTCGCCGAGCTGCGCGCGCTGGAGGCGGCGCATCCCGCACTGGTCACGCCCGATTCGCCGACGCAGCGTGTCGGCGGCGCGCCGTCCGCCGTCTTCGGCGAGGTCGTGCACGCGATGCCCATGCTGTCGCTCGACAACGCCTTCAGCGAGGAGGACGTGCGCGACTTCGACCGGCGCGTGCGCGAACGACTCGACGTCGAGTCCGTCGAGTATTCCGCCGAACCCAAGATCGACGGCCTCGCGATCAGCCTGCGCTACGAAGCGGGCCGGCTGGTGCAGGCCGCGACTCGCGGCGACGGCACGCGCGGCGAGGACGTGACCGCCAACGTGCGCGCCATCCGCAGCGTGCCGCTCGCGCTGCGCGGCCCCGGGTTGCCGCTGCTGCTCGAGGTACGCGGCGAGGTGTACATGACCCGCCGCTCGTTCGAGCAACTGAACCGGCGCGCGGCGGAGCAGAGCGAGAAGACCTTCGTCAACCCGCGCAACGCCGCGGCGGGCAGCCTGCGCCAGCTCGACCCGCGGATCACCGCCAGCCGCGCCCTCGATCTGTTTTGCTACGGCCTGGGCGCGACCCAGGGCTGGACGCCGCCCCGGCGTCACAGCGAGGTGCTGGTGGCGCTGCGCGGCTTCGGCCTGCGCACCAACCCGGAGATCGACCTGGTGGCCGGCATCGACGGCGCGCTCGGTTACTACGCGCGCATGGCACGGCGGCGCGATGCGCTCGGCTACGACATCGACGGCGTGGTCTACAAGGTCGACCGGCTCGACTGGCAGCGCGACCTGGGGTTCGTCGCCCGCGCGCCGCGCTGGGCCGTGGCACACAAGTTTCCGGCGCAGGAAGAAACCACCGTGGTGCGCGACGTGGAGTTCCAGGTCGGTCGCACTGGCGCGCTGACGCCGGTGGCGCGGCTCGAGCCGGTGTTCGTCGGTGGCGTCACGGTCAGCAACGTCACGCTGCACAACATGGATGAGCTGGCCCGCAAGGACGTGCGCATCGGCGATACGGTGGTGGTGCGGCGCGCGGGCGACGTGATCCCCGAGGTCGTGCGCGTCGTCACTGACCTGCGACCCCGGGACGCGCGCGTCGTCGCGCTGCCGGCGCGTTGCCCGGTGTGCGACTCGCAC
>Ga0209391_10000554_pt1 | contig 17868 bp, 13 predicted proteins | sample PPLLak3March2015_FD_187246 | JGI IMG/M metagenome (GOLD analysis project Ga0209391, IMG submission 187246) | Freshwater sediment microbial communities from Prairie Pothole Lake near Jamestown, North Dakota, USA - PPLs Lake P7 Core (1) Depth... | ecosystem: Environmental > Aquatic > Freshwater >...
GATCTGCGAAGATTTGTACATCAGGCTGCCGTATACCCAGGCGCGTTCCACGGCTTCTTCTAGATGGGAGGACAGATCGCTGACGGAACTCGCGCCGCGCGGCAAGCGATCCAGGGTCTTGGTGAAGTCTGCTGCGAGGTGGGCGATTTCAATATTGAAATGATCCACTATTCGCCTCAGGTCAGAATCCTGGAGTTGCAAGATCTGTTGCAGCCAGTGAACCAGTTCGACATACGGATTGCCACGCATCTTGCAAAATACCGTTGCACTCTCTATGCCCTGGTAAAGCAAACTGTTGAGTTTGCCAAAAAGTGCTGTTCTGCTAATTTCTGTCACCGTCCTGACTCCTTCTCGCTGATGTGGTTGAATGTTGAATACTTATAATATCAGGGAAACTTTGATCAATTCAGAGGTTCCCGCGACACAGGGATATGTCGCCAAATCAGCGGCGTCAAGCCGTTGATTTGTAAAGCAGTCGAAAATGACACTTTCCAGTTGTCACACTCTGATAATGCCCGGATGCTATTGATCAGAGCTTTTTTAGTTAACATAATTCTGGACCTGCAACAGCAAATCCTTTGCGTCTTCTGCCTGGCTTTTTGTCCCCAGCCAACTGGTCCAACCGAGCGCGCCGCTCTTGCCAAGACAGGTCACTGGTTTTTCATCTTTCCTGAGTACAAGGTTAACTTCCCATAAAAGTTCCATGCCGACATAATTTCTGACTGCCGCAACGAGTGCCTTAAAGGATTTTCCGGTGGGCAGGAATGCCTCGTATCGTTCCAGGTTAAGTGGACCAAGGCGAATCTGAAACTTGTCCTGACGCTGCCAGACCCGCTCACCGATGATTGTATTCCGCCCCAGGCATCCATTCTTATTGCTTTCACCCAAGCGCACATGATCGTGTGCCGGTATTCTCATCCAGTGTGCAACAAACTCACGAACCTGTGTTGGAACATTGAAGTAACCCCTGACGAGCGCCACCAGGCCACTGACATGACGTGGCAACGAACCCAGGTGTCCGGCAAAGCCAAGCTTGGACACATGGTGCATCGCATCAACGTTTCTGAGACTCGGCAGACCGAGTCCGATCAGGGATCCAACATACATGGCAAACCGGTCGTTGGCTGGCCGGTCAAATTGCACGACCGGTTGTGCTTGCGCCCATGCCGCGTAGAAAAGACTGACCGTACGGTGATGAAACATGTCGGCAAATGACTCGAGCGACCGGTCTTTATGGTGTCGTGAGCGATCCCTTGCATACTCTGTCACGTGCAGTGGCATTGGTCCATTGGGGCCAAACAGGCCAAAGAACCGCTGTGACAAACGGGGATAAGGACTTGATCCGTCGATTTTCAGTCCAGCGAGCGTGGCGGGTGCGAAAAAGGTAAACGGCTCCTGCGTGAACCTGATCGGGTCGTCCGTGGGCTTGTAAGACTGCCCCGGAAGCGGCTTGTTATCGTAGAAACAGCTGATACGACGGACAGTCTGGAAAAACCCGTAGCGATAGGGTTTCTCACTGACCTCGGTAAGGAAATTTAAAGCTGCGGTCTCAGACCTGCCTTCACTGGCCATCTGGCAACCTCGCGTTTGTTATCCCTGACTACGATTGTTTCTGTCATGTGATTGATGGAAACATATTTGCGGAAAAATTCGGACAACACTGAACAAACAGATACATGCCGCCGGCTTCAAAAGCGGTATCATCAAGCACCAGTTTGATTTCCAGACCGCGGCCGAAACTGATCGGTCCGGGTATTGGCAGACGGCGCGTCACCGCTTTTGCGGTAACCGTCAACAACCCGTTGACCTGACGCTCACCTACCGTGTCACCTTTGGAGTAAAGCTGCAATAGTTCGCGCAACGCAGCGGCCCCCTCGTCGGGGTTTTCATCTATCAACGAAAGGAAATTCAATGACAGATGGTTGATGATTCTCCATACATAGTCGCCTGTCGTGACCTGTATTCTGGGTCTGGTCGGTCCGGCCACGCAGCGAATTATCTCAACCGGCGCATTGACCCTAAGAGTGAAATCGCCGTTTTTCTGCCCCAGGGGTATTTGCATGGGAAGGTCACGATTGCTGCACAGTGTCTTAACGCCCAATTGTGTAAGCGTGGTGCTATAGGGCGCTTCATCGGCATCCACCAGGGAAATGAATACTTCCTGACCCAGGTAACCCGAGCGTGCGCCGCTCGAGTGCTGCTTGGATGACAACATTCTCGATTTACGCTGAACGGAATAAAACGCCGAGTTATCCGCGCGAGCATGCTCATCGGTAAGACCATAAAATGGCAGAAACTGTTTGCGTTCCTCCGCCTGCTTTCCATAACCGGTAACAGACAATACCTGGTGTACTTCATAGTCCAGCGGCCGGCTCCGGTCCGCGAGGACATGAAACTCGTAATCCAAGGGGTTGAGGGTAATGCGATCAGCCAGTTTTGGAAAAAGATTGATTGCCGGAACACAGAACGGCAGGAAATTGTTTTTCCCGATGACATTTTCCAAATCATTGTTGCGGTTATCGAGATGAACAATCAGATCAAATCTTTGTCCTGTACCTTTTGGTAAAACCTGGTCAAGACCAGTAAAATTGATAAACCTGAAGCGTTCCGGAAAGGCAAAATATTCCCTTAATAGCCGGTAACCTTCAAATGACCTGGATTGGTAATTAAGCAGGGCTTGCTCAGCTTCAAACCCGAACGAGCAGACATTATCCTTCGAGAGCGAAAACACCTGCCTGTCATTCTTGTCCCCCGTAATGATGGTAAACCCGCAGACGCCGGCCAGGACATGCTCATATAGCGCCAGGGGTATGGTGCCGCTGCCGCCGAGAAATAATGGCAGTTCCTTGATTTTCAGTGCGGAAACAGCAACGCCCTTGGCCGCCTCTATACCTATTCGCAAACCGGCGGAGACCTCGCGACCGGGTTTGATTCCCAGGTTTGCCAGGGCCGCGCGGGTACCCAGGTAATCGGCATCAACCACTGTGATCGGAAACAATTCGACATCATGTGCGGTCCTGTACTCACACGGTGTCTGCATGTTTGGACCCAAACCGCTCTCTAAAGATGTTCCCCTTTCAATTTTCAGACCTTTTGCCAGTTCGGCGTCACTGCAATTGGGCTGTAACTGCACAACGGTCATGGACGGCAACGGCGCGAGGTAGTCCGGGTAAACTATTTCGAGGAGGTGTTGACAGAATTTCGGGTGTTCCTCTTCGATCTTGAGCTGTACACGGGCGGTAAGGAATGCAAACCCCTCCAGCAGGCGCTCTACATAGGGATCCGCACATTCAAGACCCTCCATACCAAGCCGGCCTGCGACTTTTGGGAAATGACGGGCGAACTCACTGCCCATTTCACGCATGAAGGACAGCTCATTGTTGTAGTGGTGAAGTAATCTTGTATCCATTACAGATCAGTCAAAACTCTCTTTAAGCTGGAACTCGCCACTCTCCAAATCCAGTTCGCTTTTCAGGACAACCTGAAATGGCGAAGGTTGTCCAAACACCGCACCCGCAATTTCGAATATCAATGCGTTATGCGACATGGCATCTGGATCGGAATGTATTTTGACTTTCAAACTGCTGTTGATAATACGCGGTTCAAACTGTTGAATGACCGTCCTGATGGAATTCTCTATAGTTCGAATATCCACGTTTGATGAAGTGTGGCCGGACAGATCCGGCAAACCGTAATTGAGAACAGAGCGCTGCACCTCGGGGAACTTTTTCAGATCGACGCATACCTCCAGGGCCACCGAGTTAAGCAGCCAACCGAGATCGCGGACGACCGCCGACTTGAACTGCGTCTGACTCATGCTTTGTTTTGAACCGCTTTCCTTACTTTCGAAAGGCTCAAAATCAGTCAATCGGTCTAGCAGAGAAGGCTGAAGCCTTTCTTTGAGGGACCATTGTCCCATGCTCAGTGATTACTCATCGAATTCAATACTGCGAACTTGCAGGAGTGAATAGTCATTTTGATCGGTCGCAAAAATGCGCTGACCCGTGCCTTCGAGGATATCGTCAGCATGCGTTACCCAGTCAGTCCGGCGCGCCAGCAAACTCGCCCCGGAGACACCTTCAGTTCGCGGGTAGCGTGCGGGCATCATCACCATCAGTTTGCCGCCATTGATCCAAGTAACCTCGGCGGGCAACCATATGAGGTCCCGCAAGTCAGTGGGTTTTTCGGTATGCAGCTTAAGTACCCGGGACATCGGAACCCAGTAATACTGTCCATTGAACATGAATTCAAACACCGGTCCGAATCTCTGGTCAGCGTCGGCCAGCCAGGCAAAGCGTTCACCGTTGATTTTTCCGCCATGCGCTTCCGCTTTTTCGAGCGCCTGCGCATTAAGCCTGGAAAACAGGGGCATTTCATTCCCAGCAAACGCCTGCTGCGCTTCGACCAGCAAGGCCACCCACTCTTCCGGTTCACCGAATATCAGTGGTTTGCTTTTGCCTTGAAATACGGCCTCGCGGTGCAATTCACAATTAAGGACGTCCCGATAGCACTTCACCATCGGGGCTGCTTCAGAATCCAGCTGCCCTGCAATTTCGAGTTGATTGCTGGCACGTTTCCATTCCCCGTTAACCGCCATCAGTTGAAACAGAAACACGCGCAGTTTTGGATCGGCCGATTGCTTTTTGACCTGCTCCTGAAGGGCTTGCTGGGCAGCATGGGGGTCGCCGGCATGTAATAGAATTTCAGCAGTCATCGTAAATCCCGGTTGCCGGGTCACACCCGGTAAAAATTGATCCAACCCAGACTGGGCGGCGCCTGACAAGCGCCGCCCAGCAGAGGCTTATGACAAAACACAGTAACCGCTATTAGCTTACCTTGGCGGTCGTCAGATCGTAACTGAATTCCTTTTCTGTATCCAAAGAACCGTCAGCCTTTTGGTCCGCAATTTTCACATTGCACTGTGAAAACGACAGATTGACGGTGTCGTTGGCAGTGTCTGACTCGACACTCTGTTCAACCGACATGACCAGGGCGTGTTTCAGAGTTACCTTCATCCATGCTTCGGGTTCTGCGCCGCCTGTGTTCTTGGTACATTCGATCTTTACTTCATCAAAATGCGTACCGTTCAGCATTTTTTGAAACATTGCGATAGTTGCACTGCCGATCGTCGCCTCAAAATGCAAATTTTCAAACTTTGCGATACCCGAAGCCAATCCGATCTGGTTGCCTCCGCTCGCTTCTCGTGCGCAATTCCAACCCCAGTTTGTCACTTCGATCCAGCCTTCGTGGGACGCCTTGTTGCACGGGCCCGTAATGCCGGTAAACCATATATATTCAGCCATCGTCAAAATCCTCTATAAAATAGTTGGGAAAAAATACCTAAAACTCACCAGTGCATATTTGCTGTGTCCCGATCCTGTTAAAACCGGTCAAAGACTTCAGCCACACGCGCTGCCATAATACCGAAACGCTACCTGCATTCATGTGATTCAGCCCACAGACTTTCAGGCTTAAAGCCGCGCCTGAAAGTCTGCTGCCTGTTTCTTGACACCCAGCGCCTTCAAGCACCCTTGGCTGAAGGCAACTTGGAAACCAGACGCAACGACACGGTCAGGCCTTCCAGTTGATAGTGGGGTCTCAGGTAGAACCGGGAACGGTAATAACCCGGGTTGCTGTCATCCGCCTCTACCACCACTTCCGCAGCCGCCAAAGGCTTCCTGGCCTTGACCTCTTCGCTGGAATTTCTCGGGTCGCCGTCAACATACTGTCGAATCCACTTGTTGAGCCAAATCTGCATATCTTCCTGTTCCTTGAAAGAGCCGATCTTATCGCGCACGATACATTTCAGATAATGCGCGAAACGGCAGGTTGCAAACAGGTAAGGCAGACGGGCAGCCAGGTTGGCATTCGCCGTAGCATCAGGGTCTTCGTATTCCTGCGGTTTTTGCAGTGATTGCGCGCCGATAAACGCCGCAAAATCAGAGTTCTTCTTGTGAATCAGTGGCATGAAACCATTCTTCGCCAACTCCGCCTCTCTGCGGTCACTGATGGCAATTTCGGTGGGGCATTTCATGTCAACGCCACCATCATCCGTCGGGAAAGAGTGGGTTGGCAAACCTTCAACCGCGCCACCTGATTCAATACCACGAATCCGTGAGCACCAGCCATACAGCTTGAATGACTTGTTGATATTGGTGGCCATGGCAAACGCAGCGTTACACCAGAGGTAATTGTTTGAATCCGCTTTTTCCGTGTCTTCTTCAAAATCGAATGCATCAACCGGATCGGTCTTGGCGCCATAGGGTGTGCGGCCGAGGAAACGCGGCATGGCCAAGCCCAGGTAACGGGCGTCATCGGATTCACGCAATGAACGCCACGCGGCATACTCGGGTGTTCCAAAAATCTTGGTCAGGTCACGTGGGTTACTGAGTTCGCCCCATGAGTCAAACTGCAAAGTCCTGGGTGATACCGCCGAGATAAATGGTGCGTGCATCGCCGCACAGATCTGCGCCATGCCTTTCAGTATTTCGACATCCGGGGGGCTATGATCGAAGTAGTAATCACCCGTTAAACAACCAAAAGGTTCGCCACCAAACTGACCGTATTCCGCCTCATACAACTGCTTGAAGAGCGGGCTCTGGTCCCAGGCTGTGCCCTTGTATTTTTTCAGGGTTTTGCCCAATTCGCTCTTGGAAATGCTCAAGACCTTGATTTTCAGCGATTCGTCGGTCTCGGTATTTTTGACCATGTAGGAGAGTCCGCGCCATGCGCTTTCCAACTGCTGGAATTCCTCGTGATGTATGATCTTGTTCACCTGTTCGGTCAATTTCTGATCGATTTGCGCGATCAGCGACTGGATCGAAGCGATAGCATCCTCGGAGACGATCGCGGTGTCTTTGAGCACATATTCGGCGAGGGTTTCAACCGCTGAACTGATTTCTTCCCGCGCACGATCAGTCTTGGGTTTGAACTCCATGTTCAACAATGCGGCAAAATCACTGCTTTCAACGGTCGCTGCCGCTGCCTTTTGTCCGGAGACTTTCTTTTCTTCAGCCATGGTTATTTCTCACCTTTATCATCTGAGCCGTCATCCGGCTTTGGTTCGGCTACCAGGGACCGCAGCAGCGTCGGGTCCTTGATGGCGTTGGCAATCAATTCCTCGGCCCCGGTCTTGCCGTCCATGTAGGTCACAAGATTACTTAACTGGGTACGTGCTTCGAGCAATTTGCGCAGGGAATCAACTTTGCTCGCTACCGCGGCCGGAGAAAAATCGTCCATGCTTTCGAATGTCAAGTCGACATTCAGCTGACCTTCGCCGGTAAGGGTATTGTCGACGCGAAACGCAGCGCGTGGTTTCATCGCTTTCATACGATCATCGAAGTTATCGATGTCAAACTCCAGAAACTTACGCTCTGCAAGCGGCGCTGGCGCCTCGGCGGGTTTACCGGCAAGATCGGCCAGCACGCCTTGTATAAATGGCAAATGGACCTTTTTTGCCGAACCGTAGAGTTCTACGTCGTATTCGATTTGAACACGCGGCGCGCGATTACGCGCGATGAATTTTTGACTACTTTCAGAACCCATTATTAATCTCCTGACTTAAGTTCATTATTAAAAATAACATAGGTGTTATTAGGCCTGTGGTTAACTCTGACGCTTACTTGAAATACGTTGCTCCAATCACTTCGTGTTACCGCTGACCACCTGCACTTGTGGTACGCCGGCAGGGGCCAGTTCATTCATGATCTCAACAAATGACATGGGCACAAGACGTTGTGCTCTCCGCATCAACAGCGGAATAGGACTCGATGGTTCCTGCCGGGTGTAGTAGTCACATATCTTGTCGATCATATTGATTACATCGGCGCGGCTGTTAATAGCTCCACTCATATTCACACCACTCACTGTAACGGGTGAACCTTGCTCTTGAGCACCGTCAGAAGCCTGGGGATTTTCAACCTCAATTGCTGCGGCAGCGGCAGGCGCATATTTGTTAACTACCTGATGAATCTCACCCAACGCTTTCATTATTGTGTCAAAGTTGACTTCCGGCGCGTTCGTGGCCAGGCGACGGCAAATTTCAGCGGTTCGTTTTACTTGTGCAATGGAACCCCGCACACCCTCGCTCAGCGCACTTATCTTTTCGGCATCCGCGTTGGCAAATGCGCCCTGAATCAATCCGATATCCTGGGCTTTTTCGTCTCCAACAGGCTTCCTTTTACCTTCGGCCAGTTCGATGTCACGCAGAGAAAATGTGCCGAGCCCCTTGACTTCAAGCAGCGGGGCCTTCTCGAGTCCAAAACTGACGATTTCATTACTATTTAATAACTGCAGGCAACTTACCCGCGCGGTCGCATCGTTGTTATCATCGGCATCGAGAAGGGGATAGATATTGTCCCAGAACACTTCGAGACAGGTATTGAGCGATTCCATTGATTCACTGAATGCCTTCATACCTTTTAAACTCAAATCCGCGAGAGCCCCATTGGTCAGAACCCGCAGGTCGCGTGTCCGCTTATTCAGGTTATCGACCTGCTCGGCCACGCCTTTCCAGTCAGGGCCCGAACCGGGAATGATGGTACCGCCGAATTGCTGCTCGGCGGTCGACTGCATCATGACTTCCATTTCCTGGAACACCGGATCGTATTCCAGGTCTTCGCCACAGGGCAGGTCTCCGGATATTGGCTGTCTTAACTGTTCAGCCGAAAGTCGCATTCTTCACTCCCAGATTAAAAATATTCACCAACCCCGGGCAAAAAAACAAGAAGCCGTGCAATTGTCCAAGCCTGGCTCGGATATTACACTTCAGGGTTGCTGCATTTACCGTTCGTAATTTAATGTTTACAAGATATATTGAAATCGTCTATAGAGTATAGTGTAAATTTGGCAAGGCGCAACATGCGAAATGAAGATGCAAGGCGGCGCACGCCAGAATTGATTGATAAGGCTCTGAATTCAAAGACTATATTGTTAGTTTAATGTCATCACCCAGACGCCAGAACCGCTTTAAACTAATGCATTTGATAAACAATGATTGTCATTTCAGTTGAGGAACAAACCTTCCGTGCTATGCTTTTACTTTATCGATCGGGGACACGACCTGGAGACTGATTAACGATGTCATTAAGCGTAAAGATCACCAGTTACCAACGCCTCACCCCGAACCAGCAATCGGTGTACCGGGCGGCATCCGATTCGTTTACGATCGGCAGAAACCATGAGAATGACTGGGCCATTCCCGACCCGCAGCGATTCCTATCCGGCGTACACTGCCGTATTTCCCAGAAAAACAACGACTGGTTTATAACCGACACCAGCACCAATGGTGTTTTCCTGAACGGTTCCGAAGCGCGCTTGACCCGCAATCAACCGGTTGCGCTCAATCCCGGTGACAGGTTCAGGATCGGAGACTACGAATTCGAGATTATCATTGAAGACGAATCAATGGCGGGCAATCCGCTCACCGCCAATGAAGAAACCATGACAGGCGCCGATCCTTTCGATGACCCTTTCCCCGCCCCGGGGACGCCCAGACAGGCAGAGCCCGTTTCGCATGCTGATCCATTTGACGATGACCCGTTTGCCGAAGCGGTTCCGGACAAGCACGTAGTACATGCTGATATGGATTTTATGAGCGACCTGGAAAAGCCCATCTCTTCGCTGGGTGATAATCCACTCGCCGGTCACGTCAGTATTGACAGCCTCATGGGTTTCGACGATGTCATGGATTTCGAGGAACCGGAATCTGCAGCGAAGCTGGAGCAACGCCGCACGCCACTGCGCGAAGCATTCAAGCCCGCAGGTCTGAGCGGGGCACCTTCGCCACCGCGCGCAGCGTCGCCACCACCGGCAACGTCGCGCGCAGCCGACACCTTCCAAGCGGCATTTCCCGATGAGTTTCCGGATGACTGGGATGAATCAACCGGCATGCTCAAAATTCCCCAGCAAGAAGAGCCGTTTGGCCCTGCCGGGTCCGATATCATCCCGGATGACTGGGACGAAGCAACCGGTATGCTCAAGGTTCAGGCGCCACCGGCTCCACCCAGGGCCGTCACTCCGGCACCCCCTGCCCCACCACCGCCACCCGCAAGAGCGGCGCAGCCGCCCATGGCGCAACCACCCGCGGCGCAACCATCGCGTCCGGTGCATGCGCCCGCCGCTGCCGCAGCACACGGCCAGGGTGGCGACGCGCTGACTGCGTTCGCCCGTGGCGCGGGTCTGGAATTGAGCCAGATAGCCGGCTTCGAGCAGGATGTTCTGTTCGAGCAAGTCGGCAGAATGCTCATCGGTTTCACCGAGGGCCTGATCCAAACGCTGGGTGGCCGCACGCATATCAAGAGCGAGTTCAGACTGGATCAGACCATGATCCGCCCGGCGGAGAATAATCCGTTCAAGTTCTCCACGTCCAAGACCCGCACCCTGATGCAGTTGCTGAGCAAGAAAGACCCGGCCTACAAGAGTGGCATCAACGCAATCACGGAAGGTTTTGACGACGTCAACGCACACCAGATGGCCGTGATCGCTGGAATGGAGGCCGCACTGCAGGATCTGTTGGCGCGTTTCAATCCGAAAACACTTGAAACGCGGATCGTTTCAGACTCAATATTGGACAACATCCTGCCTGGGGGGAAAAAAGCCAAATATTGGGATATATTTAAACTGCTGTTTGATGAAATTGCAGGTGAAGCGGAAGACAATTTTCAACAATTGTTCGGCAAAGAGTTTTCCCGCGCCTACGAAGAACAACTAAACCGCCTGAAGAAGGCACGCAAGGAGTAATGAAATGAATCCATCGAAGACCACGAATAATTCCATATGCCGTTCAATGCTGACCGGTCTTTTGACCGTTGCCATGGTGGGTTTGCTAAGCGCTTGCGCCGCCGATCCGATACCCAAACCCGATCCTGTCGGTATTCAAATCACTGCCGCCGCCGATGTCAACCCGGATATGCAAGGCCGGCCATCACCTGTAATTCTGCACATCATGGAACTCACCTCCACTGAACAGTTCAGCCGTCTCGACTACATGGGGCTTACCCAACCGTCCGGTGCGGGACTGGGTGCGGACTTGCTGGGCAAGAACCAGATGGTTCTGCAACCAGGCGAATCCAGGACGTTGCCCCTGGACCTCAATCCCCTGACCACCGCCGTCGGATTCGTTGCCGGCTACCGGGATATCGATAATGCAGCCTGGCGGCAGACGGTGCCGGTAAGCTACGGCATCACCAAAGGTATCAACATTACCCTCGGACAAACACAGCTCTCAGCTACCGCTTCAAACTAGGACGCGAATCCCCCATGTCATGGACTTCAAAAATAATCTGGTCTGAGGGTATGTTCCTGAGGCCGCAACATTTCCAGCAAAACGACCGTTATTTCGAGTCACTGATCGAGCAAAGGTGCAGTCCCATGCGCCCCTACTCCTGGGGTATCGAGGAGTTACTGATCAACCAGGAAGCGCTGAACCTCGGCAAGATCGAAATCGAAAAATGCAAGGCCATACTGCCGGATGGAACGACGATCAACATTCCCTTCGCCGATGCGCCGCCCTTGCCGATCGAACCCGACAAGAACACCAAGGATCAGAATGTCTATCTGTGCCTGTTGGAAAGAAGACCCAATGCCACCGAGGTCAGCAGGCAGGACGACAGCGACCACGCCGCGCGCTACGGCATAGAAATCGCCGAAGTGCGCGACGCCAGCCTGCCGGAGGACTCCAACGCGCCCATTGAACTGGGACGGAAAAACCTCGCGATACTTACCCAGAGCCAGGAACGCACCGAGTATGCCTGCATTGGCATTGGCCGCATTATCGAAATCCGCGCCGACAAACGGGTGGTGCTGGATGATTCTTTTATCGGACCCAGCGTGGATTGCCAGAACAATCGGCAGCTCAAAGGTTACATAAAAGAGGTACAGGGATTGCTGAAGCAACGTGCGGAAGCGATCGCGGTGCGCTTGGGCAGCGACGGCAAGGGTGGTGGCACCGCACAGGTCGAGGATTACATGCTGCTGCAGTTGATCAATGGTTATGAACCGGTCTTTGCGCACATGGAGAACCTGCCTGCCCTGCACCCGGAGGCACTGTTTCAAAAGTGTCTGCACCTGGTCGGTGAACTGGCCACGTTTACCACCAGCAACAACCGGCCAACCGGGCTGCCTAGGTACCAGCACACCGACCTGGCGACCACGTTTATCGCCATGATGGGTGAATTAAGACGCTCGCTCGGCGTGGTTTTCGAGCACAGCGCCCAGCAGATACCATTCCACCATTATGCGAAGGTAGGTATCCACCTCGCGGTTATCAACGACAATTCCCTGCTCGGCAGCGCGGTATTCGTGCTTGCGGTCAAGGCAGATATGCCAACCGAAAAATTACGTTCACAGTTTCCGTTGCAAGCCAAGCTCGGCCCCAAGGAAGTCATGAAGCAATTGATCCAGTCACAATTGCCCGGCATCGAACTCGAACCTCTGTCCGTGGCGCCGCGGCAGATACCGTTCCATTCCGGATTTTCCTATTTCGAACTGAACAAGCGCGGTGAAATGTGGAAGCAAATGTCCTCGTCAGCCGGTCTGGGTTTGCACCCGGGCGGCACCTACCCCGGACTCGAACTCGAGCTCTGGGCCATCAGAGGTTAATTCAGTATGCATGACAAAGATGATCCCTTTTTCAACATGGATGATGAGCACACCATCATCAAGCCCAATCCGCGCGGCCGCGCACCCGGACCAGCAGCCCAGGCCCCGCAGGCACAGCGGAGTGCGGAACCAGGCAGAAAAGTCGATTTAAGCAGCCGCCCCGGTCTCAACCCGATCGAAAAAGCAGCTTCGGTGTTGCTGACCCTGCTAAGCCAGATACGCAATACCAGTTCACACCCCAACCCCAACGGCCTGCATAAGCAGCTGGCGACCGAAATCCAGAATTTCGAGAAAGCTGCGCAACACGCGGGTATCAACGAAAAGACCATATTTGTGGCCAGGTACGCGCTTTGCACCACCATCGATGAATTTGTCATGACCACGCCCTGGGGTTCGGGCAGCATCTGGGGCACCCAGAGCCTGTTAAGCCTGTTTCACAAGGAGACCCGCGGCGGTGAACGGTTTTTCCAGATGTTGACCAAGCTCAGCGAAGACCCCTCGAAAAACCTTGACATGTTGGAATTGCTCTATATCTGCCTGGCGCTGGGCTTCCAGGGCCGCTACCGGGTGCAACCGAATGGTCTCAACGAACTCGAGGAAATACGCGAGGGTCTGTATCACACGATTCGGAATCAACGCCAGGAAAGCGAACCGGGACTTTCGCCCCATTGGGAAGGCCTGAAGAAATCCGCCATGGAAAAGGAGCCGTTGATCCCGGCATGGCTCGCCGCCACCATCGTGATACTGCTGCTGGTTGGTCTTTTCAGCATTTGGCGATTCAGCCTCAGTACACATATCGATCCGGTGCACGCGCGGGTGATGAACATTGGCCGCGAGGAATCACTGCTGCCGAGCCGCCTGTTAGCGCCCCAGGCGGCCGTTTATATCGCAGACCCCGGGCCAGCCCGTTTCGGTTTGCAGCAATTCCTTGAACCGGAAATACGTTCCGGCCAGGTGACGGTGCAGGAACTGCCGGACCGCATCGTGGTTTCCATTGCCGGTGACAACCTGTTTGATTCAGGCAGTGAACTCATCAGCAGTCAATACGATGCCATCGTCAACCGGATTGGAGAGGGTCTGGAACAGACCAACGGCCGAATCATGGTGATCGGACACACGGATAATATTCCGATGGGCAGAAACAAGCGCTACGATTCCAACTTCAGCTTATCGCAAGCGCGCGCCGAGTCTGTCGTAAAGCTTTTATCCGTCAGTGTCAGCAAGCCGACGCGACTGACTGCGGAAGGATTGGGTGAGACACGTCCTGTCACATCCAACGACACGGCTGAGGGCCGTGCGCAAAACCGCAGAGTTGAAATCATCCTGATGGAGAGGGCACGCGGGTCATGAATGTCATAATGTCACAACTGATGTCCCTAGGCCTCTTTGGCGCGCTGGGAATAGGTATCCTGGGTTCCGTGATCTGGCTCCAGGGTCCGAACGTTCGCTTTGGCGATTGGGCACCTCTGCAAACGGAAATCTCAAGGATTATCGCCATCCTTGTCTTGGTTGTCGGCTATGGTCTTTACAAGTTGGGTAAAAAATGGCTTGGCAAGAAAAAGACCGCAGCGATCACCAAAGACCTCGCGGCATCTGCCGAAGCCGTCGATCCAAACGATGCGCAATCCAGCGAGGAACTGGCGACGCTGAAAGACACCTTCGACGAAGCTTTGAAAGCGTTGAAGAAGAGCAGTGTTGGTGGTAAGAAGATCAGCTCGATCTACCAGTTGCCCTGGTACATCATCATCGGCCCGCCCGGGTCGGGCAAAACCACCCTGCTGGTCAATTCCGGTCTGAGGTTCCCGCTGGCCGACAAGATGGGTCTGTCGAAGGTACAGGGTATCGGCGGCACCCGCAACTGCGACTGGTGGTTCACCGACGAGGCGGTCATGATCGACACCGCGGGCCGTTACACCACCCAGGACAGTAACGAGAAAGTCGACAACAAAGCGTGGTTCGGTTTCCTCGACCTGCTGAAAAAACATCGCAAGAGAAGGCCGATCAACGGCATCATCCTCGCCCTCAGCATGGAGGAACTGTCCCGCCAGAGCAATGTTGAACGTGAACGGAACGCCGCTGCGATCAGCAACCGTATCCAGGAACTGCATGAACGCCTCGGCGTCCGTTTCCCCATCTACCTGATGTTCACCAAGTGTGACCTGATGGCGGGCTTCATGGAGTTTTTTGGCAACCTGGATCGGAATGACCGTGCCCAGGTGTGGGGTTTCACTTACGCATTGAAAGACGACCCGATCGAACGGTTTAACGATGAATTCAGCCTTTTGCAGAACCAGTTGGAGGCCCGCCTGGTCCAGCGTTTGCAGGATGAACGTGATGTCAGCCGGCGCGAATTGATCTACAACTTTCCAGCCCAGGTGGCCGCCACGCGCGAAGGCATCGAAGAGTTTCTGCAGCGTGTTTTCAAACCGAGCCGTTTCACCACCAAGCAAATGTTACGTGGTGTCTATTTCACCAGCGGCACGCAGGAAGGTACGCCATTCAACCGCATCATGAGCCAGCTTGCGCACAGTTTCAGCCTTAGCCGCGCCGTTACGCAAAGCACTCCCTCAAAGGGTAAGAGTTATTTTATCGAGGACCTGATGACCAAACTCATCTTTGGAGAATCGGGTATCGCAGGTGCGAATCTGAAGGTTGAACGGGTTTATGGCCTGGCGCGGAAATCCGGCCTGGCAATGATGATCGCCGTGCCCATCCTGCTGAACCTGGGTTGGTGGATGAGTTACAGCAGCAACAAGTCGATCGCAAGCGAAACCGACGTGGCGGCCGAAGCCATCGAGGAAACGATCAAGAAGGTCTCACCGCAGAGTGCGTCGATGCTGGCGGTCCTGCCGCTGTTGAACGAGGCCAGCGAGATGCCGCTCGGTTACGCCCAGCGGGATGACTCGGCGCCGTTCACTGGCAGAATGGGTCTTTACCTGGGCAAGCGACTGGGAGACAACGGTACGGTACCCGCCTATCAGCGCATCCTTGAAAATGCCTTCCTGCCGCGTTTGATGGTGCGCATGGAACAGGTCCTGAAGGAAAGCAAGTCGGATCCGGACAAGGCATACCGGGCCTTGAAGGCCTACCTGATGATTGGCAACCCGGAGCACATGGATACGGAATATGTCGCGGAATGGGTGCGTCAGGACTGGGATACGAACCAGTCCCGGGTGATGAGTTCAGAGCAACGGGAGCAAATGAACGGTCACCTGGACGCACTGCTCGCGCTGGAACCGCTTACCCTGCCCTTCGATTTTGACGACAACCTGGTCATGACAACACGTGATATGTTGTCCAGGACCACGCTGGGTGAACGCATTTATGCCGTCATCAAGTCGGAGCACATCAACGCAGGCAAGGCCTTCACGATACCGTCAGCAGCCGGCAAGGATGGCGCAAGGGTCTTTATCCGCAACAGCGGTGCGCCGTTAACCCAGGGGATTCCCGCGTTTTATTCCCCTGAGGGTTACAACCAGATGTACCTGGCGTCGGAGAACCGGATCATCACTGAAATGGAGGATGAATCCTGGGTTTTTGCGACCGAGGCCAGCGGCTCGGAACAGATCCCCCAATCCGAGCTGATCAATTCGATCCGCCGGTTGTATTTCGAGGATTACACCAACCAGTGGGTCGAGTTTTTGGAAGACGTGCGGATCCGGCCGTTCAGCAGCTTGCCACAGGCGGCTGAAATCCTGCAGATACTGACCAGCGACGACTCGCCGTTGCGGCTGTTCCTGGTCAATGTAGCCGCCGCAACCCGGCTCGCTCCCGAGGAAAAAGTGGTCGAAGAAGGTGATGATGGCACTTCCCTGAGGGACCGCATCTCGTCGATCTTCGAATCCAGTGAAGGCGACGGTTCGACCTTGCTCGACCCGATCCTGGTAGACCAGAGTTTTGTCAGCCTGCACAAACTTACCGAGGTTCGTGAAGGCGCCCCGTCACCGCTGGATAACCTGCTCGGTGACTTGCAGGAGTTGTACCTGTACATCGATCAGCTGGCGAGCAGTTCCAGCGACCAGTTGCTGACCGGTTTGCAAAGCCAGGCGGGAACGGCCATTACCAGGGTCAGGTTAAGGGGTGAAAGATCGCCCGAACCGGTTGGCGGATGGATCATGTTGATCGTGACCGAGAGCAACAACCTGGTAGCAGGGGGCGCCGAGGCCACCATCTCGTCGGCGTGGGCAGCCGATGTACTGCCTTTCTGCCGCCAGGCCCTGAATGGACGTTACCCGTTTGAGAGTAATTCGGACCGCGAGGTTCAGCTGCGTGATTTCGGTGTCTTTTTCATGCCGGGTGGCACGCTGGACAAGTTCTTCGATCACTACCTCGGTGAAATCGTCGACACCACTGCAGCCACGTGGAAGCTGAAACCACAGGTTGCCGGCAGCCTGAAGGTATCCGCCGCCGCGCTCAAGCAGATACAGCGCGCGAAAACCATACAGAGCGCCTTCTTCGCCGGTGGTGGCGCAACTCCGGAGATATCGTTTGAACTGCGCCCTGTGCGGATGGATCCGGTTACCACCAATTTCATGCTCAACATCAATGGCCAGTCAACCAATTACAGCCATGGTCCCTTGTTCAACCAGTCTTTCATGTGGCCGGGAGAAGCCGGCGTGAGCGAGGTGCAGATACAGTTCAGCCCGTTATCGTCCAATGGACGATCCGGTTTGACACTGGACGGTCCATGGGCATTTTTCCGGTTGCTGGACTCATCCGGCATGACGCCATCAGCTACGCCGGAAAAGTTCCAGACCAAGTTTCAACTGGACGACCGTTGGGTTGAATACGAGATTCGCGCAAACAGCGCCTTTAATCCGTTCAACCTGCCAGAATTGCGGGAGTTCCGCTGTCCGGAAAAGCTATGAGTGAAATCGAAGGCAGCGTTGCTCTCGGCTTTTATGGGAAGTTGCCCACTTATGGGGACTTCATCCAGAAACGCCTGCCCACGGATTTCATCAATCCATGGCACGCGTGGTTACAGGGCGGCCTACTAGCATGCCGCGAGCGCTATCCGGAAGGCTGGATGAAATTTTACCTGAATTGTCCGGCCTGGAGTTTCGTACTGTCGGCGGGGATTTGTGGTGAGCAGGCCGTTGCGGGCGTTACCATTCCCAGCGTCGACCGCGTGGGGCGCTATTTCAATTTCACGATGGCCTCGATGCTCCCGGCTGCGGTCAGTCCGGCGGTATTTGCAGGCGGCAACAGTGATTGGCTGGAGCAACTTGAGAACCTGGCCCTGTCGGTGCTTGAAGAAGAAATGGATCA
>Ga0209391_10000555_pt1 | contig 17864 bp, 19 predicted proteins | sample PPLLak3March2015_FD_187246 | JGI IMG/M metagenome (GOLD analysis project Ga0209391, IMG submission 187246) | Freshwater sediment microbial communities from Prairie Pothole Lake near Jamestown, North Dakota, USA - PPLs Lake P7 Core (1) Depth... | ecosystem: Environmental > Aquatic > Freshwater >...
AGCCCGGGGATTTCACGCCTGTCTTACAAAACCGCCTGCGCACGCTTTACGCCCAGTAATTCCGATTAACGCTCGCACCCTACGTATTACCGCGGCTGCTGGCACGTAGTTAGCCGGTGCTTCTTATTCCGGTACCATCATCCACTCAGGGTATTAACCCAAGCGATTTTTTCCCGGCCGAAAGAGCTTTACAACCCGAAGGCCTTCTTCACTCACGCGGCATGGCTGGATCAGGCTTGCGCCCATTGTCCAAAATTCCCCACTGCTGCCTCCCGTAGGAGTCTGGACCGTGTCTCAGTTCCAGTGTGGCGGATCATCCTCTAAGACCCGCTACAGATCGTCGCCTTGGTGAGCCTTTACCCCACCAACTAGCTAATCTGACATCGGCCGCTCCATCAGCGCAAGGTCTTGCGATCCCCTGCTTTCCTGCTCACAGAATATGCGGTATTAGCGTAACTTTCGCTACGTTATCCCCCACTGAAAGGCACGTTCCGATGCATTACTCACCCGTTCGCCACTCGCCGCCAGACCGAAGTCCGCGCTGCCGTTCGACTTGCATGTGTAAGGCATGCCGCCAGCGTTCAATCTGAGCCAGGATCAAACTCTTCAGTTCAATCCAACAAACTCACAATTCACTGACAGTAATTCTCATTACTTCGATGGATCTCTCCATCCGTGTGATTGCCATTAATACCTTCGCGACTCGCGTCGCTTCGCATCAAGACACCCACACCTATCGGTTGTCCAAATTTTTAAAGATCAATCCCCACCACCCAACAGCAGCAAAGAGATGAAATTATGAAGCACCATAGAAAAAATGGCAAGGCCTCATCACCAGTTCCTGTCCTCTCTGACAACCGGAACCGCTGGTGCCGCAAAGGAGGTGCGCATTGTATACATGCCTGCGACGCGGTCAAGCGGGTCGTGGCGATTTCCTGACTTCAGCCGAGCCCGTGGTCGGGCTAGCCGAGAATGACCCGGGCAAACTTGCGCTTGCCGATCTGCAGCACAACCGGTACCCCGACCGCCAGGCAGGCTGCCTTGTCGACCACCTTGTCGCCATCGGCCCGCACGCCACCCTGTTCGATCATGCGCAGAGCCTCCGAGGTACTGCCGGTCAGCCCGGTCATCTTCAGCACCTGAACGATCGACAGGGCAACCCCGCCGGCATCAAGGGCATACTCTGGAAGATCTTCAGGCAATACTCCCTGTCGGAAGCGTGCCTCGAAATCCGCCAGCGCACCGTCCGCGTCGCGCCGCGAATGAAACCGGGCAACCAGTTCCAGCGCCAGCTGCACCTTGGCGTCCCTCGGATTGAGTCCGGCAGCAACTTCTGCCTTCAACGCGGCAATCCCGCCTGCGTCCATGAACGACAGCAACTCGAAGTAGCGCCACATCAGGTCGTCGGAGACGGACATGATCTTGCCGAAGATCTCCCGCGGGGACTCGCTGATGCCAACGTAGTTGCCGAGCGATTTCGACATCTTGTTCACACCATCCAGACCTTCGAGCAGCGGCATCATGAGCACGCATTGCGGCGGTTGGCCATAGTGCTTCTGCAGTTCGCGGCCGACCAGGAGATTGAATTTCTGGTCTGTGCCACCCAGTTCCACGTCAGCGCGCATGGCGACTGAGTCATAGCCCTGGCACAGCGGGTAGAGAAACTCGTGGATCGCGATTGGCTGACCGCTCGCATAGCGCTTGGAAAAGTCGTCTCTTTCGAGCATGCGGGCAACAGTATGCTGGGCGGCAAGCCGGATCATCCCGGCGGCACCGAGTTCGTCGAACCAAGTCGAGTTGAAGCAGATTTCCGTCTTCTCCGGATCAAGAATCTTGAAGACCTGCTCCTCGTAGGTTCCTGCATTCTCGAGGATCTGCTCCCTTGACAAAGGGGGGCGGGTCGCGTTCTTGCCGGTGGGGTCGCCGATCAGCCCAGTGAAGTCACCGATGAGGAACAGGATGTGATGCCCCAGTTCCTGGAAATGACGCATCTTGTTGATCAGGACCGTGTGGCCCAGATGCAGGTCGGGCGCCGTGGGATCAAACCCTGCCTTGACCCGCAAGGGTCGGCCGCTCTTGAGGCGCTCGACAAGTTCGGATTCGATCAGAAGATCGTCGCATCCGCGCTTGATGAGTTGCAAACCGCTATCGACATCGACCATCAACACCGCTCCTGACCCACTCGCCACATCTTATTCACCAAGAGAGCGGCATTTTAGCGCAACCCCCTGGCAGACATCAGCACGACCATCTTGTCGGTGAACACAGAAGGGCGGCCGCAGCCGCCCTCGGCCGGGTGGCAAGGGATATCAGGCGGAGAATGACGAGCCGCAGCCGCAGGTGGAGGTCGCATTCGGGTTGCGGATTACAAACTGCGATCCCTCCAGCCCTTCGGTGTAGTCTATTTCGGCGCCGACCAGATACTGGAAACTCATCGGGTCGATGAGCAGCGTAACGCCATTCTTGTCCAGGGTCGTATCGTCGTCATTGACTTCCTCGTCGAAAGTGAAGCCGTACTGGAAGCCGGAGCAGCCCCCGCCGGTGACGAAAACCCGCAGTTTGAGGTCTGGATTGCCCTCCTCCTCGATCAGTTCCCGGACCTTGCCGGCAGCGCTATCGGTAAATACGAGCGGGGAAGCAATTTCTGTCACGGCGTTCATTTGCGGCACTCCTGAAAAATTTGTAGAAGTATGCAGGCCGGGCTGGCTCCGGTCAATTTACTTAGTTCGAAGCGGCAAGCTTAAGTTCCACCGATCGGTTGTCGCGGTGGACAAGTTTCCCGTCGATGACAGCTCCTTGGTGCATCTCGATCACCGCATACTCGACGTCGCCGACGATCCGCGCGCGCGGCTGCATTTCGATGGATTCGGCAACCGTCACAACCCCCACGATAGTCCCGTTGGTCACCAGTTGGGCCACCTTCACCGCCCCCTCGATGCGCGCCTGCTCACCGAGTACAAGGGTCGACGAACTTGCGCCTTCCGCCGCCTCGATATCGCCGTGCACCTCGCCATCAATGCGCAGGCCCCCGCTGAAGCAGAGATTCCCGTCGACCCGCGTTCCGGCCCCGATCAGGCTGTCGATCCGCCCTTGCGGATTGCCGTCAACTTTTTTCCCGAACATGCCCTCTCCTCTAACTCGGCCAGACGCCCGGTTCCCAGTGTATCACCCTGGAAAACCCGCGCTTTGACAGACCGCAGTTGGGGCTCCTGCAGGCAGGTCGAAATCGTCTTCCTTGCGCAGGAAATGGCTGATTTCGGCACGCCAGGCATCGGCAGCGTCACGTCCAGCCGGCAGCAGGTCGTGCTGCTTGCGGATTCTCAGGGCATCAGCGGGAGTTGGCATAGACCCGTGGTTTCGTCCAGCCCGAACATCAGGTTCATGTTCTGCACCGCCTGACCGGCCGCCCCTTTGACCAGGTTGTCGATCACCGCGAGCACGACCAGTATGTTGCCACCTTGGGGACGATGAATCGCGATACGGCAGGTATTGGCCGAACGCACCGAGCGCGTTTCGGGGTGAGACCGGGCAGGGAGCACGTCCACAAAGGCCTCGCCCGCGTATGCTTGCTCGAAGAGCACCTGGAAATCGGCCTCGGTCGTGATGCGCCCATAGAGCGTCGCGTGGATGCCGCGGATCATCGGCGTCAGGTGCGGCACGAAGGTCAGGCCGACCGGACCACCCGACAGCAGGCTCAGGCCCTGGCGGATCTCCGGAAGATGACGATGGCCTGGCACCCCGTAAGCCTTGAAGTTGTCGGAAGCTTCCGAGAACAGGATGTGCGTCTCGGCCTTCCGGCCCGCACCGGAAACGCCGGACTTGGCATCAGCAATCAACGACGACAAATCGACAACACCTGCCTTGACCAGCGGCATGAAGCCGAGTTGAACGGCGGTCGGGTAGCACCCCGGATTGGCGATCAGACGTGCCGACCGGATACGCTCACGATTGAACTCCGGCAATCCGTAGACAGCCTTCTCGATCAATTCCGGGCATGCGTGAGACATGCCATACCATTTCTCCCATTCGCCGACGTCCTTGATGCGGAAATCCGCCGCGAGGTCGATCACACGAACGCCAGCGTCGAGCAGAGCCGGCGCCTGCTGCATTGCGATACCGTTTGGCGTGGCGAAGAAGACGACATCGCAGGCCGCCAGGTTCGCCTTGGCGGGATCCTCGAACCTGAGCCCGACCCGGCCGCGCAGGCTCGGGTACATGTCCGCCACTGCCGTGCCGGCATCGCCGCGCGACGTGATCGCTACAACCTCAGCCTGCGCATGCTGCGCCAGCAAGCGCAGCAGTTCCACTCCCGTATAACCTGTACCGCCGACAATGCCAATTTTGATCATCACCTTCCTCCGCAACGATGGCGCATGATACTCCGCGCCCCGAAAACGCAAAAGCCGCCAACTGGCGGCTTTTGCATCGATCGCGATGGAATTGGATCAGCGCTTCGAGAACTGCTTGCGGCGACGCGCCTTGTGGAAACCGACTTTCTTGCGTTCGACTTCACGGGCATCGCGGGTCACAAAGCCGGCCTTGGAAAGCACAGGCTTGAGCGCGGCGTCGTATTCGATCAAGGCACGGGTGATGCCATGGCGCACCGCGCCGGCCTGCCCGGACTCGCCACCACCGGTCACGTTGACCTTGATGTCAAAACCCCTCATCTGGTCGACCAACTCGAGCGGCTGGCGAACGATCATGCGCCCGGTTTCGCGCGAAAAGAACTGGTCGACCGGCTTGCCATTGACCATGATGGCGCCAGAACCACGCCGCATGAATACCCGGGCGACTGCGCTCTTGCGCCGGCCGGTACCGTAGAAATAACTTTCAGCCATGATGATCCCTTAGAGTTCCAGCACCTTGGGCTGCTGGGCGGTATGAGGATGCTGGTTGCCAGCATAGCATTTGAGCTTCTTCAGCATGGCGTAGCCCAGCGGGCCCTTCGGCAGCATGCCTTTGACGGCGGCTTCCAGGGCGCGCCCCGGAAAGCGCTGCTGCAGCTTCTTGAAATTGGTCTGGTAGACACCACCAGGATAGCCGGAGTGGCGGAAGTAGATCTTGTCTTCAGCCTTGTTGCCAGTCACGGTGACCTTGTCGACGTTGGTGACGACGATGAAATCGCCGGTATCAACGTGCGGCGTGTAAATGGCCTTGTGCTTGCCGCGCAGACGTCGGGCGATCTCGGTGGCGAGGCGGCCGAGCACCTTGTCTGTGGCGTCTACCACAAACCACTCGCGCTTCACCTCATGTGGCTTGGCGGAAAACGTTTTCATGTGTGAGCCGTCCTGAAATGTTGGGCGCAGATTGCAGAAAGCCGCAGATTTTAGCCGACCTTCGTCAGGGCTGTCAAACAAATTAGAGGCATCCCGGACTTCAATCATTACGCCGGGCAAAAAAAACGCGGCTCGGAGAGCCGCGTTAAATCCACACCAAAGGAGGAGGGTGGAGGAGACAAGACTGAACTCCGACAGCGGGCAGAGCTTTGCCGTCTCGGTTCGTATGAGTTGCATAGTGCCTGACCACCGGGCGCAAGGCAAGACAATTTTTTGCGATGCACCATTAATATGTACATCGCTGAATAATTTATGTCTATGAAATCTAATATCAGGTTTTATATGATATTAATCATTATGTAATTACTTAATGTCACAATTTTTAACTGAACAACAGGGACAAACTACGCTCCTTGACGAGCCATTTGTTGTGCATTGCAGCATTCACTTGGCGCGGCGCCGCTCCGGGCAAACTCCGCTAGAATCAAGCATCTGCATCGGGAGAACAGCATGGAATGTACCGTAAGGTGGATGGGAAATGATGGCGGCATGTCGTTCGTGGCCGAGAGCGGCAGCGGGCACGCCGTGGTCATGGACGGAGCCCCCGAAGCCGGTGGCCGCAATCTCGGGCTGCGCCCCATGGAAATGGTCCTCGCCGGCACGGGGGGCTGCACCGCGTTTGACGTCGTCCTGATCCTCAAGAAGGGCAGGCACGCGGTCAGCGGATGCGAGGTAAGCCTGAGTGCCGACCGCGCCGAAACCGACCCCAAGGTTTTCACCGGCATCCACTTCCACTACAAGGTGCGTGGCAGGCGCCTCAAGCCGGAAGTTGTCGCCCGCGCGATAGAACTCTCGAAGGACAAGTACTGCTCGGCGTCGATCATGATCGCCAAGACCGCCCTGATCACCTACGACTTCGAGATCATCGACGAGGAATGAAAGCCGGACGAGTGTCCGACGATCAGATCCGGTAGGCAGTTCCCGTCATTACCCGGGAAGCCAGTCTCATGGCTGCCTTGACCGGTGCCGGCAGGTCGGCAGCGCCCAGATGCACGGCCGTCTCCGCATGCCGGATCTCGTCGATGCGCATCTGATCGACGATTTCACGCGATCGCGCGTCGTGTTCCGGCAGCGATTCCAGATGGCTGTCCAGATGGGCCTCGACCTGCCGTTCCGTTTCGGCAAGGAACCCGAGGTTCCAGCGATCGCCGCAGCGGCCTGCGACCAGGCCAATCGACAGGGCACCGAGGTACCACAGCGGGTTCAGCAGGCTCTTGCGCCCACCCAGTTCGGCAATCCGCCGCTCCGTCCATGCCAGGTGCTCCGTCTCCTCGTCGGCAGCACCCCGCAACGCTTCACGAAGAGCCGGGTTGCGCGAGGTGATGGCCTGGCCCTGATAGAGGGCCTGCGCACAGATCTCGCCGACGTGATTGACGCGCATCAGGCCGCAGGCATGGGTCCTTTGCTGCTCACTCAATTCCGCCTCGGGCAACTGCCCCCCCGGCATCGGGCGCTGGCTGCGCGCTCCGGCAAACACGGTACGCAAGGCGCGGTCGAACTCGATAATCAACTTGTCGGAAATCATGGTGATCAACGGATATTCATGATGCGGTCGGCTTTGCCGCCGCGGCGCAAGGCGTCTCGCGCCTCGTCGACGCTGCCGACGAGGCTGCCCTCAGGGCAGAAATAATCGAAATAGAGCGCAGCGTGATGGCGATTCGCCGCCAACGACTGCAGCCTCTTCCACTCATCGTTGCGCGACCTGGACCAGGTTCCGTCCACGCGACCCGAGGCGTAGAGGCGCCGCTCCTTGGTCTGGCAGCGCAGCCCCTCGAAAGTGACGTTTCTCGCGCCGCCCGCCGCCTCGACCACCAGAACATAGCGCACAACGCCGTCGCCCCCGATGCTCAGCGTCGATCCGTCAACGAAGAAACGGTTGTCGGTCGCCGCACTGACATAGAAGGCGAGAAGGTCCTCCTGACGCGGGAAGGCAGGAAATTCTACCGCGGCCTCCTGCCACTTCCGGACTTCGCTTCCGTCCTCGATGCCATCATCGGCCGCTACGGCATTCAGGCTGAAGGCGGCCGCAGGGAACCAGGCGACGAACAACCACAGCCACAAACGCGATGTGCACACCGGTTTCACCCCTTCCCCGTTTCGCCGGCGGCATCATTCGGGTCGCTCTGGCGGCGCTGGCGCCCCCGCCGGTCCTGGTCGAGGAAGCGCACCAACTCGCTGAGCGCCCGCTCATACACGCTACGCTTGAATTCGATCACCGCATCGAGCGGCACCCAGTAGTCGTTCCATCGCCAGGCATCGAACTCCGGCTTGGGCGTCGCGCGCAGGCTGACATCGCTGTCCCGTCCGACCAGGCGCAACAGGTACCAGATCTGTTTCTGCCCCTTGTACGAGCCGCGCCATTCGCGCCTTATCCAGTGTGTCGGCACTTCGTAACGCAGCCAGCCCTTGGTTCTTCCGAGGATACGGACATGCTCGGGCAACAACCCGATTTCCTCGAACAATTCACGGTACATGGCCTGTTCGGGCGTCTCGCCACGCGAGATGCCACCTTGCGGAAACTGCCATGAGTGCTCGCGCAAGCGCTTGCCCCAGAAAACCTCGTTCTTCGCGTTACAGAGAATGATGCCGACGTTCGGGCGGTAGCCTTCACGATCGAGCATGGAAATCCTGCATAAATAGTTGGTTGCCGCCATTCTTTCACAAAGGCTGCCAGCATGCAAAGGACGGCCTGCGTGTAAAATTGCCACTTTGCAACGGATGCAAGAGCACCCCATGCGCACCTCGCAGTTCTTTTTCACCACTCTCAAGGAAGCGCCATCCGACGCCGAGGTCATCAGCCAGAAGATGATGCTGCGCGCCGGCTACATCAAGCGCACCGCAGCCGGCATCTATACATGGATGCCGCTAGGCCTGCGCGTGCTGCGCAAGGTGGAAAAAATCGTCCGCGAGGAAATGAACCACGCCGGGGCGCTGGAACTGCTGATGCCGGCGGTGCAGCCGGCCGAACTGTGGCAGGAATCCAAGCGCTGGGAGCAGTACGGCCCCGAACTGCTGCGTTTCAAGGACCGCCACCAGCGCGACTTCGTGATCGGCCCGACGCACGAGGAGATCATCACCGACGTCGTGCGCCGCGACGTCAAGAGCTACCGCCAGTTGCCGTTGCACCTGTACCAGATTCAGACCAAGTTCCGCGACGAGATTCGTCCCCGTTTCGGCGTGATGCGCGGCCGCGAGTTCCTGATGAAGGACGGATATTCCTTCCACACGTCGTTCGAGGATCTGAAGCGCGAATACGCCAATATGTTCGACACGTACAGCCGCATCTTCAGCCGCCTCGGCCTGAGATTCCGCGCCGTCGCCGCCGACACCGGGTCGATCGGCGGTACCGGTTCGCATGAATTCCACGTGCTGGCCGACTCCGGCGAGGACGCCATCGCCTTCTGCCCGGACTCCGATTACGCCGCCAACGTCGAGCTGGCCGAAGCCGTGGCCCCGGCCACACCGCGCGCCGCCGCGTCAGGGGCCATCGAAAGCGTGGCGACGCCGGGCAAGATGGCCTGCGCGGATGTCGCCGAGTACCTGGCGGTCGACCTGACTCATATCGTCAAGTCCATCGCCGTGGTCAGCGAGAAAAGCGAGGCCAGCAAGACCTTCGCGCTGTTGCTGCTGCGCGGCGACCACGAAATGAACGAGGTCAAGGCAGGCAAGATCGCGGCCATCGCGCCTTTCCGCTTTGCCTCCGACAGCGAAGTACAGGAATTCCTCGGCTGCGTCCCAGGTTACATCGGCCCGGTCGCGGTCGACCGGGAAAAAGTGGCGATTTTCGCCGACCGTGCCGTTGCGGCCATGAGCGATTTTGTCTGCGGCGCCAACCAGGCTGGCTTCCACCTGACCGGCGTCAATTTCGGCCGTGACCTGCCGGAACCGGACGTCGTCGATTTGCGCAACGTCGTTACCGGCGACCCCTCGCCGGATGGCAGGGGGACACTGGCGATCTGTCGCGGCATCGAGGTCGGCCACATCTTCCAGTTGCGCCGGAAATACGCCGAAGCACTCGATTGCAGTTACCTCGACGAAAGTGGCAAGAGCCAGATCATGGAGATGGGCTGCTACGGCATCGGCGTCACGCGCATCGTCGCTGCCGCCATTGAGCAGGGCAACGACGAGCGGGGCATCATCCTGCCCCCGGCCATTGCCCCCTTCGCGGTCTGCATCGTGCCGATGGGCTATCACAAGAGCGAGGCCGTCAAGGCAGCGGCCGACCGACTCTATGCAGACCTGCAGCAGGTCGGCATCGACGTCGTGCTCGATGACCGCAACGAGCGCCCCGGCGTCATGTTCGCCGACATGGAACTGATCGGCATCCCGCATCGCGTCGTGATCGGCGAGCGCGGGCTGAAGGACAGCCAGTTCGAATACAAGGGTCGCCGCGACGTCGAGGCGACGATGATCCCGCAGGCGGAAATCCTTGCCACACTCAGGGAGAAGCTGTGCGGAGGCTGATCGCGATCCTTCTGCTGTCTGGTGCGTCGGCAGCCTACGGCGGAGCGCAGATATACGAACCCCTGTCAGCCAGCGTGCAGGCCGCGTTGCACAAGGCGGTTTCCGATGCGCGGCCGCCGACCAGTTCCTTCCGCACTCCGATCGAAGCGGCAGACTGGCTGGCCGAGATGTCACGCCGTCTGGAAAAGCGGATCCCCAACCGTGAATACCGCATCGACCTGCTGCGCAGCGTGCATTACGAGGCAAAACGCGCCGGGCTCGACCCACAACTGGTACTCGGCCTGATGCAGGTCGAGTCAGGCTTCCGCAAGTATGCCGTGTCGTCGGCCGGCGCCCGCGGCTACATGCAGGTGATGCCTTTCTGGGTCAAGTTGATCGGCCGGCAGGACGATTCGCTGTTCAACCTGCGCACCAACCTCCGCTACGGCTGCACGATCCTGCGGCACTACCTGGACATCGAGAAGGGCGATATCTACCGTGCGCTGGGCCGCTACAACGGCAGCCTCGGCCGGCCGGAATACCCCAACATGGTGCGCGCCGCATGGCAGAACCAGTGGAGCTACGACAAACCCGCCCGGTTGGCGCTGGCCAGGGACTGATCAGCGCCCCAGGCCGGGCAGCATGCCTTTCATGCCACGCATCAGCTTGCCCATGCCGCCCCGGGACATCATCTTCATCATTTTCTGCGACTGCTCGAACTGGTTAAGCACGCGATTGACTTCCTGTACCTGCACGCCGGCGCCCAGCGCGATGCGCCGCTTGCGGCTGGCCTTGAGCAATTCCGGCCTGGCCCGCTCCGCCGGGGTCATGGAATTGATGATGCCCTCAACGCGTCCGACCATCTTGTTTTCCGCGCCAGCCGGTAGCTGACCGGCCAACTGGGCAATCTGCGCCGGCATCTTTTCCATCATCGCCGACAGCCCCCCCATGTTCCGCATCTGGGCGATCTGCTCCTTGAAGTCGTTGAGGTCGAAGCCCTTGCCGGCTTTGAGCTTTCTGGCGAAAGCGACTGCCTTTTCCTCGTCCAGCCCCTTCTTCGCCTCCTCGATCAGCGACAGCACGTCGCCCATGCCGAGGATGCGCGACGCCATCCGCTCGGGGTGGAAGGCTTCCAGCCCACTCAGCTTTTCGCCGACGCCGGCGAACTTGATCGGCTTGCCGGTGACGTGACGCACCGACAGTGCCGCGCCGCCACGCGCGTCGCCATCAAGCTTGGTCAGTACGACGCCAGTCAACGGCAGCGCCTCGTTGAAAGCCTTGGCGGTATTGACAGCATCCTGGCCGAGCATCGCATCAACGACGAACAACGTCTCGATCGGCTTCAGCACGGCGTGCAGCCGCCTGATTTCGGCCATCATTTCGTCGTCGACCGCAAGACGGCCAGCCGTATCGACGAGCAGGACATCGTGGTAATGGCGCCTGGCCCAATCGACCGCCGCCAGCGCAATCGCTTCCGGCTTCTCACCCGCTGCGGACGGGAAGAAATCGACCCCCGCCTGCCCGGCCACCGACTTCAATTGCTCGATCGCCGCCGGACGGTAGACGTCACAGGAAACGACGAGCACTTTTTTCTTGTGGTTCTCCTTCAGGAATTTCGCCAGCTTGCCGACCGTCGTCGTCTTGCCGGCGCCCTGCAGGCCCGCCATCAGGACGATGGCCGGCGGCTGGGTATTGAAGCTGATGCCCTCGTGGGCGCCGCCCATGATCCGGGTCAGCTCCCTGTGGACGACGCCGACCAGCGCCTGGCCAGGACTCAGCGAACCGATGACCTCTTCGCCGACCGCTTTCTCCCTGACCGCAGCGACGAGATCCTTGACCACCGGCAGCGCCACATCAGCCTCGAGTAGCGCCATCCGCACCTCGCGCAAGGCGTCGGCGATGTTGGCTTCGGTCAGTCGTGCCTCGCCCTTCAGCGTCTTGATGACACGGGCAAGGCGATTGGTCAGGTTGTCGAGCATGGCAGGTAGGCTTCTTGTAGAATCCGCAGATGGCCGACATTGTAATTCAGCTTCTGCCCCACATCCTTGCCGCCCTTCTTTATGCGGCGCTCGGCTTCCATTTCTGGAACACCCGCTGGCGCGAAAACGAAAGACAGTCCGTCGCCCGCCCCATGCAGCCGTGGGAGCGCGGAGCCATTGCGGTAGCTCTGCTGATCCACGCCGGCAGCCTTTACACGGCCCTGTTCTCGGCCAGCGGCATGAGTTTTTCATTCAGCTATGCGCTGTCGCTGATGATGTGGCTGGCCGTTCTGATCTACTGGCTGGAAAGTTTCATGGCGCGCATGGAAGGCATGCAGCCGATGGTCCTGCCGCTGGCCGCGGCCTGCACGATTCTCCCGGTCGCCTTCCCGAACGTCCATGTCGTAGCGCATGCCGGCGCAACCGGTTTCAAGCTCCACTTCCTCGCCGCGATGCTCGCTTACAGCCTGCTGACCCTCTCCGCGCTGCATGCGATTTTCATGGGATTCACCGAGAATGCACTGCACAAGCGACTTCTGAAGCGCAGTCTGGCCAGCCTGCCGCCCCTGATGGCGATGGAGTCCCTGCTCTTCCGCATGCTCCTGCTGGGTTTCATCCTGCTGACGCTGACCGTCGGCAGCGGCGTGTTCTTCTCCGAGGCCTTGTTCGGCAAGCCACTGTCGATTGACCACAAGACCCTGTTCGCCTTTGCCTCGTGGGGCATTTTCGCCACCTTGCTGATCGGCCGCCATGCCTGGGGCTGGCGTGGCCGGCGGGCCCTGCGCTGGACGCTCGCAGGCTTCGCGCTGCTGTTGCTGGCCTACGTCGGCAGCCGCTTCGTCGTCGAAGTGCTTCTCGGGCGCACCTGATCCGTGGCAAACTTTCCGGAAGCGGGCGTCGGCATCAAGCTGGCCGGAATCGCCGCTGAAGTCGTGCACCCCACTGCGCGCCGTGTGGTCAATGCGCGGCTGTACCGGCCGTTCGGACAATCACCGGCGGGTTGCGGTCTTTACAAACCCTGACCTACGTAGCATCATCGCTCAATCTAAACGGCATCCGACACGCACTCAATGGCAGCCACACCCCAAGCAGGTCCCCTCAGCGGTCTCGCCCGCGCTCTGGTTCAGGCGGGACGGCTCAAGGAAGCCGAGGCTGAGCAGCTCGCCACGCAGGCAAGTCACGAGAGGCATTCGCTGATCGAGCAGATCATCGCGAGCAAGAAGATTTCCTCGCTGGAAGTAGCCCGTTTTGTCGCCGAAACATTCGGCTACCCGCTGCTCGATCTTTCCGTTTACGACGAGGCTCATATCCCGGCCAATGCGATCGATCGCAAGCTGATCGCGGCGCACAAGGTGGTTCCGCTGAATCGCAGGGGCAACCGGCTCTCGGTCGCCATCGCCGATCCGACCAACCTGCGCGCGCTGGACGAGATCCGCTTCCAGACCGGCCTTGGCGTCGACCCGATCGTGGTCGAGCATCCGAAGCTGCTTCCCTTGGTCACCAAGTATGCCGAATCGGCGGAAGACACGCTCAGGGGCCTGACGACCGATGACATCAATCTCGATTTCCTCGACGAGGAGTCGAGCGGCAAGGCGGACGAAAGCTCGACGCAGGAAATCGACGACGCGCCGGTCGTCAGGTTCATCCAGAAAATGATGCTGGACGCCATCAACGACGGCGCCTCCGACATTCACTTCGAGCCCTACGAGAAGTTCTACCGCATCCGCTTCCGCGTCGACGGCGTCCTGCGCGAGATCGCGACGCCGCCGCTGGCGATCAAGGAAAAGATCGCGTCGCGGATCAAGGTCATTTCCCGGCTGAACATCGCCGAGAAACGCGTCCCCCAGGATGGCCGCATGAAACTGGCCCTCTCGCGGAACCGCGCCATCGATTTTCGTGTCAGCACGCTGCCGACCCTGCAGGGTGAGAAAATTGTCCTTCGTATTCTCGATCCCACCCAGGCTACTCTCGGCATCGAGGCGCTGGGCTATGAACCGGAGCAGCGCGACGTACTCATGCAGGCGATCACCCGCCCTTACGGCATGGTCCTCGTCACCGGTCCGACCGGGTCCGGCAAGACAGTGTCGCTGTACACCTGTCTGAACATCCTCAACAAGGACGGCGTCAACATCTCGACGGCGGAAGACCCCGCGGAAATCAACCTGGCCGGGATCAACCAGGTGAATGTGGACGACAAGGTCGGGCTGACCTTCGCCGCATCGCTGCGGGCATTTCTCCGCCAGGACCCGGACATCATCATGGTCGGCGAGATCCGCGACCTGGAAACTGCCGAAATCGCGATCAAGGCTGCCCAGACCGGCCACATGGTGCTGTCGACGCTACACACCAACGACGCGCCGCAAACCCTGACCCGCCTGATGAACATGGGCGTACCGACCTACAACATCGCGGCCAGCGTGCTGCTGATCACTGCCCAGCGTCTTGCCCGGCGCCTGTGCACCTGCAAGAAGCCGATCGACGTGCCGAAGCAGACACTGCTCGACGCCGGATTCGTCGAGGCTGACCTCGACGGATCGTGGACGCTTTACGGACCCGAGGGTTGCGAACGCTGCAAGGGAACCGGCTTCAAGGGGCGGGTAGGCATCTATCAGGTCATGCCCATGGGCGATACCATGCAACGCCTGGTAATGAGCGGCGCTACGTCGATCGACCTCGCCGAGCAGGCGCAGCGCGAGGGGGTGAAGAACCTGCGCGAATCCGGCCTGCTGAAGGTCAAGCAAGGCATGACCTCGCTCGACGAAGTCCTGACGACAACCAACGTGTAACGGGGAAGGAAGACGGATGGCCACCGCCGCAAGAGCCAGAATCCTGGCAAGCAAGGAAACGACTTTCCTCTGGGAGGGAAAGAACCGTGACGGCAAGACCGTGCGCGGGGAAATACGCGCCGCCAGCGAGGCTGTGGTGCAGGCGAGCCTGCGCCGCCAGGGCGTCATCAATGCCCGGGTCAAGAAGCAGCGCTTCAAGATCGGCGGCAAGGTTACCGAAAAGGATCTTGCGCTGTTTACCCGCCAACTGGCGACCATGATGAAAGCCGGCGTACCGCTGCTGCAGTCGTTCGACATCGTCGGCCGCGGCCACGCCAACCCGGCGGTCAGCAAGCTGCTGCTCGACATCAAGGCCGATGTGGAAACCGGCAGTTCGCTGTCGCAGGCTTTCCGCAAGTACCCGCTGTATTTCGATGCGCTCTACTGCAACCTGGTGGAGGCAGGCGAACAAGCCGGTATTCTCGACACCCTGCTCGAAAGACTGGCGGCGTACAAGGAAAAAATCCTCGCCATCAAGGGCAAGATCAAGGCAGCGCTCTTCTATCCGATCTCTGTCATCATCGTCGCTTTCGTCATCACCGCCGTCATCATGATCTTCGTCATCCCGGCGTTCAAGGACGTGTTCAAGAGCTTCGGCGCCGACCTGCCGGCACCGACGCTGCTGGTCATCGCCATCTCCGACTTTTTCGTCGCCTACTGGTGGGCCATCTTCGGCATCATCTTCGGCGGCCTCTTCGCTTTCTTCCAGGCGTGGAAGCGCTCGGAAAAGATGCAGTTTGTGATGGACCGCCTGCTGCTGCGCGTGCCGATCTTCGGCGACATCATCCGCAAGGCGGTGATCGCCCGCTGGACGCGCACGCTGTCGACAATGTTCGCAGCCGGCGTGCCGCTGGTCGAATCCCTTGAAGCGGTTGGCGGCGCTTCCGGCAACTACGTCTACAAGGTTGCCAGCAAGGAAATCCAGAGTGAGGTGTCCACCGGCACCAGCCTGACGACGGCGATGCAGAACACCAGCCTGTTCCCCAACATGGTGACCCAGATGGTGTCGATCGGCGAGGAATCCGGCGCACTCGACTCGATGCTGGCCAAGGTGGCCGAGTTCTTCGAACAGGAAGTCGATGATGCGGTCGAGGCGATGTCCAGCCTGATGGAGCCGATGATCATGGTCGTTCTCGGCACGCTGATCGGTGGCATGGTCGTCGCGATGTACCTGCCGATCTTCAAGCTGGGCGCCGTGATCTGATGCCGTTCGATTCGCCGGGCGGCCTGGCTGCCGCAGCCGGGCTACTCGGCGTGTGCGTCGGCAGCTTTCTCAACGTCGTCATCCACCGCCTGCCGCAGATGATGGAGCGGGAATGGGCGGCGCAATGCGCGGAATTGCGCGGCGAATCGCCGTCGACCGCGGCAGAGCCGCTGTCGCTGGCGCGCCCCCGATCTCGCTGCCCGGCCTGCGGCCACCCGATCGGCGCGCTGGAAAACATCCCGATCATCAGCTTCCTGCTGTTGCGCGGCCGATGTTCGGCCTGTTCGGCGCCAATTTCCGCCCGTTATCCGCTCATCGAGGCCATCACCGGACTGCTTTCAGCCTACGCCGCCTGGCATTTCGGGCCGACGCCGCAGACAATCGGCGCCCTCCTGCTGATCTGGGCGCTGATCGCCCTCACCGCGATCGACTTCGATACCCAGTTGCTGCCCGACTCGATCACGCTGCCGCTGCTCTGGCTCGGTCTCGGGTTCAATCTGGTTGGCGTCTACACCGACCTCCCTTCGGCAGTCATCGGCACCATGGTCGGGTATCTCAGCCTGTGGTCGGTCTTCTGGCTGTTCAAGCTGGCCACCGGCAAGGAAGGCATGGGCTACGGCGATTTCAAGCTGCTCGCCGCGCTCGGTGCCTGGCTGGGCTGGCAGATGCTGCCAGCAATCATTCTGTTGTCTTCCGTCGTCGGCGCCGTCGTCGGCATCGGCCTGATCGTCGTCGCCCGGCGCGGACGCCATGTTCCCATCCCGTTCGGCCCCTATCTGGCAGCGGCGGGGATGATCGCCCTGTTCTGGGGCCAGCCGATCACGCGCGGCTATCTCGGACTGATGTCCTGACGCGGCGACGCGCCAGTGCAAGCGCAGCTGGCCATCGGTTATACTTCGCGGTTTTGGAGGATTCTCATGCCGATCCATGAATATCGCTGCGATTCCTGCGGATTCCAGAAAGAGCATCTGCAGAAGCTGAGCGACCCCAAGCTCACGACCTGCCCTGACTGCGGCCAGGAAAGCTACAGCCGGCAGCTCAGCGCCGCCGGCTTCCAGTTGAAGGGCAGCGGCTGGTACGCCACCGACTTCAAGGGCAGCGGCAAGCCAGCGGCTGAGAAGAAGCCCGACAGCGTGCCGCCCTGCCAGGGCGGCTCCGGAGCCTGTACCCCGTGCGCGGCCAGTTGATCAAGCGCTACTTCATCACCGGGCTCCTGATCTGGGTGCCTCTGGTCATCACCGTCTGGGTGCTGTCGGTCATCGTCAACACCCTCGACCAGTCACTGCACCTGCTGCCGGTGGCGGTCCACCCGCGCAGTCTCTTCGGCTTCCCGATTCCCGGCGTCGGCGCCCTGCTGACGCTGCTGATGATCCTGCTGACCGGCATGCTCGCGACCAATTTCATCGGCCAGAAGCTGGTGATCTGGTCGGAAAGGCTGCTCGCCCGCATCCCGGTCGTCAATTCCGTCTATAACAGCGTCAAGCAGGTTTCCGATACGCTGTTCTCGTCGAGCGGCAACGCCTTCCGCAAGGCGCTGCTTGTCCAGTATCCGCGCCAGGGAAGCTGGACGATTGCCTTCCAGACCGGCAAACCGGGGGGCGACGTGCTCAACCACCTCGACGGCGAGTACATCAGCGTCTACGTGCCGACTACACCCAACCCGACCTCCGGCTTCTTCCTGATGATGCCGAAGAGCGACGTCATCGAACTCGACATGACCGTCGACGAGGCGCTCAAGTACATCATCTCGATGGGCGTCGTCGCTCCGTTGCCGCACCCCCGCCCCGTCACCCATACCTGAGCAACCCCACGGAATTTCCATGCGTACCCATTACTGCGGACAACTCAACGCTTCCCTCGACGGTCAGATCGTCACCCTGTGCGGCTGGGCCCACCGCCGGCGCGACCACGGCGGCGTCATCTTCATTGACCTGCGCGACCGCGAGGGCCTCGCCCAGGTCGTCTGCGACCCGGACCGTGCCGAGTCATTCGGGGTCGCCGAGTCAGTCCGCAACGAGTTCTGCCTGAAAATCACCGGCAAGGTGCGTCCGCGCCCCGCCGGCACGACCAACGCCAA
>Ga0209391_10000556_pt1 | contig 17859 bp, 14 predicted proteins | sample PPLLak3March2015_FD_187246 | JGI IMG/M metagenome (GOLD analysis project Ga0209391, IMG submission 187246) | Freshwater sediment microbial communities from Prairie Pothole Lake near Jamestown, North Dakota, USA - PPLs Lake P7 Core (1) Depth... | ecosystem: Environmental > Aquatic > Freshwater >...
TTTGGTTATAGAATAGTTAAAAAAACAGAAGTTTCAATTAATAATTATAAGTTCAATGAGTAAGTTAATTTACCTTGATAATTCAGCAACAGCATTTCCTAAGCCGGAAGAGGTTTATCAATTTATGGATAGTTTTTATCGAAAGCATGGGGTAAATCCGGGTCGTTCAGGATTTGATGCTGCGATAGAGACCGAGGAAATCGTTCATAACACACGTAAAATGTTAACGGAACTGTTCAATGGTGATGATCCCAACCGTTTAACATTCAGTTATAATGCGAGCGATTCATTGAATATGATTTTGCAGGGGCTTGCAGAGAAAGGAGATCATATCATTACTACCTGCCTTGAGCATAATTCAGTTCTGCGCCCGCTTCATCATCTCGAAAAGGATGGTATTGCAGAGGTTACCCATATTACCTTCGATACCAAAGGATACATTGACCCTGAAAACATCAAAAAAGCAATTAAAAAAAACACTAAAATGGTGGTGGTGAATCACAGCTCTAATGTGATTGGAACCATACAACCTCTGGCTGAAATAGGAAAAATCTGTAAAGAGAATGGCGTGTATTTCATAGTTGACGCAAGTCAAAGTGCAGGCGCCGTTCCGATTGACATGAAAGCAATGAATATTGATGTAATTTGCTTTACCGGCCATAAATGCCTGATGGGGCCAACAGGTATAGGAGGATCGTATGTAAAGGAAAATGTCCCTGTAAAGCATACTCGTTTTGGCGGAACCGGAGTCCGTTCGGCTGTGAAAACCCATCTTGAAGAATATCCATACCGCCTCGAGTGCGGAACACTGAATATTTTAGGAGTGGCCGGCTTATATGCAGGCGTTAAATGGGTAAATGAAAAAGGAATTGATAACCTGCACAATAAGGAAATGGCGCTTTGGGAGCAGTTGAAAAACGGACTTCAGGCCATCGAAGGCATTACCACTTATTGCGCTGATAGCACAAAAAACCAAAACCCTGTTTTAAGCTTTAATGTGAAAGGCTTCGATGCCGGAGATGTAGGAACACTGCTTGATGTAGACTACAATATCGCATGCCGGACCGGCCTGCAATGCGCCCCGAAAGTGCATGAAGTAATCGGAACATTCGATATTCATGGAACCGTTCGTTTAAGCATGGGTCCTTTCAATACCGAAGAACATATTGACAAAGCAATTGAAGCTGTTAAAGAGATTGCTGGCATCAGGAATTAAATAAAGATTCTTGAAAGCTTGTTTTTAAGCCCTGAAGTGAAAGCTTTGGGGCTTTTGTTTCATAGCAAGACAGGACTATCTTCATTTGTTTAGCATAGTTACCTTTCTCAATTTATTTATCTTTGTCTGTATTTTAATCGAACAGCTATATCTTTGGCCTAGGTTTTTGAAATTTGCGTCTTACGGGTAAAATTTTGCACATTAAAAATTCATGCATGAGTAATTTTTAGTAACAGAATTAGTGAGTACGTATTATGATTAATATAAAGTCTGTTCTGTCGGCACTTGCAAAATCTATCCTTCCGGGATTGGTTATTTGTCTTTTATCCTTTTGCTCATGCGACAAATCCATTATTGATAAAAATGCAACTTTTCATGCATTTGCTGGTATTGATAGTCTTAATGCTGTTTTACATGATCAGGTTACAACAAGTGAAAACAATACAAAATTAGCTGACAGCTTGTTTACACTTTCATTGTCGTTAGGCTATAATAAGGGAATTTCTGAATCGTCTGTTATCATTATTCATTTTTCAAGAATTGATTACCAGTACAGTAAAGCAATCGATTTTATTGCAAAAAATTTGCAAAAGATTGAAGATATCAACGACATTTCTCTCATTGCCCCTGTTTATTTTGAACTAGGAAAATTACACAAAGATTTGGATAATTTTGATCTGGCTTTTGATTATCTGACCAAAGCATTGACTTTTTATAATAAAACTGATAACAAGAAGTCCTGTTCAGAAATATACTCGATCCTGGGATTACTATTCAGGGATTTGGATATTAGTAAATCATTCTATTATCAAAAATTGGCTATTGGTATTTCCAAAGAAATAAATGACAGTATTGGTATTGCCCGTGAATTAAATAACATGGCTTTGACTTTTAATAAGGAAAACAGGATCGACAGCGCCCAGCTCCATTTTGAGCAGGCTATGGCGATAAACAAAAAACTCAAAAATTGGAAGTATTACAGCCGGAACCTTGGAAACATGGCAGACCTGGAAAAATCCCGAAACAATTTTCAGGTTTCAGAGGCTTTGTATAATGAAATGCTTGAAGTTATTGATGTTTCATCAGATATCCGATTTTATGCAAATACAATGTTGCACCTTGGTGATTTACACCTGAAAATGGAAAATTACCACAAAGCCATTCCATATTTCAGAAATGCTATCCTGTTGAGCGAAAAATATAAATTGATTGAGTTTCTGATGTATGGCAATAAAGGACTGTATTTGTGTAACAAAGGACTTAGTAATGCTGATTCGTCATTGTTTTTTGCTGAAGTTTATCAAAATTTTAAGGATAGTTTAGCCATAAAGAAAAATTCGGAAGAGCTTATGCGGCTTGAAGCGAATTATGATTTTGAGCAATTAAACAAGGAAAGGGAAAGTAAGCAAAAGTTTCAAACTATTTTATTGGTTGGATTATTGGTTTTCCTGCTATTGATAACCATAATACTTATTCAATTCATCAAAAAGCAAAAACTTTCCAACCAGGCAAACATGCTTAAGGTGAAGCTACTCCAGAATGAACTGGAGGTAAGAAATCGCGAGCTTGCCTCTTATGTATTAAACATGGTGCGGGTGAATGAAAAAAAATTGGGCATTATCGCTTACCTCAAAAAACAGCAACCTGAGTTTAAGATACAGAATCAAAAGATCATCGATACGGTTATCCGTGATTTAGAGATGGATCAGGATTCCAGGATGTGGGAAGAGTTTGAAATCAGATTTAACAAAGTAAACAACGATTTTTATCAAAAACTTTCTGCCAGGTTTCCTGATTTAACAAGCAACGAAAAACGCCTTTGTGCTTTTTTGTTTATGGATATGAACACCAAAGAAATTGCCAGTATCACAGGTCAAAGTAATGAAGCTATTGTGAAAGCCCGCACCCGGCTAAGAAGAAAATTAGGCATTTCAAATCAAGAGGAGTCCATTTCTACTATTTTGACAGCCATTTGATTTCTGTTTTTAATTTTTGTAACAAGCACTATTTCTTTTAGTAATGTGCTTCTGTCCTCTAATTGTCCTGCCGTTTATTTTGGGATGTCTCTTAATTGTCATCTGATGAAATTTGTAAAAATTGGTATTTGAATATACTATTGCAGGCAATTACAATAAAATATGGAAAAAGAGGAAACCAACATCACTGATAGTGTTTCATCAATCAAAATAAAAATTGAAGATGAAGACATGAAACCGTTAAACCAGGTCAGTGAAAAACTGGAACTCCAGCTTAGCGCTTTACAAAAAATCCTCAAAACGTTGAATTCTGAAAAATCAACAGACACTTAACCGACCAGATTTCAATAACAATTGACAAATATTTTATATGATCAGCATATTTCGAAAAATTCATAAACAAACAAACTATTTACTAACATTAAATTTCAAAATTATGAGAAAAATTTACATTTCAATCGTTTGCATGGTTTTGGCTTTTAACCTGAACTTAAGAGCACAACTTCCCGATGGTTCGATCGGTCCTGATTTCGTAGGTACAGATATCAATGAGGTTGAGCATCATCTGTATGATTACCTCGATAGCGGTAAAGTTGTAATTATCGACTTTTTTACCACCTGGTGTGCCCCTTGCTGGGAATATCACACTAGTGGGGTCTTGGATGAGATGTGGGAGCTGTACGGTCCTGATGGCACGAATGAAGTGATGATATTTCAAATTGAAGTTGATATTGATGAAGGTATGAATGAACTTCTTGGAAATGGAAATTCTCAGGGAAATTGGTTAGAAGGGGTTCTCTTTCCTACGATAGACGATCTCCCCGATCCAGATAATCCACCATACGGAACAATTATTGATGGCCTATATGAAATTCATTACATCCCAACTATTTATGTTATTTGTCCTGAACGAATTACCAATGAAGACCACTGGGAAGATGGTTATATGACAGCTGCAGAACTTCATGCGTTCATGATTGGTAACTGCACGGGTGCCACTGCCCAAATTGATGCTTCATTATTGAAATACGAAGGTCCTACACAATATTGTTTTGACCAAATTGAAGGTGGACAGGTTGTGATTCAGAATCTAAGTCTTGGCGGCAACTTGACAGAAGCCACCATTCAAACTTTATTAGATGGAAACATAATTTCCACAACCGAATATTCCGGAGATCTTCTGCTTTTTGCGATAGATACTGTACAACTTAATCCAATAGGCAATTTGCCTGAAGAAGCTACATTGACATTCAATCTTGTTGTTGAAGGCGATACAATTTTGGAAAACAATCAAAAAGACATTGATGTTTCCAGAGGCCCAATTTTAAACGGATTTAGTGTTATTGTTGAAGTTCAACCAGATGACTATCCAGAAGAATTTTCGTTCGATATGTTAGATGGAAACGGAAACCTGATTTATGCGAGTGAGCCATTAAGCGGAAGCAGCTTGCAGCAGTTCGAAGTCAACATTCCTGAAATAACATGCGTTACCTGGAACATTTACGACTCCTATGGTGATGGTATTTGCTGCGATTATGGTGAAGGTTATGTCCGGTTATTGGATGCCCAAAGCGGGGACGAAATATATTACATAAATGGTGATTATGGATTTGGCATCACCAGGTTGTTTGCGGCACTGGATCCAAACACTGAAATACAAGAAAATGTATTTGACAACATCCGGATTTATCCAAATCCTGCCAGGGACAATATTAATATCATAGCGGAGTCCAGAATTGACCAACTTGAAGTGATAAATCACATGGGACAGGCTGTTTACAAAACTTCATCTGAAAATAAAATTTTAAATATTGATGTTTCCCAATTGGAATCAGGGATATATATTTTTAGGATAGTAAGTGGAAATGAGGTAATTACTAATCAAGTAATTATTCAATAAAATTTAGGATATTTATTGACTTTTTAAACCCTGAAGCGATGGCTTTGGGGTTTATTTTTTTTCGGCCATTTTAAATCCTGATGCCTTAATCGGGAACACGTATTAAATGGAATTTGCCACTCCAGGGAGATCATTGAAAAGAAAATATACCCCCGCCTGACCGTCGGGCACGCAAAGACCGGGAAGAAATGCGCAAAGGTAACGAAATCGATTCTGTAACCTACATCTAACTTTACATTCTTGTATATAAAGGCATTGGCACTTGTTGTTGTAAATCAAAACCCAATTCCCGAAGGTCATTGGCTATTGCATGTTCATAGGCTGATTCAAGTAATCCAGGTCCAAGGGATTTATGCAACTGGATTGCCGTTCCAATAATTTTATATGAAAGCTCATTTTCAGTCATAGGTATAGTCTTTGCGCTTTTTGCGGTATACTCTGCGTGTTTTGCGAGAAATAATGAGTACAAATATAACAAACTTTCAAAATGCTTTCAGTATTTTAGCACTCGAAAAAAAGATTTGGCCAATTTTTAATTATTCTTTTGTTTTTTCAAAAATCATATATATTTGTCGCCGGCTAATAAATATGATGGATCATTATTTTCACCGGTTTCTCGAAGAGCATCTCTACCTCAACATCAAGCGAAGGGATGAGTTCCAGGGTAGATATTAGACGTTAGATATTAGATGTTTGACGTATATTTTCTAAAACCCGTTTTTCCAATTATAATTTTAAATTAAAAAATATTTTTCATGGAACTTCCGTTTGCTGAATCCTACAAAATAAAAATGGTGGAACCAATCCGCCGGAGCACAAGGGCAGAAAGAGAAAAATGGCTTAATGAAGCCTATTTCAATTTATTCAACCTGCGAAGCGAATATGTTTATATCGATCTGTTGACCGATTCGGGTACCGGCGCTATGAGCGACAGGCAATGGTCGGCCATGATGCTGGGAGACGAAAGTTACGCCGGCGCTTCCTCTTACCTGATCATGAAGGACACCATTAAGACCCTTTTTGGATTTAATGATTTTCTGCCGACTCACCAGGGAAGGGCTGCGGAAAATGTTCTTTTTTCGGTTTTAGTTAAGCAGGACGATATCATTCCGGGGAATTCACATTTCGATACCACCAAGGGACACATTGAGTTCAGGAAGGCGCATGCCATCGACTGCACCATTGACGAGGCTTTTCACCCGACACAATACCATCCGTTCAAGGGAAATGTAGACCTGAACAAATTGGAAAGGGTATTAAAAGAAATCCCTGTCGAAAAAATCCCGTTTGTAATTGTTACCTTAACCTGCAATAGTTCAGGTGGCCAGCCGGTTTCGATGCAGAACCTGAAAGAGGTGCACGAGATGGCCCATCGTTATGGTACAATCGTGATTTTCGATTCAGCGCGGTTTGCTGAAAATGCATATTTTATCAAAACCAGGGAAGCAGCTTACAAAGATAAATCCATCAAGGAAATTGTAAAAGAAATGTTCCGCTATGCCGATGCCATGACGATGAGCAGTAAAAAGGATGCCATTGTAAATATGGGGGGTTTTATCGGTTTCAGCGACCGGAAAATGTACGAGCAGGCCAGCGTTTATAACATCATGTTCGAAGGATTTGTTACTTACGGTGGAATGTCGGGCAGGGATATGAATGCACTGTCCCAGGGATTGATGGAAGCAACAGAGTTCGATTACCTTGAAACGCGGGTCAGTCAGGTTGCTTACCTGGGTGAGAAGTTAAAAAGCTATGGTATTCCTCTTTTAGAGCCTTTCGGCGGTCATGCCATTTTTATAGATGCAAAGCAGTTCCTTCCTTCTATTCCAAAAGAACAATATATAGCTCAAACCCTTGCAGTCGAAATTTACCTTGAAGGAGGTGTGCGGGCTGTTGAAATCGGTACCTTAATGGCAGACCGTGACCCGGATACACGTGCAAACCGATACCCGGTATTGGAAATGGTGCGTCTTGCCATTCCAAGAAGGGTTTATACAAATAGTCATATGGATTATGTGGCAGCAGCCATTACCAATGTCTTCGAAAGGAGAAATGAAATTCATAAAGGGTTAAAGATAATTAACGAAGCGCCCATCCTCAGGCATTTTACGGTGGAGCTGGCAAAAATGAAATAGAAGAAAAGCCGAGATGCTTATTGTTCTTCCTCCTGATGGGTTCGCGTATCAGGTCCTATTTCAATATTTTCAGTAAAATCTATAATTTCAGAATTTTCTTTAACCAGTTTGGCGTGTTTTACCAATTTCCCCTCCACAATAAAAACCACTGATTCCGCGATATTGGTTGTATAAGCTTCAATTCTCTCCAGTTGCGTCAGGATCAGCATCAGGTTGGTAGCCACCACAATGATTTCACTCTTTTTTGCCATCTCCTCAATGATTTTTGCGGAAAGTGTTTGCAGCTTAAATTGGATTTTTGTTGAAAGATCGAAAATTTCTTTTACCAGATTCACATTGCGCTGTTCTATAATGGCCACCATGAGTTCCATCAGTTTATTAAGATCAGCTACAACTTCGCCCAAATTCAATAATGAAATAACCTCTCTGTTTTCAATTAATGTTTCGATTTTGTAAGCAATACCAACGGCATGATCACCCATTCGTTCCAGGTCGTTATTGATTTTGAGTGACGACATGATGAACCTCAGGTCTGTTGCTACCGGCTGAGAGAGGGCAAAAATCCGCTGGCATAATTTATCAATTTTATTATCCAGTTTATCCACTTTTCGATCCTGCTCAATAATTTGTTTGGCAAGCTCAACATCCCCTTCCATTAATGCTTTCATCGCGCTGTTGACCTGGATAGCAACAATGCCAGCCATCTTTTTCAGCCTGACGTTTAATTTTTCAAGTTCCATTTCGAAATGTCGTTCCATGCAGTTGTAATTTTTCTATTTGACAAAAATAATCTTATCCAAAGCGTCCCGTAATATAATCTTCAGTTTGTTTTTTTGAGGGAACAGTAAATATACTCTTCGTTCGGCCAAACTCTACCAATTCTCCCATGTAGAAGAAAGCTGTATTATCACTTACCCTTGCTGCCTGCTGCATATTGTGAGTAACGATGACAATGGTATAATCCGTCTTTAGCTGGAAAATTAACTCCTCGATCTTTGAGGTCGAAATGGGATCGAGAGCGGAGGCTGGCTCATCCATTAAAATTATTTCAGGATTGATGGCAATTGTCCGTGCGATACAAAGACGCTGTTGCTGACCTCCGGAAAGTCCCAAGGCAGAATCATTCAACCGGTCTTTCACTTCATCCCAGATAGCTGCCCTCTGCAGAGAGAACTCTACAATCTCCGTTAACTTTTTTTTATCCTTAATGCCGTTAATTTTTGGGCCATAGGCAATGTTTTCAAAAACGGATTTGGCAAATGGATTGGATTTCTGAAAAACCATGCCGATCTTTTTCCTCAGGTTTACAACATCCACTTTGTCTTCATAAATGTTGTAATTATCCACCAGGACTTCTCCGGAGATTTTTACAAAGGGTATCAGGTCATTCATCCGGTTGAGGGTGCGGAGAAAAGTTGATTTGCCGCATCCGGATGGTCCGATCAGTGCAGTGACTTGTTTGGCATGGATATCCAGCGTCACATTGTCGAGCGCCATTTTGTTGCCGTAATGTAAGGTCAGGTTGCGCGATCTGATTTTAGCTTCTGCCATTGAATTATAATTTCTTTTAGGTTACTTGGTTCTTCTTAATCTTGCCCGGATAATAATAGCTGTGAAATTGAGCAGGAACGTCAGCAGCAACAAAACCATGGTGGTTGCAAACTGTATGGGTAAGGTCTGATCAACATTTGATGATTGGGTAGACATAATGTAAATGTGGTATCCCAGCGACATGAACTGATCGCTTACCGAAACCGGCAAGGTTGCAAGGTAATAGGCTGCTCCCGTAAAAAGAATGGGCGCCACTTCTCCGGCACCACGGGAAATTGCCAGTATGGTACCTGTCAGAATAGATGAACGGGCTCCCGGCAGTATAATCCGGAGTATGGTTTGCCATTTTGTGGCACCAAGTGCCAGGCTGGCTTCCCTTAATTCACGGGGAATTGTTCGTAGGGATTCTTCTACAGAAACGATCACAACCGGCAAAGTGAGTAAAGCCATGGTAAGGCTTGCCCATAGGATGTTGGGCTGAGCCCATTTCAACTGTCCTCCCAGGAACGCCTGATCCATTCCGCCACCCACAAACTTGATAAAAAATCCAAGCCCGAACAATCCAAAAATGATGGATGGAACCATCGCCAAAGTTTTTATAGCAAACCGGATTGTCCTTGATAGAAAGGAGTTTTCGCGGGCATATTCTGTAAGATAAATGGCAGTAATCGTTCCGAAAGGAACCGCGGCAACTGACATGATCAGCACCAATAAAGCCGTACCATAAATCGCCGGGAAAATACCCCCTTTTGTCATTCCGTCTTCGGGAAAGGCAGTTAAAAATTCCCATGAAAAATATTCCTTACCTCCATTGATGATGACAACCAGTATAACCAGAATGATGGCAATAATCAGCATAACAGATATTGTTGTTACACCAACCATTAAACCACCGGTAATTTTCTGCATCTTTCTCATTGCTATTTTCCCTGCAATCTTTTCATTAATTTACCTTTTACATAAAACTCAGCAATAGCATTGAGTGTGAAAGTGAATATGAACAGCAGGGCGCCAATCAGGAATAAAACGTTGTAATGCGTGTCTCCAAATACCACTTCAGCCATTTCAGCTCCAATTGTTGCGGAAAGGGTCCTGACGGAATCGAATGGATTCATGGAAATCATGGCAGCATTGCCGGTTGCCATCAGAGCGATCATTGTTTCGCCAAAAATACGTCCTATCCCAAGAAGAACAGCTGCAAAGATACCCGGCACTGCAGAAGGCAGTGTGACAAAAAAAGCGGTTTGCCATTTTGAAGCGCCAAGCGCGAGGCTGGCTTCTGTGTAAGTGGAAGGTACGGAAGTTAATGCGTCCTCACTTACGGTAAATATGATGGGTATTGCAGCCAAAGCCATAGCTACGCCCCCGACAAAGGCATTTAACCGGGTGTCGTATCCAAAAACATCCTGGAAAAAAGTTGCCATCACCATGAGTGCAAAAAAACCAATGACAACGGATGGGAAACTGGCGAGCAATTCGATGGCAGGCTTGACCCATTCACGAAGCCATTTAGGAGCAAAAGCGGCTGAAAATAAAGCTGCTAAAATGGCAAGAGGAGCCGCGAACAATATGCCGATCAGAGTAATCTTCAGTGTCCCAACAAAAAGAGGCACTAACCCATAACGCGGATGATCGGAAACCGGGTACCATTTTTTCCCGGTCAGGCTTTTAAAGGTTGCTTCATCTGAACCAGCTTCCACCTCATTTCCTTTCCCTGATAGAATTGAGTCCTGGGTAAACTGCTCAGCAGTCATTTGGGTGTCTTTTTCTATTCCATAACGTTCCGGACCCGATTCCACTTCCTCTTCTCCCGTGTATCTTTCGGGTTGCTGAAGCGTTTGATTTTCTTCGGTTTCTCCATACCTTTCCGGTCCTTCCTCTCCATAAACCTCAGTATTTTCTTTTTGTTTGGATGAGAATATGGGTAACGATTCTTTAAAAACGAAAACAAAGATCAGGACGATGATTGTGATGTTAAGGAAAGCTACCCCGGTAATAATATACTTGGAAAGAAACTCAGATATCCTGAATTTCCTTTTCAGACTGTCCTCAGAGAACTTGAATCCCTTGTCAGGTTTTTCCTCCGGTACGGAAGCCATTTCGTTTGTTTCTTCCGGAACAATTACATCCTCTTTATTATCCACTTATTTTTAAATTTAAAAAGAGATTGTCTCATGAGTTAGAAAATTCTCTCGCTAAGACGCCAAGTCGCAAAGAATTATTTTCAATTATTCCCTTTGCGCCTCTGCGTCTTTGCGAGAACCCAACTTACGAGAAATCCTTAAATGAATTCATTGTTAAGAAAACCCATTACTTAACCGGGAAATAGCCAAGTTCAGTCACCAAGCTTTGGCCTGCAGGGCTGAGTATCCAGTCAACATATGTTTTAATTTCGCCTGTCGGCCTGTTTGTCATATACATATAAAGGTAACGGGAAATGGGGTATGTACCGGCTTTTATGTTTTCAGCTGTTGGTTCAACTGCAGGGCTGCTATCGTCTTTTTTAACTTTGCAATGTTTCACGCCGACAGCATAAGCAGCACCACCATAACCAATTCCATTTTTATCATTTTTTACTGCATTTACAACGGCGGCAGTTCCTGGTAAAGTCTGACAATTGGATGCATAGTCAGTTTTTACCACTTCATCTTTAAAGAAGACATAGGTACCTGAACTGTTTTCGCGGCCATAAAGCTTAATATTTGCATCAGGACCGCCAACCTGTTTCCAGTTGGTAACCCGGCCTGAGTAAATATCGCTGAGTTGTTTAAGGGAAAGTTCTTTCACAGGATTTGATTCATGCAGGAAAATAGTGATCCCATCTTTCGCACATGGAATTTCAATACCCATTGTATTATATCTTTCTTTAAGCTTATCCATTTCTGATCTTTTCAGCGGACGGCTTGAATTGCAGATATCAGTTGAGCCGTTGATAAGGGCAGAAATACCCGTTCCGGAACCACCACCTGTAACCTGGATAACAACCTCAGCATTGGTTTTCATATAAACTTCAGCCCATTTTTGAGCCAGGATAACCATGGTATCCGATCCTTTTACGGTAATTTTTTTCGGGGCAGGCATGAATGCAAAGCCAATGATGGCAATCATTATCACACTTGCCAGTACGATGAATTTATTTGTTCTTCTCATTTTTGTGTTTATTTAATTGTTTATGAATCAAAATTAATTAAAATTTCGCCTGGATTCTGAAGGTCAAAACATTCTGAGCGAAGACATCGCTGTAGTCGAGAACTCCCGGAACATTATTCACTGTATATTTTGTAGTTACATTGCCAACTCCATCAGCATTTACACCTGTTTTTTCATTCATTGGCATTTCATAGGCCAGCATGAGTTTAATGTTATCCGTGAAATAATAATTCCATCCAATAGTCAATGTTCCGTAAGCGATATCTGAAGTTCCGCTTTTGATTGTGTTGGTGTTGACAGTTTTGGTAGAATTCAGGATTTCGGTATTTCCTTCATATTCAGGATCTGCATCTTTTGTGGTTGTTGTGCTTCCATCCCATTTAGCCAAACCAAGCTGATCGCTATCCAGTTTTGTATTCGGATCATAATAATCCCAGCGCAGGGCAAACTGATTCTTTTTGCCAACATTCTTAAGAAACCATACATAATATCCTGTAAAATTCTTTTCAATTCCCGGTTTGTATAATGATGTTTTAGTAGTAAGATTGTTGATGGTTAGCGTATCGTTATCAAGCATCGATGATGAAGTGGTTGTAGTTGTAACTTTATCAGAAGCGGTGAAGTATCCGGGATAGGCATTTACACCTGTAATATACTCTCCTTTTATGGCAAGACCACCAAGGATGTCAGCATAAAACTGCATCTCAACACCAAACCAGTTTCTCTTCAAACCATCGCCAACTTCAACTCCTTTATTATAGGTATAATCTGAATTTACAAGGTCGTAAGAATTTGCCTTTATTTTTCCAAAATATCCATGTGCTCCAACGTTAAGCGCTCCTAAATTTCCCAATTTAAATTCATAGGTAACCCTGGCCATCAGGTCTTTATAATTGTCAAAATCCCTGATTGAGTTATTTGCCTGGTAATTGAGGGCAGCGTTGCTTCCATCAAGAATAACAAGATTTTCATTGCCATTGAATAATGCTATCTGAGCTTTTAAAGCAAGCTTTGGCGGTGCAATTTCAAGCTTGGCGCCAAGGGCCCTTTCGCCCGGGTAGAGCGCTGTAATTACTTTTGAACGCTCTGGCAATTCCCGGCTGCTTGACGAATATTCAACTTCATAATTGGGCCTGTTGAACTGACCCATCCATAGTGAGAAAGTTTTCATCCAGGGATCGTTCAGTTGCGCGTAGGCATCTTTTAAAACGACATTTCCCAAACCGGAAGCAATATCGGGTTGAAAAACGAATGCTACACCTGTTACAGGTTCATACTGAAATTTAACCCTTGCGCGACGAATCGAAAATGTGTTGAATGGATAAACAGCCGGATTTTCAAAATTCTGAAACTGCGCCTGGATATAACCCGATACTTTGATCTTTGTCAGTTTGGCTACATCATTTTCAGTCGTTGCAATTCTTTCTTCAACACCGGAAATACGGTCCTTTAGCGTTGTAACCTCGCCCGATAATGTATCTGAAGAACTTTGTGCTGATAAGCTATTGATCTCACAATTGATCATTATCATCAAGCTTAATGAAACTGTTGCTTTAAAGTAATTTCTCATTTTCATGACTCTTGTTTTGCAATTTTGGTGCAAAAGTAATCCAGCAATAATACCTGTAATTTAATTTAACCTTAATTTAAGGTTAATTTTTAATCAGAGACTTAATAAAAAGTTTACAATAGCTTTAAAATGACTTAAGATTGCCATGATATTTTTGCACAATCAAAAAATTAAAAAAAAATGAAAAAGACAATCTTAACTATCGCAATATCGCTCATCATCGGATGGACAATTGCCGGAAATGACTTGACACCCGCCTCAGGTTCAGCCAATTCCCCGGTAATGTCAGTTACATTAAAAGGCCAGGTAGTTGACTTTAATTCTGGTGAATCATTAACCGGAGTAGAAGTAACCATTGAAGGCACAGACGCAAAAACCTACACCGATTTTGATGGTAACTTTGAAATCAAGGATGTAAAACCGGGAAATTATAATTTAATTGCTTCGTACATTTCATATAAAAATAGCCTGTTGGAAAACTACACAGTTTCGGGCGTTGAAAATAACATTGAAATAAAACTTCAGTCCTCAAATTAGTTTTTTGAGGGTAAATTAAATTCGCATAACAAACGAAAAGCTGTCCTACAGAGGATGGCTTTTTTTATTTTAGTTTTTTTGTTGATGAGAAGTGATTCATGCATGAATAGATAACAATGGGAAGGTGAAGAAATTTGTACCATCATATAGAAAAACCGCACTTCCTTATCCAGGATAAAACGAACTCCTTAATAATTTCTTTCTGAAGTCAGGGTTCCGCTTTCATCAAACATTTTCCATGTTCCGGTTTTTCCGCCCATTGTATAATGCATTTCGTAAAGTAACCTTCCGGCGTCATTCCAAATGAACCAGTCGCCATCCTTTAAGTCATCTTTGTACCGGGCTTCGGCCACTTTTGTCCCTTTCTGGTTGTAGTTGATCCACAATCCGTCTTTTTTCCCTTCTTTGTAGGAACGTATTTCGTGCTTTTCACCATTCTCAAAATAGGTGATCACCTCGCCTTCTTCATGGCCATTTTTAATACTAAGCTTCGTTTTCGGGTTCCCGTTTTCATAATATTCGGTATGAACCCCTGTATAAAGCATGTCTTTTTTGTAATAATGCCCGTCTTTTATTTCAAGTTCCTGGGCATTTAAATTAGCTGAACCAATGTAAGCGATCAGGGCGATTACCAAAAACAGTTTTATTTTCATATCGGTAAAAAATAATTGTACAAATTTACACTTTAAGTTAATTGACGTTTAAACTACAGATTAATGTTTTGTTACGGATTAGTAAAGGTTGTAGCTTACCCTTACCTGGAATCGGATTCCCGGGTCAATCCTTGAAAAATACTGATCGGCAGCGTCATACGATTTAAAAACCGATTCTTTGCTTTTATTGAGCAGGTTCTCAATCTTTAATCCAATCTGGAGGCGATTATCCTTTCCCACTTTTTTGTTTGAATTGAAATTCAGGCTGTGAAACGGTTCAGAATAAATATCGGGACGGTCCACGATTCCGGCATATTGCAAAGTCTGTCCCTGAACATTGTAATAAAGACCAGCTTCAAATTCTTTCCAGAATCTTTTTTCGCCGCCATCGTATGCCAGCCCTGTGTTGATGATATAGGGTGACTGACCGGCCATGTCACGGTATTCATCTATAGATTGACCTGTCCGGGCATTTTCGATCCGTGAATCGTATTCGGTTTTGCTTAACTTAATTCTTGACTCGGTGAAAGTCAGGTTAAGTAAAAACCTGATATTTCGTAAAGCTGAACCAAGGGATTCAAAATTATACCGCCATTCGGCTTCTGCACCAAAAACTTCACCATCACCAACGTTTCTTGGCTGAAATGAACCGGCTTGTGTAGCATACTGAACGATTTCGATGGGATTGTTAAATTTCTTGTAGAATCCGCTTAATGAAAGCATTTGCCCGTTCGGTTGGTACCACTCCCAGCGGAGGTCGAGGTTATGAATGTCAGTACTTATCAGGTTTCCATCCCAGTATTCAATCCCGGCAACATCATTGGCATCGCGGAACAAACCACCAATAAAAGTGCGGCCGCTTATGGGATCATAAATCTCGGCGTACGAAAGTTCCTTGAACGAAGGCCGGGCAATAGTTTTTGCATACGACAGTCTGAGGTTTTGCTTTTCTGTTAAACTGTAGATAAAATTAACCGATGGAAAAAAATCAATATCATCAAGTACTAAGTCATTGTTAAGGACATTGGTACCAAGCTGATCCTGTCCGGTATAGCGCTGGGTAAAGTTTTCAATCCTTAATCCGAGAATGGTTTTCAGGTTATTCAGTAAACCGAGTTCGGCGGAAACATAGCCTGAAACATTATTCGTATTTGCATTAAATTGGTTTGGATTGGTTGGTACGAAACGGGCTTCATAAGTGGTACCCGATGTTGGTGAACCTTCCATCGGCCAGAGATTTTCATCATAAAAAAGCTCATCCGGATTTCCGGTTAAAGGAACATTTCGAATGTTGAGTGCAAAGCTTCTGATCTCATAATCTCTTTCTTTATAGGTATAAACACCACCAAAACGGAATTTAGCTTTCTGTTGATTGAATTTAAATTCCTTTGTAAGGTCAACTATTCCGGCAAGGTTAACTTCATCCAGTTCGCGCCATATTCGTTCGGGAAATCCAACTTCGGTTCCTATTGAAAAAGTCCCATCATCGTTCACTTCATAACGGGTAAACCTCACGTCAGGATCTTCCATTTTTGCAAGGGTAGGTGATAGTTTCCAGTTTAAAGTCCAGGTTGAGTTGCTAAAAGCATGTTCACCATCAAGCAAAATATTAGTTAACGATCGTTCACCATAGTCTAAGTTATGCTGTAATCCATTGAAAATTGAACCCTGGTCAGAACCCTGGTAATCAAAAATACCTGCTTTTGACTCACCGTTTTGCAGGTGCATAATGTTCAGCCAGTACTTTGATTTTTTTGTTTTTACAGCGAATCCTGCAAGACCGCTCAAAAGCACATTGTTCACTCCAAAATCGCCCACCTGGTATTCACGAACATCCATTTCAGTTACATCCGGGTTTCCGCTTAGTCCATAGCGGCCAAATTCAGAATTTTCGTAAAATTCACTTTCATTTTTGTAGGAAAGTGCCACATTATATCCTATCGTTATTTTTTTATGAGCAATTTGGTTTCCCAGAGAAAAACCGAAGCTGTAATCCATGAAACTTTTTTCTTTCATGGCTGCCATTGTCGGATTAAAGTCCTCCAAAATTTCTCTGTATCGTTGTCCTTTTTCGCCCTCAGGATTGCCCACCACCTCCGAGAAAAACGGGATGTCGGAAGTAGCCGGGATGGCGCGTGTTCCATCATCAAAACCAAGAAAATCAGTTTTACCTCCTTGGTAAGTGAGATAATCAGGATTGAAGTGCATAGCTGGATTGTAACCGGCAGTTACGGAAATATTCCCCATTTTTTCTTCCGGGAAATCTTTGGTTTCGATGTTGATCACCCCGCCGGTAAAGTCAGCAGGTAATTCTGCGCTAAAGGATTTATGAACGATGATATTATCAATGATGTTGGTTGGGAAAATATCCATTTGTATGCTGTTTCGGTCAGGATCGAGTCCCGGAATATCTACACCATTAAGGATGGTTTTAGTGTACCTGTCACCCAAACCACGAACGTAAACATATTTTCCTCCCTCAACTGAAACACCCGGAATGCGCTTCATAGAAGATGCAGCATCCGAATCGCCTATTTTTCTCAGGTTGGTTGCCGATATTCCATCCAACACATTGGCTGATTTCATTTTAATGGTCATCAGAGCATTTTCGGTATTGCGAACCTCCTTTGCTGTGACAGTTACTTCCGATAATTCAATAGAAGCTTCTTCGAGTCCAATATCGTTCAGTAATGTTACTTCACCCGGTTTTACCTGAATCTCCTTTATCGTCGTGGCTTGATAGGAAATATAGGAAATTGTGAGGTTGTGTGTCCCGGGTGAGACATTTAAACTAAACTTACCATCCAGATCTGTGATGGTTCCGTTGGTCGTTCCTTCGATAAAGATTGTAACACCAGGCAGAAATTCACCGGTTTTTGCATCAAAAACAGTACTTCTGATGGTTCCGTTTTGTGCAAAAGTCAGTTGAACAGACAACATTAGCAGGAGGAGAATAATATTCCTTTGGTTCATATTACTTTTTGATTATTGCACTTATTAGAAAACTAAAACACGCAGGGTCTTTCCCTGCGTGTTTTAGTTATAAAATACTAATCTGTATTATAAGATTAAAACTCATCAAGCGCTCCTGATACAGCAGCCCATGACCATGTTTCGAATTTTGAAACATCGGCGCCAACGGTATTGCTGCCTGCAGCAACTGAAGTAACG
>Ga0209391_10000558_pt1 | contig 17828 bp, 17 predicted proteins | sample PPLLak3March2015_FD_187246 | JGI IMG/M metagenome (GOLD analysis project Ga0209391, IMG submission 187246) | Freshwater sediment microbial communities from Prairie Pothole Lake near Jamestown, North Dakota, USA - PPLs Lake P7 Core (1) Depth... | ecosystem: Environmental > Aquatic > Freshwater >...
CGCGCGAGAAGTCGCTGAACTGGAGAAAGTGCGTGGGGGCGGGGGGCATGCGTTGCGCCTCCGGCCGGCGCCGGCAAATGAAAATACTAGCACGCACCCGGCGCAGGCCGACCGGCTTCCGTGCGCGGGTGCGCCGGCACTTGCCGCGCCACTTGGACGGCGTTCCTCCGGTGCATGCATGCACCTCGCCTGGCGGCGGACGTACCAAAGCAAAAGGGCGCCCGCGACGGGCGCCCTTGGGCGATGCTTGGCCTGCGCCCTGCGGCGCCGGGTCGTGCCACTCGAGCGCTAGGCCATGCCCTTGATCGCCTGCGAGAGGCGCGACTTGGTGCGCGAGGCCGTGTTCTTGTGGACGATCTTCTTGTCCGCGATGCGATCGATCACCGACTGGGATTCGACGAGCTGCTTCGCCGCGGCAGCCTTGTCGCCGCCGGCGATCACCTTGCGCACTTTCTTCACCGCAGTGCGAAGCGCCGACTTGAGGCTCGCGTTGCGAGCGCGCGTCGCTTCCGACTGCCGGGCGCGCTTGCGGGCTTGCGCCGTATTGGCCATGATCCGAATTCCTTTGAGCTTTTGACGTGCAGGGAAAAAGACCGACGATAATACGTTGTTTTCCCCTTTCGGGCAAGCCGCCTCGTTGCGCAGGGGCCGGGCACCCGATCCCGACGTTGCCCCCAAGCTTGCCGCACCCCGCCCACCCGCCGACCGCCCCGTTTCAAGCGGGCCCGGCCTGCCGCCCATGAACCTGCTGCGCGCCGCGACGACCGTCAGCGCGATGACGCTGCTGTCGCGCATCACGGGGCTCGTCCGCGAGAGCCTGAAGGCGGTCCTGTTCGGCGCCGGCGCACAGATGGACGCGTTCGAGGCCGCCTTCCGGCTGCCGAACATCCTGCGTCGCATGTTCGCGGAGGGCGCGTTCTCGCTGGCGTTCGTGCCGATCCTGGCCGAGTACCAGCGGCAGCGCGGCGCGGACGCCACGCGTGCGCTGGTCGGAAGCGTGGGGACGCTGCTGTCCGTCGTGCTCCTGGTCGTGTCGATCCTGGGCGTCCTCGCCGCGCCCTGGCTCGTCTACCTGCTCGCCGCCGGCTTCGAGAAGACCCCAGGCAAGGTCGACCTCACGGCGCAGATGATCCGCATCGTGTTCCCCTACATCCTGTTCGTCTCGCTCGTGTCGCTGGCGGGCGGCGTGCTGAACGTCCACCGCCGCTTCGCGATTCCCGCGGTCACGCCGGTGCTGCTCAACCTCTCGATCATCGGTGCGGGGATCTTCCTCGCGCCGCACGTGAACCCGCCGGTGCTCGCGCTGGCGTGGGGCGTGGCGATCGGCGGCGTGCTCCAACTCGGGCTGCAACTCCGACCGCTCGCACGCCTCGGCATGCTGCCGAAGCCCTCGTTCGCCTGGCGCGACCCGGGCGTGCGCCGCGTGCTCATCGCGATGGGACCGGCGGCGCTCGGCGTGTCGGCCGCGCAGGTCTCGGCGCTCATCAATACGCAGCTGGCTGCCTGGCTGGGCGATGGCCGGATCTCCTGGATCACCTATGCAGACCGGCTGATGGAATTCCCGAGCGCGCTCCTCGGCGTGGCGATCGGCACCGTGATCCTGCCGTCGCTCGCGAAGCACCACGCCGACGCCGACCACCTGCAGTACTCGGCGCTGCTCGACTGGGGGATACGCGTCGCGCTGCTGTTTGCACTGCCCGCTGCGATCGCCCTCTGGCTCCTTGCGGTACCGCTGATCGCGACGCTCTACCAGTACGGGCGGTTCACGCCGCACGACGTCTTCCAGGTCCGCACGGCGCTCATCGGCTACGCGGTGGGGCTCGCCGCGCTGATCCTCGTCAAGATCCTCGCGCCCGGCTTCTACGCGCGGCAGAACCTGAGGACGCCGGTGAAGATCGCGTTCTTCACGGTGCTCGTGACGCAGGCCCTGGCGCTGACGCTCATGTGGCCGCTCGGCCATGGCGGACTCACGCTGGCGACGAGCCTCGGCGCCTGCCTGAACGCCGGACTCCTCTTCACGTTCCTCTATCGCCGCCGCCACTATGTGCCGTCGCCGGGCTGGCTCGGCTTCGCGAGCCGTCTCGTCGTGGCGCTGGGCGTACTGGCCGCGGTGCTCGCCTTCCTCGCCGGGCCGGCGAGCTACTGGATCGAGGCCGGCCTGTGGACCCGGGTCAGCCGCCTCGGCCTCGTGATCGCCGCGGCGGGGGGGGCGTATTTCGGCACGCTGTGGCTGCTCGGCTTTCGGCTCGCCGACTTCAGTCGCCGCGAGGCCGACCGCGAACTGGCGGGCCCGCCGGACGCGCCGCCCGAGGGTTAGCCCTTCTTGTGCGGGCAGCGGGGCTTCGTGCAGTCGGCGTAGAGGTAGAGCGCGTGCTCGGTGATCGCGAAGCCGCGCTCGGCGGCGATCTTGTGCTGGCGCTTCTCGATCTCCGCATCGTAGAACTCCTCGACGCGTCCGCACTGCATGCACACGAGGTGGTCGTGGTGCGAACCCTCGTTCAGCTCGAACACCGCCTTGCCCGACTCGAAGTGGTGCCGCATCAGCAGGCCGGCCTGCTCGAACTGCGTCAGCACGCGGTAGACCGTGGCGAGCCCGATGTCGAAGCCGTCGGCGCGAAGCAGCCGATAGACCTCCTCGGCGGTCAGGTGCCGCTCCCGGGACGTCTCGAAGAGGTTGATGATCTTGAGCCGGGGTACCGTGGCCTTGAGGCCCGCGGTCTTCAGATCCTGTGCGTTGCTCATCTTCGGGGGTCGGTCCTGGGCGTCACGGGGGATCGGGTGGTACACCCCCTATAATAGCCACTCCCCAACGCTCCTGCCCGCCGCTCCGTGAACGCCCCTCGCCTTGCGGTCGTCGCCGTCCTCGCCATGCTCCTCGCGGGCTGCGGGACGTGGAAGACCTACATGCCGGACATCCAGCAGTTCGGCGTGTACAAGCTCGACATCAACCAGGGCAACTACCTCACGCAGGACCTGGTCGAGAAGCTCAAGGTCGGGCAGACGCGTTCGCAGGTCCGCCAGGTGCTCGGCACGCCGCTCCTCACCAGCGCTTTCCACGACAACCGCTGGGACTACGTCTACCAGTACACGCGGAGCGGCAAGCGGGTCGAGCACCGCGCGTTCACCGTGTATTTCGTCGACGACAAGCTCGCGCGCTGGGAAGGCGACGAACTGCCGGCGTCCGCGGCGCAACTGAACCGCATTGCCGCCGACCGCACACTCGCCCCCGAGCCCTCGGCGGACGACAAGGGCTACTTCGGACGGTTTCTCGACATCCTGAAGGGCAACTGGTGAGCCTGCGCATCGCGGTGGCCGGTGCCGGCGGGCGCATGGGGCAGGCGCTGGTGGAGGCGGTCCTCGCCGCACCCGACCTCACGCTGGCCGCGGCGCTCGACGTCCGGGGCAGCGCCTCCATCGGCCAGGATGCGGGCGAGCGCATCGGACACCGCACGGGCGTGGCGGTGACGGACGACGTCGACGGGGCACTCGCCGCCGCCGACGTGCTGATCGACTTCACGCGGCCCGAGGGCACCGTTGCCCATGCCGCGGCCTGCGCGCGCCGCCGCGTCGCGCTGGTCGCGGGGACCACCGGGCTCTCGCCGGCACAGAAGGCCGAGCTCGCCACGCATGCGCGGTCGGTGCCGATCGTCTTCGCGCCCAACATGAGCGTCGGCGTCAACGTGCTGCTGAAGCTGGTCGAGCTGGCCACGGCGCGGCTGGGGCCCGACTACGACGTCGAGATCGTCGAGATGCACCACCGGCACAAGGTGGACGCGCCGTCCGGGACCGCGCTGCGTCTCGGCGAGGCGGCGGCGTCCGCGATGCGCACCACGCTGTCCGAGTCCGCGGTCTACGCCCGGGAAGGCGTGACCGGGGAGCGCCGCGCCGGCACCATCGGCTTCGCGACGCTGCGCGGTGGCGACGTGGTCGGCGAGCACACGGTGATTTTCGCCGGCGCGGGCGAGCGGGTCGAGCTCACGCACCGGGCCACGTCGCGCCAGACGTTCGCGGGCGGGGCGGTGCGCGCCGCGCGATTCGTCGGCGCGTGCCTCGCGGCGGGCCGGCCGGGTCTCTACGACATGGCCGACGTGCTCGAGCTCGAGTGATGCCCCGGTGAGTGTCGATCCGTTCGCGCTCGACGGTCAGGTCGCGCTCGTCACCGGCGCCGGCAGCGGACTCGGTTTCGCGATCGCGCGCGGCCTGGCCGCAGCGGGCGCACGCGTCGCGATCAACGGCCGCGACCTGGCGAAGCTCGACGCCGCCGCCGCCGCGCTGGCCGGCGAGGGCTGGCACGTGCACGTGGCGCCGTTCGACGTTGCCGACGCCAGGGCCGCCGCCGCGGGCGTGTCGGCCGTGGCAGATGCGCTCGGCCCGATCGGAATCCTGGTCAACAACGCCGCCGTCAACAAGCGCGGCCCGCTCGACACCTATTCGGACGACGACTGGCGCGCGCTGATGGCCGCGAACCTGGACGGCCCGTTCTTCATCACGCGCGCCGTGCTGCCGTCGATGAAGGCGCGCCGGGCGGGCAAGATCGTCAACATCTGCTCGCTCGCGAGCGACCTCGGCCGCCCGAACATCGTTCCCTACGCGGTGAGCAAGGGCGGCCTCAAGCAGTTGACGCGCGCGCTCGCGGTCGAGCTCGCCCCGCACGGCATCCAGGTCAACGGCATCGCGCCGGGCTTCTTCGACACGCCGATGAACGCCCCTCTGGTCGCCGACGCGGCGTTCTCCGCGTGGGTGTCGCGCCGCACGCCGGCCGGACGTTGGGGCCGGCCCGACGAAATTGCCGGTGCGGCGGTGTTCCTGGCCTCCAAGGCGGCCTCCTACGTGACCGGGGCCATCCTGCACGTCGACGGCGGGTTCGCGGCGGCGTATTGACGACGACATGGGCGCCCGCGTCGCCGCCGGTGCGACGCCGATTGCCCGCAGGGGCCGGTTCGCGGTAGAATTCAAGGCCTTGCAACGGGGAAGGCAACGCGCCTTCCCCGTTTTCGCGTGCGCCGCCTGCGGGAAGGGTTCCAAGTTCCGCGAGCGACGTCGCGAAGCGCAAAGGCGTCGCCGCGATCGACGTGCCCGGCGGCCGTTCGGCACCCGCGGCGCCAGGATGTCGCGCTTCCGGATTCGCCCGCCATGAACGCCCCGCACGCCCCCGCTGACACCACCCACGCGCCGCTCTTCGCTGCGCACGTTCCCGCCCTGCTCGCGCTCGCCGACGGCACGGTGTTCCGCGGTCGCTCGATCGGCGCCACCGGGCAGTCGGTCGGCGAGGTCGTGTTCAACACCTCGATGACCGGCTACCAGGAGATCGTCACCGATCCGTCCTACGCCGGCCAGATCGTCACGCTGACCTATCCGCACATCGGCAACGTCGGCGTGAACCCCGAGGATGCCGAGTCCCGACGGGTGTTCGCCGCGGGGCTGGTGATCCGCGACCTGCCGCGACTCGTTTCGAACTTCCGCAGCACGCAGGATCTCTCCACGTACCTGGCCGCGTCGAACGTGGTCGGCATCTCGGACATCGACACGCGCAAGCTCACCCGCATCCTGCGCGAGAAGGGTGCGCAGAACGGCTGCCTCGTCGCCGCCGCGGCACTGACCGATCGCGACGCGGCGGACGCGGTCGCCCGCGCGAACGCGGCGCCGGCGATGGCCGGGCAGGATCTCGCGAAGGTCGTGTCGTGCAAGACGCCCTACGAGTGGACGGAGTCGACCTGGGCGCTCGGCGAAGGCTACCGCCGGCCGGGGGCGCCGCGCTGCCACGTCGTCGCGTTCGACTACGGCGTCAAGCACAACATCCTGCGCATGCTGACGGAGCGCGGTTGCCGGGTCACGGTGGTGCCGGCGGAGACGCCGGCGCGCGAGGTGCTGGCGCTGCGTCCCGACGGCGTCTTCCTGTCCAACGGTCCCGGCGATCCCGAGCCCTGCGACTACGCGATCGCCGCGATCCGCGCGATCGTCGACGCCGGCCTGCCGACGTTCGGCATCTGCCTCGGCCACCAGCTGCTGGGCCTCGCGTCGGGCGCCCGCACGCTGAAGATGAAGTTCGGCCACCACGGTGCGAACCACCCGGTGCAGGACCGCGATACCGGCCAGGTGCTGATCACCAGCCAGAACCACGGCTTCGCCGTCGATCCGGCGACGTTGCCGGGCAACGTGCGGGTGACCCACGTGTCGCTGTTCGACGGCAGCCTGCAGGGCATCGCGCGCACCGACCGGCCGGCGTTCGGCTTCCAGGGCCACCCGGAGGCGAGCCCGGGGCCGCACGACGTTGCGTACCTGTTCGACCGGTTCACGAAGCTCATGGAAAAGAAGTAGGCCATGCCGAAACGCACCGACATCGAGAGCATCCTGATCATCGGCGCCGGGCCGATCGTCATCGGCCAGGCGTGCGAGTTCGACTACTCCGGCGCACAGGCCTGCAAGGCGCTGCGGGAGGAGGGCTACCGGGTGATCCTGGTGAACTCCAACCCGGCGACGATCATGACCGACCCGGAGATGGCCGACGTGACCTACATCGAGCCGATCACCTGGCCGATGGTGGCGAAGATCATCGCGCGCGAGCGCCCCGACGCGCTGTTGCCGACGATGGGCGGGCAGACGGCGCTGAACTGCGCGCTCGACCTCGCGCGCGAGGGCGTGCTGTCGAAGTTCGACGTCGAGCTGATCGGGGCGTCGAAAAAGGCGATCGACAAGGCCGAGGACCGCGAGAAGTTCAAGGCGGCGATGACCCGCATCGGCCTCGGCTCGGCGCGCTCGGGGATCGCGCACTCACTCGAGCAGGCGCTCGAGGCGCAGGCGGCGGTCGGCTTCCCGTGCGTGCTGCGGCCCTCGTTCACGCTGGGCGGCACTGGCGGCGGCATCGCCTACAACAAGGACGAGTTCGTCGACATGGTCAAGCGCGGGCTCGCGATGAGCCCGACCAACGAGCTCCTGATCGAGGAGAGCCTCCTCGGCTGGAAGGAGTTCGAGATGGAGGTGGTGCGGGACCGCAAGGACAACTGCATCATCGTGTGCTCGATCGAGAACCTCGACCCGATGGGCGTGCACACGGGCGACTCGATCACGGTGGCGCCGGCGCAGACGCTCACCGACAAGGAATACCAGATCATGCGCGACGCCTCGATCGCGGTGCTGCGCGAGATCGGCGTCGACACCGGCGGGTCGAACGTGCAGTTCGCGATCAACCCGAAGGACGGGCGCATGATCGTGATCGAGATGAACCCGCGCGTGTCGCGGTCCTCGGCGCTCGCCTCGAAGGCGACCGGCTTCCCGATCGCGAAGGTCGCGGCCAAGCTCGCCGTCGGCTACACGCTGGACGAGCTCAGGAACGACATCACCGGGGGCGCCACGCCGGCCTCGTTCGAGCCGACGATCGACTACGTCGTCACCAAGGTGCCGCGCTTCGCCTTCGAGAAGTTCAGGCAGGCCGACGACCGCCTGACCACGCAGATGAAGTCCGTGGGCGAGGTGATGGCCATCGGCCGCACGTTCCAGGAGTCGCTGCAGAAGGCGCTGCGGGGCCTCGAGGTCGGCGTCGACGGCTTCAACCTGAAGAGCGTCGACCCGGACAAGATCGGCGACGAGCTCGCCTACCCGCGCGCGGAGCGGCTCTGGTACGTCGCCGACGCGTTCGGCATCGGCATGACGCTCGAGGAGCTTCACGGGTACACGAAGATCGACCCGTGGTTCCTCTCCCAGATCAAGGAGATCGTCGACCTCGAGCTCCGCCTCGAGCAGCACGCACTCGCCGATCTGTCCCGCGACGAGCTGCGCGAGCTGAAGCGCAAGGGCTTCGCCGACCGGCGGCTCGCGTATCTGCTCAAGACCACCGAGTCCGAGGTGCGCGCGCGCCGGCACGCGCTGGGGGTGCGGCCGGCGTTCAAGCGCGTCGACACCTGCGCCGCCGAGTTCGCGACGCGCACCGCGTACATGTACTCGACCTACGAGGACGAGTGCGAGGCCGAGCCCACCGACCGCAAGAAGGTGATGGTGCTGGGCGGCGGACCGAACCGCATCGGCCAGGGCATCGAGTTCGACTACTGCTGCGTGCACGCGGCGATGGCGCTCCGCGAGGACGGGTTCGAGACCATCATGGTCAACTGCAACCCGGAGACGGTCTCGACCGACTACGACACCTCGGACCGTCTGTACTTCGAGCCGCTGACGCTCGAGGACGTGCTCGAGATCGTGCACGTCGAGAAGCCGTGGGGCGTGATCGTGCAGTACGGCGGCCAGACGCCGCTGAAGCTCGCCCGCGACCTCGAGAAGAACGGCGTGCCGATCATCGGCACGTCGCCCGACATGATCGACATGGCCGAGGACCGCGAGCGTTTCCAGCAGATGCTCCACCGCCTGGGGCTCAAGCAGCCGCCGAACCGCACCGCGCGCACCGAGTCCGCGGCGCTCGCGGCCGCCGAGGAGATCGGCTATCCACTGGTCGTGCGCCCCTCGTACGTGCTGGGCGGGCGGGCGATGGAGATCGTGCACGCGCCGCAGGACCTCGAGCGCTACATGAAGGAGGCGGTGAAGGTCAGCAACGACTCGCCCGTGCTGCTCGACCGCTTCCTCAACGACGCGATCGAGGTCGACGTCGACGCGATCTGCGACGGCCGCGAGGTGCTGATCGGCGGCATCATGGAGCACATCGAGCAGGCCGGCGTGCACTCCGGCGACTCTGCCTGCTCGTTGCCGCCGTACTCGCTGTCGCCGGCCCTGCAGGACGAGCTGCGCCGCCAGACGGTCGAGATGGCGCGCGGCCTGTCGGTGGTCGGCCTGATGAACGTCCAGTTCGCGATCCAGGGCAACGAGCAGGACGGGCAGGTCGTCTACGTGCTCGAGGTCAACCCGCGCGCGTCGCGCACGGTACCCTTCGTGTCGAAGGCGACCGGCCGGCCGCTCGCCAAGATCGCCGCGCGCTGCATGGTCGGCCGCTCGCTCGCCGAGCAGGGCGTGCATGGCGAGATCGTGCCGCCGTACTACTCGGTGAAGGAGGCGGTGTTCCCCTTCATCAAGTTCCCGGGTGTCGACACGATCCTCGGGCCGGAAATGAAGTCGACCGGCGAGGTGATGGGCGTGGGGGAGACCTTCGGCGAGGCGTTCGTCAAGAGCCAGCTCGCCGCGGGCGTGAAGCTGCCGTCGTCGGGCCGCGTGTTCGTGAGCGTGAAGAACGGCGACAAGCCGCGCGCGATCGAGACCGCGCGCATGCTGCACGAGCTCGGCTTCCGGATCGTGGCGACGCGCGGCACCGCCGCCTCGCTGGCTGCCGCGGGCATCCCGGTGACTGCGGTCAACAAGGTCGCGGAAGGCCGCCCGCACATCGTCGACATGCTGAAGAACGACGAGATCGCGCTGGTCGTCAACACCGTCGAGGAAAAGAAGAGCGCCATCCACGACAGCTACGTGATCCGCCGCGAGGCGCTCAACGACCAGGTGCCGACCTTCACGACGATCGCCGGCGCCCGGGCGGCCGTGATCGGGATGACGGCGATGCGCGAGCTCGTGCCCTATCCGGTGCAGGGACTGCATTCCCGTCTTTCGTAGCGCCGGTCTTTTCCACTACACTTGCCGGACCGGAAGCGCCGAGTCGCTTCCGGTTGCGCTTTTTCCAGCAGGCTTCGACATGAGCAGGATTCCGATGACGGTCCGCGGCGCAGAACGCGTCAAGGCGGAGCTCCACAGGCTGAAGACCGCCGAGCGACCGGCTGTCATCCAGGCGATCGCCGACGCGCGCGCCCACGGCGACCTGTCCGAGAACGCCGACTACGACGCGGCCAAGGAGCGGCAGGGCTTCATCGAGGGCCGCATCGCGGACCTGGAGGGCAAGATCGCGAACGCACAGGTGATCGATCCGGCGTCGATCGACGCCGAGGGACGCGTCGTGTTCGGCGCGACCGTCGAGATCGAGGACCTCGACAGCGGCGAACGGGTCACCTACCAGATCGTCGGCGACGACGAGTCCGACATCAAGGCCGGCAAGGTCTCGATCAACTCGCCGGTCGCGCGCGCGCTGATCGGCAAGAGCGAGGGCGACACGGCGGAGGTGCAGGCGCCGGGCGGCGTGCGCGCCTACGAGATCGTCAACGTCGACTACGTTTGACGGCGGCGCGCGCCGCGTCCGTCCCGAGCATCGCCACGAACGCCCGCGCCGCGGGCGAGAGCTCCCGCCGCGCGCGCGTCACCAGTTCGTAGCGGCTCGCCGGCGCCGGCAACTCGACCGGCAGGGCAACGACCATTCCGTACCGGGCGTAGTGGTCGGCGAGCGCCTTCGGCATCGCGGTCACGGCGTCGCTCTCCTGCAGGAGGGCGAGCGTGGCGACCACCGACACCGTCTCCACGACGCTGCGCGGGAGACGCAGTCCGGCGGCGGACAGCATCGCGTCGACGTCGCGTCGCAGCGGGCTCTCCGGCGTCTGCACGATCCAGGGTACCCGGACGAGCGCGTCGGCGCCCGCGCGGCGCGCCCGTGCCAGCGGATGGCCGGCCCGCGCGACGATCCGCAGCGGCTCGTCGCCGAGGCGCCGGACGACGAGGTCCGCGGTGTCGGCGTCCGCCGGCAGCGGGCAGACGGCGACGTCGAGGGTTCCCTGGCGCAATGCCGCGAGCAGCACCTCGGTCGCGTTGACCAGCACGAACAGCGCGACGCCGGGCCGCTCCGCCTGCATGCGCCGGATGGCCGGCGCGAGAATACCCGGCACCGCGCCCGTGACGCCACCGATACGCACGTTGCCCTGCGCTCCCTCGGCCTGGGCGGCGAGCTCGTGGCGCGCCTCCGAGAGTTCGGCGACGAGACCGCGCGCGTAGCGGGCGAGCGTCTCGCCGTACGGTGTCGGCGCCATGCCCCAGGCATGGCGGGTATAGAGCGGAAGTCCGACGGCCTCTTCGAGGTCGCGCAGGAGCTTGGTCGCCGCCGGTTGCGTCATCGCGAGATCGGCGGCGGCCTTGCGCAAGCTGCGGCGCTCGTCGAGCGCGGCGACGAGCAGCAGCTGGCGGAGCTTCACGCGCGAGGTGAACGCGCGCTCGGAGGGCGGCAGGGGCATCGCGGCGGGATGTCTGTTCGTGAGCGGTCATTCTATTCCGTTATCACGACATCGCAAAAGTCGATTGGCAGTTATCGGAAGCTCGGCCTAGCATCGACAGTCGAACGGGCGCGATCGTCGCCCGACGATCGAGGAGGAATCATGCGCACCCTGCTTGCCGCCGCCTGCGCCGCGCTTGCGCTCGCCGCCGGAACCGCCGCCGCCCAGGCGGACTACCCGCAGAAACCCGTACGCATCCTGGTCGGCGCCAACGCCGGCGGCGGCACCGACGTGATCGCACGGATGCTCGCCGAGAAGTTCGCCGAGTCGCTGAAGCAGCCCTTCGTCGTCGAGAACCGGCCGGGCGCTTCCAACACGATTGCCGCCGACCTCACCGCCAAGGCGCCGGCCGACGGCTACACGCTGCTCGTCGCCACCAACACCGGGCAGGCGATCGCGCCGCACCTCCTCAAGCTCTCCTACGACCCGCTGAAGCAGCTGCAGCCGGTGGGACTCGTGGTCGTCGTTCCCAACGTCCTCGTCGTCGGCGACAAGGTGCCGGCGAAGGACGTGAAGGAACTGGTCGCGATGGCCAAGGCCAAGCCGGGCGAGCTCCGCTACGCGTCGTCGGGCGTGGGCAGCACGCAGCACATCGCCGGCGAGGCGTTCGACCAGGCCGCGGGCGTCAAGATGATCCACGTGCCGTACAAGGGATCGAGCCAGGCGCACGTCGACATCCTCGGCGGCAACGTCGAGGTGATGTTCGACACGACGTCCTCGGCGATGCCGCACATCAAGTCCGGGCGCTTCAAGCCGCTGGCCGTGACGTCGCCGCAGCGCTCCGCCGAGTTGCCCAACGTGCCGACGATCGCGGAGGTCGGCTACCCGGCCGCCGAGATGACCACCTGGTACGGCCTGTTCGCCACCGGCGGGACGCCGAAGCCCGTCGTCGACCGGCTTGCCGCCGAGCTGAAGCGCGTGCTGGCGCTGCCCGACGTGCAGGCGAAGCTCAAGGGTCTGGGCGGGGAGCCCGGCAACCTCACGGCCGAGCAGTTCGCCGAGATGAACCGGCAGGAATACGAGCGCTTCGGCAAGCTGATCCGTACCGCGAACATCAAGGCCGAGTAATGCCTGCGCCTCGTCGACCGCGGATCGCGCTCACGCTCGGCGACCCGAACGGCATCGGGCCGGAAATCGGCGTCAAGCTCGCCGCGCGGCCCGGGAACCGCGCGCGCGCGGACATCGTGCTGTTCAGCGACCCCGCGATCGTCGAGGCGGGCGAGCGCACCGCGGAGGTCACGCTTGGCCTCAACGAAGCCGGCGCGCCGCGGCTCGAAGCGCTCGACCTCGTCACCGCCGGTGACATCGAGCCCGGCAAGGCGACGCGCGCGGGTGGACACGCCGCGCTGCGCGCACTCGATGCCGCACTCGCCGCCGCCGAGAGGGGTGCGGTCGACGCAATCGTGTTCGCGCCGCTCAACAAGCACGCGATGCATCTCGCCGGCCTCGCCGAGGAGGACGAGCTGCGCTACATGCAACGCTGCTTCGGCGTCGATGGTTTCGTCTCCGAGTTCAACATCACCGGTGCGCTGTGGACGTCGCGGGTGACGTCGCACGTACCGCTGCGCGAGGTCGCCGACGCGATCACCGTGGACGGCGTCGTCGACGCGGTGCGCATCCTGCACCGCTACCTGGTCGCGGCCGGCACCGCGTCGCCGCGCATCGCCGTCACGGCGCTGAATCCGCACGCTGGCGACGGCGGCTCGCTCGGCCGCGAGGAGATCGACGTGATCGCGCCGGCCGTCGCGCGTGCGCGCGGCGAGGGCGTCGACGCCCACGGACCGTTGCCCTCCGACACGGTGTTCGTCGCGGCGCGCGACGGCGCATACGATGCCGTGGTCACGATGTACCACGACCAGGGCCAGATCGCGATGAAGCTGCTGGGCTTCGAGCGCGGCGTCACGCTCCACGGCGGGTTGCCCGTGCCGATCGCGACCTGCGCGTCCGGCACCGCGTTCGACATCGTCGGGCGCAACGTCGCGAACGTCGAGGGCCTGCAGAGCGCGTTCGACCTCGCGGCAGCGATTGCCGCGCGGAGCGTCGCGCCGCCGCACTGACCCGGCGATCGTCGCGCGGCGTCAGCGCGTCGGCGAGGACGCCGTTGCGTCGGCGAGGAACAGCGCCGGGTCGACCATCGCGCGGTTGAGGCTCACCGACCAGTGCAGGTGCGGCCCGGTGACGCGGCCCGTCGCGCCGACGGTGCCGATCGACGTGCCCGTCGCCACCGTGTCGCCGACCTGCACCGCGATCGCGGCGAGGTGGCAGTACATCGTCAGCAGGCCGGCACCGTGGTCGATCCACACGGTGTTGCCGTTGAAGAAGTAGTCGCCGGTGTCGATGACGCGGCCGGGCGCCGCGGCCATCACCGGCGTGCCCTGCGATGCCGCGATGTCCATCCCGCTGTGGGGATTGCGCGACTGGCCGTTGAAGACGCGGCGCAGGCCGAACGAGCTCGACCGCTGCCCCGGCGTCGGCTGCGCGAGTCGCAGCGACGACGGCGGCGCGTCGGTGAACGTCGCCGCGATACGGGCGAGATGCTCGCGCTCGCGCTCGTAGCGCGCGAGGTCCTCCGGCGAGAGCTCGACGTGGCCCGGCGCCACCTTGAGGCGCTGCTCGGCGTAGCGCACCGGTTCGACGACGAACGTCCGCTTCTCGACCGGTCGGCCGGGACGCTGCACTTCGAGTGTCGCCTGGCCGGGCTTTGCCGCGAGGGTGATGCCGACCACTGCCGTCCATCCGTTCGGGTCGCCGGCCACCAGCACCGGCACACCGCCGTAGCGTACCCGCGGCGGTTGCGGCGCCGCTCCGAGCGGGACGGTCGCCACGCCCCCGGGGACGATCCGCTGCTGCGGCAGGTCGACGCCGAGCGCGTGCGATGCGGCAAGCGCGAGAAGGAGGCCCAGGGCAGTGCGCATCGTGTCGAGGATCAAGGCGGGTGTGGTCGAATCGTACGTCTATCCGTCGCGGCCGGGTACGGACGCGTCAACCCGGCTCCCGGTGCGGCGCACGCAGGTTGACGAGCGCAATCCCGGCGCCGACCAGCCCCGCCGCGAGGAGGAACGCCGGCGACAGCGGATCGCCGAGCACGAGATGGCCGAACGCGACGCCGTACAGCGGCGTCGCGAACGAGAACACCGAGAGCCGGCTCGCGAGGTAGCGGGTCAACAGCCAGAACCACATGAGATAGCTCGCGAAGGCGACAATCAGCGCCTGGTAGGCGAGGCTCGCCAGCGCCGTCCCGGTGAGGTGCACGATGCCGGGCTCGCCGAGAGCCAGTGATGCCGCGAGCATCAGCGGCGCCGATACCCCGAGCTGCCACGCGAGCGTCTTCGCCGCGGCCGCGCGGGCCAGCGACGTCGCGCGGATCAGCACCGTCGTTGCCGCCCAGCCGGCGGCCGCCGCGATGCCGAGCGCATCGCCCAGCCACGTCGACGCGCCGTGCGCCGAGAAGCCGTCGCCGAACGCGAACACGATGCCGACGAACGCGATCGCGACGCCGCTCCACTGCAGCGGCGTCAGGCGCTCGCCGGGCACGAACCAGGCGAGCCCGAGCGCGGTGAGGCAGGGCGCGAGATACAGGAACACGACCATCCGCGCGGCCGTCGTGTGCGCCAGGCCGGCGTAGATCATCGCGAACTCGGTGCCGAACAGGATGCCGGCGAGCAACCCGGGCACGAGCGTCCCGTCGCGTTCGAACAGCCGGATGCGTCGCAGCATCGCCCACGCGAGCAGCAACGCGAACGCGATCGCCGACCGGATCGCGCCCTGCATCACCAGCGACACGCCGTGCGCCGCGAGCTTGACCGCCACCTGCTGGAATCCCCACAGGCCGCACAGCACCAGCATCGACGTCACGGCGAGTGTGTCGAGGGGGCGGCGCGTATCGGGCATGCGGGGCAGGATCCGCGCGGCCGGGACGCGGCGTACGTCCCTCGCTGTGGCGTGGAGGCCCATCGTACCAAACGCGTCAGGACCGGCAGTTGCGTGGCCCCTCGGCGCCGGAACGTCGACGCGGCCGGGGACGCCGTCGACAGCACAGGCCGATCGCGAGGAAGTGTTCGTCAAACTCACAAACGACACCGCGCGACGCCGCAACTTTCCGAAAATCCCCACTGTTGCGGGATCGAGACGTCTCGCGGTGCACAAGAGCTCGCGATCTTGATCTCGCGCAATGCGTGCGACTTGGCAAAGGGTACGTTGTGTGTGTAGGTATTTCACCGGCAGATTCGGCGCTGCAGGCCGAAAGAGATCCAGATGGGTTGCCGGTGTGCAACTGGAGTTCGCAATGCAAGCCGTCGTGGGACAAGCCGGAATCTGCGTCACGCAGGGTCCGGCGCTTGTATTTGTGGCACTCCCCTCGGCAATCCGAGTCCCGTCGCCGACGCGGCCCTCGGCGCGCGACCGGCGTGGCCGCGTTCGCTTCGCCTCCGCGCATCCGCTGCTCTTTCGCTAGGTCTCGGCGGTGCGATCCCGCGAGGGACGCGCACCGCCTCCCGAATCGCCCTCCGGACGGCCGTCATGCGGCGCGGGAGAGGGTGTCGCGAGTTCGCTCGCCGAAGCGTTGCAGGAGCCAAGACCATGACGACAACAGTTCCCCTTCCGGTCCAGGCCGAGTACAGGCCTTCGCGTCCGGTTCGTTACATGCTCGGGGGTGCCGTTGTGGGCCTCATCGCCGCCATCCTGATCACGTTCGTGATGGCGCTTGTCGACGGGCAGGCGCAGGGGATGTCGGCAGGGAGCTGCGTCCTCTACGGCTGCGTGCTGACGGTGCTGTTGAGCCAGATGGCGGGCTTCAGCGGCATGGCCGTGGGTGCGGGTGTGGGGGCGCTGGCGGGTGGCATCGCCCACCTGGTCCACGATCGGAGCCGGGCGCGTTGACGGCGGCCTCCCGACGAAGGTCGGGCGGCATCGCGGCAACAAGCTGACACGCCGGCGTCGGAGGCGGCGGGTCCGGTCGTCAGGGGCCGGGTTTGCTAGCGTGCCGTGCGGCGGCGGCGCGGATTGGGCGCCGACGGACCGCGGGGTGCGCCACGGTCCGGCGTGCGCGGTGGTCGTGTGGGCGCTGCGTCGCCGGTTTCGGGCTTGCGCATACCCCGCGGCGACTTCGCCAGCGGAGCTTCGGCTGTGCGCGGTCCACGCGGACGCTTTGCGGTTGGCGTGTCGATGCCGTCGTACGCGCCCACATGCGGCGCCCCGCGCGCGCGCCGCCCGACTCGTTCCAGGCTTTTCGTTGCCTTCCGGTTCGCCTCGCGCGCCTTGGCCGAGGGCGTCTTGCCATGCTTCGGCCGCGGCACCTTCGCCGGCTCGGCGGCAGGCTCGGGCTGCGGGCGCCACAGCACGAACAGCTTGCCGATGTGCTGCACCGGCGCCGCGTCGAGCCCGTCGGCGATCTCGGCGAGCAGCAACTCGCGCTCGTCGCGGTCGTCGAGGAACACGCGCACCTTGATGAGCCCGTGCGCGTTGAGCGCGAGTTCGATCTCGGTCAGCACGGTGGGCGTGAGGCCGTGTTGGCCGATCGTGACGACGGGATGCAGGTGGTGCGCCTGCGCGCGCAGCGCGCGGCGTTCGTGCGGAGAGATTTCGAGCATGGTCGGCAGTTTACCGCCGCCGCCGTCCCTATAATCGCCCGATGGTGGCGGGGGCGCCGGAAGGGCGACGATACGTGGAGTGGCTGGTCGCGTTCGCGGCAATCCTCATCGGCCTGCCCGCCGCGGCGTGGTTCGGGCAGGAGAAGCTCATCTTCTTCCCGCAGCCCGGTTCCGGCACGTCGCACCTTCCCGCCGGCACCGAACGGCTGGAGGTGGCCGCGCGCGACGGCACGCGGCTCGCCGGCTTCCTCGTTCCGGGCGGCGCGCAGCCTGGGCCGGCTCTGCTCTACTTCGGCGGCAACGCCGAGGAGATCTCGTGGTCTGTCGCTGACCGTCGCTGGCCGCGGGGCTGGACGGTCGCCGGCGTCAACTACCGGGGCTATGGGACGAGCGAGGGCCGGCCCGGCGAGCGCGAGCTTCTGGACGACGGCCTCGCGGCGTTCGACGCCCTCGCGGCGCGGCGGGATGTCGACGCGCGCCGGATCGTCGTGGTGGGCAGGAGCCTCGGCACGGGCGTCGCGGTGCACGTCGCGGCGTCGCGCCCGGTGGCGGGAGCGATCCTGATCTCGCCGTTCGACAGCCTGGTGGAAGTCGGCCGCATGCACTACCCCTGGCTGCCCGTCGACTGGCTGCTCCGGCATCGGTTCGACAGCGCGGCGCTCGCCGCGTCGGTCGGGGTACCGATGCTCGCCATCGTCGGCGCGGCCGACGGGATCATTCCGCCCGCCCGGTCGCGGGCGCTGTACGACGCGTGGGCGGGACCCAGGACGTGGGTCGCGGTTCCCGGTGCCGACCACAACGACCTCGGCAGCACGCCGGCGTTCTGGGCGCCGATCGCCACGTTCCTCGAAGGGTTTCCGGCGCGACCGTGACCAGGCCGCTCAATCCAACCGGCAAGAAGCACCGCTTCGGCAAGGCGTGGATGCACGAGCACGTCACCGACCACTGGGTGCAGGAGGCGAAGCGCCGCGGCTACCGGTCGCGGGCGGCCTTCAAGCTGCTCGAGATCGGTACCAAGGACAAGCTGTTCCGGCCCGGCATTCGTGCGGTCGATCTCGGTGCCGCGCCGGGCAGCTGGAGCCAGGTGCTCGCCGAAAAGCTCGGGCCAAGGCCGGCGATTGTCGCGATCGACCTGCTGCCGATGGACCCAGTCCGGGGCGTG
>Ga0209391_10000559_pt1 | contig 17822 bp, 14 predicted proteins | sample PPLLak3March2015_FD_187246 | JGI IMG/M metagenome (GOLD analysis project Ga0209391, IMG submission 187246) | Freshwater sediment microbial communities from Prairie Pothole Lake near Jamestown, North Dakota, USA - PPLs Lake P7 Core (1) Depth... | ecosystem: Environmental > Aquatic > Freshwater >...
CGATCCTCCGCTGGCGGAGCGTGTCGCGACCTGGGAGGACGAGGGCGGAGCCCCCGCGGGCAGCATCAGTTCGGTGCCTGCGCCGCCGGTGGGTCCGACGCATTGATGCAGTCCGCTCTGCGTCGCATCCGCGGCTCGAGGCGCCGCTCCGCCAGCCAGTCCGCCGAGGTCATCCGCGCCGAGATATTCAGTGCCGAGCGGCTCGAGCAGCACGCCGAGAGCCTGGCCGCCGCCCAGGGCGTCACCACCCGCCCCGTCCCGGTCCGGCCGCTGACCGCACGCCTGCACGAGAATCGCAAGGCGTTGCTCGAGGCGCATCGCGCCATCGCAAAGGCGATCGCCCAGGGCGGCGCCATCACGCCGGCCGCCGAGTGGCTGGTCGACAACTACCACGTCGTCGAGGCGCAGATCCGGCAGATCGACGACGACCTGCCGCCAGGCTACTACCGGCAGCTGCCGAAGCTCGCCGACGGGCCGCTGGCCGGGTACCCGCGCGTCCTCGGGCTGGCCTGGGCGTTCGTCGCACACACCGACAGCCGCTTCGATGCGCACCTGCTGTCGCGCTTCGTGAGCGCCTACCAGCGCGTGCAGCCGCTCACCATCGGCGAGCTGTGGGCCATCGCCATTACCCTGCGGATCGTGCTGGTCGAGAACCTGCGACGAGCAGCCGACCTGATCGCAGAACGGCGCGAAGTTCGGCAGCAGGCCGACCGCCTGGCCGATCGACTGCTCGGCGCCGGCGCGCGCGCGGCGGAGCCCCTGGGGGCCATGCTGCACGAGTTGAGCGCCGTGCCGCTGTCGCCGGCCTTTGCCGTCCAGCTGCTGCAGCGGCTGCGCGACCAGGACCCGGGTGCAACTCCCGTGCTTCCGTGGCTGGAGGACCGCCTGGAAGGCGCCGGCACGACGGCGGACGCCGTCGTGCGCGACGAGCACCAGCGGCAGGGCGCATCGAGCGTGACGGTCCGCAACATCATCACCAGCATGCGCACGATCTCGGCCGTGGACTGGGCGGATCTCTTCGAGGGCGTGAGCCTCGTCGACGAGGCGCTGCGTGCGGACTCCGACTTCGGGCAAATGGATTTCCCCACGCGTGACCGCTACCGCGCGGCGATCGAGGAAATCGCGCGGGGTTCGAAGCTCACGGAGCTCGAGATCGCGCATCGCGCCGTGCAGGCCGCGAGCAGCGGCGCGACGCCGCGCGAGCGCGACCCCGGGCATGCGCTGATCGGCGGCGGCCGTCGGGCACTCGAGGCGGCGGCTGGCTATCGAGCCGGAATGCGCACCTGGTCCCGCCGACTCATCGCTGCGGCAGGCATTCGCGGCTACATCGTCGGCGTCGCGCTGCTGGCGGTCACCCTGCTGGCGTGGCCACTGGTTTCAATCGCGCGAGCCGGCGGCGGCGCCTGGACGCTCGGCGTGCTCGCGGCCTGCGGATTCCTGCTCGCCGTGGACGCGGCCATGGCGCTCGTGAACGGCAGCATCACGAGCCGCCTCGGGGCGAAAATCCTGCCGGCGCTCGAGCTGCTGGACGGCGTGCCGGAGTCGCTGCGCACGCTGGTGGTCGTGCCGACGATCCTCTCCACCCGCAAGACGCTCGCCGAGCACCTCGAGCACCTCGAGATCCATCACCTCGCGAGCCTCGACGGCGACCTGTGCTTCGCCCTGTTGTCGGACTGGGCCGACGCGCCCGCGGAACGGGCCGAGGGCGACGAAGCGCTGCTCGAGGACGCGGTCGAGGGCATCGCGCGGTTGAACCGCCTGTACGGACCGGCCCCCGCGGGTGAGCGCTTCCTGCTGCTGCATCGCAAGCGCCTGTGGAACGCCGCACAGGGCGTCTGGATGGGGTGGGAGCGCAAGCGCGGCAAGCTGCACGAGCTGAACCGACTGTTGCGCGGAGCGTCCGACACGAGCTTCGTGGCGACGGGCGGCCGGCTGCCGCTCGTCCCGCCGGGCGTGCGCTATGTCGTCACGCTCGACGCCGACACGCGCCTGCCGCGCGACGCCGTGCGCCGCCTGGTCGGCAAGTTGGCGCACCCGCTCAATGCGCCGCGCCTCGACGCCCGCAGCGGGCGCGTGGTCGAGGGGTATGCGGTGCTGCAGCCCCGGATCGCGCCCTCCCTGCCGACCGGGTCGGAGGGCTCGGCCTACCAGCGGCTCGTCTCGAGCGCGAGCGGCATCGATCCCTATGCCTCGGCCGTCTCGGACGTCTACCAGGACCTGTGCGACGAGGGTTCCTACGTCGGCAAGGGCATCTACCACGTGGATGCGTTCGAGTCGGCCCTCGCCGGCCGCGTTCCCGACGACACGCTGTTGAGTCACGACCTGTTCGAGGGGATCTTCGCCCGCGCCGGCCTGGTCTCGGATGTCGAGTTCGTGGACGAGTATCCGGCGCGCTACGACGTCGCCGCGGCCCGCGCCCACCGGTGGGCGCGGGGCGACTGGCAGCTGCTGCCGTGGGTGTTCGGGCGGGGTGCCGCCGGCGCGGACCGTCAACGAAGGGCGATTCCGCTGCTGGGACGCTGGAAGATGGTGGACAACCTGCGCCGCACGCTGCTCGCGCCGGTCGGCATCGTGGCGCTGGTGGCCGGGTGGACGCTGCCGCTGTCGTCGGCCGCCACGTGGACCGCGTTCGTGGTCGCGATGCTCGCGATCCCGACGCTGCCGCCCGTCCTGGCGGGACTCGTGCCCGGGCGCAGCGGCGTCTCACCACGCAGCCATCTGCGCGCCCTGGTCGCGGATGCGCGGCTTGCCCTGTCGCGGACCAGCCTGCTGCTCACGCTGCTCGCGCACCAGGCGTGGTCGATGTCCGACGCGATCCTGCGCACGCTCCATCGGCTGTTCGTGAGCCACCGCAGGATGCTCGAGTGGATGACGGCGGCGCAGGCACAGGTGAGCGAGCGTCTCGACCTCGCCGGCTTCTACCGTCACATGGCCGGCGCGGTCGCCATCGGCGTCGCAGTGATCGCGCTCGCAGCCACAGGGCACGTCCGCACCCTGCTGGCCGTGCCGTTCGCGCTGCTGTGGATTCTCTCGCCGGTGGTCGCGCGTCGGGTCAGCCGGCCGTCGCGGGTCGCAGAGGACCCGCCTGTCTCCGACGTGGACGCCCGTGCGCTGCGGCTCATTGCGCGCCGCGCCTGGCGGTACTTCGAAACCTTCGTCACGCCCGCGGACCACAACCTTCCACCCGACAATTTCCAGGAGGATCCGCAGCCGGTGGTGGCTCACCGAACCTCGCCGACCAACATTGGCCTGTACCTGCTGTCGATCGTCACCGCCCGGGACTTCGGCTGGATCGGCACGCTCGACGCGGTCGAGCGGCTGGAGGCAACGCTCGCCTCGATGCACGAGCTGGAGCGATTCAACGGACACTTCTTCAACTGGTACGACACGCAGGACCTGCGGCCGCTCGAGCCCCGCTACGTCTCCTCGGTCGACAGCGGCAACCTCGCGGCTCATCTCATCACGCTGGCGAAGGCCTGTGAGGAGATCGCCGACGGGCGGGCGGGGGCGACGCCGTCGTCCGGGGGCGTCGAGGACGGCCTCGATCTGGTTCGCGAATCGATGGCCGCGGCAACGGACGCCGAGCTCGACGCGGCGCTCGACGCGCTCGCCCGGCAGTTGCGGGCAGCGCCTGCCGCGCGCGAGAAACCCGCGGCGCAGCTGCGCGTGCTCGCGACGCAGGCCGCCGCGGTGGTGGCGCGTGCAACGATCTTGGCGCGCGAGCGGACGGACGACGCGAGCGCCGAGGCCGCGTCCTGGGCCGGGGCCACGCTCCGGTCGATCGAGAGCCACCAGCGCGACGAGGGGCCGTCCGTAACGGGTGGCACGGACGCTATCGCGCAGCGACTCGGGCAGCTCGCCGCGACGGCGCGCGCCTTCAGCGCGGCGATGCGTTTCGACTTCCTCTTCGATCCGGAGCGCAAGCTGCTGTCGATCGGTTACCGCTTCCAGGAAGGCAATCTCGACCCGAGCTGCTACGACCTGCTCGCCTCCGAGGCAAGGCTTGCGAGCTTCGTGGCGATCGCGAACGGCGACCTGCCCGCGCGTCACTGGTTCCGCCTCGGGCGCGCCGTGACGCCCGTGCATTGCGGCGCCGCGCTCGTCTCGTGGTCGGGATCGATGTTCGAGTACCTGATGCCGTCCCTCGTCATGCGGGCGCCGTCCGGGAGCCTGCTCGAGGAAACGAGCCGCCTCGTCGTGTGGCGCCAGCAGGAGTTCGGCAAGGACCGGGGCGTGCCGTGGGGAATCTCGGAGTCGGCCTACAACGCCCGCGACCTCGAGTTCACGTACCAGTATTCGAGCTTCGGCGTGCCCGGCCTCGGCCTCAAGCGCGGGCTGGGCGAGGACACCGTTGTCGCACCTTACGCGACCGCGCTGGCGGCGATGGTCGAGCCGCACGCGGCGACGCTCAATTTCGCGAGGCTCGCCGGGATCCCGGCCCAGGGCCGCTACGGCTTCTATGAGGCGCTGGACTACACCTCGCGGCGCCTGCCGGCGGGGCACTCGCTCGCGATCGTGCGCGCCTACATGGCCCATCACCAGGGCATGACCATCGTGGCGCTCGCGAATGCGCTGCTCGACGGCCTGATGCGCCGGCGCTTCCATGCCGAGCCGCGCATCCGGGCCACGGAGCTGCTGCTGCAGGAGCGAACCCCGCGCGACGTTGCGGTGGCGATCTCGCGGGTTGCGGAGACGGGCATGGGCGCCGCGCCGGACGAGATGCTGACCTCCCTGCCGAGGTCGCTGCACACGCCGCACCACGCCACGCCGCGCACGCGACTGCTGTCGAACGGCCGCTATGCCGTGATGCTCACCGCCGCCGGCTCGGGATACAGCCGCTGGGGCGATCTCGCGGTCACGCGCTGGCGCTCCGACGTCACCAGCGACCCATGGGGCTCGTATGTCTTCCTGCGCGACGTGGACAGCGGCGAGGTGTGGTCGGCAGGCTACCAGCCGAGCGGGATCGAGCCGGATGACTACGAAGTCACCTTCGGCGAGGCGCGTGCCGAGTTCGTGCGGCGCGACGGCGACCTGCACACGACCATGGACGTCGTCGTGTCGGCCGAGTGCGACGCCGAAGTTCGCCGGGTCTGCGTCACCAACCTCGGCGAGCGCGTTCGGACCATCGAGCTGACCTCGTACGCCGAGATCGTGCTGGCGCCGGCTGCGGCCGACGACGCGCATCCGGCCTTCTCGAAGCTGTTCGTGCAGACCGAGCACCTGCCCGACATCGGCGTCCTGCTCGCCACGCGCCGGCGGCGCTCGCCGACGGAGCCCGAGGCCTGGGCTGCGCACCTCGTGGTCGCGGAGGGTGAGACGGACGGCGATCTGCAGTTCGAGACCGATCGCGCGCGCTTCATCGGACGCGCGCGGCAGCTTCGCTCCGCCGTGGCAATGGTGGACGGCCGCGAGCTCTCAGGCAGCGCCGGCACCGTGCTCGATCCAGTCTTCAGCTTCCGACGCCGCATGCGCGTGGCGCCCGGCGCGACCGTGCGGGTGGCGTTCTGGACCCTGGTGGCGCCGACGCGCCACGAGGTGCTCGACCTCGCCGATCAGCACTGCGACCGCGCGGCCTTCGACCGTGCCGTGACCCTCGCCTGGACCCAGGGGCAGGTCCAGCTCCATCACCTCGGAATCGCCGCGGATGAGGCGACGCTGTTCCAGCGCCTCGCGGGTCACGTGCTCTACATCGACGCCGCGCTGCGGCCGTCATCGGACGTGCTCGGTCGCGGCGACGGCGGGCAGCCGATGCTCTGGGCGCACGGCATCTCGGGCGACCTGCCGATCGTGCTGGTGCGCATCGATGACACGGACGACCTGGGGCTGGTGCGCCAGTTGCTGCGCGCGTTCGAGTACTGGCGGCTCAAGCAGCTGTCGGTCGATCTGGTGATCCTGAACGAGCGCGTATCGTCGTACGCGCAGGACCTGCAGGTGGCGCTCGAGACGCTTGCCCGCGCCGGCCTGTCGCGCCCCCGGATCGCGGGGGAGCCGTCGCGGGGCGGCGTCTTCATCCTCCGCTCCGACATCATCCCGGGTGCGGCGCGCCTGACGCTGCTCGGCGCGGCGCGGGCCGTGCTGCTCAGCCGTCGCGGCAGTCTCGGCGAGCAGCTCGACCGTCTCGAGCAGGGCGCGCGGGCGGTGGCGCCGCCCGCCGCGGCGTCACGCCGACTCGCGGGCGCGCCCGTTGCGTCGCCGGACACCCCGGCGCTGGAATTCTTCAACGGCTTCGGCGGATTCGCCGCCGACGGCGAGGAGTACGTCACCATCCTGCGGGACGGGCAGCACACGCCCGCGCCCTGGATCAACGTGATCGGCAACCCCGGCTTCGGCTTCCAGGTCTCGACCGATGGCAGCGGCTGCACCTGGGCCGGCAACAGCCGCGAGAACCGCCTCACGCCCTGGTCGAACGATCCGGTCGGCGACCGGACCGGCGAGGCTCTCTATCTTCGCGACGACGACACCGGCGCGCTGTGGGGGCCGACGGCCCTGCCGGTGCGCCACGATGCCGGCACCTATGTCGCCCGGCACGGACGGGGCTGCAGCCGATTCGAGCACACCCGGCACGGCATCGCGCTCGAACTGCTGCAGTTCGTCCCGCTCGACGCTCCGGTCAAGGTCTCCCGGCTCACGATCCGCAATCTCTCGGGACGCACGCGACATCTCACCGTGACGGCTTATGCGGAGTGGGTGCTCGGGACCCTTCCGGCCGCCACCGCGCCCTCCGTTGCGACCGAGGTCGAACCCGTGACCGGCGCGCTGCTGGCACGAAACCTGTGGGGCGGGCCGGATGCGCGCGTGGCCTTCGTCGATCTCGGCGGCCGGCAGACGGCCTTCACCTGCGACCGGACCGAGTTCATCGGGCGCAACGGTTCGCTCGAGCGACCGGCGGCACTGGCGTCCGGGGCGGTGCTCTCCAGCCGCGCGGGTGCGGGTCTCGACCCCTGCGGCGTCTTGCAGAGGGGGGTGACTCTCGCCGCGAACTCGTCCGTCGAAGTCGTGTGGTTCCTCGGCGAGGCCGCCACGACACTCGACGCGCGGGCCATGATCGAGCGCTGGCGCGGCGCCGACCTGGATGCGGCCCTCGAAGCCGTCCACGACGACTGGAGCGACGTGCTCGGAGCGGTCACGGTCCAGACGCCGGACCGCGCGTTCGACCTCATGATGAACGGATGGCTGCTCTACCAGACGCTCGCCTGCCGCGTGCAGTCGCGCAGCGCGTTCTACCAGGCGAGCGGCGCCTACGGCTTCCGAGACCAGCTGCAAGACACGATGGCGCTCATCGTGGCGCGGCCGGCGCTGGCGCGCGAGCACCTGCTGCGCGCGGCCGGCCGTCAGTTCGTCGAGGGCGACGTTCAGCACTGGTGGCTGCCCGCGACCGGCCGGGGCGTTCGCAGCCGGGTCTCCGACGACGGCGCGTGGCTGTGCCACTGCGTGGCGCACTACGTCGAGACGACCGGCGACCGCGACGTCCTCGACGAAGTGGTCCCGTTTCTCGACGGGCCGCCCCTCGGCGACGATGAACCGGAGCGCTACTTCCAGCCGATGGCCGCGGACGAGTCGGCGAGCCTGTTCGAGCACTGCGCGCGCGCCCTGGAGCACAGTCTCGGCGTCGGCGTCCACGGCCTGCCCCTGATCGGCTCGGGCGACTGGAACGACGGCATGAACCGCGTGGGCGAGGGCGGGCGTGGCGAAAGCACGTGGCTGGCGTGGTTCCTGCACCAGACGCTGTCGAGTTTCGCGCCGCTGGCGGAGGCGCGCGGCGAGGTATCGCGGGCCGAGCGCTGGCGTGCTCACGCGAACGACCTGCGTGACGCCGTCGAGCAGAACGGCTGGGACGGCGACTGGTATCGGCGCGGCTATTTCGACGACGGCACGCCGCTCGGATCGACCGCGAACGCCGAATGCCGCATCGACTCGATCGCGCAGTCCTGGAGCGTAATCTCGGGAGCGGGCGAGCCGACGCGGGCGGCACGTGCCATGGCCTCGCTCGAGCGGCACCTCGTGCATCGCGACGACGGACTGGTCCTGCTCCTGACCCCGCCGTTCGATCGGTCCCAGCCCGATCCCGGCTACATCCAGGCCTACCCGCCGGGGATCCGCGAGAACGGCGGACAGTACACGCACGCCGCCGCGTGGACCGTGATCGCGAGTGCGATGCGCGGCGACGGGGACAAGGCGTCAGAACTCTTCTCGATCCTCAACCCGGTCAATCGGACGCTGACGCGCGACGCGGCGCTGCGCTACAAGGTCGAGCCCTACGTCGTCGCGGCAGACGTGTATTCCGTGCCACCGCACGTCGGGCGCGGCGGCTGGACCTGGTACACCGGTTCGGCGGCGTGGATGTATCGCGCGGGCCTCGAGTGGATCCTCGGCTGCCGCATGCACGGCACGACGCTGCTGCTCGACCCGTGCATCCCGCGGGACTGGCAGGGATTCCAGGTCTCGTTCCGGTACCGCGGAACACGCTACGAGATCGCGATCGAGAATCCGCGTGGGGTGAACCAAGGGCTCGCCAGCCTGCAGCTCGACGGCGAGACGCTGCCGTCAGGGCAGGGCCGGATCCCGCTCGTCGACGACGGACTGACCCACCGGGTGCGCGCCGTCCTCGGTTGATCGATTCGGCCGGCCGGCGGCCACAGGGCTTATACGGATGCGCACACGGACAGTGCGCAACGGCCATCCTCCGGCCCGTCCGCTATCCTCTGGTTTCCTCGCCCTCCCTGGGGATTGCAGATGTCGGGCGCTCCGTCGCTGGCCGACGCGCGACAGAACAGACTACTCGCGGCACTCCCGGACAGCGATTGGGATCGGGTGCGGGGACACCTCGAGCCAGTATTCCTGTCGTCCGGCGAGACGCTGTACGAGGCGGGCTTGCCGCGACGCCACGCGTACTTCCCCACCACGGCGATCGTGTCGATCGAGTGCCCTACGGCGGACGGCGCGTCCACCGAGATCGCCCTGGTCGGCAGGGAGGGTGTCGTGGGCATCGCCTTGTTCATGGGAGGGCAGTCGCGGCCGACCCGGGGGGTGGTGGAAGCCCAGGGATGGGCATTCCGCCTCGCGGAACACGTTCTCAAGGAGGAGTTCGCGAGGGGTGGTGCGCTTCAGCGCCTGCTGCTCCTCTACACGCAGGCGCTCCTCACGCTGACGGCGCAGACGGCCGTCTGTTACCGGTTCCACACACTGGAGCAACAGGTGTGCCGCTGGTTGCTGCTGACCCTCGATCGGTCCACCTCCAGCGAGTTGCGGACGACCCATGAAAAAGTGGCCCTGATGCTGGGCGTGCGGCGGGAAGGCGTGACGGCGGCGCTGGGCCGACTGCAGCAGTCGGGACTCATCCACTGCGGCCGCGGCCACGTCGCCGTGCTGGATCGCGCCGGTCTCGAAGCACGGTGCTGCGAGTGCTATGGCGTCGTGAAGCGGGAGTTCGATCGCCTGCTGCCGCCCGCGACATGAAGATCCGCCGGCCGGCTCAGTCGACGCTGCTTCCCGAGCGGGTGCCGCGTCTCAACGCAGACCGAAGAACGACAGGACGGCCACGATGACGACGATGGCGCCGATGATGTAGATGAGTCTGTTCATGAACGTTCCCTTCGTGTTGGCTACAGGAGTGAATCGACTGGACCACTCGACCTGCACGCGCTAGGCGTTGATTGAGGGTATCCATTTCGGTCCGGACGCTCCGTACGACAGCGCACATTGCGTCCTCGGTGCCATACGGCTGCGTGATCCGCGGTGTGTGCGGCGCCGTACGGACATCGGCGAGGCGACGGACATAGCCTCAACATTGGATATCGACCCGCACGTTCGTGCGGGGACTCACCAAGTCCAGTGGAGCAAACCGCCATGGAAATGACCTACAAAGCCGATGACCGGGGCGTTCGCAGCGATGCGAGGCCGTTCAGCAATGACGCGGCCGATGCAGCGCAGAGGGTCCGTGAGAATGGCGGGCAGGAGGTCCGCACCCTGCTGGCGGACGTGCAGGATCTCGTCGGGCGGGTTGCCCACGTTGCTGATCCTGAGATTGCCCGCCTCCGGGTCCGGATCGAAAGCGGCCTCGCGACGACCCGAAAGACTCTTGCGGACGGAACGGACCAGGTTCAGCGCCAGGCGAAAGCCGCAATGGCGACCAGTGACCGCTACGTGCACGAGCAGCCGTGGCAGTCCGTTGGCATCGCCGCGTTCGCCGGGCTCCTCGTGGGCTTTCTGATCGCTCGACGCTAGGCCGAGAACGCGACCGAGTCGATCAGGCGCGCAGCACCAGCACTGCGTTGGCGCCGCCGAAGGCGAAAGAACTCGAGAGCATCGTCCGCACGACGATGCTTTCGCGAGCCGCATTCGGTACGTAGTCGAGATCACACTCGGGATCCGGGATCTGCAGGTGCATCGTGGGCAGCGCAACGCCGCGTTGCATGGCCATCAGCGACAGTACGCATTCGAGCGCGCCGGTGGCGCCGAGCAAGTGGCCGTGCAGCGCCTTCGTCGCGCTGATCGGAATGCCGTACGCCCGCTCGCCGAACACTGACTTGATGGCGGCGCTCTCGACCCGGTCATTCGCTGCGGTGCCGGTGCCGTGAGCGTTGATCCCGTCGATCGCGCCCGGCTCGAGGGCCGCCGCGGCCAGTGCGGCGCCAATCGCCGCCACCTGGCCTTCGACGCTCGGACGCGTGATGTGGCTGGCGTCGTTCGACAGCCCATAGCCGATGATCTCGCCCTGCACCGGCGCACCGCGTGCGACGGCCTGTTCCCAGGGCTCGAGCAGCAGCATCGCGGCACCTTCGCCGAGCACCATGCCGGAGCGGTTCTTCGCAAACGGCTTGCAGGATGCGGACGGGTCGTCCGCATCGACGGTAGCCAGCGTGTGCAGTGCCTCCCAGGCCTTCAGGGAGCCGAAGGAGAGCGGCGCCTCAGCCCCGCCTGCCAGCGCGAAGTCCAGGTCACCGCGCGCGATGCGCAGCCACGCCTCGCCGATCGCGACGGCCGACGACGAGCACGCCGTCGAAAAGGTCAGGTTGGGTCCGCGCAGATCGTGCTCGATGCCGATCCATGCCGCGGGTGCATTGTGCATTCCCATCAGGACCGTGAATGGCTTGATGCGGTCCGACCGGTCGCCGTACAGGGTCTTGTAGCCGTCGTCGCTGCTCGTCGAACCGCCCATGCCGGTGCCGACGAAGACACCGGCCCGGCGATGGTCGATCTGGGACAGGTCGATTCGCGCTTCGCCCACCGCCTGATTCGCCGCAAACAACGCGAACTGGCTGACGCGATCCAGCATGCGCAGCTTCGGTGGTTCGAAATGATCGGCGCCGTCGAACCGCGCGCTGGCCACCAGTGGGCCGACGAGCCGGTCGGCGAAGGGAGCGTCGAGCCGGTGAATGCCGGAGCGGCCGTCTCGCGCACTCGCAAACGCCTCGTCCGCGGTGTTGCCGAGCGGCGAGACGACGCCGAGGCCGGTGACCGCGACTCGTCTCACAGGGCAGGAACCGCCACGTCCGAGGCGACCGCAGCGGATTCAGCCGCCGGGTGTTGCGTCGCGACGAGGTCGTCGATGTAGCGAACCACGTCGCCGACGGTCGCGAGCGCCACCGGGTCCCCGGGTATCGTGACCTCGAATTCGTCCTCGATGTTGAACATCAGTTCCGCAACACCGAGTGAATCGATGCCGAGAGCCTCGAGCGGGGCGTCCGGAGTGAGGAGGTCCGGCTCGAGCTTGTAGTCCTTCACGAGGAGCACACGGAGCCGATCGAGAGTGGTGTTCATGTCAGGTTCTCCTGGTACGAATGGTCCGGGGTATGACGCGAGGCGATCGAGGCGGGATCAACCACGCTCCGTGTCTTGGCGGCGAATCGCGCGCCGAGCGTCAGGAGTCCCGGCCAGGCGCGGGCCAGCCCGACCAGCGGCGCGGCGGAGGCGGGGAGCATCGCCGTGTGCGCAAAGGCCGCGGCCAGCCGCAGTCGCGGTCCGAAGGCACGACGCCAGGCCTCGGCATAGCGGCGGCCGACGTCGCGTTGCACGGTCTCCGCGGACGCGTTCCCGGTTCGTCCGGCGGCGAGCAGGCGGGTACAAAGCAGCCACGCCGATTGCATCGCCATGCTCATGCCCTCGCCGATGATCGGGTGCGCCTCGCCGGCCGCATTGCCGATGCGGAACGACCCGTCCCCTGCGTCCACACGGATTCCGGGACGCAGCGGGCCGGCCGCCAGCCAGGGCCCATCGCGGGTCGCCGCCTGCAACGCGATGCCCACACCGCGGCACTCGCGCCTGAGAAATGACTCAATGGCTTCGCCGGCACGCAGTCCAGGGGATGCCAATCGGCAGGCGGCGAGTCGGTCGCGGCGGACACAGCAGGCCACCGTCGTCACGCCGCCGTCCGCAACCACCATGCCGCCATAGCCGCCGTCGAGTGACAGGACGGGCAGCAGTCCTTCATCCAGTGATGCGCCGCGAAAGTTTGCCTTGAAGGCGAGGAGGTCCGCGGGGGCGTCCGTCCGGTGCCGGTACCGACGAGCGGACGGCAGGGCTTCCCAAGAGCCATGCGCGTCGATGGCCACCCGCGAGCGCAGGATCGAGGTCACCCCCGATTCCATTGAGCGGATCCCGCAACGCCAGTCTCCGGGCGCACCTTCGAGCGTCTGGACGGACCACGGCTGCAACACCTCGGCGCCGGTGGAGCGCGCCTGTTCGAGCAGCAACGTATCGAGCGTCTCGCGACCCAGTGCCCGGCCCCAGGGGTGCTTATCATGGGTGGCGGCCGGCAGGTCGGCCTCGATCGAGCGATTCCCTCGCATCAATGCCACTCTGCGCAATGCCGGCCCCGCGACGGCGTCGAACGCGGGACCGATGCCGAGCGCCTCGAGCAGCGGGAGGTTGCTCGCGGCGATGCATTCGCCGCAGACCTTGCGACGTGGAAAACGCGCTTTCTCGATCAGCGCAACCGACCAGCCGGCACGGCACAACAGGATTGCAGCCGAGGATCCAGCCGGTCCTGCGCCGACGACGACTGCGTCGAATTCCGTTCGCATCAGTTCGCCTCGTTGTGCTCGGCGCAAAAGCAATGACTGAAGAATCCCGCCCGATACTCCCGGATGCGCCAGTCGGCACCCTCGGCGGCCCACTGTGCCGAGAGTTCGTTCCCGCGGAAGCCCGCGTGCACGCTCAGCACGGCATCCGTGCGTGTCACCTCGCCGGCGCCGATTGCCCGGACCAGGTGACTGCCCCCCAACGCGATCCAGTCGCGGCGCGGCTCGCAGGCTACGAACCGGTCGCTGACCGCGGCCACTGCACCCAGCAGCGCCGAGAGCTGCGCGCCCTCGAAATGGTGCAGGAACAGGTTCGCGATGATCAGGTCCCATCGCGCTGCCCCGTCGACGTTCAGCCGGTGGCCGCTCGAAGCGCCGGCCCAGTCGAGGGCGTCCACGACGTCTACGCCGGTGGACCAGCCGAGCCCGGCGAAGCCAGCGATGGTCTCGCCATCGACCAGCGCCTGGCGGTCGAGCAGCGTCAGCTCGACAGGCGGCCACCACGGCGCCATGGTCCGGGCCACGCCGAGCATCAGGGTGCCGTCGCCGGCGCCGAGTTCCAGGACGCGAAAGGTTGCCGCATCCGGTCCCGGCGGCGTCAGCTGTCGCAGCGCGCGGAGCAGGATCGAGCGCGTGCCCATCGCACGGTGCAGACGTCTCAGGTCCCGTCGCGACCGCTCCGCGGCAGGGTCGGTCGGCTCCAGCCCGTCGAGGACCTCGACGCCGACTCTTCTCGGCATCGTCATCACTGCACCCGCAGCAGGGCGCCGTAGCAGCTGAACCCGGCGCCGAACGACGAAAGCCACCATCGGCCGCCGGGTGCGCCATCGGCCAGCGCGGCCTCGAGCACGAAGAAGACGAATGCGCTCGAGAGGTTGCCATACTCACGCAACATCGCCGCGCTGTAGCGAAGGTCCGCGGCCTCGAGTCCGAGGCGCCGCTCCAGCGCGAGCAGCACGTCGCGGCCGCCGGCATGCATGATCCAGGCGCTGACGTCGCTCGTGTCGAGGCCTGCGCGCGCGAGCACCGTCCGGAGCACGCCTTGGGCGTGTTCCGCAGCCAGCGCCGGTACGGCCCGAGTGAGGATGTTGCGCAGCATGCCGGAGCGCTGTTCAAACATCAGCGACTTGCGTTCGGTGGGGTCGATGAGCGACGTGCTGTCGATCCATTCGATCCGCCGCCCGACAGGCTGCGGCTCCCTCGACAGGATCGCCGCCCCGGCGCCGTCGCCGAACAGGCACGCGCTGATCAGGACGCCGGGGTCGTCGTCGAGGTACATGGCTGCGCTGCTCACCTCGACGCATACCGACAGCACGTGCTTGCAGGGGTCCGTCGAAAGCAGCGCATGCGCGAGCTGCAGGTTGGGCAGCGCCGCGGCGCAGCCGTGCCCGACGAGGTCGAAGGCCTGAACGTCGCCGCGCAGGCGCAGTCGCTCGATGACGTAACCGGTCAGGCCGGGGCAGAGATAGCCCGTGCAAGTGCTGACGACCACCGCGTCGATATCGGCGGGCTCGAGCCCGGCCTCAGCGATCGCGCGCCCGGCCGCCTGCGTGGCGAGCGCCGGTGCGTGGGTCAGGAAGCGCCGTGCGAGCGTGTCCGGGTCGATTGCAAAGACCTCGGCCAGCGAGTCGACGGCGAGCCGACGGGCCTCGATGCCATTATCGCGCTGCAACACCGTGCGGGCGATCAGGTGCGATCGTGCATCCAGCCGCCCGAACCACTCGGACTCCTGGAACGCAGCCAGGCACTCGGCCTTGGTGTAGCGCGCAGCCGGAGTGGCCGTACCGATGCCTCGAATGTACATAGTCCCGCCTCGCCGAAGATCACGCGGAACTCTGTCGCCGTGTGGCCGGTGCGTCTGTGCGGTACCGGACATTGGGGCTTCTGGCCGGACGGAGCGCGCTTGCGGCTGGCCCCGTTTGCCGTCCCGTCCGGTATCAGGCGGGACGGCCAAACTCTCTACTCCGACGTCTTTCCGTCGAAGTGTTCGGTGTCGGCTTCCGCGTCCTCGCGGGTGCGGTGGACGACGCCGTCGCGATGATTCGGCGGCGCGTAGAGCGTATAGAGCTTCAGCGGCGCCTTGCCGGTATTGATGATGTTGTGGGTCGCTCCCGCGGGCACGACGATCGCGAAGCCGGCCCGGATCTCCGTTCGGACGCCATCAAGAATCGCCTCGCCTGTTCCGTCCTCGACGCGGAAGAACTGGTCGAGTTTGTGAACTTCCATGCCAATCGCTTCGCCTGGCTTGAGGGCCATGAGGACGAGCTGGCAGTGCTTTGCGGTGTAAAGCACGCGCCGAAAGTCGTCATTGGCGACGGTGAGACGTTCGATGTCCTGCACGAAACCTTTCATATCCGTTCCTAATTGATGGCACGTGAGTAAAGGCTAACGAGGGGTCGGCGTCCGCTCTGTACGCCAGGGAACAGACCGGCTGGGCGTGCATGACTACTCTCTTGCCGAGGCGGCCGCTGCAGAGGCGTCGCCCCGATGAACACCCGATTTACCGCAGACTGGAGATGAGAATGAACTACGAAGAACGCGACCCGTATGGGATGTACAAGGCTTCCTCGACCAGCCAGACGGGTCCGGACGCCCGCCGCGGGCCCGGACCGCACCTGATGGGCGCCGACACGCTCGTTGGCAACGACGTCTACAACAGGGATTCGCAGGATCTCGGCGAGATCAAGGAGATCATGCTCGACATGCGCACCGGACGCGTGAGCTACGCCGTGCTGTCCTTCGGTGGATTCCTGGGGATGGGCGAGAAGCTGTTCGCCGTGCCGTGGGACGCCCTGAAGCTCGACACGGCCAACAAGCGCTTCGTGCTCGACGTGAACAGGGATCGGCTCGAGACGGCCCCGGGCTTCGACAAGGCCCATTGGCCCGACATGGCCGATGCGACCTGGGAGAAGGGGATTCACGAGTACTACGGCACCAAGCCGCACGCATTCGAGCAGCGCGTCTAACACCGGCCGCAGGTAAATCGTCGCTCGCCTTCCGTCACTCTGCCACGGCGCAGCGGAAGGCGGGCGCCGATGGCGCCCGGGCATCGGTCAGTCGTGGCCGATCTCGCCCTCGGTGAACAGCGAGTGGCGCAATTCCTTGTCGAAGGTCGGGTCGCGACGGCGGATCCACTCGAGCACCATGGCCGCGTGCTCCTTCTCTTCGTCGCGGTTGTGCGCGAGAATCTTGCGCAGCTCCGGGTCCTTGCAGGCATCGACCCGCTGGTTGTACCAGTCCACGGCCTCCAGTTCCTCCATGAGCGAAATGATCGCGCGATGCATGTCGCGCGTCTCGGCGCTCAGTTCGTTGACCGGCTCGTGGTAGCCTTCGTTGGCCATCGCAACTCTCCGCAAATTGTGTGTCGATCGGACGATACGGCAGTGGTTGCACAGGCGCAATGAAGAGGCTGGTGCGCGCGCGTCCACAGCAGAACGCCCCGAGGGTCGCGGAATGAGTCTTGTCGTCGGGCGTCGGCTGCTGTGTTCGATACCGCACCGAACGGGCGTCGCGGCGGGTCCATCCTGCAGATAGCCGAGTGCGAGTTGTCCTTCCGGGCCTTTGGCCCGCTCGCGCAAAAACACGGGCCTCAACTCGGCGATTGCCCGCCTGCAGAGGATGCCCAATGAAACGATCGATCCTGATGATGGCGCTGCTTGCAGCGTTGAGCTTGAGTGCTTGTGAACGACAGCCGACGGTCGTGACCGTCCCCGCGGCGGAGCCCGTGCCCGGGCCGGCTGGCCCGCAGGGTGATACCGGCGCACAGGGCCAGACGGGTTACACTGGACAGACCGGCGAGACGGGTCAGACCGGCGACACCGGCTACACCGGCCAGACCGGCGAGACCGGCCAGACCGGCGACACCGGCCAGACCGGCGATACCGGTGCCACGGGCCAGACAGGTGACGGCACGACCGTCATCGTCGAGCCGGCGCCTCCGCCGAAGTCCAACTAAGAGGGTCCGATCATGAGCCTCGGTACGATTCTCCTGGTTCTTCTGGTCCTCGCCCTGGTGGGGGTGATTCCGGTGTGGCCGCACGCACGCAGCTGGGGCTACGGCCCGAGCGGCATCGTCGGCGTGCTGCTCGTGATCGTCCTGGTGCTGTTCTTGCTCGGGCGCCTGTAGACACCGCCGCGGCGACTCGCGAAAAGAAAGAGACCCCGCACGGGCGGGGTCTCGGGTTGTCGGAAGCAACCGCTTGCTAGCGGCAGCCGTCCTCGTAGAAGAAGAACTCGCGCTTCACCTCGCCGGTCGGGTCGACCGTCAACTTGTAGACGCACCGGAAGTACAGGTTCGGGCCGCCGTCCTTTGCAACGAAGATCGCCCGCGCGCGATCGCTATAAGCGAACGATCCGTTCGGCTTGCCGTTCTGTCGCGCGTGCAGCGTGCCCTCGACGGTGATGTCGGCAATCACCGGACTGGCTTCGCCGAGGCAGTCGAAGAAATAAGGCACGCCAGGGTAGTAGAACGTGTAGTGCTCGGCGCCGTCACCGCCCTTGCGCGCGTACTCGACCAGCACGCTCAGGTGATCGAGATTCGAGACGTCGAAGCCGAAGGCGTAGACGCCAGGCTCTGCCACCTCGAGAAGGAGGTTGGTGTAGGTGATTGTCGTGATCGGCTCAGGCACACCGAGCTGGACGATGCCGTCATCGCCAGGCCCGAGGTCCACCGTGGATCAGTCCTCGGACGCGATCTTGAACTCGTAACCGCCGGGCGTCAGTTCGACATAGGCGACGTACTCGTTCTCCACCGCATCGAATCTCATCTCGTGGCCGAGTCCCCATCCGTTGAACGATCCGCGG
>Ga0209391_10000560_pt1 | contig 17798 bp, 16 predicted proteins | sample PPLLak3March2015_FD_187246 | JGI IMG/M metagenome (GOLD analysis project Ga0209391, IMG submission 187246) | Freshwater sediment microbial communities from Prairie Pothole Lake near Jamestown, North Dakota, USA - PPLs Lake P7 Core (1) Depth... | ecosystem: Environmental > Aquatic > Freshwater >...
TGTGCTCAACAGGAGCGCTTCCCGTTACATCAATAATTTTGGTTGACATTGTCAAAACTACATTAGCTCCCAAAACAGCTTCCTTCTCAATATAAACCCCTTCAACTAAAATACACCTTGAACCTATGAAACATCCGTCCTCAATAATGACCGGAGAAGCCTGCAATGGTTCAAGCACTCCACCAATACCCACACCACCACTTAAATGAACATTCTTTCCAATTTGTGCACACGATCCAACCGTTGCCCATGTATCAACCATTGTCCCGCCATCCACATATGCGCCGATATTTATGTAGGAAGGCATAAGGACGACCCCTTTGGCAATGTAACATCCATATCTTGCGATGGCATGCGGTACGACCCTTACACCAAGATCAGCATAATTATTCTTAAGTGGGATCTTGTCATGAAATTCGAAAGGACCCACATGAATCGTTTCCATTTGCTGAACAGGAAAATAAAGTATAACAGCTTTTTTAATCCATTCATTCACCTTCCATTGTCCATCATTATACTGGGCAACCCTGAGCATCCCTTTATCCAGAAGTTCAATCACTTCGCGGATCGCGCCTTTTATTATTTCATCGTTTAACAAGGACCGGTCATTCCATGCAGATTCTACCTGGTTTATTAAATTTTCGAACATCCCTTTATTTTAAATATTCAAAATTAGATATTTTTTCATCAAATCTAAACTTCTTTATAATTTTGCCCGGTCTGAGTTAATGCCTTTTTTAAATAATGATTCACTTTTATTATGGGAAGAATAATGGCGATAGATTATGGACGGAAAAGAGTTGGCCTCGCCGTAACAGATGAAAACAGGATCATTGCAACGGCACTCGATACAGTGCATACCAGGGATATATTTACTTACCTCCATCAGTATTGCATTTTAGAAAAAGTTGATACCTTCGTCATAGGCGATCCCAGGCAAATGAACAATGAGTTATCTGAATCTGTTAAGTTTATTAAGCCATTCTTAAAAAAACTCAGGAAAGAGTTTCCGGAAATGAGCGTAGAAAGTTATGACGAAAGGTTTACCTCTAAAATTGCAAGTCAAACAATTGCAGCAGCAGGTTTAAAAAAGAAAGACAGACAAGATAAAACAATAATTGATAAAATTAGTGCAGTTTTAATACTTCAGTCATTCATGGAGTATAAAAGATTAAAAAGTAATTAATTTAGGATAATAATGATTTTGCCCATTACAGCATATGGCCACCCAATATTAAGAAAGGTTGCAAAAGATATTGACAAAGATTACCCGAACCTTGAACAGCTAATTGCCGATATGTATGAGACGATGCATGCTACTTCCGGTGTTGGATTGGCCGCTCCCCAGGTAAATCTGTCAATCCGGTTATTGGTGATGGATGCCACACCTTATGCCGAAGAGGATCCCCAGGCCAGAGGATTTAAAAAAGTATTAATCAATCCTCATATAATAGAAGAAACAGGTGACGACTGGGTATTTAACGAAGGTTGTTTGAGCATTCCTGACATCAGGGAAGATGTTTCCCGAAAACCCAATATCCGCATTCAATATTACAATGAAAACTGGGAGTTTTTTGATGAACACTACACCAGCGTAATGGCAAGAATTATCCTGCATGAATATGATCACCTCGAAGGTGTTTTATTTGTCGACAGGGTCAGCAATATCAGAAAAGTGCTTTTAAAAAGGAAGTTACAGGATATATCAAAAGGCAACATAGAGGTGGGTTATAAAATGATTTTTCCACTGCAAAAAAAAGGAAGAAAATAATATTTCTCAGTTAAAATGATAATTATGAAAAAACTAAAGTCATTTATGTATCTCATGCTGGTATCACTGATTGTTCTATCGTGTTCATCTCCACAGTCTGAGAAAAAAGAAACAATAAAAATCCTTGAGGCTGATCTTTTTGCTGATGAAAATAAGATGATTGACCGGGATAAGGCAGGTGAACTGGTCACAGCGTACCTATCTTTTGCTGATGAATATCCCAATGATAAAGATACACCGGATTATTTATTTAAAGCCGGGGATATGTCGATGAACCTTAACATGCCTCAAAATGCAATACAGGTTTTTGATAGAATATTGGAAGATTATCCTGATTTTGAAAAAGCACCTCAATGCCTTTTTTTGAAAGGTTATGTTTATGAAAATGAAATCGGCGATTTGAATGCTGCAAAAAAAATATATGAAGACTTTATTGCTAAGTTTCCCGATGATGAGTTTGCTGATGATGCTGCTGTATCCATTAAAAACCTGGGAAAATCGCCTGAAGAACTTATAAAAGAATTTGAAACTAAGTCGAAAGAGGAAGGGAAAATTTAGAACTGATTTTTAATTCTTTTTCGATCGAGGAAATATTATTTTTAAAAATAATTTAAGAGTTATTAACAGGTGCAATAATAATTTTGATTGTTGCGTTAGTTGATCAGGATAAATTGGTAATTTTTTTCATCCAAAAAGCGTCAACCCAAAAAGGTAGGCGCTTTTTGGTTTTTACCCTCCGAATGTTTTCTTAAGATTTTCCTTTTCAAGGAGGTTAATATCACCACGCTTATCAATGCAATCAGCAATTTTCTTTTTAAATTTCCAGCATGTCATTTGCCTAAGATTTATATCCTCTGACAATTTGGACGATGAAATGTCAGGCTCATGGCAAACGAGATAAGTAATTCTAAAAGCCTCGGTTAATGGAAATTTGCATTTATGGAAAATGGTATGAGCTGTCGCTGATTCTTCTGTTTTACACCGGGTACACCGGCGTGAATAAGCTTTTTTGCCTTTGCAATAATTATCGTGGCCGCATTTTCGACAAAAAAAACCATCATTCCATTTCTCCTTAGCAAGGAACTCCATGCATTTCTCGTCGGTCGAAAAAATATGCTCAAATTGTAAAATGCCAATATTTTTAAATAATTCTTGCATAGTATATATTCATATTTAAATGACATTATGTCAAATGGAATGAATTTTGACTGCAAAAATACAAAAAGTGATATTTAAGCGATATAATATAAAAAATTTATTTATTTTTGCAGCGTTATCGAATTTTAATTTAATATAAAATAATTATGAATAAGCATGTCAACCTAATTTTCGTGTTGGTTTTTTTGGGAATTTTAAGTTCTGTGGCGCAGGTTGCTGACAATATGAAACCAGAGCACCTGACAGTTGAAACCTTTAAACAGAAGATTTTTAATTACGAAAAGAATCCGGATACCTGGGTGTTTGAAGGAGACTTACCATGTATTGTCGACTTTTATGCTGACTGGTGCAAGCCATGTAAACTCATTGCACCTATCATGGAAGAGCTTGCCACTGAGTATAAAGGAAAGATTAACATTTACAAAGTCAATACTGAGCAGCAGCGGGAATTATCCACTTTGTTTGGAATTAAAAGCATACCATCGGTTTTATTCATTCCGATGACAGGCAAGCCACAAATGTCCACAGGTGCTTTACCCAAGGAGTCATTTAAGCAAGTAATCGATGAATTCCTGCTTGGCCAGAAAAAAGAATAATTTTAAAACTATATTTTATGAACAGAAAAGCATTTTATTACATAATCGCATTTTCATTTTTATTATTTTCCTGTAATCAAAAATCAAATCAGCAGGAGGATAAAAGTGTTGAACAAAAAAATCCTGATAAAACAGATGGAATTGAGAAAACTCAGGTTTCGGATGGAGATATTAAACCTATATACCTGACGACGGCTGATTTTAAAAAGAAAATATGGGATTACGATGCAAATCCACAGGAGTTTGTTTACCAGGGTGAATTACCTTGTGTTATTGATTTTTATGCTGATTGGTGCAAACCTTGTAAAATAGTAGCACCTATTATGGATGATCTTGCTGATTATTATAATGGTAAAGTGATCATTTATAAAGTGAATACCGACAAAGAGAGGGAGCTTGCTTCAGTTTTCCAGGTAAATAGTATCCCATCAATATTATTTGCACCAATGAATGGAAAGCCAGCAATGCAGCCTGGTGCCCTTGGTAAGGAAGATTATATTAAAATTATTGATGAATTTGTCCTCAAATTAAAAACAGAGAATTCAAAGAAAATATAAATAAAAAACACAAATTATTAAAATGGAACATTTGACAAAACAAACCTTCTCAGAGAAGGTATTTAATTATGAAAAAAATAAGGAATGGCAATTTGAAGGTAACTTACCCTGCTTGATTGATTTTTATGCTGACTGGTGTGGCCCTTGTAAAATGGTAGCTCCTATTTTAGAAGAATTGTCAGTTGAGTACAAGGATAAGATCAATATTTATAAGGTAGATACTGAAGCTGAGCAGGAACTTGCAGCAGCCTTTGGCATAAGGAGTATCCCTTCGCTGCTTTTTTGCCCGAAAGATGGAAAACCTCAGATGGCTATGGGTGCGCTGCCAAAAGATGCACTCAAGGGTGCTATTGATGAGGTTTTATTGAACAAACCTGTAGCAGCAAATTAAAGAAAATGTGTTAAGATTGAAAGGGTGCATATGGTTTGCACCTTTTTTTTTGCCTGATCATTTGCTATTTTTGCACCTATGAAATTATGAAAGGATCTGCTTCAATATTATTTTCAACAGCATATTTGCCTCCAATTGAATATTTTGTTTGGATTATGAAATCAGATTTAATAATCATTGAGAAAGAAGAAAATTATATCAAGCAAACCTATCGTAATCGCTGTGAGATATACACAGCAAATGGAAAAATAGCACTAACCATACCTGTCATTAAAACGAATGGCAATCATACTAAAACAAAAGATATTAAAATTGACTATTCCGAGAAATGGCAACTGAAACATTGGAGGGCAATAGTGTCGGCATATAATCATTCGCCTTTTTTTTTATTTTATAAAGATGAGTTGGAACCATTTTATTCAAACAATTATAAATTCTTGATCGATTTTAATACTCAATTGCTCCAAACAATATTAAAGTTAGTGCCGATAAACCGGAAAATTATTTTCACTAATGAGTATTTAAGTCAGGTTAAACAAAACTATTTTGACCTTCGATATAAAATAAGTCCTAAAATACCATCACTATTTGATTCGTGTGTCTATTTCCAGGTCTTTAAGGAAAAGCATGGGTTTCAACCTAATTTAAGTATTATAGATTTGCTTTTCAATGTTGGGACTCAATCGAAAGACTATCTTACCTAAATTAAGAGTTCCTGGTTTTTTCTACTTTTACAACCTCAAATTCAAATTAGCACAATATAATGATTATTCCTAGTAAATACGACCCACAAAATACCGAAGAAAAATGGTATTCTTTCTGGATGGAAAAAGGTTATTTCAGAAGCATACCTGATGGAAGAGAACCTTATTGTATTGTGATTCCTCCTCCAAATGTTACTGGGGTATTGCATATGGGTCATATGCTAAATAACACAATCCAGGATGTACTTGCACGTCGTGCCCGCATGCAGGGTAAAAATACACTTTGGCTTCCGGGCACAGATCATGCCTCAATTGCAACAGAGGCAAAAGTTGTAGCGAAGCTAAAAGAAGAAGGAATTGATAAAGCAAATATTTCACGCGAAAAATTTCTTGAATATGCATGGGAGTGGAAAGAAAAGCATGGGGGAATCATTCTGGAGCAATTAAAGAAACTTGGAGCTTCCTGTGATTGGGAAAGAACCCGGTTTACTATGGATGAGGCATTATATGAGTCAGTTATCCAGGTATTCGTTGATCTTTATAATAAAGGATTGATATATCGGGGAATTCGGATGGTAAATTGGGATCCAAAAGCCCTTACTGCTTTGTCTGATGAAGAGGTCATTTATAAAGAAGTTCAATCGAAACTTTATTACCTCAGGTATAAGGTTGAATCCAGTGCGGATGATTGGGTAACTATTGCTACAACTCGTCCCGAAACTATACTTGGCGATACCGCATTATGCGTAAACCCAAATGATGAAAGGTATCACCACCTGATAGGCAAGCATGTTTTTGTTCCTTTAATAAACCGTCCAATTCCAATAATTGAGGATGATTATGTAGACATGGAATTCGGAACAGGTTGCCTGAAAATAACCCCGGCTCACGATATCAATGATTACGAAATAGGCATCAGGCATAAACTCGATATCATTGATATTTTCAATGACGATGGAACTTTAAATGAAAAAGCCCTGATTTATATAGGTGAAGATCGTTTTCAGGTTAGGGAAAAAATTATCAGGGATCTTGAAAATTCGGGGAACCTTAGCAAAACTGAAAATTATATTAATAAGGTTGGTTATTCTGAAAGAACAGATGAAGTTATTGAACCCAAACTCTCGCTGCAATGGTTTTTAAAGATGAAGCCCTTAGCTGAACCAGCACTTGAGGTAGTAATGAACGAAACTATCAAGTTTCATCCATCCAAGTTTAAAAATACTTACAGGTATTGGATGGAAAATGTTCGTGATTGGTGCATTTCCCGACAACTTTGGTGGGGACAAAGAATACCGGCCTATTATCTTCCTGGAAATGATTATGTAGTAGCAAAGTCAAAAGAAGAGGCACTGAAAATTGCAAAAGAGAAATACAATTTGCCTGATCTTAAAATTGATGACCTAAGGCAGGACGAAGACGTTTTGGATACCTGGTTTTCGAGCTGGTTATGGCCTATTTCGGTATTTGATGGAATTAGAAATCCTGATAACGAAGATATAAAATACTATTATCCCACAAATGACCTCGTTACTGCACCGGAAATTCTATTCTTTTGGGTAGCCCGCATGATCATGGCAGGCTTGGAATACAGGAATGAGATTCCTTTTAAAAACGTTTACCTTACGGGAATAGTGCGCGATAAAATTGGCAGGAAAATGTCGAAATCCCTCGGCAATTCTCCCGATCCTTTAGAATTGATAAAAAAATACGGTGCCGATGGGGTGCGTGTTGGAATGTTGCTTACTTCCCCTGCCGGAAACGACTTGCCTTTTGATGAAGTATTATGTGAGCAGGGTAGAAATTTTAGCAATAAAGTCTGGAATGCGCTCAGGCTTGTTAAAGGTTGGGAAATTGATGAAAACCTGAAACAACCTGAATATGCTGCAGTTTCTGTAAGGTGGTTCGAATCAAAACTCAATCAAACGATAAAAATCATTGATGATCACTTTCTGAAATACAGGATTTCCGATGCTTTGATGGTTGTGTATAAATTAGTGTGGGACGATTTCTGTTCATGGTATCTCGAAATGATCAAACCTGGATATCAAAAACCAATTGACCCTGTCACTTATGAAAAAACCATAAATTTTTTTGAATGCTTGATGAAACTCGTGCATCCTTTTATACCATTTGTTTCTGAAGATATTTGGCATCATCTAAACGAGAGATCAAGCAATGAAAGTATTATGCTGGAGCAATTACCTGTTGGAGGAAAATTAGATCAGCATATACTATCAACTTTCGAAATAGAAATGGATGTTATCATGGCTATTCGAAGTATGAGAAAGAATAAAAATATACATCAAAAGGAATTATTGGAGTTGCAAATTAGAAAAAATAACGAACAAAAGCCAGATCACACTTTTGATAGCTTGATTGCTAAGCTTTGTAATATAAGTCAAATCAGCTATGTCGAAGAAAAAGTAGCAAATGCTGTTTCATTTATTGTTAAATCAACCGAATTTTATATACCTCTTGACAGTGCTATTGACCATGAAAGTGAAATTAAAAAACTTCAGGAAGAGCTAAACTATACAAAGGGCTTTCTTCATTCAGTGATAAAGAAACTTGAGAACGACCGTTTTGTTAAGACTGCCCCAGCTGAAATTGTAGAGAAAGAGAATAAGAAAAAAACGGATGCAGAACATAGGATTAAAGTTCTAGAAGAACAGATAATAAATTTGAAAAGTTAACTATTTGAAACTATTAATGTTATTAACCCCCGAATAGTTTTATCTATAGATTTTAATCATCCTAAAAAAGCTTGATCGGATTAAAAATGCATCTAATCCATATCTTTTATTCCTGCTTTGAAAAAAAGATTACTGTGTCAAATTAAAAAAGCAAAATCTAACATGCAGAAAATGAATGGTTTGCTGTTCAAGTATAATTATTATTAAAAAAAAGTGAAAAAAATATTCCCAAATTGAAAAAAAGTATTATTTTTGAATCGTTATTCTAATTTAACAATTAGTTTAAATTTGAGAATTTATGAAAAAGAGAAGTGTTTTTGCCATTCTGATGGCAGTGTTTTTCCTTGGAGTTACTTTAAATGTTTTTTCTTACACAAGTAATTCAGGACAAGCTACCGGTTCAGGAGGGGACATTACTGGCATTTCATCAAATGATGTAAATGGGACGTTTGTTCCCGAATGATGTTCTAAAATTTAACTCAAAGAATAATTTTGATTGAATTCAAAATTATTCTTTGTTATTTTTATTATAACCAATATCTTATCCATTCTTAATTATGTCAGTGAATTATAAATTCTCATAACTGCAATAAGGATATTTCAATGATAATAAAGAGGGAAATTTCATATAAATGAAATCTTCCTCTTTTCTCTTTATATAGGTCAATTTTGGATTTAATTTGATGAAGATTTTGTTATTGTTAAGAAATTGATCAGGTTGTTTGCACTTATAATTATATTTATTTAGTCTTTTTTACTGATTTAACAAACCTATCAAGTAGAAATAAGTATAAATTAATATTAGTATAATTTAAGCAGTTTTAGAGTCAGATATATTGGAAGCATTGAATCATATTAAATTAATCATCTTTTTTGTCTTGATAACTCAAATGGATTTGTCTTATTGTCAAAACTTTGACACAAATAAATCCAATACTGAAATAAAATATTTATTGACAAAAGCCGATTCACTTTTCCAGGCTTCAAATTATAAAGATGCCATAATACAATACAAAATTCTTTCGGAGTATTATGGAAAGAGTGAAAAATGGGAGGACTTTGTAAAAATTGTTTTAAAAGTTGCACAATCTTATCAGACTATCGGATTGTTTGATTCTTCCTTCCATTATTTAAGTATTTCAAACGAACTCATACGCAAATATGAAATAAAAAATGAGAATTTAATAGGTACATACTACTATCTTAAAGGGGTTACATATAGTAAAACGGGAGAATTGGATAGTTCTTTAATTTCTCTAAATCATTCATTGCAATACTTTAGAGATGGTGTGAATGATAGTTTGCTGGTTCTGGTGAAAAGGTCAATAGGCAATATTCATTTTTCAAATGGGAATCAGGAGCTTGCCTTAGCCTTTTATAAGGATGCACTAAAAAAAGAAAGATTAAGGAACAAACCTTCTGAAATAATGCTGGCAGCTTTGTTTCAAAATATTGGTATTGTTTTATCAACAACCGGTAATTACGATAGCGCCGGTGTTTACCTTAGCAGATCTATAGCATTAAAAGAAAAAACCCTGAGTAAAACTGATCCGCAATTGGCACTCGGATATCTAAACTATGGCAGGTTCTTGTATGTCATGGGTTATCCTGATCAGGCCTTGCAATATTATACCAAAGCTGAAGAAATATATTATTCGGATTTCGGAATGGAATATTTTGGTTTAGCCCCGATTTATTATAATAAGGGGGCAATTTTTATAATACTAAGGGATTTGAATAAGGCTTTAGACTACCATGAAAGGGCATTGAATCTATATTTAAAAAATACGAATCAGAACAATCCTATTATTGGCGATTTATTAATGAACTTAGGTGTAATTTATGAAAAAAAAGAAGATTTAAAGAGAGCAATATATTATTATAATGAAAGCCTGATTGGAAATTATAATTCTGAGTCGGTAGTGAAATCTCTAAGAAGTTTAGGAAGGTGTTATTATAATCTTAAAGACAACACTGAAGCAGAAAAAAACTTTAAATTATCAATTACTTATGCTGAAAAATTTTTCGGACCGATTCATACTAACACTGCTGGAAGCTATCAGGCATATGGTAATTTTTGCATTTCAACCAAAAACTATGAAAAAGCAGAGGAACTCTTAACTAAAGCTTATGAAATATTGGTTGAAAGCTTTGGCAGTAAGAATAGAGAGGTTTCATTTACATTAACTTACCTTGGTGACCTTTACAAAAATATGGGTAGTCTTGATAAAGCTTTAAAATACTACCAAAAATCAATCATTTCCAATACAGATAATTTTAACAATGAAAATGTTCATATTAATCCTTCACTTAAAGACTTAGATCCCGAATTCAATAAGTTTGTCACCCTATACAAAAAGGCCTACACTATATATGATATTTATGTTGAAAAATCTAAAAATTCTCAAGACCTCGAAGTAAGTCTTGAGACCAGTAAACTTGCAATTGCACTTTTTGAATCAATATTGGCTTCTTACAAGGATGAAAACACAAAGACAATGATCAATGAATATGTTTATGATATTTATAATTTAGTTGTTCTCATTGCCACCGAATTATACAGTAAAAATAATAATCCTAAATATTTAGATATTGCGTTTGAGTACTCGGAAAAAGGTAAAGCCGCAATATTGTTGTCTTCCATCCGGGGATCCGCAGCTTTAGAAATTGGAAATATTCCGGTTGGCATCATGGAGATGGAGGAAACACTAAAACGTGATATCTCTTTGCTTAAAAATTTTATCAATGATGAAAATCAAAAGAGTTCACCCGAAATTAGTAAAATTGAGACCTGGAAGAAAAATATTTTCAATAAAACGGTTAGTTATGACAGCTTAATTAATTCTATCGAAACTAATTATCCGCAGTATTATAACCTTAAATATAACTTTGAGGTAGTTAAAACCTCAGAAGTTCAAGCTAAACTCAAAAATGAAGAACTCTTAATAGAATATAAAATTATTGATTCTTTACTATTTACTTTCTTTATTTCACATGATAGCATTAGATTTCATAAAGAGATACTGGAAGCTGATTTTAAAGATAAAGTTCAGTCATTTATTTCATCTATTAATCAGTTCCCGGCCGAATCTTTCGATAAAGAAGATTTCATTGAGTTTATTTATTTGGGGAATTTTATTTACAGAACTTTATTTACAGCAAATGGTATTTCTGAAGATTGCTCAAGAGTTATAATTGTTCCAGATAATATTCTTGGTTACCTTCCTTTTGAAGCGTTAATTAAAGATTATAAGGTTCCTGATAGAATTGATTTCAGCAAACTTGAATATGTCCTTAAGTCCTACCCGGTGACTTATTCTTATTCAAGTTCACTTTTATTTAACTATTTTGTTAGAAGTACAAATTCAGGGAAAATTCTGGCAATGGCTCCTGTCTATGACAAATCACTCAAAAAATCGTCCGAATCGTTAAACCGATCGGACATAATCATCAGCAATTTGAACCCTCTTGACCATTCAAGAGAAGAGGTCAAAAATATTGTTTCGATAATGAAAGGTAAAGTATTGATTGGCGAAGATGCAACAGAAATGAACTTTAAGATGAATGCTGCAAAATATGGCATTCTGCATTTTGCAATGCATACCTTAATTGATGACGAGGATCCGATGGCCTCCAAATTAATTTTTACCCAAAATAATGATTCAACCGAAGATGGATTATTAAATGCATATGAAATTTATAACCTGAAATTGAATGCTAAACTGGCTGTTTTGAGTGCCTGCAAAACCGGGACTGGTAAATTAAGTAAAGGAGAAGGTATAATGAGTTTAGCCAGGGGATTTTTATTTGCAGGAATTCCCTCCATTGTAATGACTATGTGGGAAATTGAAGATGTTTCAGGAGCCGAAATAATGACTTATTTTTATAAGCAGCTAAAAGCTGGGATTGGGCCGGATGAGGCTTTAAGGAATGCTAAACTTACCTATCTTGAACAGTCAGACCCACTTCAATCCCATCCTTACTTTTGGGCAGCCTATGTTCAAATTGGAAAAACAACTCCAATCATTAGTAAATCCAAAATAAATGCCATTACCTATTCAGGGGCAACTATACTCATGGTGACTTTCCTGTATTTATTATTCAGGTATAGAGCAAAGAAAAAAGGATGAAATTCTAATTGAGATATTTTAAAATATCATTAGCTTGTGCAGCATAATGATTTTCTTCCTCTGCGATTTTCTCAAATTGCTCAATGGCTTTACCTTTCTGATTATCCATTAAGTAAATCAATCCAAGATACCAGTTTGCATGTTCTACGAAAAGATTATCGTTATCATTAATGATGTAAGAGAAGGATTCAATTGCCTGGTCAAATTGCTCCAGTTCAATATAACAAATACCTGAGTAAAATTTTGCAGTAATTTGATTTTCGATTGAATTGAAATACTTCAAGGCATTGTTAAAATCATTTTCTTTATAAAACTTAAAGGCTTGATCGAGCGCATTTTCATTATTGGCTTCGACGGACCTTATTTGAAGAATAGGATGTGCTGGTTTATAATACTTGCTTACTAATTTCTCAGTGGAATAGGGTTTGTTGGATAAAATATACCATAATCCACCCACAACAAGAATTAAGGCAAATGATGCAGCTGCTAAATGCCATGTTCTCAGGAAATCCTTTCCTAAATTAATGACTGGATTGTTACTATTTGGATTATTTAATTGAATTGCAAGCTTATCCTGTAGTTCAAAAAAGCCTTTATCCTTAATTTGGTGATTCACTTCCAGCCTTAAATTCATTTCTTTAGCAAGTTCTTTATTTTTTTCTATGTCAACAAGCAAAAGATTTAATTCATTGCCAGTAAGCTGACCATCGAGAAAATCTTCTAATCTTTCATTTAAATTATCCATTTCTTCTTATTTAAAAGTTTTACTATTTAATAATTTCATTGAATCTTGGATCGCTTTTTATACTTGCAATCAATTTTTCTTTACACTGATGTTTCCTTTTTTTAACATATTGATCACTCTTGAACCCAAGTATTCGTGCAATTTCTTTTAGCTGTATCTGTGCCAGAAAAAGCTCCAGGATCTTTTGACAATTATAGCTAAGTTTGCTAAAATGTTCCTGATATAGCTTGAATCGTTCGTTTGTATCATAAAGAGTCAGCAAATCATCATCCAATTCCAAAAACTTTACTGATTCTTCCAGGAAACTTTTTCTAAGTTTCCTTTTTTCAAGCTGCTTGAGCCAAAGTAATCGGCATACAGAATATAAATAAGTATTAAAAGAACAATTAAGTGTCAGTTTATCTTTCTGAATCTTTTGATAGATCACTAAGATGGCATCCTGATAAATGTCTTTGGCATCCTCATCTGAGCCGTCGTTTTTATTTATAAAGACATTAATCTGATGATAATAACTTTTATAAATATACTCCAGAACGTCAGTGCTTCTGTTTCGGATCCCATCTATTATTTCCTCAACTCTTATTTCCTGCACTTTTCAAAGGTTAATTCTTAAAATAGCCCAAAGGTTACCCTATAAGGCAAAAAATATTTAAATTTAATTATATAATTGATAGTTAAATATACCATATTTATTTGTTTCAAATACTTTAACAAACTCATCATGCATTATTTCCGAGTTGGTCCATTTGATCATCAAATAATTCATTTTTCTATCAATACCCTAAACTTATTTTCCTCCAATAGTGTTAACAAATTGTTCGGATGATCCTGATGTTTTCTGAACCTCTTAAAATTCAGGTGATCCAAAACAACCATTATCTAAAGGAGAACCAATTTGTATCTGACTCATTGTTCCTCCTGCGATTAACAATAATGAAATTAACCTACTTACAATATTGTATTGTTTCATTATTATAAATTTAATAAGTCTTTATGTTCATACGTAAAACACTATAAATGGTTTTAAAAATTATTGAAAGTAGTGAATCCTGTTTTAATCAAATCTAAATTAATAGTTTGATCTTAAAATAATGATTATCAATTTTTTTGACCATAGTTTTAATTCCAGATTCCATTTATCCCCGAACCACAACTTTTACATTTGCCATTCAAGATATTAAAATTGGTGATCTGAAATCCCGTTCTTTCAATAACCATCTTTTTACAGTTAGGACAAAAGGTATTTTGTGCATCTGATCCCGGTACATTTCCTATATACACATAATCAATACCTTCGGTGAGAGCTATTTCTCTGGCTTTTTCTAATGTTGAAACAGGGGTCGCTGGCAAATTAGCCAATTGATATAAGGGTTGAAACCTTAAAAAATGTAAAGGTGTTTTGTTAAATCCATTTTCAACAAGCCAGCTGCACATTCTTTTTATCATTTCCAGATCATCCGTCCAGGTAGGGACCACGAGGTTTGAAATTTCAAGCCATACCCCTTCTTCTTTTAAAATTTTTAATGAATTTAATATCGGATCCAGTTTTCCCGCATTCAGCATTTCATATATTTCATTAGAAAAAGATTTAAGGTCGATGGTCGCTGCATCGATGTATTTGCACCATTCCCTTAGCGGTTTTTCATTGATATAACCTGACGAAACAAGAACATTTTTAATCCCCTTTTCTCTTGCTATTGCTGCGGTATCAAAGGTATATTCATAGAATGCCACAGGGTCGGAGTAAGTATAAGCAATGGATTTACATTCGTTTTTAATGCATTCATCAACTACTTTATCCGGAGGTAAGTCATAATTTCTGGTTTTCTTTGGGCTTGTTTGCGATATTTCCCAGTTTTGACAATTTAAGCACGCAAGTACACATCCTGCTGTGGCAATTGAATATGAATTGCTTGAAGGCATAAAATGATAAAAGGGTTTTTTTTCAATCGGATCGATATGTATTGCACAAGGATTTCCATAGGCAATGCAGATAAGTTTATTGTCTATATTCATTCTCGTCCGGCAATCTCCTTCTTCATTTAATAACATATTACATTCGTTCGGACATAGGAGGCATTTTAATCCTTTAGGGGTATTGATGTAGTATTTTGCCTCTACTCCAATTTCATCAGACAAAGCGGGATTTGGGAGAGAAGAAAAAGAGGATTCAGGAAATGGAATGGAAAACGATTTCAGATTACAAAACCCACATCCTAAAACTGTAATGCTAATTGCACTTGTTTTAAGGAACTCTCGTTTTGAAATAATTTTCTGAGGCATCATTTAAAGCTCTTTTGTATTGAACCAGTTAAGTAAAACGAATTACTTCTTTAACTTTAGCAGAATATATAACCCAGTTATAAAATTTAATATTGCGACAATAAGCGAAACTTTTATTATTCCGAAATAAGGAATTAAAAATGCAGCTATAAGAATAGCTCCTATGGCAGCGCCCAATAAATCTGATGCATAAGTAGATGCAGCAATTTTGGATATAGAAATAGTCCGGAGTTTTGTTGCGAGTGCAAATTGCACACCTGTCAAAACACCCATAATAGTGATTAATAAGATGAAGATTATATGAACAAGAAAATTACTTACCAAACTTGATCTAAGAAAGTATAAAACCAATGCAAGTAAAATACAATATATTCCTATTAAGTATTGAATGATACTATAGTTTCTCATTCCAATGGTGATTTTATTGATTAGAAATATAGATCCAATCAGAAGTCCAGCCATAAAAAAAGTAATGATGATTCCAAGCATTTGGTAAGTATAACCATATATGATCTGGAAAGCGATGATTAGAATAACCTCAACCGATGATGCGGAAAATCCAGTTATAAATACTCCATAATTGATAAAATTTAGTTTTAAAAAAGAGTAAAAAATGGGAAAAAGGATAAGGGTAATGAGAATGAAATAGTTAATATCAAAATGGCTTAACCAGTATTGCAATTGGTATAAGTAAACAACAGGCTGGAAATCGTTGTTGATAGCCACCTTATCAGAAATCACATTCTCCATAATCCTGCTTTCACGTTCAATTCTTTGGTCATCTAAATAATTTCTGTTAACATATTCATTTTTAATTTTTCTTAATTCTAATTGCTCAATAATAGAATAGGTTAATTGTCCGTCTGAAGCAATAAAGTAATTAAGCCCTCCCGGAATGATTTTTACATGTTCAAAAAGAAGTTTAAGTGTTGAAAACACGGAAGAATTAATCTTTCTGGATTCCTCTCCCAAATAATTTGAGGTTGAGGTCAGGCTGATTGACACAATGGCTTTCTCGTTCAAATCTTTTTTTAACTCCTCAAAAAACTCAAGTGTATAAAACCTGTTTATTTGTGCACTAGAAGGATCGGGAAGGTTAATTAATACGACATCATATTTTTTGTTTTTATTTTTTTTTATGAAAAGTCTGGCATCTTTATTAATAACTGATACTGCTGAATCATGTAAAATATTGCTTGTAAATAGCTCTCCGACATTGATTAAATCAGGATTTTGCTCAACGTAGTCAAGTGTATTAATTTTATACTTTAAAATTTCGTTAATCATACCCGAAATTCCACCTGAGATCAACAATACATTTTTTGGATCAGAATGCTGAATCATAGCATAGTGTGTGCTTTCTTCAATCATGATTGTGTTGTCCTCTGAAAACAGAAAATTACCATTTTCATAAAAATTGTATTGGTCTTCTGTATGGGTAACTACTATTTTACTATAAGGCGTATCTTTAAAATAAGCGATATCCTGACCGGGATACAGGTATTGTAAAGCCCTTAGGTCAATATCAGAAAAAGATATGGTGATAGTTAACATGATTGTTAACCCTGATAAAATGTATGATGTGATTTTTTTCCCTGATAAAAATAAATTTACTATTACCGCAATCAGGTTTATCATCATTAAAATGGTAAGACTGAAAAAGGTTTTTAGCACAACCAGTAATAAAAAATTAAAGAGCACTCCACCCACAAGGCTTCCAAGTGCTTCAATTGAATAGGCTTTATTAATCACGTTGGATTTCGACTGGTAGGACAAGATAGCAGCTAATCCCGGAAACAACATTCCTGTAATTAAACAAAAGGGAGAAAGCAATATAAAAGAGTTGAAAAAAACCTCTGCGAGATTTATTGTTTTTCCGGGTGGATATATAATGCTTCTCAGATAATAGGTCAAAAAAGCAATAATCAGAGGTAGGATGGCCATTAAAATATGGCTAAAATTAATAAAGCTTAATTTGTTGATCTGGTTTTCGAATAGCTTTCCTAAATAGGATCCTAATCCGGTTAATAGCATCCAATTGGCAAGGATCATTCCCGTAATAAGCTCATTACCATTGTATACCGACAGGAATTCCCTGATCATGATTATCTGTGTAATTATTGAAGTGAACCCAAGGATGAATAAAGAAAATTTTATTCTATTTTCGGACTTGAACAACATTTTATACATTTGTTAGGGTTTTCAAATTTAGACATAAATGTTTAGGAAAATACATTTCAGCTATTTCTTGTTAATTTTTCTTGTGATTTGCTATCGTTGCACTTCTCAGGAAACCTTAGATAAGGGGTCGGAAAAGAATAATCTTCAAAATCTTAAACCAGCGTTTGCAGGTCAGTTTTATCCGGGTGATAAACTTGAACTTGAAAAAGCGCTTAAGACTTTGTTTGAGGAGGCCGAACCGAAAAAAGTGAATAATGTCATTGCAATAATTGCTCCTCACGCCGGATACGTTTTTTCAGGATCTGTTGCTGCATCGGCCTATAATCAGGTTGATCCGGAGATTTCTTATGAAAATGTTTTTGTTATTGCCTCCAGTCACCGGGCCTATTTTGATGGAGCTTCTGTTTACTCTATCGGCAATTGCGAAACTCCCCTGGGAGAAGTGAAAGTTAATATTGAACTTGCGAAAAAACTGATTAACGAAAATAAAGACTTCTCTTATGTTCCTGAATCGCACTCATCTGAGCACAGCATTGAAGTTCAGTTGCCTTTTTTGCAATATAAATTGAAAAATGGATTTCAGATT